>Ga0081455_10003033_pt2 | contig 13517 bp, 6 predicted proteins | sample TabmetS3T2R1_FD_70207 | JGI IMG/M metagenome (GOLD analysis project Ga0081455, IMG submission 70207) | Tabebuia heterophylla rhizosphere microbial communities from the University of Puerto Rico - S3T2R1 | ecosystem: Host-associated > Plants > Roots > Rhizosphere ... | reverse complement strand
CCGTCAGCGAGCCGATCACCGACGTGGCGACGACGATGATCGTGGCCGCCGCGAAGCCGCTGAACGTCTTGTCGCCGCTGATGAACATGCCGGCCATCGCCACGATCACCGTGAAGCCCGAGATCAGGACCGAGCGGCCCGACGTCGCGGCTGCGGCCTCGATCGAGGCGCATTCCGTCCGGCCGCGCGCACGCTCCTCGCGCGCGCGCTTGAGATAGAACATCGAGTAGTCGACGCCCACCGCGAGCCCGATCAGCAGCACGACCGCGTTGACCGCATCGTCCATCGGCAGCACCTGGCTCGGTATCGCGAGGAGCCCGATCGCCGCGAATACCGACGTCAACGCCAGCAGGAGCGGAATTCCGGCGGCGACTAGTGCCCCGAACGTCAGGAGCAGGATCCCCAGCGTCACCGGGATCGACAGCGCGCCGGCCTTCAGCAGGTCCTTGCCGAACTGCTCGCTGATCCCCTTGGAGACGCTTCCGCCGCCGAACTCCTCGATCGTGAACCCGGGGTGAGCCTGCTCCGCGGCTGCCACCGTCGCGAGGATCGGCTCGACCTTGTCCATCGCATCGTCGGACTTGCCGCGGATGTCGAACTGGACGAGGGCCGAGAGCCCGTCGTCCGAGACCCGGCCGGCGTTGCCCGCCGCGAAGGGCGACTCGAGGTTCGTGACGTTCGGCTGAGCCTTCAGCCGCCGCATCACGTCTTGCACGGCCGCCTGGAACTCCGGGCTCCTGGCCGTGAGCGACGCGCTCTGGACGAGCACCAGCTCCTTCGCCGGCTGCTCGAACTCGTCGTTCAGGATCCGCTGTACCTGGCCCGATTCACCGGGTCCCGGCTCGTTCACCGACATGGTGTTAGTGCCGAGGATGTTCCCCAGGGCAAACGCGATGAAGACAAATACCAGCCACCCGAAGACGGCCTTCTTCCAGTGTCTCGCGCTCCAGCGACCAACGCGTGCAGCGAGATTCTCTCTCTGAACGGACTCCGACATGTCTGCCTCCCCGGTCCCTTTGGAGATTCCTCGGACATGCGAATCTCAACGCCAGAGTCTCGAATATAGTGTTTGAACACATGAAGTCAAGTTCCGGTATGGGCGCCGATGGCAAGCCGCTGGCCTCTGGCGACGACTACCACCGCTGGCGGTTCGTGACGAACCATGCGCACGTGCTCGAGACGATCGCGCGTGACCCGACGACCCGTCTCCGAGACATCGCGCACACCGTCGGCATCACCGAGCGAACAGTGGCTCAGATCGTCAGCGATCTCGTCGCCGCCGGCTACCTGACGAAGTTCCGCGACGGGCGTCGCAACCGCTACGACGTGCACGAGCAGCTGCCCCTCCGCCACCCCCAGCACCGCCATCACACCGTCGGCAAGCTGATCCGTTTTCTCGAAGCGCCGCCGGAACCGCGGTCCCCCAAGAGACGTCGCCGTCGCAGCGGCGACGGAGCGTGAAGAAGGAGAGCGGGCGGAGGGAATCGAACCCTCGTAACCAGCTTGGAAGGCTGGGGCTCTACCACTGAGCTACGCCCGCGCGCTTGGCTTAAGTTAGCCGGTTCTCGCAGTCTGCAGCGACTTGACGCGGAGCGGGCCCACCGCAGCGCAAGAATTGGTGTGCAACGGGATCCGATGAACTGCCGGGCGACGTGGGCCCGCACCGGGGACTGGCGGCAATCCATCCCTGGCAAGCGGGGGGAAGTCGCCCGGCCTGGCCACATTCGCACCTCGCGCCTGAAGATGAGCGCTTCCGCGCCGCAATCGGGAGCGTGGTTTCAGCGTGTGTGGGTACTGAAAACCTGAGGGTCGAGCTGCTCAGTTCACCGACCTCGGGCACGCCCCTCCTGCCCTGGGCATGCGGCGTGCCTACGGCGAGTAGCTTGGCCCTTCTTCGTTGGCAAGTCTTTGGCAAGGCACCCCCGGAACAGTGGGCCTTAGCCGACCTCGAGCCTGGGGCCGAAGGGCCTGGCAAACCGGTTTCGCGATTAGGGTGAGCCGGTGGAACGGGTCGTCCTGGCGAGGCACGGGGAAAGCGAGCTGTCGTTCGTTGGCCGGACCAACGGCAACCCGTCGCTCGCCGTCGGCCTGACCCAGGCCGGGCGCGAGCAGGCACGGCAGCTCGGCCGCGAGCTCGTGGGCGAGCCCGTCGACCTCTGCGTGACGTCGGAGTTCCTGCGGGCGACGGAGACAGCGGACCTGGCACTCGAGGGCCGCGACGTGCCTCGGCTCGTGCTCGCGGAGCTGAACGACATCCGCTTCGGCGACTTCGAGGGGCGGCTGCTGACGGAATACCGCGCCTGGGCGCACGCCCATGGGCCCGAGGAGCGGGCGCCGGGCAAAGGTGACAGCAGAGCCCAGACCGTTGCCCGGTACGTTCGCGCCTACCGTGCGATCCTCGAACGCCCCGAAAACACGGTGCTCGTCGTCGCGCACGGGCTTCCGGTCCGATACGTGCTCGACGCCGCCTCAGGGCGCGATCCCGCGGCCGCGATTACCCAGGTGCCGTACGCAGAACCGTTCCGCCTTTCTGTTAGTCAGCTCGAAGACGCAGTGAGGCGGTTGGAGGCCTGGCTGATCGCACCAGCGTGGTCTTCGTGATTGCGCATTTTGCGGGCTGATCTAGAAATATCCACCGCCTTCTCATAAGCTCGACGGCGGACCTGCGGCGTCGTCGGGTCTCGTTGCTGAGTAACGAGGGGAGGGCTCGTGCAATTCAGAATCTTGACTGTGTTTGCGGCACTCGCGGCCGCCGTCGTGGTGGTCGGCAGCTCAGGAGCCGTCACGGCGAAGGAGCGCGGTGTCGCGAAGATCGACGTCTCCACCAGATCGGCCGTTATCCATTACCTGCGCTCGATCCACGTGAACCCGCGCAACGTGGTGATCCAGCGAGGCGTACGCAACTACGCGGGACCGAACTGCCCCGGGAAGGGCTGGCGCTGCGCGGCGACCAAGCGCACAGTCGTGCAGATCGCGCGGCCGGGCGGCCAGAACTTCTTCCGGTGTGCAAGGGCCAGGTGCGCCGTTGTCCAGTTCGCCGCACCCGGAAAGACTGCGGCCAAGGGGAAGTCGTTCTTCGCGGCCGGCAAGAAGAACAAAGCCGCCTGCATCAAGACGACGGGCATCACGCAGTCGTGCTCGATCACACAGAACAGCACGACGGACGCCAACGAGGCAATCGTCTACATGAACGCAGGAAAGCTGACCGGGTTGACGCAATCGGCTTCGTCCACAGCGTCGATCACTCAGCGGGCTACAAGCTCCGGCGCCAATACCGCGTGTGTCCTGCAGAACATCACCATGGACGGCACGACGAACGTCAGCGCCAAGAAGGGCACGCCGGTGAACGTGAACCTGGCGGCGCACCAGTCGATCGCGATCAAGCAGGACTCGGGCAGCGGCGGGAACGCCGTGCAGAACGCGTCTTTGAGCGGGTCGACGGCGTCATGTGCGTCCGGCGACCTGATGCAGTCGCAAACGCTGACGTCCACCGGGATCGGGTCCGGGCCGATCACGCAGAACGAAAACGCCGTCGACACCGGCCCGAACGTGCTGCTCGACATCGCGCAGAACCGGAGCGACGGGTTCCTCGGCGTGTCGAGTGGGCTCAACAAAGCGCCGTTCACGCAGACCAACACGTTGACGGCGCTCGCGGCCACGGCCGCGTACGGCACACCAGCGGGGCAGGTGAACCAGACCCAGAGCTCCGCAGGCGGCGGTATTCAGGCAACGGTGAACCAGTACAGCAGCGACAAGTCGACCGCGGACGCGACGCAGGTCGAGACGCAGTGCGTGCACGCTCAGCTCGGCACCGGCACTCCGACGTGCGTCAGCGGGCCGGGTAACGCGTTCGTCAACCAGGAGCAGCACGGCCCGGCGTCCGTCGCGAAGCGCAGCCACAGCCGGGCTCGCGGCTTCCACCTCGTGCGAAAGGGTGGAGGGCCCTCGGTTCAGGAGGGCAACCCGAACAACACGTTCACGGTCTCGCAGACCTCGACCCAGGACGCAGACGATGGCGCGACCCAGACGAACGGCGTGCAGGGCGACTGCACCACGTCCGGGAACTGCACCGCGAACCAGACGACAGACATCAACGACCAGCAGACGAGCAACTCGGCGAGCGGCCAGACCGTCTCGGCCACGATCAACTGCAACGGCTCGTCGTGCATCGCCTTCAACGGTGCGCCGGGTACGAACGCACCGCCGGCGACGCTAGGGCCGTACACGATGGCGCCCTTCGGGCCGGATACGGCGGCCGACGGCGCGGTCGTCAGCGGAGTGAACGATCCGGCGGGCTCGATCACGTTCTCGCCTTCGCTCACCCACACGCTCGTCGGCAGCCTCTGGCTGACATGGAGCCATGGCTACACCGGCGATGTCTACTTCGTCATCCCGACCCAGCCGATCACCATCACGCTGCCGGCCGGAACCAAGGCGTTCTACCTCTACGCGGAGCCGAACACGTTCGACGTCTTCGACGTCCAGGCGACCGCACAGGACGGCACCACGTCCGGACCCGTCCAGGTTCAAGGCGACTCCGGTGCGAAGTACTTCGGGTTCTACGGAACCGGTGACGCCGAGATCCAGACGGTCACCGTGACGACCACCGACACGAGCGGACTCGCCGTCGGCGAGTTCGGAATCTTCGTCCCGCCGGTTATCCCGTGACCTGAGCTAGGCGGTCGAGGGGCCGGTGGCAGCCGGCCCCTCGACCAGTCGCTCCAACTCGGCGTCGATAGCCTCTTGGCGCGTCTCGGCGCCGATGCGGGCGAAGATCGCGCGGGCGCGCTCCAGTTCGGTTCGCGCCCCGGTGAGGTCGCCGAATCGCTCGAGGGACCTGCCCAGGACCAGCCGCGCCTCGGCGAGGTCGAAGGGCAGCCCGAGCTCCTCCATCAGCCTCAGCGCCTCCGCGAACGCCGTTGCCGCCGCGGCAGGCTCGTCCGCAGCGGTCGCCACGATCGCCTCTGCCATCAGCAGCGCCGACCGCGCGTAGGTGTCCTCCTCCGGCAGGTTGCGGGCCGCGAAGACGACGAGCTCTTGTGCATCCTCGACGCGCTGTTGGGCGACGAGTGCCTCGGCGAGGTAGCGGTACGCCTCGATCGCGACCAGACCGCCGATCTGCAGCGCCACCGGTATCGCTTCGCGGAGCCAGGCTTCCGCTTCCTCGGGTCGCCCCTCGGCGAGGGCGAAGCACGCGAGGCCGCGCACGAGGTTCTGCACCTGGAAGTACGAGTCCCCGGTGCGTTCGAACCAGGTGCGGGCCTGACGGCACAGGCGTTCCCCCTCCTCGGGGTTGCCGCGGTAGTAGGTGACCATCCCGAGCCACGACGTCGCCTCGGCCTCGAGGCGGTGGCTGCCGAGCTCGCCGGCGAGCTGCAGGCAGCAGCGAAGCTCCGACTCGGCTCCGACGAAATCACCGTGATTCATCTGGATCGCTGCGATGCGAAGGTGCCCCTCCGCGACGAGAGGAACGTCGTCGGCCGCCTCTGCGGCAGCAATGCCTGAGCGCAAGCGCTCGTTGGCCTCGTCGTACTGCCCCTCGAAGTCGAAGATCAAGGCCGCAAGGACGAACGCCACCTTGCTCTGAAGCGATGGTTGCGCGGTCGACGCGGCGAGCTGCTCCGCTACCGCCAGCCGCCTGTGTGCGTCGGCCGCACGACCCTGGCGCTGGTCGATGTCGCCGAGCAGGAGCCAGGCTTCGCATTCGACGTCGGCTCGTCCTTGCTCTGACGCCGCCGCCGCAACTTCTTCGAGCTCGTCGCTGGCCTCCTTGAGCTCGCCGAGCATCATCAGGATGTCCGCGCGGCGCAGGCGGAGCTCGACGCGCAGCCAGTCCTGCTCGTCGTCGAGGACGTCGAGGGCGCGCGTGTAGTAGCGGTGGGCCTCGCGGAGACTCTCGCGTCGCTCCGCCCGGCTCGCGGCCTTCGCGAGCGCCTCGGCGGCCTGCCGGATCGGCGGCTCGATCGGACTGCGTGCGACGTCCCGCGACAGCCCGCACGCCTGCTCGAGATGCCACGCCACGATCTCGACGAACTCCTCGCCCTTGCCGCGAACGACCGTCACCCAGTCTGAGAAGCGAAGATGCAGCTGCGCCCGTCGGCCCTTCGGCACCTGGCCGTACGCCACGTCGCGCATCAGGATGTGCTTGAAGACGTACTCGTCCTCGCCGGCGACCGTGGAGACGGCCCGTTGCGCGACGAAGTCACGGCGCTCCAGCTCTCCGAGGCCCGGGCGCGGATCGTCCGCCTGCGCCCCGTTCTCGCCGCCCAGGTGCGCGACCGCACCGGCCCAGAACACCGGCCCGATGACGGACGCATGATGGGCGAGCTGCTTCTCGCCGTGCGCCAGGCGATCGAGTCGCGAGCTGATGAGCCCCTGGACGCTCGTCGGAACGGGGAGGTCACCGGCCTCCTCGCTCTTCCAACGCTCGAGGTCGATCAGCCCCTGGTCGCGAAGCATGCGTACGGTTTCCTCGAGGAAGAGCGGGTTGCCGCCCGCGTTCGCGATCAGCGCCGAAGCGAATGGGGTCTCCGCCAGAGCAGGATCTCCCGTCAGGTCCGCAAGCAGCGTTGCCGCCTGCTCTTCACCGAGCGTCTGCAGCTCCACAGTCCGCCGGCGACCTTCGAAGCCCAGGAAGCCCGGTGACAGGTCCTCGAGATCGGGGCGGGCAGAGCAGACGAGCACCAGCGGTGCGTCGGTGTCGTCGCCGACGATGTACGCGATCAGCTCGAGCAGCGTCGGCTCGGCCCAGTGGAGGTCCTCGACGACGATCGCCGTCGGTCGTTCCGAGGCCAGAAGCTGCAGGGTGCGCCGGATTCCCCAGTGGAGCTCGGCCTGCGAGATCTCGCTCGTCGCGTAGGTGCCGCGCGGGGTCGTGGGGATCCCGACCAGGTTCGAGAGAGAGGCGGCGATCGTCCGCAGCTCGTCGATGTCGTCTGTCGCGAGCGACTCGAGGAAGGCGTCGAGCTTCGCCCCGATCGTCTCGCGCTCGTCGCTTCGGAGCATCCCAGCCGCCGACCTCACGATCTCCGTGATCGGCCAGTACGTGATCCCCTCGCCGTACGAGAGACACCGCCCCCAGTGCACGTCACACCGCTCTTCGAGCCGTGAGACGAGCTCGTGGAGGAGGCGGCTCTTGCCGATTCCGGGCGAGCCCACAATCGTGGCGATTCCGGCCCGGCGTTCGCCGAGGAACTCGTCGCAGATGCCGGCGAGCTGGGCCAGCTCCGCCTCTCGGCCGACGAGGGACGTCTCGTCGCGTGGCCTCGCAGCGGCGCCGTCGCGCGCTCCCACGACCTCCCAGACCGCGACGGCCTCGCTCTTGCCCTTGGCCTGCACCGGCTCTGCCTCCCGGAAGTCGAACGCCCGCTTCGTGGCCTGGAACGTCATGCGGCCGACGAGGATCCCGTCCTGCGGTGCGGCCGACTGGATTCGTGCCGCCGTGTTGAGGACGTCACCGGCCGCCGACCACTCGCCCTCGCTCGGGCGGGCGCCGAGCATCACCAGCGCCTCACCGGTGTGGATCCCGATGCGAATGTGGAGATCGAGCCACTCGTCCTCGGCGTTCAGCTCGTCGATCGCCTCGCGTACCGCGAGCCCCGCCCGAATGGCACGCTCGGGGTCGTCCTCGTGGGCCTTCGGCGATCCGAACAGCGCGAGTACGGCATCGCCGCTGAACTTCTCGAAGGTGCCCCCGTGGCGCTCGAGCTCGGCGCGGACGCGCGCGTGGTACGGCGCGACGAGCGCCTTGACGTCCTCGGGGTCGAGCTGCTCGGACCGGGCCGTCGACCCGACGAGATCGACGAAGATCGCAGTGATGACCTTGCGCTCCTCGCTGGGCGGTGCAGGCGCAGGCGCCTCGGCCAGCGCCGTGCCGCATCCCAGGCAGAAGCGCGCCTGCGGCGGGTTCTCGGTGCCGCACTCGATGCAGAACGCCATGCGAAAAGGGTACGGGGGCGGGTGACAGGCTTCTAGTCGCTTCGGATGAGAACTGCCGGCGCCCGTGCGACAATCCGGGTGGCGCAGGGTGCCGTGCGGGGATGCGCCGGGGCGAACGTGACGGCTGTACCGGAAACCACGCCTTCTCCTGCGGACCTGACGCCGTTCGTCCCGCGCGTGGTCGTCGACTGGCTGCGCACCGAGCCGGACGCGCGGCGGCGCGAGCTCGAGGGGACGCTCGTCTTCGTCGACATCTCGGGCTTCACCGCGATGTCCGAGCGGCTGGCGCAGAAGGGAAAGGTCGGCGCCGAGGAGGTCACCGAGGTGATGAACCTCGTGTTCGCGCGCCTGCTCGAGGTCGCATACGCGGCGGGCGGAGGTCTGCTCAAGTTCGGCGGCGACGCACTGCTGCTGTTCTTCACCGGCGAACAGCACACCGAGCGCGCCTGCGACGCGGCCTACGGGATGCGCAAGGCGCTGCGCTCGCTCGGCCGACCGCGGACGTCGGCGGGCCCCGTGACGCTGAAGATGCACGTCGGCATCCACAGCGACGTCTTCGACTTCTTCCTCGTCGGCGAGTCGCACCGCGAGCTGCTCCTGACGGGGCCTGGCGTGACGCGGGCGGTCGAGATGGAGGGCGGGGCCGAGGCCGGCGAGATCCTCGTCAGCGAAGAAACCGCCGCGACGCTACCCGATCGGGTTCTGGGCGACGAGAAGGAGGGCGGGGTCTTGCTGAAAGCGCCGCCCGGCGCTGCCAGCTGGATCGAGCTTCTGCCTCCGGCGGAGGGCCTCGACCTCGGCGCCTGCGTGCCGCTACCGGTCCGCCGCCACGTCGAGTCGGGCCGCGCCGAGCCGGAGCATCGCCAGGCGGCGATCGCGTTCGTCCACTTCGGCGGGGTAGACGACATGCTCGAGACGGACGGCGCGGACACGCTCGCGGACGCGCTCCAGGACCTCGTCGCAGGTGCCCAATGCGTGGCCGACGAGCACGGCGTCACCTTCCTCGAGAGCGACATCGACACCGACGGCGGGAAGATGATCCTCGTCGCCGGCGCGCCCCAGACCGAGGGCGATGACGAGGAGCGCATCCTCCGCACCGCACGCGGGATCGCGGACCTGGACACACCGCTGCCACTGCGCATCGGGGTCAGCCGCGGCCGGGTCTTCGCCGGCGAGGTGGGTGCCGAGTTCCGCCGCACCTTCACGATCCTGGGGACGACCGCGGCCCTCGCCGCGCGCCTGATGGGCAAGGCGAAGCCGGGGCAGCTGCTGACCACGCCGGACCTGCTCGAGCGCACGCGCACCTCCTTCCAGACGACCGCGCTCGAGCCGCTCGCGCTGAAGGGGATCAAGGAGCCGGTCACGGCGCTCGACGTCCAGGCGGTGGGCGGGGTCGAGGCCCCGGTGGTGACCGAGGCGGAGCTGCCGTTCGTCGGCCGCGACCGGGAGCGCGCCGTGCTCTCGGCCGCGGTGGCCCCCGTGCGCGCTGGCTTCGGGACGCTGGTCGAGCTCGTCGGCGAGCCCGGGATCGGCAAGTCGCGGCTCGCGTACGACCTCCTGGAGCAGTGCGGCGACATGCTCCAGCTGACCGCGACCTGCGAGCAGTACGAATCGGCGACTCCGTATCACCCGTTCCAGCCGCTCCTCGTCGACCTGCTGCGCGTCGAGCTCAACGGCAGCCCCGCCCACAACCGGGAGATCCTCTCCGACCGGCTCGCCCAGGTGGACGAGGAGCTCGTCCCGTGGACGCCGTTGCTGGCCGCGCCGCTCAACATCGAGGTGGAGTCGACGCCGGAGGTCGACGCGCTCGACCGCGCGTTCTGGCGGGCGCGACTGCACGGTGTCGTCGCGCAGCTCCTCGGCGGGCTGCTCGACGGGCCGACGCTGCTGCTCTTCGAGGACGTCCACTGGATGGACGACGCGTCCTCCGAGCTGCTGCGCCACCTGGGAACCCAGCTCCACAACCACCCCTGGCTGACCTGCACCACCCGCCGGCCCGGCTCGGACGGCTTCGTCGCGGCGGAGGGCAACCCGCCGCTGCCGGCACTCTCCCTGAGGCTCGAGCCGCTCACCGCCGACGATGCGAAGTCGCTTGCCCAGGCGGCCGCCGGCGAGCGGAGGCTCAGCGACCAGGAGCTCGAGGCGATCGCCGAGCGCGGCGGCGGCAACCCGCTCTTCCTGCGCGAGCTCGCGCTGCCGGACGAGCCGACCGCCGAGGCGGAGCAGCTGCCCGAGACGGTCGAGGCGCTCGTCGCCGCGCGGATCGACCGGCTCGAGGCGGGCGACCGCGCGCTGCTGCGCTGGGCCTCGGTGCTCGGCGTGTCGTTCTCGGGCGCGCTGATCGACGACGTGCTCGAGGGCGACGAGGACGTCGCGTCGGCGTCGGACGCCTGGGAACGCCTCGGCGAGTTCGTCGAGCGCGACCCGCACACTCCGGGCGCGTTCCGCTTCCGGCACGCGCTGATCCGGGACGCCGCCTACGAGGGCCTGCCCTTCAAGCGCCGCCGCGACCTGCACGGGCGCGTGGCCGAGGTGATCGAGCTGCGGCAGGGTGACCGGCCCGAGGAAGAGAGCGAGCTGCTGTCGCTGCACTACTACCGCGCGGAGCGCTGGTCGGAGGCCTGGCGCTACTCGGTGGTCGCGGGACGGCGCGCAGACGAGAAGTACGCGAACGTCGAAGCGCAGCAGTTCTTCGAGCGCGCGCTCGAGGCCGCGACGAAGAGCGGCGACGCCGAGCCGATGCAGGTCGCCGCGGTCTCCGAGGCGCTCGGCGATGTCCGGATGCGGCTCGGCGACTACCTGGGCGCCGAGACCGCGTACCGCTCGTCACGCAGGTCGTTCCCGGGCGGCCCGGTCGAGCAGGCCCGACTGATCCAGAAGGAGGCCGTCGTCCCGCTGCGGATCGGCCGCTACCCGCAGGCGCTCAGGCGGCTGAGCCAGGCCTTGCGGACGCTGGAGGACGTCGAGGGCGCTGCGGCCGCCGCACAGCGCGCGAGGCTCTTCGGCTGGTACGCCCAGGTCCTGCTGCACCAGCGCCGCCCGGTCGCGGCGATCGAGTGGTGCCAGAAGACCCACGACGAGGCGGAGACGACGGAGGCCCGCGACGCGGTCGCGCAGGCCGACTTCATCCTCGACTGGGCCTACGTCGCGCTCGGGCGCCGCGAGGAAGCGGTCTACTCGGCGCGCGCGATCGAGATCTACGAGGAGCTCGGCGACTTCGACCGGCTGGCGTGGGTGCTCAACAACCTCGGCGGCTACGTCTACCTCGACGGCCACTGGGACGAGGCGCTCGCGCTGGCCGAGCGCGCCCGGGAGGCGTTCGAGAAGATCGGCGACGAGAACCAGGCCACGATCGCGGCGCTCAACATCGCCGAAGTTCGCTCCGACCAGGGACGCTACGACGAGGCCGAGCCGGTCCTCCGGGAGGTGCTCGAGATCCGGCGGGCCGGAGGGATCCCGCTCGAGGTCGCCGAGGCGACGAGCGTGCTCGGCCGGCAAGCCGCGCTCGTCGGCAACGTCGAGGAGGCACGCGGCCTGCTCGAGGAGGCGCGCGAGCTGTTCGCCGCCGAGGAGGACGAGTACGAGCTGCTGAAGACCGACGCGCGGCTCGTCGAGGCTCTGGTCCTGGCGGGCGCACGCGAGGAGGCGCTCAGGCTGGCCGCGGAGGCGCTGGACAGAGCCGAGACGACGCCCGGAGTCTCGGTGGTCGTTGCGAACCTGCACCGGTTGCGCGCCTGGGCGCTGATGCAGGCCGGCGATCTCGAGGGCGCAGCCACGGCGCTCGACGAGAGCTTGCGCCTGGCGCGTTTGGAGGACGAGAACTTCGGGATCCGCAGCGCCGACTACGAGACCGCGCTCACGCTCGACGCGCTCGTCAGGCTGCGAGCGCTCACCGGCGAGCCGGCCGACGAGCTCGAGGCCGAGCGCGACGGGATCTTCGAGCGGCTCGGCGTCGTGAAGGTGCCGGAGCCGCCGCTCCCGGGCTAGCCGGAAGCAGCGGCCCCAGTCAGGTTCTCAGCCGCCGACCCTCCAGTCCCAGCCGTTCGGGACCCGGAGGAAGAGTTGGCGGTAGCTCGTGTTGCCGATCGTGATGCCGCCCCAGCCGGTGATGGTCGGGTTGAGGCTCGCGTTGATCGGATCCTGGAACGACCCCATCACAGCCCACCAGTAGCCGCCCTCGCCGCAAACCGCGTAGCGCAGGCTGCCGTTGAACGTGCCGTCCGGGTTGAGCGCTTTGCCGAGCCACGGCCCGTCCGCATCGCCCGGCTGTGCGTTCGGATTGCAGTCGACGGCCTGGTTGTTCACGATCCGCTTCGCGCCCGCGCACAGCGGGATGAACGGCTGGCCGTTGTTCGGGCTCTTCTGGATCAGCTTGGTCGGGATGCTGTAGGTGAACCGCAGCTCACCCGCGGCCGTGCGGTTGTCGACCGCCTCGAACGCACCGGCGCCGACGGAGACGAAGTACTGGCAGCCGCCGCCCGGCGCCATCACGCTCGCCGGCACCGACGAGGCGTTGAGGCCGAGGAAAGTGAAGGCACCGCCGGTCGCAGCAGCGTTGACCGGCGAATTGCCGAAGTTCGAGTCGACCAGGCACGGATCCACGCCGACGCAGTTGGCGCCGGTCGAGGTGATGTTGAACGGGCCGCCCTCGTTCAGCGGCGTGCTCACGTAGCCCGGGCTCGAGGCCTGCACCATCAGGCTGGTACCGGTCGCAGTGCTCTTGAAGCCGGAGAAGGTGGCGACGCCGTTCACGAGGTTCGCCTGTGTGCCGCTGAAACCGCCGCTCGAGGTGAACGAGCCTGCGGTCTTGGTCAGGGTGACCGTCCCGGTCGCCGTCGTCAGCGGGACGTTGTTCGCGTCGACCGCCTGGACGCTGACCGAGGAACCACTCGGGTCACCCGCGGTGCCGGTGATCACCGTGTTGACCACCGCGTTCGCGGGCTCCGTGACCCAGAGGAGCTTGCAGGTGCCGGCGAGCGCCGTCACGAGGCTACTGCCGGCCGTCTGCAGCGTGTAGTCGTTGCCGGGAGGGCCGTTGAAGCTGTTGCTTTGCTTCGCGACGATGCCCCACGTGTAGGAGCCGGCCGCACACGGTGTCTTCACCGTGATGTCGACGTTCGCCGTTCCGCCCGGCGCGAGGTTGAGGTTCCTCAGCTGGAGAACGCCCGAGACGACGGTCGCGTCGCCCTGCGACGCGGTCGCGCCGACGATCGTGAACGACGAGCTCCCGGAGCTCGCGCCCGTGACGTTGGCCGAACCGAGCGTTTGTGGGTTCGCGAGATTCTTGATCGCGAGGTTGACATGGATGGTGCCGCCGCCCACGAGCGGCCCCGGGTCGAAGGACGCCGTGTAGGGCTTGGTCGTCGTCGCGGCCGATCCGGCGGTGATAACGACCACGGCAGCCAGCGCGAGGACGAGGAACGCGACAGCCCGAAGGGGCAGGTGCCGTCGCAGGTTTCGTCCGGAATTCGCCCGCAGGGAGGCCCAGGGGCGGAGACGCCGCAGCATTGGTGACTCCTTCCAACCCCCCTCGGTGTTGTCGATGAAGACTTGACTATCGCGCGGGGAAAGTCAACCGG
>Ga0081455_10005752_pt1 | contig 13519 bp, 15 predicted proteins | sample TabmetS3T2R1_FD_70207 | JGI IMG/M metagenome (GOLD analysis project Ga0081455, IMG submission 70207) | Tabebuia heterophylla rhizosphere microbial communities from the University of Puerto Rico - S3T2R1 | ecosystem: Host-associated > Plants > Roots > Rhizosphere ... | reverse complement strand
CGATGCGCCAGCTCGACGCGCGCCGCGCGCCAGGTCTCGTCATCGAGTTGCGTCGGCACGGGATAACGGTCGAACACATCGAGCACGAGCTCGCGTACCGCGGCGACCCCGCCCAGCCGATCATCGCGATAGTTCGGCCGCAGCACGCCTTCGACGACCTCGCCCACCATGGCAAGCCCCAGCGGATAGGCGCGCCAGCGCGACTCTTCGACCGCATCGAGGAACGCGGCCTCGCGGAACAGCACCTTGGCGTAATGGCCGGCACGCGCGCGGGAATATTCGTAGATGCCCTTCTGCACCACAAAGGCTGCTTGCTGGTCGACGAAATCGGCCAGGGATTGCGAATCGCAGATCGACGGGCGCCGTCGAAAGACATCGAAAAAGCCCAAGGAAACCCTCCAGGAAACCCTGCTCCGCGACAGGCCGCCGCACCGCCAATGGCAAACAATCCAGAGCGTGGGAGTTATCCCAAACTCCTATTGTTAATCCAAAGCCATATACGGCCATCTTAGTCCAAAGTCGTATACGGGCCGTTCGGGCCGCAATGATACTTTTGATTGATGGCCACGGTCAGGCCCGGAGCGGGCGGGGATCAGTGAGTCACCGGGGGGCTAAGGACATTTGTCGTTACCCTCCGCATGGCCGCGCCGGCCCGCCGGTCCGGCTCAGACAAAAGGGAAGGCAACCGACCCATGGCACAGCCCGACAATCAAGCCAATCAAGAGCGGCACTGGAATCGAACGACCCGGCTGATGCTCACGCATCTCGGGATCTGGATCTTCTTTGGCTACATCATCCACATGTTCGTGAATCAACTGAACCAGTTCACGATCCCAATCCTCGGATTCCCGCTCGGCTTCTACATGGCCGCGCAAGGCTCGCTGATCGTGTTCGTGACCATGTTGTTCTTGTTTGCGAGACAGCAGAACAAGATCGACCGCGAGCACGGCTACGCTGAAGAAGACTGAGGGAGGATCGCATCATGGCAACTCAGGCTACTACTTCGAGCGCCGATGCCTTCTATAAGCAGCTCGGCCGGATGTATGGCACCTATACCGGCGGCTTCGTCGGTTTCATCCTTCTGCTCGCCATTCTCGAGCAGATCGGCGTTCCGAACAAGATTCTCGGCTATCTGTTCGTGTTCTTCACGCTCGCGGTCTACGCCATCATCGGCATCGCGACGCGCACGGCGCAAGTCTCCGAATACTATGTCGCCGGTCGACGCGTCCCGGCGTTCTACAACGGCATGGCGACCGGCGCCGACTGGATGTCGGCGGCCTCATTCGTTGCCATGGCGGGCTCGCTGTTTCTACAGGGCTACGATGGGCTCGCCTGGGTGCTGGGCTGGACCGGCGGCTTCGTGCTGGTGTCGATCCTGGTCGGGCCCTATCTGCGCAAGTTCGGCGCCTACACCGTGCCCGACTTCCTGTCGTTCCGCTACGGCGGCAACTTCGCGCGCTTCCTGGGCGTGATCGTTCTCGTTTGCTGCTCCTTCACCTATGTGACGGCGCAGGTCTATGGCACCGGCATCATCGCGTCGCGCTTCCTCGGCATCCAGTTCGAGATCGCGGTGTTCGCCGGCCTCGTCGGCATCCTGGCCTGCGCCATGCTGGGCGGCATGCGGGCAGTGACCTGGACGCAGATTGCGCAATATATCGTGCTGATCGTCGCTTACCTCGTGCCGATCATCATCCTCTCGACTCAGCACTACGGCATCCCGATCCCCGAGCTGACCTACGGCAGGGCGATCGCGGACATCACGGCGCGCGAGCAACAGTTGGTGCAATCCGGCCTGGCAGTGTTGTGCACGGCCGCGGACTGCGGCCCGACGACGCTCAAGCCGCACATCCAGCCGTTCATGAACTACACGCCGCTGAACTTCTTCGGCATCATCTTCTGCATGATGGTCGGCACCGCATCGCTGCCGCACATCCTGATGCGATATTTCACCACGCCATCGGTGAAGGAAGCGCGGGATTCGGTCGCCTGGTCGCTGCTGTTCATCTTCCTGCTTTACTTCTCGGCGCCGGCCTATGCGGCGTTCTCCAAGCTCGAGGTGTACACCAACATCATCGGCCGGGATCTTGAGACCATTCGGCCCTGGCTGTTTACCTGGGGCGAGCTCGGCCTGATCAAGGTCTGTGGCAAGGACGCCATCGACCTCAATACGGTCCTCGCCGCCTGTAAAGCGATCGCGAACCATCCGGGAGTCCTCAGGTTCCAGGACTTCTCGATCAACACCGACGTGATCGTGCTCTCAACGCCTGAGATCGCGGGCCTGCCTTATGTGATCTCGGGTCTCGTTGCCGCTGGCGGTCTGGCGGCCGCGCTCTCGACCGCTGACGGCCTGCTGCTCGCCATCGCCAATGCTCTGAGCCACGACATCTACTACAAGATGATCCAGCCTTTGCAGACGGCGATGCGGTCCGTTGTAGTCCTCCTTATCGCCGTGGTTCTGGTTGGGGCGATCTTCCTGTTCCTGGACGTCCCAAGCCCGCTCTCGTTCACCGCGGGCTGGCTGCCGGATTGGATGAAGATCGGCGCGGTGACCTGGCGTGCGATGCTGCTCACAGGCCTCGGCACCGTGGTCGTCATCTGCCTGCCGTTCTGGGGCATGGCGAACGATGTCGCCAAGCGCCTGATTATCGCGCGCGTCCTGCTGCTGTTCGTGGCGGTTGCGGCAGCCTCGCTTGCCTCGACCCGCCCGTCGGACATCCTGGCCATGGTGGGCTGGGCGTTCTCGCTTGCGATGGCCGGCAACTTCCCGGCCCTCGTCATGGGCATCTGGTGGAAGAAGACCACCACGGCGGCCGCGATCTCCGGGATCGTCGCCGGGTGGGGCATCTGCCTGTTCTACCTCGTCACATCGAGGTATTTCCCGCAGGCGGGTGTCACCTATTTCGGCATGGGCTCGCTGCTCAACCCGGAGACGGGTAAGGCGCTGGTCGATGTCGCCGCGATCATGGCCGACCCGAGATGGATGGCCGACGTGCCGGCAAGCGCCGCCAACCCGCTCGCCAACAGGGTCGGCTGGTTCGACCTCAACAACATCAACTGCGGATTGCTCGGGATGCCGCTGGGCTTCCTGGTGATCTATGTCGTCAGCCTGTTCACCAAGCAGCCGTCGGCGGAGATGCAGGCCTTCATCGACGAGATCCGCAAGCCGCGCGGCCGGACCGTGCTCGAGGAGAAGGTCTGATCCGTATCGACACAGTGACCAAGACGGGGCCCTACGGGGCCCCGTTCCCTTTCGGGTATTGGTGCTTTCCGAGGACTGGTGCCACCGATTTGAAGTTCCTACAGTGGTTGCTAGCCGGGAAGGATTCGTGGACGCCACCCAATCGCTCCTGACCTACTGGTACTACCACCTGCCGAATTTCATTCTGGCAGCGCTGATGTACACGCTCTTTGGCCGCGCCTTGCTCGCGCTGATCGTGCAGCCCGATTCCTCGAACTACATCTGGCGCTTCTTCTGCCGGATCACCGATCCGGTCGTCGCGCTGGTTGCGCCGGTCACGCCCAAAGCTGCGGCCCCTGTTGTGGTCTGGCTGTTCGGCGTGGTCTGGCTGTTCTGGCTGCGGGTCTTGATGATCTTTCTGTTCGTGGCGCTCGGCGCCGCGCCGCCACGGATCAGCTAGCCCATGGAACGCAACGCCTATTATATCGGCATCGCCTTCTTCGGGATGATCAACGGCCTGTTCAACCCGGCGTTGGCCTTTGCCTATGTCGTCAGCAAGATCCTCATGTACGCGCCGCTGTTCGGCAGCGAGGCTCTGATCACGTATTTTGCGTCGCTCATGCTGTCGACCGCGACCGTCATCCTGGGCGGCATTCCGGCGGCGATCTACGAGCACATCGTCGGCGCCAAGGATGACTCGACCGTCGCCTCCCTCTGGATCTGGCTCGCCGCGACCGCGATCCTGACCCTCCCGGCCATCGGCAACTTCCTGCGGATAGGGCTGTAGTTCCAAGGCCCAATTGTGGCCGTACCTCGCAGCCATTAATGTTGAATAACAACGGTCGGACAGGATTGCCGCCTATGGAACACATGCGCCGTATCGCCTACGAGACGGTGATGCGCGCGTGCGCCTTTGCCTCGCTCGCGATCTTCTGCGTGATGGTGGGCATGTCGTTCCAGCCGCGGCTGGCGTTTCAGGCCGGCGGCTTCCTGACCATCCTGATGTCGGTCGTCCTGGTCATCAAGGCCTACGAAGCCCGCACCAAGCCCTATCGTCGCACCGAGATGTGGCTCTATCTGCCCAAGGAGCTGCGCCCGCCCGAGGCCTATGCCCAATGGGCGAGCGCGACCGTTCTGCGCGAGACTTATCTCACTTTCGCGCGCTGGACCGCGGCGATCGCAATCGGCATGTTGGTCATCGCGCTCGGGTTCTCGCTCGTTGGGATGTAACGCCGGGTGGCCCTCACGCGACGGGCCGGCTCTATCCCGATCCTCGTGCAGTAAGACTAGCGGGGAACACCAAAATCGAAGGGAGGCGGCTCGGGCAGAGGGACCTCGATCTGGATCTTGCTCGGGTCGATCTTTGCGGGGCCTTGGAGCAATCCTGTCACCATGATCGGGAACGCTATCACGAGGGCAACCATGATGAGTTGCAGGCCGACCCATGGGATGGCGCCCCAATAAATGTCCGAGCTCTTGACTTCTTTCGGAGCCACCCCGCGCAAATAGAACAAGGCAAAGCCGAATGGCGGGTGCATGAACGATGTTTGCATGTTCACGCACAGGATCACGCCGAACCAGATCAGCGCGGCATCGGGACCAACGATCGGAGCCAATACTTTCTGTGCAACCGGCGCGACCATCGGGACGATGATGAAGGCAATTTCAAAGAAATCGAGGAAGAACGCCAGGAAGAAGATGAACAGGTTGATGAATATGAGAAAGCCCCACGCGCCGCCCGGCAGGGACGTGAGCATATTCTCCAGCCAGTGCGCGCCATCGACGCCCATGAACACGATCGAGAAACAGGTCGAGCCGATCAGGATGAAAGCCACCATCGCGGTGATCCGCATGGTCGTTTCATAGCCTTGCTTGATCAGGCGCCGCAGCTCCGGAATTAGGACGGCTTCAATGCAGATCCACGCAACACCGAAGTACACGATGGCAAAGGCGATCCGGAAAATCGTGTCCGGCAGCTTAAGCGCCGTTGCGGCACCGCCGATCAGGGCGGCAGCGATGGCGACGTAGAGAACATAGCGCCCATAGCGGCTGAAATTCTTGTGGTGGATCACGGCAAGCACGATCGCGCCCACGGCGCCCATGGCGCCCGCTTCGGTGGGGGTCGCAAGGCCAAGCATCATTGTCCCGAGCACGACGAAGATCAGCACTGCCGAAGGAATGATGCCGAGCAGGCATTTCCTCCAAAGGTTCCACCCGGTCAGCGTGCGCGCTTCCTTGGGAACCGGTGGGACATGGTCGGGCTTGATCAGGCCAAGCAGAAACGTGTAGCCCGCGAACAACGCGATCTGGAAGAGCGAGGGGCCCCATGCACCGAGATACATGTCGCCGACGGGCTTTCCGAGCTGATCGGCGAGAACAATGAGCACGAGCGAGGGCGGCACCAGCTGCGTGATCGTGCCCGAGGCAGCAAGCACTCCGGTGGTGTAGCGCATGTTGTAGCCATAGCGGATCATCACCGGCATCGAGATCAGCGCCATGGCGATCACCTGCGCCGCAACCGTGCCGGTGATGGCGCCAAGAATAAAGCCGACGAGGATGACGGAGTATCCGAGCCCACCTCGGATCGGACCGAACAGCTGCCCCATCGAGTCGAGCATATCTTCGGCGAGACCGCAGCGTTCGAGAATTGCGCCCATGAATGTAAAGAATGGAATCGCGAGCAGAAGCTCGTTGGCAAGCACGCTTCCGAACACGCGCACCGGAATCGCCTGCAAAAAATTCAGGTCGAAAAAGCCCAGATAGATGGCGAAAAACCCGAACGAAATCCCCAGCGCGGCCAGCGAAAAAGCCACCGGATAGCCGAACAGCATGAACAGGACCAAGCCGCCAAACATGAGCGGCGGCATCATCTCGCGAGTAATCATTGTGTCGGCCTCTCGTACTTGGCATCGATGCTGGCCAAGCCTTGGAGGGCGGCAACACGTTTGATGATCTCCGAGATTCCTTGCAAGGCTAACATCGCAAAGCCAGCCGGCAACACGAACTTGATCGGCCAGCGCAAAAGCCCGCCTGCATTGTTCGAGTCTTCGCCCGTCAGATAGGCTTGCATGAAGAATGGCCACGACAGATAGGCCAGCAGCAGACAGACCGGCACAAGGAATACAAGGGTCCCGATGAGATCAAGCCAGAGCTGACCTCGCTCGGACAGAGACGTATAGAATATCTCGACGCGCACGTGCTCGTTGCGCTTCAAAGTATAAGAGGCGCCGAACATGACGATCACAGCGAACATGTACCATTGCGCTTCCAACCAGGCGTTCGAGCTCAGATTGAACGAATAGCGGAACATCGCGTTGCCGGCGCTGATGAGACACGACAGCAGGATGAGCAAGTTAGCGATGAAGCCAATCTTCTCATTGACCCAGTCAATGATCGAGCTGATGGCGAGCAAACCGCGCACGCAAATTCCCCAGTTCCGAGGTGTCCACTTGCGCTACAGGAACTCGCCCCGGATTTGACTGTTGCGCGAGAACGTATAAGCGCCTGCCATTGTGAACAGCGCGCGATAGCCACGTAGCTGACGTTCGACACTCTGTGCACGCATTGCACACACAGAGTTATATCCGGTCTCAAGCACCAAGCCAATCACGGCGATTCTGCATTGGCGCCCAAGCGCGATCTCGCACTCGCACAATGCGCCGAAAAAATCCCTCCTCGCCGGCGCGAGGAGGGAAACGCGCGAGGCCTTCGCTCCCTCAGTTCGTGACCGAGCCCCAGCTCGACGCCAGTTGATCGGCGCCGCGCAGCGAGACCGCGAGGATCGTGTAGGTCGGGTTCGAGGCGCCTTCGGTCGGGAAGATGCCGGGACCCGCGACCCAGAGATTGGGGATCTCGTGGGTCTGGCCATAGCTGTTGACCACGGAGTTCGCCGCGCCGGTGCCCATGATGGTTCCGCCGTGGAGGTGGGTCGTGGGCATGACGCTGCCCACCCAGGCCTCCTTGGCACCGGCGGCCTTCACGGCGCGCTGGCCCTCCTCGAGATTGGCCCGCCATAGCGCCACCGCGTCGTCATCGAAGCTGTGCACCAGGCGGGCCAGCGGCATGCCGTGGGCATCCTTGTCGCTGATCAGCTCGATGCGGTTTTCGAGGCTCGGTAGCGCCTCGCCGAACAGCGTGACGCGGCTGAAGCCGCGGGCCGCTTGCTTCATGTACTCGTGCAGCTTGGCCCCGATCAGATCGGGACGGGAATTGGCGAAGTCGTGCGTCTTCTGCGCGAAGCCAGCCACGATGTAGGTGCTGCCGAAGCCGGACTTGTAGCTCGTCTTCGGGTAGCGATCGTACGACATGTACTGGGCGCCGATCGTGCCGAGGTGGTTCTCCATGTCCTGGTCGAACATCGCCGAGACGCCGGCGACCGAGTGCGCCATCATGTATTTGCCGACGAGGCCATTGGCGTTGGCCAATCCCTTGGCGTGCTTGTCGGTTGCCGAGTTGAGCATGATGCGCGGGTTCTGCCCGGACCATGCGGCGAGCACGACGACGCTCGCTTCCTGTACCTGCTTCTGCTTCTTGTCGTCGTAATACTCGACGCCGGTGACGCGATTGCCCTGCTGGTTGGTGAGCAGGCGCGTGACCGTGCAGAACGCCCGCACTTCCGCGTTCGCCTTGCGGGCTTCGCTCAGGTAGGTGACGGTCGGATTGGCGAGCGCGCCGGTCGGGCAGCCGACATGGCACCAGCCGTCATAGATGCAGGCCGGGCGGCCCTTGAACTCGGTCGAGTTCATGGCCACGGGTGCGGGCGCCATGCTGATGCCGATTGCCTCGAAGCCCTTCTTCAGGATCTCACCCTGGCGGAAGGTCTTCATCGGCGGCATCGGATAGGGGTCGCCCGCCGGCCGCCATTTCTCCTCCGCCTTGGCATCGCCCGCCATGCCGATGTCGTGCGCGACGCGGTCGTAATAGGGCGCGACGTCCTTGTAGGCGATCGGCCAGTCGAGCCCGCGATTGTGCTCGCTCTTCATGCGGTAGTCGGTCTCGAGGAAGCGCGGGTGGTTGGCGAAGTAGTGCAGCGCAGCGCCGCCCACGCCCCAGCCGGCCTGGCCGGCATAGCCGAACGGATTCTTGCCTTCGAGCCGGAACGGCGCGCTCGCGGGACGAATCCGCCGGCCCCACATTTCCGAGCTGATGAGCTCTGAGAGCTGCCAGTCTGGCCCCGCTTCCAGGACCACGACCTTCTTGCCGGCTTTCGCCAGCACGGAGGCGAACACCGATCCCGATGCGCCGGCGCCGACGATGACGACGTCTACTTTTTCGTTCGCCATGTCACCACCTCTTCTCTGGAACGATGTGAGCCTGATAGGGGATGCCGAGCAGCTCGTAGCCTTCCATCGTGCCGTACACGACGTCGACCGCGTCGGTGCGCAGGAGGGTGTAGACGAACGGCGCGGGCGGGCCCTGCCAGCCGTCGACCTTGTTCTGGCGCATGTTGTGCGCGAACTCGCTCTGCTGATCGGGCGTCGCCTCGGTGAACTTGTAGCCGAACGCGCGCCGGCTCCCGCTGTCGATGGCGCTCACCGCGGCGCGATAGAAGTTCACGAACGGCGGGCGCACGTTGAAGATGCGCGCCTGCAGCAGCGCCTCCTCGGCCGGGACCGAGATCTGGTGGTCGATGAAATGCGCGACGCCGGCCGCGCGGGCGCCCTGCACCAGCGTGTCGCCGATCGCCTCGATGATCTCGGCCTCGGCCTCCTTAAGGAGCCGGAACGGGATGTTGCGCGCGCGCGCCTCACCCGGCGTGAGCATGACCGTCGAGCCGCCCACCGTGAAGGCGAGCGCTCCCAACGTCGCGCCCTTCATGAAGGCGCGTCTTTCGATGGTTGCCATGAGACGTTTCTCCCCTTGGCGGCGCTACAGGCACGCCGCATTGAGCGATCCATTGGCCCGTCGCCGGGGCCCTTGAACCGGCTTCCCCCGGAGCGCGGGGGAACGTTGGAACGATACCAGACAAAGGGGTGCCGCCGGAAGCATGGCCTCTGGACGCAGGCACAATGTGTGAGTGGCGTAGGTGCGCGCCACACGGGTCCCCCTCGGGGGGCCTGGGGGGCTTGTGGGGAGGGAACGGGGAGATCGTTGACAGGCACTTCGTCATAGAATATGATAATCATATAATATGATCATCATAAAATATGAGTGTCAGCGTACGGGTCTGCACAATGGCGAGACATCCAAGTTCGAGCGGGCGATCGCGCGGCAGGCCACCTCGGCCTGACCGACCGTTTACGGTCCATTTCGATTCGAACGTGCCGCCGGTCCGACGGACGCTCGGGCAGGTGCTGCGGCGCGTCTATCAGATATACATGGCGATGACGGCGGAATCGGTCGCCGAGGCTGATCTGAGGCCGCTGCAATACGGGGCGATGGCCATTCTCAACAAAGAGAATGGTGAGCCCGGCATTGACCAGAATGGCCTTGGTGCGAGGCTTGGGACCGATCGCAACAGCACAAGCAAGCTCGTCGACAACCTTGAAGCAAAGGGATTGGTCGAGCGGCGTGTGAACGGTGCCGATCGTCGAGCTCGGCTCTTGTCATTGACGCAAAAGGGCGAAAAACTTTTTGCCCGCCTTCATGAGCAGAATATTCAAGCGCAGGCGCGCGTCCTCGAGCCGCTTTCTGCGCGCGAGCGCGAGTTGCTGTTCAGTCTGCTGCTCCGAGTAATTGCCGCACATGGAGCCGCGGCGAGAAGTGACGTTCACCGCGCAGACGCTGACGCGCACATCCTCAGCTCCAGCTAGACGCGAGGGAGATCTTCATGCGTAGATCGACGACCTTGTGCAGCGCTCTTGCCGGGTTGATAGGCCTCCTTGGCATTGCCCAAGACGCGGTCGCTCAACCTTTTCCCTCCCGACCGCTTGGGCTGATTGTGCCGTTTCCGGCGGGCGGCCCTACCGATACCGTGGCGCGCATCATGGTCGAGCACATGCATCGTTCGCTCGGCCAGCCCATCGTTGTGGAAAATCTCGCCGGCGCATCCGCAAGTATCGGTGTCGGCCGCCTCTCGCGCGCGACTCCCGACGGCTACACCTTCGGCGTCGGCACTTGGGGCACCCACGTCCTGAACGGCGCAACGCTCGCGCTTCAGTATGATGTCGTCAACGATTTCGAGCCAATCGCTCAATTCACGATCGAGCCTGCCCTGATCGTCGGTGGACGTACCATGCCGGCGAAGGATTTGAGTGAATTGATCCGCTGGCTGAAGGCGAATCCAGACCGAGCGGTCATGTCGACGCTCGGTCCAGGTGGTGCGCAGCACGTCGCCGGCATGTTCTTTCAGAAACTTACCGGCACCAATTTCCGTTTCGTGCCCTATCGCGGACTCGGACCGGCGATGCAAGATCTGATCGCCGGCCGTATCGACCTCATGTACGGCCCGGCCAGCACTTTTCTGCCACACGTCCGTGAGGGCGTCGTCAGAGCATATGCTGTCGTGGGCAGAAATCGGTGGGCGGCCGCATCCGACATTCCGACCGTCGTCGAGGCGGGATTGCCTGGCTTCGACATGCCGAGCTGGAACGCATTCTTTGCGCCCAGGGGCACAGCGACCAACGTGATCATCAAACTCAATGCCGCGGTCACGGCTGGCTTGGCAGACCCCACCATTCGCTCCCGGCTCACTGATCTGGGACAGGAGATTCCGCAGCTCGGACAGCAAAGTCCGCAAGCGCTACGCGAGCTTCAGAGTGCTGAAATCGCGAAATGGTGGCCAATCATCAAGGAGGCCGCGATCAAGGCGCAGTAGCACCGACGGTGATGATCCGATTGTACGTTCAAACAGGCAACTCCAGGAGGTCATTGATGACACGGCACGAGGAAGCTCGTCGATCTCTGCTGCTCGGTCTGGCGGGGCTGGGGATCACGCATGCGCTGGCGCAGGACCGGGCAGTGGCCGAGGGGGCCGTCCCGCGGGGCTATGTGCTCGGCCCTGAAAAGGGCGAACATCTTATTCTGCGCGGCGGCAATATCTTCATCAAAGCGGACCCGACGAAGGGGGCCAACACCCTTGCCATGGGCACTCAACAAATCTTGCCCGGCGTCGGAATTCCGATTCACCGGCACTTCCAGATGGACGAGGCTTTCTATGTCGTCGACGGCGGCGGGACATTCATTCTGGACGACGTGCCACACGCCCTTGAGAAGGGCGCGTCAATATTCATTCCCAAGAACACGTGGCACGGTTTTGAGAATCCGAACAGAGAGTTACTGTTGCTTTGGATCGTGACCCCTGCGGGCCTCGACGCGTTCTTTCGTGAGGTCGCTACCCGGCCCGGAGTGCCGCCGACGGCCCGTACCAAGGAGCAACTGAACGAAATTGCCCGCCGATATGGGACGGAGTTCAGGTAGGGCCCCCCGTCACACCGGCGCTTGCCGCTACTACCGATATCCGGTACTATTCGTTATGTGCAATACGAATGGGACAATGGCAAAGCCGCCACGAATCTTCGCAAGCACGGCGTGGATTTTGCGGATGCCATCGCAGCCCTCGAAGACACGAACCGCCAGGAAGAGATCGATACCCGGTTCGTGTACGACGAGGAGCGGATCACGAACAGCACCTTGCCGTGCGTGACGCTCCCTGGCGAGGACACGTGCAGAATCATATCGGCTCGGAAAGCCACACGACATGAGCAAGACCGGTACTACGCGGGTCACCGTGAAACCTGGTGATCCCCTCCCGCGGGGAGACACCGACTGGGCGCGGCTCGACGCGATGAGCGATGAGGAGGTGGAGGCAGCCGCGCGGTCCGACCCCGATGCACAGCCCCTCACTCCCGAACAACTAGCCAAGATGCGCCGGGTATCCCGGGTCAAGGTGCTGCGGCAGCGCCTGGGAATGACGCAGGCGGAATTTGCTGAAGCCTTCCACCTGCCCATCACGACTTTGCGTGATTGGGAGCAGCACCGTAGCACGCCGGATGCGCCAGCTCGCGCGCTGTTGTTGGCCATCGAGCGCGGTCCCGAGGTCATGCGGCGATTGCTCGCGGATGGGGTAGCCTAAGCCCAGCCGTTAACACTCCGTCAACGATCGCGAGTCAGGACTCATGGCTCGGACGGGGGAGTGCCATGGTCTCGCGGGTTGAACGCACGCCTTTCGCCGCCTGGTGGTGGACGGTCGATCGGCTGCTTTTGGCCGCGTTGTTCACCCTGATGCTCGGCGGCCTGGTGCTGTCGCTCGCCGCAAGCCCGCCGGTGGCGGCGCGGCTGGGGCTTGAGCCGTTCTATTTCGTCAACCGCCATGTGCTCTATCTCGCGCCGACGATCGCCGTCCTCTTGCTGACCTCGTTCCTGTCGTCGCGCCAGATCAGGCGCATTGCGCTCCTCGTCTTCATTGTGAGCCTGGTGCTGATCGCGCTCACGCTGGTCTATGGCGTCGAGGTGAAAGGCGCGCGCCGATGGCTGGTGATTTTAGGCGTCAACATCCAGCCCTCCGAGTTCCTCAAGCCGGCCTTCGTCGTGCTGATCGCCTGGCTGTTCGCCGAGTCGGCGCGGCGGCCGGAGATGCCGGCCAACACCATTGCGCTTGGTCTCCTTCTCCTCTCGGTCATCGCGCTCGTGCTGCAGCCCGATTTCGGGCAGACCATGCTCATTGCGCTGGTCTGGGGCATTCTCTTCTTCCTCGCCGGCATGCGCATGATCTGGGTCGTGGGCTTGGGCGGCGCTGCCCTCGTGGGGCTTGGCGCCGCCTATGTCACGATCCCGCATGTGGCGCGGCGCATCAAACGCTTTCTCGATCCAGCCTCCGGCGATACGTTCAATGTCGATCAGGCGCTGGAGTCGTTCCTGCGCGGCGGCTGGTTTGGCCGCGGCCCGGGCGAGGGGACGGTGAAGCGCGTGCTGCCCGAGAGCCACGCCGACTTCGTGTTCGCGGTCGCAGCCGAGGAGTTCGGCATCGTGCTCTGTCTGGTGCTGGTTGTGCTGTTCGCGTTCATCGTGCTGCGCGCGCTGACGCACGCGATGCGCATCGAGGACCCGTTCCGGCGCTTCGCGGCGGCCGGGATTGCGATGTTGTTCGGCCTGCAATCCGCCATCAACATGGCCGTGAATATGCATCTGATGCCGGCCAAGGGCATGACGCTGCCGTTCATCTCGTATGGGGGATCCTCGATGATCTCGCTCGCCTGGGGCATGGGAATGCTGCTCGCCTTGACGCGCGAGCGGCCGCAGACCGAAATCCTGTCGCGCGACGCTGCGCTCGCCGGGAGCGCGGCCTGATGGCCGATGCGCCGGTGGTGCTGCTGGCGGCCGGCGGCACCGGCGGGCATCTGTTCCCGGCCGAGGCGCTGGCGGGGGCGCTGGCACGCCGCGGCATCACGGTCGACCTTGCGA
>Ga0081455_10005751_pt1 | contig 13521 bp, 14 predicted proteins | sample TabmetS3T2R1_FD_70207 | JGI IMG/M metagenome (GOLD analysis project Ga0081455, IMG submission 70207) | Tabebuia heterophylla rhizosphere microbial communities from the University of Puerto Rico - S3T2R1 | ecosystem: Host-associated > Plants > Roots > Rhizosphere ... | reverse complement strand
GCCGTAGGGTGGGCAAAGCGCCGCGTGCCCACCATCTGACGGCAGCATCGCCTGGTAATGGTGGGCACGCGGCGCTTTGCCCACTCTACGATTCCTAACTGCCCCGATAGGTCGAATAACTCCACGGCGTCACCAGCAGCGGCACGTGGAGATGGCCTTCGGGATCGCTCACTGAAAAGTGCAAGGGAATGCGATCGAGGAACGGGGGATCGGACATCGGCACATCGCGGCCGGCAAAATAATCGCCGACACGAAATGACAGCTCATAGCGGCCGATCGGCACCGGCCGGCCGCCGATCAACGGCTGATCGGTGCGGCCGTCGCTGTTGGTGACGGCGCGGGCAACCACGCGGGAGGCGCCGAGATCGGACAGCTCCGTGAGCTCGATCGAGATACCCGCCGCGGGCTTGCCGCTGTGCGTATCCAGCACATGGGTCGACAGCCGCCCGTGCACCGGCAGCCGGTCCTCGGAAGCCACAGACTGGTCGAGGCGCAGCGCTGCGATCCGGCAAATTTCCGCAACCGACGTCCGCATCTCGGCCTTGGCGTCGTTGGACAGGCGGCGCTCGAAATCGCGCAGGATGGAATCGCGGGTATGGCGGCGGACGCAGACGATGTAGGGAAAGCCGAATTTGGCGCGGTAGGCGCTGTTGGCACGCTCGAAGGCGTCAAATTCGGCATCCGACAGGCGATCAAGGCCGACACTGTCCTGCTCAGCGGACGATTCCGCGGTGAGGCCGGCGGCACGCTGGGTCTTGTTGGCGAGGTCGGGATGCGCGTTGATCAGCTTGAGCCGCGCTTCGTCCGGCGCGCGATCGACCGCGGCCGTCATCGCCGCAAGCAGCGCAGCGATGCCTGTAAACGGCCGCAGCCCGGCCGCCGCTTCGGCGACCCAGGGCGAATGCTCGAAAATATTGGCAAGTGCGGCGACGAACTCGTCCTTGCTGCAATGGTTTAGATCGGAAAGCTCTTGCAGCATCGGTGCCGGCCTATCCAATATCGAAAGCGTCGTCGGCGAGATGCGCCAGATTGGCGTGCCAGTGCTGCGCGATCTCTAGCCGCGTCGGCACCCAGACCCGCTCGTGCCTGCCGATATAGTCGAGAAACCGCACCAGCGCCGCCGCGCGGCCGGGGCGGCCGACGACCCGGCAATGCAGGCCGACCGACATCATCTTCGGCGCGGTCTCGCCTTCCGCATAAAGAACGTCAAAGCTGTCCTTGAGATAGGTGAAGAATTCGTCGCCGCCGCCAAAGCCCTGCGCGTTGATGAAACGCATGTCGTTGGCATCGAGCGTATAAGGAATGACCAGATGCGGCTTCGAGCCGCGCGACTTGATCCAGTATGGCAGGTCGTCGGCGTAGGAGTCGCAGAGATAAAGCAGGCCGCCGGCTTCCATCAGAAGCCGCAAGGTGTTGATCGAGGAGCGGCCGGTATACCAGCCGAGCGGGCGCTGCCCCGTCGCCTCGGTGTGGACGCGGATCGCCGCTGCGATCTCGGTCCGCTCCTCGGTCTCCGACATGTCCTTGTGCTCGATCCATCGCAGGCTATGGCTGGCGATGTCCCAGCCGGCCTCCTTCATGGCGGCGACGATGTCCGGATTTCGCTGCAATGCCTTGGCGACGCCGAACACGGTGACCGGCAGATTGCGTTCGGTGAACATCCGCCACAGCCGCCAGAAGCCGGCGCGCGAGCCATATTCGAACATCGACTCGATATTGGCGTGGCGCTGTCCGGGCCAGGGCTGCGCACCCAGCACGTCGGACAAAAAGGCCTCCGAGGCGCGATCGCCGTCGAGAACATTGTTCTCGCCGCCCTCCTCGAAATTCACCACGAACTGCACCGCAACGCGCGCGTTGCCGGGCCACTTCGGATCCGGCGGGTTGCGGCCGTAGCCGCGGAAATCTCGCGGGTAGACCGGCGCGGCCATGATCAGACTTCCTCGAAGCGGATTTTCTGCGCGCCCTTCCAGAGCACGGTCTTGCCGAACGCGGTCAGGTTCTCCAGCCCCGAGGTCAGGGTGATGAAGTGATTGCCGGCGAGCTGGCCCATCTTGCTGGCGAAATGCACGCCGCCATAGGCCAGCAGGATTTCGGTCTCGCTGATGCCGCCGGGATAAAGAATGATCTGGCCGGGCGCGGGATAGCTGGTGTGGTTCTCGTAGGAGACGCCGAAATCGAGATCGCCGAGCGGCATCCAGACCCCCTCGCCGCTCCAGCGGACATGGATCGCCTGGCTCTCGAACGGCATCGCCTTGCGGAAGGCAGCGACCGTCTTCGGCGCCAGTTGCTCCTCGAAACGGGCCTCGAAGGTGAATTCACCGGCGCGGACAATCAGTTGGCTCATCGATCTCTTCTTCTGGATACAGGTAAAGAACGTAGTTCAGCCGTATCCATTGCAGGGCGAACCAGCGGAAGCAAGGCCGATTCCGGCCCCGTCGGGACTGAGTTGGAGCGCCTGGACCGAATTGCCTGAGAGCGGCGTTGTTGGAGACGCCAGATTTCAACCCGGGGAAAACGACCAATGGAGAACGCTGTAAGAAAGCTGTTCGAGCGGTACGAGAGCTTTTTCAAACGGTCCCTCGACGGGAACCCGGATATGGATGAGGTCGCGTCGCTGTATGCCTCGCATTTCATCGCGGCCTCGCCTGCCGGGGTTATGACCGGGAAAAACGACGATCAGCTCAAGCAGTTCATGGCCCAGGGATACGCGCACTATCGCGCGATCGGGACCAAAGGGATGCGTATCAGTCATATTCGTCTCTCGCCGATCGATGAGCATCACTGCGTGGCCCATGTCTCCTGGACCGCGACTTATGCCCGCGCGGATCAAAACGATACAATTATCGATTTCGATGTTCACTACCTGGTCCAGAAGCTGGATGGCGAGGCAAAGGTCTTCGGCTGGGTGTCCGGCGACGAGCAGGCGCTTCTGAAGCAGCACGGCATTGTCTAGAGCCTTCTCGGTTCTGATTGAACCGATCATCCGCGGTGCTCAGCTATGAGCCCGCGCCGGGATCGGACGAGCCCGCGCATCGCCATGCTCGAACGCGCCGCCGAAATCGGCGATCGGGGGCGATACCATGGCGCGCTCGCGCGGAAACGCTTCGGGCATCTCCTCGCGAATGAAGGCCAGCAGCTTTTCCCTGATCTCGCAGCGGAGATCCCAGGATTGCGGCGCGGATCTGGCGCTGACCAGTGCCCGGAGCTCGATCGCCCGCGGGCTGGCCTCGATCACCTGGAGATTGACCACGGCGCCATCCCACAATTTGGACTCGCGCACGGCCTCCTCCAACCGTTGCCTGATCCGCGAGACATCGGTGCAGTAATCGACATGAAAGGCGATGGCGCCGATCAGCGATTGGGTGTCGCGCGTCCAGTTCTGGAACGGACGCTCGATGAAGTAGGACAGCGGGACCACCATCCTGCGCCAGTCCCACAGCCGGACCACGACATAGGTCGAGGCGATATCCTCGACCCATCCCCATTCGTTCTCGATGATGACGGCGTCCTCGATCCGGATCGGTTGCGTGATCGCGATCTGGACGCCCGCGATCAGGTTCGAGAGCAGCGGTCTTGCGGCCAGACCGACGATCAGGCCGGCGGCGCCGGCTGACGCGAACAGGCTGACGCCGTATTGCTTGACGGATTCGAACGTCATCAGAGCGGTCGAGATCGCGAAGAGGATGATCAGCGTATCGATCACGCGCTTGAAGACGCGAACCTGGGTGACGTGCTTGCGGGCGAGAAAGTTCTCATCAGTATCGAGCCGGAACCGCTGCAGATAACGGGCGGCACCCATGTCGACGGCGCGAACCGTGATCCATCCGACCAGGGCGATGACGGCGACGACGAAAAAGTGCCTGAGCTGCTCGCGCAGCACGTCGTTCAGCGGCGCCAGCGGCAGCACCAGCGCCACGGCCGCCAGACACAGCGCCAGCCGAGCCGGTCCAGCGATCCGTTGCAGAAGCAGCGTCACCGCCGGCCAGCGCGCTGAAACCACGCGCCGGATGATTCTGGCGGCTATCCCGTAGACGAACAGTGCAATGAAAATAGCGCCGACGACGAGGCCGAGACCGATCGCCCATTGTGGCACCCAGGCAAATATCTGTTCGAATTTTGACAGAAGATCTTCCATGCAGGATTCCCCGCTGCGGCAACGTTCGGCCGCTAACGCATTGATCCCTGCATTGGTCCCCCGTCTGACGCAGCGCAGCAATTCACTGAGCGCATTTCGCCATTCGACGGGTTTGCTTGCATTCCCCTGGCCTTACGCGTTTCATTCAAATCAAACGTGAGGGAACCTTAGGAAACAACCATGCCCGCAAGAATCATCGGAATGATCGGCACCCAGCAGGAGGGCGTCGCGGTTCACCTGATCAAGGGACAGATATCGCGGCAGTGGGTGATCGATTTCACCCGTCTGCACGAGCAGTGGAACTATGATTCCGTGCTGGTTGGATATTATGCCTCTGCCGCCGAAGGCTTTGCGATTGCGCTCTATGCGGCCGACCATACCGAGCGGATCAAGTTCCTGATCGCGCACCGGCCGGGCTCGGTGGCGCCGGCGCTGGCGGCGCGGCAGGTCGCAACCTTCGACCAGCTCACGCAGGGGCGGATGGCGCTGCATATCATCGCCGGCACCAGCGACGCGGACCAGGCCAGCGAGGGCGACTTCTTAGGGAAGAACGACCGCTACCGCCGCGCCGGCGAATATCTCGAGGTGATGCAAAAGCTCTGGACCAGCGACAGCCCGATCGATCACAAGGGCGAATTCTACCGTGTCGAGGGCGGGTTCTCCGACATCAAGCCCCATCAGCAGCCCTATCCGCCGCTCTTCTTCGGCGGCTCATCCGGGGGCGCGCTGGAAATGGGCGCGAAACATTGCGACGTGTTCGCGATCTTCGGCGAGCCGCTGAAGGAGACGCGCGAGCGGGTGCAGGATTTCCGCCGGCGTGCCGCCGCCTTCGGGCGCAGCGTCGGCTTCAACATGTCGCTGCGGCCGATCATGGCGGATACCGAAGGCGCGGCATGGGACAAGGCGAATGCGCTCTTGGCAGACGTCGAGCGCAAGACCGGCGCCGCGCCGCAGCCGACCAACCATTCCGCCGAACGCCTGCTCGGCTACGCCGCGCGCGGCGACGTGCATGACGAGCGGCTGTGGATGGGGATCGCGCGCGCGACCGGCGCGCCCGGCAACACGTCCTGCCTGGTCGGAACGCCCGAGCAGATCGCGGCGGCGGTGCTGGAGTATTACCGGCTCGGCATTCATTCCTTCCTGCTGCGCGGCTTCGAAAATCCGCACGACACGATGGCGATCGGTCGCGACTTGATTCCGCTCATCAAGCAAGGTGCGCTGGCGATCGACCGGCAGGCGGAGGCGGCCGAATAGAGTTCACGTCAGGAATCCGCAACCCACCTCAAGATGCCTGCGCAAGGCCTTGAGGTCGACCAGGAAAACGCATGAGAGATTTTGCATGAAGGCCGTCGTTGTCGACAACTACAATTCAATCGACGGTATCTCGATCAGGGAGATCGATACGCCCGGCCTCGCCGCGGGCGAAGTCCGCGTCAGGATCGGCGCGGCGGCGGTCGGCTTCGTCGACGGGTTGAAGGTGCAGGGTCTCTATCAGACCAAGGATCCACTGCCGTTCGTGCCGGGAACGGAGTTTGCCGGAACGGTCGACGCCGTCGCCGACAATGTCAGCGCTTTCAAGCCGGGCATGCCGGTGATCGGCATGACCCGTTCCGGCGCGCTCGCCGAATATATCTCGGTGCCGTCGGCGGCGCTCAAGCACCTGCCGCCGCAGGTGCCGTTCGAGGCGGGCGCGTCGTTTCAGGCCAATTACCTGACCGGGCTTTACGCGCTGGAGGCCCGCGCCTCGCTTCAGGCCGGCGAGATTTTGCTGGTGCTGGGCGCGGCCGGCGGCGTCGGGATTGCCGCCGTCCAGATCGGCAAGCTGATGGGCGCGCGGGTGATTGCCGCCGCCTCGACGCTAGAGAAGCGCGACTTCGCGGTGCGGTTCGGCGCCGATCAGACCATCGACTACACAAAGGCGGACTGGCGCGACACGCTGAAGGAATTGACCGGCGGCCATGGGCCGGATGTCATCTACGATCCGGTCGGCGGCGAAGTATCGCTGCAGGCGTTTCGCTCGATTGCCTGGCGCGGACGCCATCTCGTGGTCGGGTTCGCCTCGGGCACGATCCCCGCGCTGGCGTTCAACCTGCCGCTCTTGAAGGGCGGCGCCCTGCTCGGCGTCGACCTCGCCCAGATCCAGCGGCGGGAGCCGGAGACGCACACCCGGCTGATGGCGCAATTGTTCGACTGGCTGGCATCGGGCCAATTGCAGCCCGTGGTCGGCAAGATCGTGCCGTTCGAGAATTTCCGCGAGGCGTTCAAGACCATGCAGTCGCGGTCGGCGTTCGGCAAGATGGTCATCAAACTAGGCTGAGTGACGCGTCGAGGATATGGGCTGATGTCTCTGGAAAATGCCAACAAATCGCGCCGCCTGATGCACACGCGATCGGTCGCGTGTGACGGCTTTCTGCGCGACGACGGACTCTGGGAAGTCGAGGCCTGGCTGCGGGACACAAAACCCTTCACCCAGCGCGCCGATCGTTTTCGCGAGGAATTGAAGCCGGGCGATCCCGTGCATGACATCGGGCTTCGGCTCGCCATCGATGAAGGCATGATCATCCGCGAGGCGGAGACGATGATGCGCGCCACGCCCTACCCGACCTGCATCGAGGTCGAGCCGATCCTGCAGCGCCTGGTCGGCGAGCGCATCGGCCCGGGCTGGCGTGAAACGGTGCGGCGCAAGATCGGCCGGCTGGAGACCTGCACGCACCTGATGGAATTGCTCGGCCCTGCCGTGACGACGCTGTACCAGACCATGTCCTACGGCAAGAAACCGGACGGCCGCGACACGCTCGAGAACCAGCAGAACTCCGGCGAGCGGCCGTTCTTCATCGGCGGTTGCCATTCCTGGCGCACCGACGGCCCCGTCGTCGCCGCGATGTTCCCGCAGTTTGCGACCAGGCCGGCGGCAAAGGACTAGAGCGTTTTCGAGCGAAGTGGACGCCGGTTCGCGTCAAGAAAACGCGTCAGAATAAGAATCTGGAGCCCGGTTCTGATTCAATCAGAACGGAAAAGGCTCTAGGCCGGCCCCTCATCCGCCTTGACAGCCGCCGCATGCGGATCGCCCGCGGGCAAAATGTCCCTGATGTAATCGCGCTGCTTCCATTCCGGCGACGGCGGCGTGCCCTGCCCTTCGCGGGGAACGTAAGGCGACGGCGTGGCTCCGGCCAGATCGGGCACATAGCGCGGACAGTTCGGATAGATTTCGCACGCGATCCGCACCACCACTTTCGCACCGAAATGCCGACCCATCGCCTCGGCATCTTCCAGGATCGCCGCGCGGCCGTTGATCCGCATTCTTCGGCTCTTGCCGTCGAAACGCACGAACAGCAGGCCGACATTCGGATTTCGCGAGAGGTTTCCGAGCGTCCGGTACATCGAGTTGCCGTCATATTCGGGGTATTCAATGACGTTCGGACCGACGATTTTCACGAAGCCAGGGTCGCCCGACTTGACGCTGCAGTCGACATAGTCGTTCCACGAAGTGCCGATGAAGAAGAACGGCGACGTCTCGATCATCTCCCTCTCGTCATCCCAGAATTCGTAATGCTTGCGGTGACGCTCGATCGCTTCCGCGACGCGCCGTCCATCGAACCGCTCCTGCAGTTCGCTCATGCCCTCGTGGTAGAATGGCCGCTGCCACATCGGTTCAGCTCCCCTGATTTTCGTTGAACTGTAACGCCGATCCAGCGGGGCGGCCACAACGTGCTGCCCCAGGGCGGGCCTGCTTCTCCGGAACAACCCCTTAGAATAGATATCTGAGATATCACTTATTGACATACGAACATCAATACTTAGGATGCAGGAATGACGTTTAATATTGGCTCAGGCGTCGCCGGCGGGGCAGGCTGATGATCACCGCGGCTCAATTGCGGGCTGCCAGGGTGCTTCTCGGCATCGATCAACGCCGGCTTGCGGATCTATCGGGACTTTCGGTGCCGACCATCCAACGCATGGAAGCAAGTGAGACCATGGTTCGGGGCAACGTCGATTCGCTGGTGAAATTGATCACCGCGCTCGAGGATGCCGGCATCGAATTGATTGACGATGGGGCGACGAGCGACGGCGGCGGGCGCGGCGTGCGGCTGAAGGCCGGTTCCGGAGATCGCGCGGAAAACAAGGCTTTGAGCGGAGCGAGGACGCGTAAATAATGTCGGCCGTCGCCCTGCAATTGATCTGTGTCGCCGTATTGCTCGGGCTGGCCGCGCTCGCAATCGTTCTCAGCCGGTCGAAGATCTCCACAGCCGTCATCTACGGCGCGACTCTGGCCGTGTCGGCGATTGCATTGGCCGGCGCGCTGCGCGGCCTGCTCGGCGGCGCCGGTGCCAGCACACTCACCCTGCCGGTCGGATTGCCGTGGCTCGGCGCGCATTTCCGCTTCGATGCATTGGCCGGGTTCTTTCTCATCGTCGTCAATCTGGGCGGGACTTCGGCAAGTCTGTACGGCATCGGCTACGGCCATCACGATCCCGCGCCGCATCGCGTATTGCCATTCTTCCCGGCCTTTCTCGCCGGCATGAACCTCGTGGTGCTTGCGGACGACGCCTTCTCCTACCTGCTGTGCTGGGAGTTCATGTCGCTGGCGTCGTGGGCGCTGGTCATGGCGCATCATCGCGAGCCGGGCAACGCCAGGGCCGGCTACGTCTATCTCGTGATGGCAAGCTTCGGTACGCTCGCGCTGCTGCTCGCCTTCGGTCTGCTGGCGGGGCCGGCGGGAGATTACGGATTTGCGGCCATTCGCGCCGCGCAGCACACGCCCTATGCCGCGACGCTGGTGCTGGTACTGATGCTGCTCGGCGCCGGTTCCAAGGCCGGACTGGTGCCGTTGCATGTCTGGCTGCCGCTCGCCCATCCCGCGGCTCCGAGCCACGTATCTGCGCTGATGAGCGGCGTCATGACCAAAGTCGCGATCTACGGCTTCATTCGCGTCATGTTCGATTTGCTGGGACACCCGGGCTGGCCGGCCGGCGCGGTCGTGCTGTTCCTCGGCAGCGTCACCGCCGTCATGGGAATTCTTTACGCCATGATGGAGAAGGACCTGAAGCGCCTCCTGGCCTACAGCACGATCGAGAATATCGGCATCGTGTTCGTCAGCCTCGGCCTCGCCATGGCATTCCAGGCCAACGGACTGAAGGCGGCGGCCGCGCTCGCCTTCACGGCGGCGTTGCTTCACGCACTCAATCACTCCTTCTTCAAGAGCTTGCTGTTCTTCGGCGCTGGCGCCGTTCTGAACGCGACCGGCGAGCGCAATATGGACAAGCTCGGCGGCCTCATCCACCGCATGCCGTTTACGAGCTTCGCCGTTCTCGTCGGCTGCGTCGCGATCTCCGCGCTGCCGCCGTTCAACGGATTCGTGTCGGAGTGGCTGATTTTCCAGGCAGTGCTGCAAAGCCCGGAACTACCGCAGTGGACACTGAAGATCATGGTGCCCGCGGTCGGGGCGATGCTCGCTCTCGCTGCCGCACTGGCCGCGGCCTGTTTCGTCAAGACCTTTGGCGTGACGTTCCTCGGCCGGCCGCGGGGTAGGGCGGCCGAGGAGGCGCATGAAGTCGATCGCTTCTCGCTGGTGGCCATGTTCATCCTGGCCGCGCTCTGCCTGCTGGCCGGAATCCTGCCGGGGCTGGCGATCGACGCCCTTGCGCCGGTCGCGACGCAGATTCTCGGTAGCCGCATGCCGGCCCAGGCCGTTCAGCCCTGGCTCTCGATAGTTCCGATTGCGGAGAGCCGCAGCTCCTACAATGGATTGCTGGTGATGGTGTTCATCACGGCGTCCTCATCGCTTGCCGTCTACGTTATTCATCGCTTCGCTTCACACGCGCTTCGGCGGGGACCGGCCTGGGGATGCGGCTTCACCGACGCGACGCCCGCCGCGCAATATTCAAGCGTCAGCTTTGCGCAACCGATCCGCCGCGTGTTCGGCACACTGGTGTTCCACGCCCGCGATCACGTCACGATGCCGCCACCGGGTGACCTCCGACCAGCGCGGCTCAGGATCGAATTGCACGACCTGGTATGGAGCAGAATGTATGCACCGATTGCGGATGCCGTCGGCTTCTTGTCGATGCGGCTCAATCGTCTGCAATTCCTGACCATCCGGCGATATCTCAGCCTGGTCTTTGCCACACTCGTCACGCTGCTGCTGGTGCTTGCGATATGGACGTGATCTCGGACATCATCGTGCAAGGCGTGCAGATGCTGCTCGTGCTGCTGCTCGCCCCGCTGTTGACCGGCTACGTGCGCAAGGTCAAGGCCCGGCTGCTGCGCCGCCAGGGCGCCTCCGTCTTTCAGCCCTATCGCGATCTCCTGCGGCTCTTGCGCAAGGAAGTGGTGCTGGCCGACAACGCCTCATGGCTGTTCCGCGTGACACCCTACATCACTTTCGCGGCCGTCTGGGTTGCCGCCGCCCTGGTACCGACCTTTGCGACCGGGCTGTTGTTCAACTGGACGGCTGACCTGATCGCTATCGTCGCGCTCTTGGGAAGCGCGCGCTTCTTCCTTGCGCTCGCGGGGATGGACGTCGGCACCAGCTTCGGCGGCATCGGCTCCAGCCGCGAAGTGATGATTGCGACGCTTGCCGAACCCGCGATGCTGCTGATCGTATTCTGCCTGGCGCTGGTTGCCGGTTCGACGCAGCTCTCGACCGTCTCGCACTTCCTGGCGTCATCCTATGTGGGTTTGCGCGTATCGCTCGGCATGGCGCTGGTCGCACTCTTCATGGTGGCAATCGCAGAGAACGCGCGCATCCCGGTCGATAACCCGGCGACGCACCTCGAACTCACCATGGTGCACGAGGCGATGATCCTGGAATATTCCGGACGCCATCTCGCGATGATCGAGTTCGGCGCCTACCTCAAGCTGCTCCTCTACGTCTCGCTGATTGCCTGCGTGTTTTTCCCCTGGCAGATCGCGCTGTACGGCAGCGGTGCGTTGTCTTACGCGATCGGCGCCGGCGCCTACATTGTCAAGCTCGCGCTGGCCGGCTTCCTGCTCGCGCTGTTCGAGACCGCCACGGCAAAGATGCGGGTGTTCCGAGTCCCGCAGTTTCTCGGTACGGCGTTCATGCTGGGCCTGCTCGGCACCCTGCTGCTGTTCGTCTCAAGGAGCTTCTGATGCAGATGCAGAGCCTCGCCTTCGACGTTTCCCACACGCTGGCGGGCGGACTGGTGCTGATCAGCCTGATGATGCTGTATCAGGACCGTCTCTATTCGCTGCTCAATGTATTCGCGCTCCACGCCCTGGTGCTGTCGCTCTCGGTCGCCTGGCAGGCTTTCATCCAGGATGCGCCCCATCTCTATGTCACCGCGGTCATCGCCCTGGTGTTCAAGGCGATCATCATTCCGGTGGCGCTGCACCGCATCATCAAGCAGCTCGGGATTCACCGCGACATCGAATCAGCGGTCGGGATCGGTCCGACCATGCTGGCCGGAATGGGGCTCGTCGCCCTCTCGCTGGTTCTCATGTTGCGGGTGACGAGCGACGCCGACCCGCTGGCGCGCGAGGATCTCGCCTTTGCTCTGTCGGTGGTGCTGCTTGGACTTCTGGTCATGGTCACGCGCCGCAATGCGGTCAGCCAGGTCGTCGGGTTCATGTCGCTCGAGAACGGACTGGTGTTGGCTGCGACCGGCGCCAAGGGGATGCCGCTGGTCGTCGAGATCAGCGTCGCGTTCTCGATCCTGATTGCGTTCATAGTGATCGGCATCTTCCTGTTCCGAATCCGCGAGCGCTTCGACTCGGTGGATGTCTCCGCGCTCGACGATTTCAGGGGCGAACGCCGATGACCCCGCCTATCTTCGATCCGGTCACGGCGGTCCTGCTGATCCCCATCTGCTCGGCAGCGCTGCTGGCCGTCTTGCCCGGCTACCGGCTGACGGCGCGGCTCAATGTCGTTGCCAGCCTGGCGACATTCCTGGCTGCACTCTCCCTGTTCGTGGTCGAACGTCCCTCTCCCGGATCGTACGTACTGATCGACGATCTGAACATCGTCTTCATCGTGCTCAATACCTTCGTCGGGTTCACCACCAGCATCTTCAGCGCGAGCTATATCGCCCATGAACTCGAAACCGGCCGGCTGACATCGGCATACCTGCGCTTCTATCATGCCATGTATCAGATCATGATGTTCGGCATGAACCTCGCGTTCGTGTCGAACAATATCGGCCTGATGTGGGTCGCTGTCGAACTCGCGACGCTGACAACAGTGCTGATGGTCGGCATCTACCGCACCCATGCCGCGCTCGAAGCCGCCTGGAAGTATTTCATCCTGGGCAGCGTCGGAATTGCGCTCGCTTTGTTCGGTACGATCCTGGTCTATATGGCGGCCCGCCCCGTCATGGGCGAAGGCCATGACGGCATGGTCTGGACACTGCTGGTCGAGCGCGCCGCGAATTTCGACGCCGCGCTGCTCAACGTCGCCTTCGTATTCCTGTTTCTCGGTTACGGCACCAAGGTCGGTCTCGCGCCGCTGCATGCCTGGTTACCTGATGCGCATGCCGAGGGCCCGACGCCGATATCAGCCGTGCTGTCGGGCCTGTTGCTGAACGTCGCGCTCTACGCGCTGCTCCGCTTCAAGATATTGGTCGCGGCCAACCCGGCTTCGATCGCGCCCGGTCCGCTGATGGTGACGGTGGGCCTGGTCTCGCTGATCTTCGCGGCCTTCATGCTGTACCGGCGGCGCGACATCAAGCGGCTGTTCGCCTATTCATCGATCGAGCACATGGGCATTATCGTGTTTGCGTTTGGGATGGGCGGTCCACTCGCCAATTTCGCCGCGCTGCTGCACATGGTGATGCACAGCCTGACCAAGTCGGCAATCTTCTACGCCGTGGGGCACATTTCACAGATCAAGGGCACCCAGCGGATCTCGCGGATCCGCGGCCTGACCGTGACGCATCCGGCGCTCGGCTGGGGACTGGTGGTGGGCGTCGTTGCGATCGCCGGGTTACCGCCCCTCGGGATCTTCATGAGCGAGTTCCTCGTTGTGAGTTCGACCTTCGCAAGGCAGCCGTTGCTTGCGATCGCACTGGTATTCGGCCTGCTGCTGGCTTTCGGCGCGCTGACGTTGCGCCTGACCAGCGTCGCCTTCGGCGAGCCGCGTGGCAGCACGGCCCCGGCCGACGCCTCGTACATTCCGATGTTTGCGCATCTCGCACTGGTACTGGGCGCAGGGATTTACCTTCCCGCTCCTCTGGTGGCCTGGTTCCAGCACGTGGCCCAGCTCCTTGGATAGGAATGAATTGATATGCCATCGCTGATCGATCTGACGCTGGAGGGTCGCAGGGTCGCGCAATACGGGCCCTGGCCACGCGTGGTGGTCGATGCTTCGGTATGGACATTTGCGGCGAGCGAACTGGCGCACGGGCGCTGGAGCGTGCTCGGCCTCTGGG
>Ga0081455_10005750_pt1 | contig 13521 bp, 15 predicted proteins | sample TabmetS3T2R1_FD_70207 | JGI IMG/M metagenome (GOLD analysis project Ga0081455, IMG submission 70207) | Tabebuia heterophylla rhizosphere microbial communities from the University of Puerto Rico - S3T2R1 | ecosystem: Host-associated > Plants > Roots > Rhizosphere ... | reverse complement strand
GTTTGCAGTTAGCCCTCATCCGACATTATTTCGAAGCGGCTCAGGCGATGAGCCCTACAGCCGTGGGCAATGGGACACAGCCTTGAGGGCCACCCCGCAATCCCCTGGGGTGATGATTCGTGTAATCGATGCCTGCGAGCAACCTGCACGCTCAGGTGCCCACGGCTTCCGGTCTCACCGCCCTCGCTCACTGCTCACTTTGCGTAAGTTTTGTCGGATTAGGGTTAGTTAACAACGATTCGATTCATTATTTCCCGCACCATATGAAAGAACAAGACGCGGGTCAACAAAGGCACGGACTCACCGAGAGAGACGATTCAACTAGTTCAAAAACAGGCGGGCATAGGTCTCGATCCCAAGCCCGGAGAGCACCAAGGAGAGACCTCGTATGAAAGCTTTGAGCGCGGGGTTTTCGGTTTCGCGACCGATCATCTTCAGTTCCGGCTGTTCCCTATATTCTCTAATCATGTTCATCGAGCTCTTCATCCAGATAGCGCCGATCAAGCCGATGATAAAGCCCAAACCTTCGATGTCCATGCTGTCCGTTCCCGCTTTCTACAGCCTGCAAATAAAGTTTCTCAAATAGAACGACTCCGAAAACCCACTATTCGAACCCAAAATCGCAAATTGCCTTAACTTTTGGTGGACAAAGGGGCAAGCTTGGCAGCATGCTCCTCCCAATTCTTGCCATCAAAGGGTATCACAACGATTTTTCTAATCGTAGCCGGCTCCAGGCACCGCACATTGACGCTGTAACCATCAGGATTGGATCTAGGAATATAGAAGGATTTAACCCCGCACCTTTTGCAAAACAGATGCTTGGCTACGCCGGTATTGAATGTGTAGGTTGAAAGCGATTCTGAACCTTGGAGGAGAATGAAGCGAGATTTCGGCACGATGAGATGAAGAAAACCGCTCTTGCTGCAGATCGAACAGTTGCAATCGTGGGCTTCTATCTCCGCCGGCGCTTCGACTTCGAACATTACCTCGCCGCAGTGGCATCCACCCCTGTGCTTGACCAAAGTGATCCCCGAAATTGTTTATGTGGCCCGACCGGGCCTCCGTACCGAAAGCTTTTGACCGCCTGCCACCTAAAATTACAACAAGGAGACAACGAGTCAACACTTAAACAATCCTTCGAGCATCAACTCGCTTGCCGAATTAGATCGCTATTCCTTCTCAAATCCCTGATTCGTAAACTTGAGAGTTCTGGCGTTTTCCGTCACCGTCCTCACGACGTTATCCGGCGCAACGTTAGGAATTTCTGCTTCGATTTCCAGGGTCACTTTCACGTTAGCGCATCGTTCTTAAATCAAAGCCACTGGTCTGGCTCATAAGTGATTCGATGGAGCGTTGTTAAGGTAATCTCTTCGCCTAGGTTCTTGTTATTGGAAGGTTTGGCTATGAACTCGATTTCAGCAGGAAGCTCCGCCGGCGAGATGGCTTTACGTCGGCCAGGGACAAAAATTGCAACGCGTCCAAATCCGCCTTCGCCCCAGTGTACAACCTGATGCGGCCTGAACCAGACGCGCCAGCCAGCTTTCAGACAAGCCCAGGCCACACTTCGAAGAAAGTCGAGGTATGTATCAACGAAAGCTTTTTCCTTTTGGTTCAGAATTTGGCACGAACGTTTCCAGTCTTTTTCCAGAACACGGATCGTCTGGTCGATTTCCGAAGACTTCACGTCTGGCCTCTCGAATTCATTGCTGCCTCAGCGCAGCGGTTCATTGGCTCGCCAAGCTTCCTTCACTAGTCTCACAGTTGTAGATCATCTAGAAACTCCGATCCCGGCTCTGCGCTCGTTACGAGCAGATGGTCGCGGGCGCGGGTGCAGGCGACGTACAACAGGTGTCGTTCGGTGTTGTAGACCTCTTCGAGATCGGAATCGTCGGCGGCGGTCTCGATCCGTTGCTGGAGCGGAATGATTTCGTCGTCGCAGGCCATCACGACTACCGCGCGGAACTCCAGGCCTTTGGCGAGATGCATTGTAGAGATCGATACGTGACCTTCCATCGTCTCCAGATCTTTATCAAGGATTTTGTAGGCAAGGCTGGCTTTCTTCACCGCGTCACGAGCGCGGTCCAGCTCCGCGTCCGACCGGACGAAGACACCGATCTCGTGCGGCACAACTCCTTCTTTATTCCGCCCGAGGAGCCAGTCACTGACTGTTTGGCTTTCCTCATCCGGATTTTTCAAAACGCGGATTTCCGGTGCCGGCCCGTTGAAGACGGAAATCGTGCCAGTGCGTTCTTCTGTGATTCCATCAACGTCGGACAGTTCGGGTCCAAGCAATCGGTCGGCCTGCGTTCTGATCTGGTGGGACGTCCGGTAATTGATCTGCAGCGTTCGGGATCGGCCGCGAATATCAACACCGAGCGCTTTCCAAGAGAACGGCTGCTGGAAGATGCGCTGACCGAGATCCCCGGCAAAGAAAAGGCTATTCGGGTTTCCCGTTCCAAGTGCGGTGAGAAATCTGAGCTGAGCGACGCTCACGTCTTGCGCTTCGTCAACCACGGCAAAATCGAAAGGCAGCCGTTTCTCCTGAGCCAGGCGCTCCGTCAACTGGCCAAACATCCCTGCCCAAGTGAGGAGGTCTTCGAGTCTCATCATTGCGATAATTCTCGGCTTAGCTCGGTACCATCTGAGCGGCAGGATGTAAATCCGGATACGGAGCGAACTTAATGCGATGAATTTTACGTGTTCGACGGGTATCTGACAAGGACGACTTCAGGCTTGAATCGAGAAAATTAGAGGAAAGGTGTCAGAGTTCTCGGGGCCGAGCTGATCATTGACTGTGCGGCATCCTGATGAAGACGGGCTGCAAATCGGCCGAGGACGAGCTGTCACGTGAAAATTCGTGATCCGGACTTGAAGCGATCCGGTCTGGGCCGACGCTCACTCCTTGCCTGCCATTACAGCTTTTTCAACATTCGTCTTCGCGAAATCATCTCCCTTGTAAAGAAGCGGCTCGCCACGAACGGCGCTCAGCGCGTATGCGAAACAATCGCCGTAATTGAGAGCGGCAGGATGGCGCCCTCTGCCGTAAGTGCGGTAGGCCTCCCGGGCGATTTCAGCCTGTTCCTGATCGAAAGGCGCGATCTCGATCTGCGCCTTGTGAATCAGAAGGTCGAGCTCGCGTCCACCGTCTTCACCGAAGCGAGCCTCGATGACAATCGCGGTTTCGAGCAAAGTTGCCGCAGAAATCAGCCGAGTTGCGTCGCTCTCTATCGCGGCTTCAAATAGCGGCGCATCAGGCTCATCGCAGAGGATCGCCACCAAAACCGACGTATCGATGACCATTAGCGTGGCAAACCGCGTTCGTCGTACCCGAGGATCTCTTCCGGGCTGCGCCTGTCTATCACCGGAAGCACTGAGCACCGCTTGCGAATCTTCGCAAGTTCACGACGGAGCGACGGCGCCTTGCGCCGCGCTTCTTCGCGGTGGAGCCTCTCACGGATCGCATTCAGTACGGCGTCAGTCAGAGACTCACCGGTCCTTGCGGCTAGCTCGCGAGCTAAACGATCGGCATCGGGATGCTTTATGTTAAGAGCCATGATCTTCCTCGGAAGAAATCTGTCTTCTATGGAAGAAAATAGCCTGAATACCTAGCTTTTGCAAACTTATCGATACGCGCAATTTATTGATTTGGCGACAAAATAATGGGGAAACCGAACCTATGCAGTCTACGCCACGGGAAAAATTTCTGCAGATCCGAATACTCGGATTGTTGGCCGGTTACGAACTCCAGCGCCACAAAAGATCACTTCGCTCAACGCCGGTCCCGCAACGGGTTACGCGGCTGCTTCCATCTGTCGATTGTACTGACCGCTTCGGGCAGCGCTGTTGCACTTGGCGCGATGATAGAAAATTTTCTGCGCCGCCGGAACATTGGCAGCCTCGCCTTTCCACGTCTTCAACGCCGGATCCTGCAAGGCGCGGGCATAGGAGAAGCTCACCTGCCATGGATGGGGACCCATGGCGTTCATCGCATTGAGATGCTCGGTAGCACTTTCCGCGCTTTGACCGCCCGAGAGGAACGCGATCCCGGGAACCGCCGCCGGCACCGTACGTTTTAAGCAGCGTATGGTCCGTTCAGCGACTTCTTCAACACCGGCCTGTCGCGGATTATCCTTTCCTGAAACCACCATGCTTGGCTTGAGAATCATTCCTTCCAGATGAATGCGTTGCAGGAAAAGCGCCGTAAAGGTCACTTTGAGAGTCTGCTCCGTCACCTCTTCACAGCGTTCGACGGTATGGGAACCATCCAGCAACACTTCGGGTTCCACGATCGGTACTAGTCCGCCCTCCTGGCAAAGCGCTGCGTAGCGCGCCAGAGCATGGGCATTGGCTTCGAGGCAAGTATATGTCGGAATTCCCTCGCCGATGGTAATGACCGCACGCCATTTGGCGAACTTGGCACCGAGCTCCTTGTACTCTTTAACCCGCGCCCGAAGTCCATCGAGCCCCTCGGTTACAACTTCACCGGGAAAGCTCGGAATATCTACGGGCCCTTTATCCACTTTGATGCCGGGCATTATGCTCTTCTTTGAGAGTAGCTGGGGAAACGGCGTGCCGTCCAAGGCCGCGGTTCGGATGGTTTCGTCGAAAAGGATCACACCGCTGATGGCCTCCTCGATACCCTTGGTCGTAAAGAGCATATCACGATAGGCGCGGCGATTGTGGTCATTGGATTCGATCTTGATACTGTCGAAACGTCTCTTGATCGTCCCCATACTCTCGTCGGCCGCGAGGATACCTTTTCCTTTTGCCACCATCGACTGAGCAACCGTTTCAAGCTCTTGTTTGGACATGATTTGTTTCCTCCTTTTAAGAAGTAGGACGCTCTTATCTTTGCATTTCCGAGGGACGCGTCGCAAGCGTTTCCAATTCCCTTTTTGATTGTGGATCGTTGTTCAGTTTGTTATGTGAACACCTATGGGTGGCCTCCTGCTTCATTGGTTGATAAGCACCGCAAGTCTACTGATCGTGACCTATATTATTCCCGGGATCCAGGTGCGCGGATTAGGCACGGCGCTCATCGCTGCCATCGTCATCGGTCTGATCAACGCGACGCTCGGGCTAGCCCTTAAAGTGCTGACCTTCCCCCTGACGCTATTGACCCTTGGCCTCTTCTGGTTTGTGATCAACGCGCTCATGCTGCAGTTGGCGTCGTTTCTGGTTCCAGGGTTTTTTGTTTCCGGCTTTTGGTCGGCCTTCTTTGGCGCAATCGTGTTAAGCCTTGTGAATATGGCGTTGCGCTCCCTCATCGCTTAGCGGGCTGCGCAAGAAAACAGTTCAAAACGTTCAAGTCGTTCAAAACGTTCAATAGGTCCGCAATCCCCTGAAATCTTTTTTTTCAGCAACCTGTTAGCAGCTTTTTTCCCGATACTGCTAGCCCGGATCATTCAGCCATCGAACGGTGAGCCTGGAGGAGCGAAGGCACAGAGACGAATAGCTTCAATGTCTTCCTTGGTGCTTGGCTCACGACTCGCATTTTCCCCAAGCGTTCGCTCCACAGACTCAACTTGCGGGCCACTCCAAGGCACCGGCCAATTGCCTTCGCTCCGGAGGGCTCACCTTTCGATCGAAATTGTAGTTTTCCACTAACCATGATTAATCCGAGTTAGAGGCCCGTTGCTTCGCGCCAATAGCTGTCATCGTAAAATCGCGCCGGAGGATCGTAGGGCGGTTTGTAGACCCCCATTTCTTTTCTCAACTCGATCACCGTCTGCAAGGCGGCGGGATTGATGCGTGCCTTGGGAACGACTTTTCGGTAAGCCTCTTCGGCCGATGCACGGTTAAGATTTTCCTTTTCCATCAATAGTTGCAGGGTCGACTCACGGTTCTCCGCTCGCAGCAACCAGTCCGTCGCCGCGACCCAGGAGCGAATGAATCGCACAACCAACTCGCGGTGGGAAGTGAGCCAGCGCCGTAGAGTCCATCCGCAGGTGAGCGGCCAGTTCGGTACATACTTCTCCGAATTGGCCAGCAGGACTCCGCCGGCAGCCAAGGCTTTATCCGATGCCGGCGGCGTCAACATCGCCGCAGTCACGCGCCCCTGAAGAAAAGCTTCCAGGCGTTTGGGCGAGCTGCCGATGATATCGATTTTATATTCAGTATCGTCGATTCCGTGATGCCGCAGAATTTTCTTGCGGATGAGATCGAGATTGGAATCTCCCGGGTCGCCGGCCAAGAGCTTGCCGCGCAGCTGCTCGATGGATTTCACGTTTGCCTGCCCGATCAAGTAGGCACTCAACCCTTCCTCTGCCTGCATGAAGAGAAGGTAATCGACGCCGTCCGTGGTGGTGCGCGCGATCATCGTATCTGCGCTGCTGAGGGTCATATCCCAGCGCCCCTCGGCCATGCCGCGGTTGTGGTCGGGCGCATAGGTGGTTTGGTGAAAATTGACTTCCAGTCCTTCATTGCCGAAGAATCCCTTGTATTCACCCACAAGCAAGGGCGGTCTCCGCTGATAACCCGTCACATTGAGCGTGTCCATAAACCTTCTCCTGGTCCGCTTCTAATACTTTTGGATCACCTGAGCAATCCCCGGTGATCCATGACATTGGTTTCGTCGGGAAAACTATGTAACAATCGAAATGGAATGAAACTCAAAGACAAAGTTGCCTTGATAACGGGAGGCGGTAGAGGCATCGGCAAGGCCATTGCGATGGCGTACGCCCGCGAAGGAGCGAAGCTAGCGCTCTGCGCGCGAACAGGTTCGGAGCTCGAGCAGACAGTCAAGGAAATTCAGGCGCTCAAAAACGATTGCAAGGGCTGGAGCTGTGACGTCTCATTGGAGGAACCCGTACGAGATTTCGTTGCCAACGTCATGAAGCTGTTTGGCCGGATTGACGTGCTGGTGAATAACGCCGGCGTCATGACCCGTCCGGTGCCCCTAGCCGAACTCGAGGTGAAAAAGTGGGACTACACGATCGCCGTTAATTTGCGCGGCCCATTCTTGGTCACCCAGGCCGTGCTGCCGATCATGATGAAACAGAAGAGCGGCTCGATCATCAACGTATCCTCTTCGCTCGGGCGCAGCGCTTACGCCAACTTCATCGCCTATGCGACTTCCAAGTGGGGCTTGGAAGGTTTCACGCAGACACTCGCCGCAGAGGTGAAATCCCATAACATCCGCGCTAACACCGTTGAACCCGGTTACGTCGCTACGAAGCTCACCGGTTACACCGGCAGCAAACCGGAATCAGTGACCGAAGTGTTTGTTTATCTGGCCTCGGATGAAGCGAGGGATGTTAGCGGTAAGATGCTGAGCGCCTCCGGGTGGAGACCGACGAACTAAGCTGGTTCAAGGTTGAAGGTTTGAGTGTCAGACCTGACTAGTTCTGGGCGTTCGACTTCGGCTCAAATACCCGGCGCGATTCGAAAACCACCGCCGTAAACCGTTGGCCGCCGCTGACCAGACTCCGTTTGAGGACAAAATCGAAGAGCAAAGGATTATACCCTCGAATTTCAGACAAGACCTCCGCTTGCGCTTCCGTCAGAAAGCCTTGTCTGACAAATCGGCGCGGGGAAATCAGCGGGATCACACCGGGCAAAGGATAGTCCGATCCGTTGATCAGCCGAGGATGCCACTCTACCCGTCTGATTAGAGTGGCAACAACGGACTCTTCGCGGTTGGCCTGGGTCAGGGCCGAGATCTCACCAAATAATTGTCTCTCGTAGCGCGCTTCATTCATGAGACGTTCGAAGAGCTCGAAGTTCTCCCGACGGGGCCCATTGGGCCCGTGGTCCGTGTCGATACTCTCCCCCAGCGATGCGCAGTGAGCGATTATCACGCGCACGCCCTGATCGAGGGGCCGGCGCAACCGGAGCGGGTTGTTGAATTCCGCGGTGGCGCCGCTAGCGACCGCCTGCTCCTCCCCTCCGTGGGTGAGCAACGGCAGATTGAATCGCGTCAGGGCCTGGTAAAAAGGGTCGCATTTCGGCGACGCCGGGTCCATCCCCATAGCGGAAGGGAGCCACTTTACGGCCCGGGCGCCCTGGCGCACGCTCCATTGGAGCTCATCGATGGCGTCGGCACGGTAGGGATGAATCGAACAGATCCACTCCAAACGATCCGGAAAACGTTGGGCAAGCGTCGCCGCGTAACGGTTCGGGACGTAAAATGCGCTCAGATCCTCCCGCCGCTCGCCCTGCTCGTCGTAATGAAAGTCGAAGGCCAGCAGCATCGCTTTGGCCCCCGACGGAAAGACATCGAGGCATTGGAGCAGATGGCTTACGAAGTCTTCGTCCACCCTCCCCTCCCGTTCGGTGCAGGAGGCATTCAAATAAAATCGTCGTTGCAAGTTCTGCCAAGGATGAAGAATGCTACTCATCTGTGGTGTGATCCACACTCCGGTGTTGCCATCGCCCACTCCAGCAATGTGCACATGGCAGTCCCAAAGTTTCGCCGGGTCGATTCCCTGCCATGAAGCAGTTACAACCTCGTTGTCGAGCAGGCGCTTCGGCATCGGATCTGCGAGGCACGGATTGAAGACCCCGTCTTCCAGAGAAAAGCTGCATCCTCCGGCGATGCCGAGGGTTCCTATACCCAGAGCACGAAGAAACAACCGGCGATTCATTGATCAGGCTTTCATCCAAAAGGGTCCACCAAAGCAGTGGATCATTGAGATATGACTTTATCGAAGTTAAAGGCACTACATAAAAGAACTCAGTGTCCTACCAAAGCCCTTTTGCGACCACGGCCTCATAGTAATAACTGCGGGTTAAAATCTCGCGCTGGATGTATCTTACTCTAGCTATAAACCCAATAGCTCTTCGATTTTTTGCTGATCGAATCCAACTACCGCTTCGCCGTCGATGATGGTCACCGGCGTACTCTGGTAACCCATGTCGAGCAACTCCTTCAACGCTGCTCGATCGGCACGCACGTTCTTGTGAATAAATTCGATCCCCTTTTGAGAAAGAAACTCTTTCTCCTTATCACACGGGCCTCACCCGGGCTGACTATAGACGATCACAATCTTTGCCATGCTAAGCTTTACCTCCGAGTCGGAATTTACCGCAATCTTACCATGTCTCGATGACATAGCGAACTTTCTCCAGTCTTGGCAAGTTCCTAAAGCACCAATCTTCCAATATTGCGGTTCGTCTGTTAACCTGAGAGTGATAGTTAACATGGTCGGCCCAAGAACCCGTATGCGAAAATTGATGCCTCGTGACATCGTACCTCCCCGCGCAGCTTTCGTTGCCCTTGTCTCTGCGACTCTAGTTGCTTTCTCTGCTTGGACCTTCGAGATTCCGTCGTTAGCGCAATCCCGCGCTGACTCGCTCAAAGATCACGTACGTTATCTGGCCTCGGAAGAGCTTACTGGTCGCGGCGTCGACACCCCAGGCATCAAACTCGCCAGGGACTATATCGCTCGAGAGTTCGCCAAGATTGGTTTGCGTCCGGGAGGCGACGACGGGAGCTACCTGCAAGGATTTGATGTGGCCACCGGAGTGGCGGTAAAGCAACCTACAATTGTCGCTTTGGGAAAACAATCGCCCCTGATACTGAACGAAGAGTGGACCCCCCTGGGCCTTTCCGGTTCTGGCAAGGTGGAAGGTGACGTTGTTTTCGCGGGCTATGGCATTACGGCCAAAGAGTATGGTTACGATGACTACGCGGGAATCGACGCCAAAGGCAAAATCGTCCTCGTTTTCCGGTACGAACCGCCGCCAAAGAACGACAAGAGCCCGTTCCAAACCCCTCCCCGCTATTCAAATCATGCCACCTTACGCGCGAAAGCCAACAATGCCAGCGATCACGGTGCAGTCGGGATGATTCTTGTAGATTTCAATCACACCGGCGACAAACAAAAAGAACTCCTCTCGACAGGCAACAGCTTGTGGCGAAGCGGCAATCGCCCAATCGCCGCGCAGGTAAAGCGCGATGTCATTGAAAAATGGCTCGAAGCCCAGGGTGTCTCCCTCAAGCCGTTGAAAGAAAAGATCGACCGGGAGGAAAAGCCGGCGTCTCAATCTTTGCCAGGCGTCCGCGCAAGCTTACAAGTGACCTTGGAGGAAATCCGCCAGCGAACTGAGAACGTGATCGGTATTCTGCCGGGCTCGGACCCAACATTGAAGGACGAAAACATCGTCATTGGCGCCCACTACGATCACGTGGGATTTGGCCACTACGGCACGCGAGACTCCAGCGCGGAGGGCAAAATCCACTACGGGGCGGACGACAACGCATCGGGGACAGCCGTTTTATTGGCGCTGGCAGAGCGGCTGAGCCGATTACCGTCTAAGCCAGCAAGGACCATTGTTTTCGCCGCCTTTACCGGGGAAGAGTTGGGGCTACACGGCTCCCGACACTACGTCAATCAGCCATCTGTACCTATTTCGTCCACTAGAGCGATGCTGAATCTCGATATGGTAGGGCGCCTGCGTGAAAACCGATTGACCGTTTTCGGTACCCGCTCAGCGAAGGAGCTGAGCGCCATTGTTCTCGAAGAGGCTCAGAAGCTCGGACTGCAAATCAGTGAGTCCGACAGCGTTGGACGCAGCGATCACATGTCTTTTTACAACAGGAAGATTCCTGCCCTCCACTTCTTCACCGGAACGCACCCGGACTATCACAGACCCAGCGATACGTGGGAGAAATTGAACATCGAAGGGATGGTCAAAGTCACCGATCTGGTTTCGGGGATAGTTGAAAGAGTAGCAAACACCAAAGAGGCGCTGAATTTTGTCAGCCTGCCGTCACGCCCGCCCGGCAGCGGAAGCGCGGAAGGACAAGGATATGGCTCTTACTTGGGCAGTATCCCGGACTTCGGCGCAAATGGTGATGGCGTGCGATTGGCCGGAGTTTCGGAAGGAAGCCCCGCTGCTTTCGCAGGTCTGCAGGAAGGCGACGTGATTATCAAATTTGCAGAGATGAAGATTCACGATTTAGAGGATCTGACGGCAGCACTACGCAGCAAAAAGCCCGGAGATTCGGTAGAAATCACTGTTCTGAGAAACAGCCAGCCCCTAACTCTAAAGGCAACATTGCGCCCGCGGAGCTAGGTCCCACTCCTTGGTTTCATATTCATTAGTCACTTTCTTTCCCTGAACCTATGAACCAAGTACCGGACCGGGGACAGCGGCCCGCGTTTCATCTTTGCAACTTGCGCAGGATCAAGCCCGCTTTTTTGGTGCAAAGAAAATGAAAATTTCATAGTTCACAGCGACATTATCCTTGTGCTAGAATAATTTCACCGTCAAGGAGGATGGCCGCTGATGATCAAATTGTATACCTACCCTGCTTCGAGCAATTCCCGCAAAGTAAGAGTTGTTCTTCTGGAAAAAGGTTTAGAGTTCGAGCGCGTCACAATCGATCTTTCCAAAAGAGAGCAAAAAAGCCCGGAGTACCTCAAGATTCATCCCTTCGGTACGGTACCAGCTTTGGACGATGAAGGATTTATTGTCTACGATTCCACCATGATCAACGAATACCTCGAAGACGAGTATCCTTACCCACCGCTAATGCCGAAAGATTCAGAGGGACGGGCAAGGGCACGACTCATGGAGGACCTGCGAGATAACCACTTGAATCCAGCTTCTGCGCAGCTCAATCGCGAGCTCCGTAAACCCGAAGCCGAAAGAGATCCGAAGGTCGTTGAGCAAGCGAGGGCTAAAATTACCGAATGTTTTGATCGCCTTGAAAAAGAACTTGAAGGACGCGAATATTTGGCTGGCTCGTTCAGTCTTGGCGATATCGCGTTTATTCCAAATATCGATACCCTCGATCGAATACAGGTCCAAATCGATCCAAAGTACAAGAATATCCTCGCCTGGATTGCTCGCCTGAAAGCTCGACCGAGCTTCGCTGCCTCGGCGACTTAAGTCAGGTGGATGACGGGTAAGCTGGCGCTCGCCTGGCTGGTGCACCTCTATACGGCCCTCGGTGCCGTCGTCGCATTCGTCACAATCGTTTTAATAGAACAACTTAAGTTTCAGGAAGCCTTTTGGCTCATGTCCCTCGCTGTCGCCATCGACGCCAGCGACGGGACCTTGGCGCGGGCGGCGCGCGTTAAAGAACTAATTCCCCAGTTTGATGGCGACCGACTCGAAGACATTATCGATTACGCCAACTACGTTGTCGTTCCCTGCTGGTTTCTGCTTCACGCCAATCTGCTACCGGCGAAAGATTCGCTATGGCTGGTGAGCTTGCCGTTGCTTGCGAGCGCCTATGGTTTCTGCCAAAAGCAAGCAAAAACCAGCGATAATTTTTTTCTCGGCTTCCCCTCTTACTGGAATATCATGGCGTTTTATTTCTTTGTCCTACAATCGCCGCCCTGGATCAATGCCTTTGCAATTCTTCTTCTATCGATCCTTGTTTTCGTTCCGATCAAGTACATATATCCGAGCCGAAGCCCTTACTTGCGTGCCCTGACGAACAGTCTCGGAGTTCTCTGGGCTCTAACGGTGCTGGCAATCATATATCTTCTTCCCGAACCGCCATCCTGGCTTGTCTTCGCATCCCTGCTCTTTCCGGCCTACTATACGGCGCTTTCTTTTTGGCTCGCATTTCGCCGCGTTCCGTCCTAATTCTTTAAAAACTCTGTTAGAAGGTTAATTCATGAAAACACATCGTTCGTTCTTGACCGTCGTATGCTTAGTGCTGGCCTTTTCATTGACACAGTGGATCTTCGGTTCGCCCAGGGCAGCCCAGCGTCAACCGAATTCCACGGTAGCGCCGAAGTATATTTTTTTCTTCCTCGCGGACGGTGCAGGTACTGCGCACATGGAGATCACGCGGCAATACAATCGAGCCGTGCACAATGAAGGCTTGATTATTCCGGACAAAATCATGAAAGAAGGCAATCTCGGCCTCATAACAACCGACGCGGCGGACTCACTCTCTACCGATTCGGCCGCCGCGGCAACGGCATTCGCGAGCGGCTGCAAGGCCAAGCTTGGCGTCCTCGGCATGTGTGCGGACGGTTCGGTTCCGAAGACCGCCATGGAAATCGCCAAAGAAAATGGCATGCGCGTGGGCCTCGTGACCAATGCAGCCGTCTACGATGCCAGCCCGGCCGCGTTCATTAGCCACGTCCCTAATCGGCGCAACTTCTCCGCGATATTAACTCGCTACTTGGAACTGGAACCTGATCTCCTCTTGGGCGGGGGGAAAGAACAGTTTCTACCTAAGAGCCAACCGGGAAGCCGCCGTAGCGATGAGATAGACCTGATCGCAGCGTTTGTAAAAAAAAGCTATCTGTATGTTTCTACTAAGCAGGAGCTTGAGCGAGCGCAGCGCGGCAAGGTTTTGGGCCTCTTCAGTTCCGCCGACATGAACTTCGAGATTGATCGCAACAAGCAGACGGAACCCTCTGTGTATGATATGACGCAGGCCGCAATCCGCCTGCTCCACAACGGCAATCTCAATGGCTTCTTTGTTTTCATCGAGAACGAAAACGTCGACACAGCGTCTCACCAAACCGACATTGCCTCAATGATGCGCGATTACCGTGAGTTCGATCGCGCGGTGGGCCTGGCTTATGAATTCTACAAAAAGTATCCACG
>Ga0081455_10005749_pt1 | contig 13521 bp, 8 predicted proteins | sample TabmetS3T2R1_FD_70207 | JGI IMG/M metagenome (GOLD analysis project Ga0081455, IMG submission 70207) | Tabebuia heterophylla rhizosphere microbial communities from the University of Puerto Rico - S3T2R1 | ecosystem: Host-associated > Plants > Roots > Rhizosphere ... | reverse complement strand
GGCGCCCTGGCCTGCTTCGAGGAGCTCGGTGCGACGCGCGACGCTGACGCTGCGGCCGCATTTCTGCGCTCGCAAGGCGTGAAGGCGGCGCGCGCCGGGCCGAGACGCATTGGCGTGCTGACGAAGCGCGAGCTCGGGGTGCTGCGCCTGCTGGCAGCGGGTCTCACGAACCCCGAAATCGCTGAGCGTCTGTTCATCAGCCGCAGGACGGTGGAGCATCACGTCGCAAGCGTGTTATCCAAGCTCGAGCTTCGGGGCCGTGGAGAAGCCGCGGCGTATGCGATCCGCAACATCGCGACGGAAGGAATTTACGGGCCGAAGTAGGCGATCTCGCCCATGCTCCCGGTCGGCGCCCCTGGCAGGCTCGACGCGACGAGCGGGAAGAGACGCGAGATGAGCATTGCAAGACACGGGGCCCAGAGAGTTGGCGAGCACGCGGTCGTGATCGGCGCGAGCATGAGCGGACTTCTCGGCGCTCGGGCGCTCGCCGACGACCTTCCACAGCTTCGCGTAGCGACTGCGGCACAGGCTCTTCCCGGACCGTTTCCGTAGCCACTAGGGCTCGCCGCTGGCGTGCGAGCAGCTCCTGCAACTGCGGGGATGCGGCCACCCAGGTGCGGAATGGCCCCCAGACGTCCTCGGCCTGGTGCTGGTCGAGCCCCTGGAAGACCATGGCAATCCTCAGCGTATTCCCCGCTCCAAAGACCATCTGCTCCCCCCAGTGCGGATTGAAGAGGCGCTCGTGGTACAGGCGGATGGCGCCTGCGATCAGAGCGCGAAAGGCCGTATCCGAGGCCGCCCGGATTGTCCCAAACACCGCGCCAAAATAGTTCGGGAGGTCGCGTGTCTGGAGCGTGAGCCTGGTGACCACGCCCAGACTGCCACCCCCACCCCCCTTGAGACCCCAGAAGAGCTCGGCATTGGTGCAGGCATTGGCGATCCGCACCACGCCATCGGCGGTGACGACCTCGGCTTCCAACAGCCCCGCCGCCGCCAGGCCGTAGTACTTCGAGAAGCTGCCGAATCCGCCGCTGAGCATGAGCCCCGCCACGCCCACCGTCGTGCAGCCCCCGCCTTGCACGTAGCGACCGGCCTGGGTCGTCACCGCCTCGTAGACCTGCCCCCAGAGGGCGCCGGCGTCGACGGTCACGGCCGGCTGCGAGGCGTGGTGCCCGGCGCAGCCGCGTGGGACAAACCCCTCGTGGAGCACGATGCCGTGCATCGGCCGCATCCAGAGCAGCAGCGAATCCGCGGCGTTCGAGGTGCCCTGGTAGCTGTGTCCACCGCCCTTCACGACCAGACGTACGTGGTGCTCGCGGGCGAAGTTGACCGCCGCGATGACGTCGGCGGTGGTCGCGACGGCCACCGCATAGACGCTGGGGGCCGAGGTCCAGGCATCGAGCCAGCCCGAGGATTGCGTCAGCGCCGGCTGCTCGCCCAGGTAGTAGGGATTGTGTAACTGCGTGACCACCGCGGTACAGGCCGCCCCCTCCGGCGCGGTCTGACACGCCGCCAGGGGCGATTCCACCTTCAGCAACCGCCCGCCGACTGCTCGTCGCAACCGGTCCCAGAGCGCTTCGGAAGGCCATGCCGGATCCGCAGGACGGACGCGGCGCACGGGTGGCACCGGACTCTGCGCCGCCGTGCGTCGGACCGGAGCCCAGCCCGTCGCCAGCACTGAGAGCCCGGCCGCGTTTTGCAGGAATTGTCGTCTGTGCATGGCATGCCTCGCCGGTGATGCTGGGCCTGTGGCCACCGTGTCCCTTGCCCTCTGCGCTGGGCGTGGCGCTCCTGGGGGCGATGCAGGTCATCTGACGCAACATTGGGCGTTGTGTAACTGTGTGGCGTTGTACGCGTCAGAGTTATCGCTCCACCTGCTTCAGTGCCGTCTCGGTCTGTGGCAGCCAGAAGGTCATCTCCATACCTCGGGACATCTCGATCGCCGTCGAGAGCGCAGTCCGGGCTTGTTCCGCCTGGCCAGTCTTCGCATGCAGCGTGCCAATTCAGGACTGATCACAAAGTTTTTCGACAGGGCGATGTGGCGTACAGTGAGCGCTGAAGTATTGTGGACGTGTGACGAGGTACGGCTGCCTCGTGGCTCGTCCCACCTCCGTGCCTCGGCTCAGGCCCGATAGGCCAGCGCCTCAGCGTACGTCTCCCCCTAGCTCGTCCAAGAGCGCCTTGGCCTCCTGGAGGTCGGCGGTGTCGAAGCCTTCAGGAAACCAGCCATAGAGCGGTCCGAGCAGCGCAGAGGCCTCAGCGCTCTTGTCCTGCTGCTGCCAGAGGCGGCTGAGGCTCAGGGCGGCCCGGAGCTCCAACGCTTTCGCACCCTGCTGGCGCGCGATAGCCAACGCCTGCTGGAAACAGGCTGCGGCTGCTATCCCAGGGTCTGTGCCGCAGGCGGTGTTGCCGGCCTGCCACCACAGGAGTTCCCCCCGCAGGCGGTGCAGCTCCGCCTCCCAGAAGCGGTCAAAATGCGTGCGTGTCAGCCGCAACGCCTCGTCGATCACGTGTAAACCTTCAGCTATCTGACCCTGCCGCAGGGCGGCTGTGGCCAGGAAGGACAGAAAGAAGGGCAGCAAGATCGGTGTACTTCTGGCCCGATACTGGGCCAGCCCGGTGGTGAGCAGCGCCTTCCCGTGCTCCAACGCGCCACGCTGAACGAACACATGCCCTTGGTAGATGCCCCCTACCGCCTCGTACACCCCAAAGCGATGCTCGCGGCCCAGGGCACTCTGGCGCTGGCCCAGCGCCCACGCCGCCTCGTACTCCCCCCGGAACTGCCGCAGCGCCACGGCATGGCTCAGGGCCACGCTCAGGGAGAACGGCTGTGCCAGGATCTCGGCGTGCTGGATGGCACGCTCCGCATGCTGCCAGGCCTGTGCCGGCCACCCGGTCAGCCACAGCCGCCAGCCAGCCATGACGAGCGTGGCCACGAGCGGATCAAGACCAAACGCCACCACCAACGCGCGGTGGGCCTCGCGATCATAGAGCCGCAAGGCCTGGGTCTGGTGTGCCGCGGCGCGGGCGTGTGCCCCGCCGAATGTCTCGACGGTGCCGAGCTGCGTATGCAGCTGCACCAGGAGGCCCGCCTCGTGGGGCCCCTCCAGAAGGCGCCGCGCTTGTGTCAGTAACGCTTCCGTCGTCTGGCGGTCGGCACGCACCATGGACAGGCGCAGGAGGCGAACCAGGACCGGCACACGCTCGGCCGTGACGTCGAGCGCCTGACACAGGGTCTGCGCCCGCTGCAGGCTCTGCTCCAGCTCCGGCGAGGCCCGGCCGTGCGTGGCGGTCACGACGGTGCTGAAGCAGGTCTGCAGCGCCAGTTCCTGGCGCTGGCGCTGGGCCGTCTCTGGGAGCTGCTCGAGGAGGGCTAGCCCCTGCTGACAGTGCACCAGGGCCTCCGCATACGCGCCGTGTTGCACCGCGCGCTCCGCGGCCTGCTGCCGATAGTGCACCGCGCGCGCTCCGTCCCGTCCATGCGTGAAGTGCAGCGCCAGGGTGCTGGCGATCTCGTGGGCCCGCTCTCCATAGCCGCGCTCGAGCCGCTCGCCCAGCAGGCGATGCAGCCGCACCCGCTGCGCCAGCCCCAGCCGCTCATACACCACCGCGTGATACAGCGCATGCCCAAAGCCATACTGCCCCGTCACGGTGCCGTCCGGCCATGCGACCACCGCGTGCGCCACCAGGAACTGCCCCTGCTGGCACAGGCCGTCACAGAGGCCTTCCACGTCTTCTATCGGACGCTGCAGACCCACCGCCACCTCCGCCGCCGTAAACTGCACTCCCGCTACACTCGCCACCGCCAGGCACTGTTGCGTCTCAGGGGCAACCGCCTCCACCTGCCGTCCGATCAGCGCCCGCAGGCTGTCGGGCAGGACCTCGTCCAGCGTGTGCACGTCGTCGTGCAGGTGCCACTGTCCCCCGACCTGGAGTAGCAGGCCGTGCGCCAGCAAGTAGTCGAGCACATGTACCATGAACAGCGCATTGCCGTCCGTGCGCTGATGGATCAGCGCCCCCAGATGGGCCGTCACCGGACTCGCCTCCAGGCGCTGGGCCACATACGCCTCCACCTCTGGCACCGTCAGCAGTTCCAACCGTAGCTCCTGACACAGCCGGTGCGCCACCAGTTCCTGCACCATCTGCCGCAACGGATGCCCGCTGGCGATGACCTCAGCGGGCCGGTAGGTGCCCAGCACCAGCAGCCGCAGGCGATCCGTGCGCCGTGCCACATAGGCCAGCCATTCGATCGTCGAGGCATCACTCCACTGCAGATCTTCGAGTACCAGGATCAGGCTGTGCGCAGCCGTCCCCAGGCTGAGCGCCTCGATCAGTTCCCGCAGCATCGACGCGCGACTCGCCCCGTACCCCTGGCCAGGCTCCATGTCCCGCTCGTGCGCCTCCCACAGGAGGGGCAGGTGCATGAGCCAGGTCGGCGCCACGCGCCGTAAGGCCAGCAGGAGTTGCTCCCCCTCCGGGGCGTGCCCGCAGTGGCCCAGGGCTTCGAGCAGGGGCAGATACGCCTCGCCCGGCCCGGCGTGCTCGATGCACTGTCCCTGCCCCACCCAGACCGCTCCGCTTGTCTGCACGTGGGCGAGAAACTGCTGCACCAGGGTCGTCTTGCCGACCCCCGCGTCACCCGTCACCAAGACCAGGCGGGCCTGCCCCTGCTGCGCCTGGGCCAGGCACGCCTGCAAGCTGGCCAGCTCCGCCTGGCGCCCCACAAACGGGCTGGGGGGCGCCGAGCTCTCGGCCCCGGGCGCCGCCAGCTGGGCCACAAACCGATACCCCTGCCGGCCCACCGTCTCAATATACTGGGGCGTGGCCACCTGGTCCCCCAGGGCCTGGCGGATTTCCCAGAGGCAGAGGCGCAGCGCTGTCTCGCTCACCTGGGTCTCGGCCCACACGTGCTGCGCGAACTCCTCCCGTGGAATCACACGCCCCGGGTGGGTCAGCAGGTAGCGCAGCACCGCCTTCGCCCGGGCACGCAAGGGGATTTCCCGCTCCTCGCGCCACAGGCGCTCCGTCGTCAGACCGAAACGGAACGGACCAAACACGATGCATTCTTCCTGCTGCATGCCCAGGTCCTTGTGCGCCAAAACGCCATCAAACGCTATCAAACGCTCCTGCACCCTCGTCCAAACGCTTTCAGGGTAGAGGCAAACACATGTTAGCAGTATGCTCGTGCCATGCCAAGCACGATGAGAGGCCAGAGCAAGGAACAAGGAGCTGCCTATGCCGAGCCAGCAACCGACCTTTCCCACCCAGCGGGCGTTCGTGGTCCAGGTGCATACCGACGCCGTGGTGGAGCAGGGGCACGTCTGGGGACGGGTGGAGCATATTGTGTCGGGGCAGGCTACCTCCTTCCAGACCATGGAGGAGCTGGTGCAGTTCATCAAGCAGGTGCTGACCAGCACGCCCGAGTGAAGAGACGCCGGTGCTATACGACGGCGCCAAGACCTCTGGGAGTCATACACTCGAGAGGAAGAGTGATGCGGAAAATGCTGACAACGTCTGACGGCATGCAGGGCACTGCAGCACCGCAGGTGGACCGGAAGAGACGGCTTGCCGTGCTCGCCATGGTCGCAGCCGTCCTGGCGAGCGGTATCGTCTGGGCGGCGGCGGAGGTCAACAACGGGCAGGCCCCCGCCGAGCCGCTCACCCGGTTCGACCTCCGGTACCAGTATCAGCATCGGCCCCTGGAGGACCACGACAAGGTGCACATCTTCACCCTCCGTGCGGATAAACCCTTTGTCGTGAGTCAACGCTGGCCACTGGCGACCCGGCTTGACCTGCCCCTATTGCTCACCGACGCCCTCAGTCGTGACAACCCGACGGGAGACCACGAGTGTGGGGCCGGGGATGTGCTGCTCCAGGGGGTGCGCATTTATACGCTGCACCCCACGTGGGCTGTCGCTGGTGGTGCGCAGGGCATCTTCCCCACGGCGAGTCAGGATCAGATGGGGGGTGGGAAGTATCGCCTGGTCCCAACGGGCGCCTTCCGGCTCGTCCTCCCTGAGGGGAGTACGGGGAGCGTCTTCGCCTTCCTAGTGCAGTCTGACTTCGATGTTGCCGGTGATGAGGACCGCCAGCACCAGAGCGCATTGCCGTTTGCCCCGCTGTTCAACATCAATCTCCCCCAGCAGTGGTTTGTGACGCTGTGCCCGAGCAGTGATAGCCGGATCAACCTGAGGGACGACGGGAAGCTGTTCTTGCCGTTCAACTGTATGGGAGGCACGATGGTCACCAGGTCGATGGTCGCATCCGTCGAGATCGGCGTCCCGCTGGTGAACGACTATGAGGGGTACGACTTCAAGCGTGAAGCGCGCGTCGGGTTCTTCTTCTGAGGGGAGAGGAACAAGAGTCAGGCCATAGCGCCCATACCGGGCAATAGGGAAAGGAGGACAACATGCAATCCCATGTCATCTTCTTGACGATCGCGGCCATCGCAGTCATGTCGACATCCGCCATCGCGCAGGAGACGCGGAAAACTCGCATCGGCGAGCTCACCTTCGAGAGCGGTTACCCATCGCCGGAGACGGTGGCGAAGCTCTACGACGAGATGGATTTCCAGCGGGCCTGCCAGGCGTATATCTGGGGCATCCCGGCGGTCGGCATAGCCGAGTGGCGTCTCGCGCACCGCGACGTCATGAAGGGAAAGAACGGCGAGATGCTGTTGTATCTGTCCTTCGACGAGAAGCTCGGCATCCTCACGCCAAACTACACGACGCCGTATATCGTCACGTTGGTCGACCTGCAGGAGAGTGGGCCTTTCGTCGTCGAGATCCCGCCCGGCCTGATGGCCGGGATGATCCTCGATGTGTGGCAGCGTGTACTGGCGGACCTGGGTGTGGTCGGGCCCGATCAGGGCAAAGGCGGCAAGTACCTGATCCTGCCGCCCGGGCACGAGAAGGTCGCCCCCCAGGGCTACTACGTCGTGCAGTCCGAGGGGCGGACGGTGTTCGTAGGCCTCAGGCTCCTGGGTGAAGACAAGGACAAGGCGATCCGCGAGCTGCTCCCCGGGATCAAGACGTACACGTGGTCGCCGAGCGGTACGGGCCCGGTGATGGCCGTCCGCCCCGCCGGCGAGGTGAAGTGGAGCCAGATGCCGCCGCACGGGATGGCCTATTGGGAAAGCCTCAACAAGGTCGTGCAGAGCGAACCCGTCATGGAGCGGGACCGTCTGATCCTGGCACAACTCCGGTTCCTGGGGATCGAGAAGGGCAAGCCGTTCCAGCCGGACGCACGTCAGAGGAAAATCCTCGAAGAGGCGGTGGTCGTCGGCGAGGCCATGGCCAAGGCGAACACGTCGGACAAGCGTGTGGAGCCTCCCTTCTGGCCCGGTACGCACTGGAAGCACGCCCTCGTCGTGTCTGTCGACCAGCGGATGCCTGGCTATGATCAGCTGGACGAGCGCGCCGCCTGGTTCTACGAGGCGGTCGCCGTCTCGAAGGGCATGCTGACGCAGACCCCCGGTGTCGGACAGCGGTACATCGCCGCCTACAAGGATGGCGGCGGCGCATGGCTGACCGGCGGCAAAACGTACAAGTTGCACGTCCCGGCGAATCCGCCGGCCAAGCAGTTCTGGTCGGTCACCGCCTATGACGAGGACACCCGGCAGATGGTCGTCAGCGAGCAGGGCCGCCCGGATATCTCCTCCCGCAAGCCGGACATCGTCAAGAACAGCGATGGGTCCGTGGATGTTTATTTCGGCCCTAAGGCGCCTGCAGGCAAGGAGTCGAACTGGGTGCAGACCGTCCCGGGCAAGGGGTGGTTTGCGTACTTCCGCTTCTATGGGCCGACCGAGCCGTTCTTCGACAAGTCGTGGGCCCTGCCCGACTTTGAGAAGCTGAACTGAGGATCGGGGCGCGGATGCGGAGTGCGCCCCAGGCGGCGTCCTGCCTCTAATGCAGACGCTGTCCGTTCGTATGGTGCAGGCCTGCCGTCTCGGTACATGCGTGTGCAGCACGGCCGTCGCTGTCGTGCCCTCCGTTGTATCCGGGCAAGCCTTGGCAAAGGCAATTGACCTTTCATCGGGGCATGCATCGCATCGCGTTTCTCGCCATGGCAGAAGACTATTCGACAAGCAAGGAGCCAGGAAACATGAACAGAACCGTTGTGTTCTTCACAGCTTGGCTGGCAGTACTCGCTACCTCTCCGGGACTGGGTGCTGCCCAGTCGGTGCGGGCGACCCTGCCGCTTCCCGATCCGCCGTTCCAGGGGAAGGTCGGCCTGAGAGCATCCGACTCCGTGAAGGATTTCCCTGCCGAACCGAAGGCGCCCGAAGGCGCACCCAATGTGCTGCTCATTCTGACCGACGACGTCGGCTTCGGGGCGACAAGCACCTTCGGCGGACCGATTCCGACGCCCACGGTCGACCGGCTCGCCGCCATGGGCGTCCGCTACAACAACTTCCATACGACGGCCCTGTGCTCGCCGACCAGGGCAGCGCTACTCACCGGGCGCAACCACCACAGTGTCGCCACCGGCGGGATCATGGAAATCGGCGTCGGCTATCCGGGTTACAACACCCTGATCCCACAGTCGAAGCGCGGCATGGGCGACCTTCTCAAGCTCAACGGCTACAACACCTCGTGGTACGGCAAGAACCACAACGTCCCCGACTGGCATACCAGCCAGGCCGGGCCTTTCGACCTCTGGCCGATCGGGCTCGGCTTCGAGTACTTCTACGGCTTCATCGGCGGCGACACGAGCCAGTGGGCGCCGGCGATCGTCGAGAACACCAGGCCGATTGAGCCGCCGCATGACCAGCCAGACTACAACTTCGACCGTGACATGGCGGCCAGGGCCATCTCCTGGATCCGGATGCAGAAGGCCGTGGCGCCGAAGAAACCTTTCTTTGCCTACTACGCCACGGGTACCGCCCATGCGCCGCACCACGCGCCCAAGGAGTGGATCGCCAAGTTCAAGGGCACGTTCGACCACGGCTGGGACAAGCAGCGCGAGATGACGTTTGCCAAGCAGAAGGAGATGGGGATCATCCCGGCCAACACGAAACTGACCGTGCGTTCGCCCGGGATCGACGCCTGGGATGCGCTCAACGCCGACGAGAAGAAGCTCTTCGCGCGCATGATGGAGGTCTACGCCGCGGCGCTCGCGCATGCCGACCACCAGATCGGTCGCGTCGTCAATGCCATTGAGGCCATGGGGGAACTCGACAATACGCTCGTCATCTTCATCCAGGGCGACAACGGCGCGTCCGCCGAGGGCAGCCGCCAGGGGCTGCTCAACGAGATGACCTTCTTCAACGCCATCCCCGAGGACTTCCAGGAGGTGCTGCGGAGAATGGACGAACTCGGCGGGCCGACCACCTTCAACCACTACCCGATTGGCTGGGCGCACGCCATGGACACGCCGTTCCAGTGGACCAAGCAGGTCGCCTCGCACTTCGGCGGTACGCGCAACGGGCTGGTCATGGCCTGGCCCAAGCGCATCAAGGCGCGCGGCGAGATCCGCCCGCAGTTTCACCACGTCATCGACATCCTGCCGACGGTCCTTGAGGCGACGGGACTTCCCGCACCGCAGCGGGTCTATGGCGTTGAGCAGGACCCCATCGAGGGGATGAGCATGGCCTACACCTGGGACGAGGCGCAGGCGCCGTCTCGGCGGACGACCCAGTATTTCGAGATGTTCGCCAACCGCGCCATCTACCAGGACGGCTGGGTGGCCGCCACCACCCCGACCACGCCGCCCTGGGTGAGCGTCGCCGAGGCCGTCGATCCGATCGACGGCTACGCGTGGGAGCTCTACCACGTGGCCGAGGACTTCTCGCAAGCCACGAATCTGGCCACGTCCAACCCGGATAAACTCCGTGAGCTCCAGCGGGCGTTCTACATCGAGGCGGTCAAGTACAACGCCCTCCCGCTCGACAACAGCAAGGTCGAGCGGCTCGACGTCAACAACCGCCCAAGTAACATCCGTGCCGTGAACGCCTTCACCTACTACGACGGCATGGTGCGGATCCCTGAGGGGAGCGCCCCGGACCTGAAGAACAAGTCGTTCGGTATTAGTGCGGTCGTTGACATCCCAGAGGGCGGAGCCGAGGGCGTACTGATGACCCAGGGGGGCCGGTTCGCGGGAGTTGGGCTCTATATGCTCGGTGGCCGGCCCGTGTTCCACTACAACCTGGCCGGGGTCGAGCGCTACACCGTCGCCAGCGACAAGGCACTCGCGCCGGGGCGGCATGTCATCACCCTGGACTTTAACTACGACGGTGGTGGCGTCGGCAAGGGCGGCCAGGCCACCCTGACCGTGGACGGAAAGACTGTGGGCAGCGGCAAGATCCCCAAGACCATCGCCTTCCGCATGTCGCTCGACGAGACCCTTGACATCGGGCAGGACACCGGCACGCCGGTCAGCGAGGATTACCATGTGCCGTTCGACTTCACCGGCACGCTGGAAAAGGTCACCATCCACATCGCCGAGCACAAGTTGACCGACGAGGAACTCCAGCAGTACCGTGAGGGCCGACTGAAGGCGGCCTTGGCACAGTAAGACGTTCGCCGAGAGGAACGAGAAGCGGTCTTGGCAAGCCATGACCGTCGCTGCACGAACGAGTTCTTGCACGGACGATTGCTGCTCAAGCGTTCGATGACACAGATAATTCCGAAAGGCAAACAGATGATCACGAGAATCGTAGCCTCACTGGCGTTCGCCGTAAAGCCTTCGATATGTGGAACGCGCAGACGCATGCGCGGGAGGACCCCGTGAAGGATCAGGCGGGCCTTTCCGCGCAAGTGACAACGAATGTTCATGACAGCGAGCAAGATATTGTATCTCAATGCCATGCGGCACATGAGATGTTAGCACCGTCAGTGCTGTAGGGCCAACGTGAGCACGGGAATATGGAAGGCGCAGTCGAACCGTACCCCCCACCGCAGCGGTGGGACTGCACCTTTCCTTTGTGGTGGTCGGTGGCCAGGAGAGGAGGCGCACAGTGGCAGAGCGTTCCGTAACCTTTGGTCCTTTCCGGCTGGACGTGTTCCAGCACCGTCTCTGGCGGCAGGCGCAGCCTCTTATCCTCCGGCCCCAGGCCTTGGCCGTCTTACGCTACCTGGTGCTGCATGCGGACCGGCTGGTGACCAAGGCGGAATTACTCCAGCAGATGTGGGGCGGGCGTCAGGTCACGGACTCGGTGCTGCGGGGGTGTATTCATGCTATTCGCGTGGCGCTTGCGGATAAGGCAGACACCCCACAGTATCTGGAAACGGTGGGGCGACAAGGGTATCAATTCCGGCTGGGGCGGGCCGCCCCGGCCCTGCGGCAGGCGCATGCGCGCCCCGTGGTGGGCCGGCTGGAGGAGGTGGAATGGCTGCGCGAGCGCTGGCTGTGGGCCCGGGAGGGCCGGCGCCAGTGTGCCATGCTCAGCGGCGAGGCCGGGATTGGCAAGACCACGGTTGTCGACCTCTTTGTGGCGAACCTGCCTGCGCCGTCCGAGGTGGGGATTGGGCGGGGGCACTGTGTCGAAATCCATGGCGAGGGGGAACCATATCTGCCGATGTTGGAAGCGTTGGCGCAGCTCGGGCAGTCCCCGCACCGCGAGGCCCTCCGGCGCGTGCTCCAGCGCTACGCTCCGACGTGGTTGGCGCAATTACCCGTGCTGCTCGGCCACAGTGAGCACGAGTGCCTCCAGCCGCAGCTCGCGGGGGTGACGCCCCTGCGGATGCTCCGCGAGTTGGCGGAGGCCCTGGAAGCGTTGACTATGACCATCCCCCTGGTGCTCGTGCTCGAAGACCTGCACTGGAGTGATGTGTCCACGGTCAACCTGCTTACCTACCTTGCGCAGCGGCGTGACCCTGCCCGGCTTCTCTTGCTGACGCCCTGGCGCTGGAACTGCTCCTCCCCGACGATGTCGGGGCGTATATGGCCGCGCGGCTGGGCGGGGAAGTGACAGCCGAACTGGTGGCGTTGCTGTATCACCAGACGGAGGGCAACGCCCTGTTTATGATGAACCTGCTGGAGCATTGGGTCGAGCACGGGGTGATCAAACAGGAGGGCGCCCAGTGGCGGCTCCGAGTCTCCCTGAGCGCGCTCCCCTCTCTGCCGGACGCGCCGCAGCTACTGATTACCAAACGGTTCGAGCGGCTCGCGCGGGACGCGCAGCAGGTCTTGGAAGTGGCCAGTGTGGCGGGAGACGTCTTTGCCGCCGCCACGGTGGCGGCGGGGCTGGATGTCCCCGTGGCCGAGGTCGAAGCCCTCTGTGAGGCGCTTAGGCAGCAGGACGACTTCCTGGAGTACACGGGCCTCGAGGAGTGGCCGGACGGGACCGTCAGCGGGTGCTACCGGTTTCGCCATGCGCTCTATCGCCAGGTGCTGGCCGAGCGGCTGGGAGATCTCCAGCGGATGCAGGTACACCGCCGCATTGCGTGTCACAGTTGGGTGCCGCACAGGTCATTGACTACGGGTCTTGGCTTTCCCGGTGAAAACGTGAAATTTTGTACGGTGGACTCACCCCCGTGTTCTCAATGAGGCACGCACTCTCATTACCCTCTGCCTCTAACGAGTTGATGAGACATTGTTTAGTGAGACGGCAAGATGAGAGACATTCACCTACGTTTCTGCATCGCTGGAGGCCCTTGTCACCGTTATCATTTATCCCTCGAATACTCTGCTGGAAATAGCCCCACTATTTTCATATGCGGTGGAGAGCCCTGGCTCATGAGGTACTGTTGGCGAATCCCCAGGGGCTGGCGCTTCGCAGCGCTCGCGCCTGTCTGCATTATGGCCTAAAAGTCCTCTTGGTTTGCCCGATCATACCTCCTTCCTTGTCCATACTTCCCATGACGGTACGAGATACCTCTATCAATTTTCTACCATAAAATAGTTTCTATAGAACAGTTCTCTGAAGAGAACTGTGGGAGATAGGGTTCTCGCCTGTAGAGATTCGCCAACGGTATTTGTCCGTCTTTCGTGCAGGGCATCGAAACAACGGTGATCGCATCCGCCTTACGAACCGGCAGGAGCGTTACGGAGCATTTCTGCCCGCAGGAAGAAGCTTCCCTCAGTCACCACAACCTCCTCAGGCTGCACCCCGCTGCGGACAGTGACGAGGTCACCACGCAAAGGCCCCACCTGCACGGGGCGTGCAAGAAACTTTCCCTCCTCATCTGGGACGGGGACAAAGACGACCTGCCGCTCGCCGATAGTCTGCACGGCGCCGCGTGGGATCACGACGGTCCTTTCGCTACCAGGTGTCATGAACGCCAGGGTCACGTACATGCCGAGCCGCAGACGCCCCTCAGCATTCGGTACTTCCACGCGGACCTTAGCCGTGCGTGTCTGCGGATCCACCCGTGGGTCAATGTAGGTGATGCGCCCGCGCAGCATCAGGGTCGGATAGGCTGGAGTCGTGAGCGTGGCTTCAGAGCCGACGTGCATCGTCTGGAAGTCCTGCTCATAGAGGTCGCCGATCACCCAGACCTGCGATAGGTCCGTGACCACGAACAGCTCCTGGCCCATGCTGACCACCTGGCCGAGGTTGGCCGTGCGGCTCGTGAGCAC
>Ga0081455_10005748_pt1 | contig 13521 bp, 12 predicted proteins | sample TabmetS3T2R1_FD_70207 | JGI IMG/M metagenome (GOLD analysis project Ga0081455, IMG submission 70207) | Tabebuia heterophylla rhizosphere microbial communities from the University of Puerto Rico - S3T2R1 | ecosystem: Host-associated > Plants > Roots > Rhizosphere ... | reverse complement strand
CAGTCGACGGATTGTCCATCCGACACGGCCACCGCCACCCTTTCGACGAGCCCCTCGTCACTCACGCTGCATTTCGCGGGCGAGACGAACGAGGGCCCGGCGTACCGCGAGGCGGGCCGCTTCCGCCGTCGGTTTGTTGAGGATGAGTGCGAGCTGTTCGTAGCTGAACCCGTGTTCGAGCCGCGCGAGAATCGCGTCACGATCGGGCGCGCGAAGCCGTGTCAGGGCGCGGCGATAGCGCTGGCGTGTTTCGTTGTCGATCGTCTGGTCGAGCGGCGAGTACGCCTGGCCCGCGCGGGCCTCGGCGCCGTTGACGCCGATGCGCACGCCCTTGATCTCGAGGTTCGAGACGTTGGCGGTCGGATCGAGGCTGATGAATGTCGGCTTCGAGAACTGCAGGCCGAACGAGTCGAGCTGGCTCGCCTCGAGCATCACGTAGGCCTTCGGCACGGTGACGAGGTGGCTGACGTCGAACAGCATGAAGTACTTCTCGCCGACGCCGGCTTCGAAGTTCTGCAGGATCTGCGCCGGCGTCAGCGCGCGATTGTGGATCGCGACGAGGCGCAGCACGCCTTCCCACTGGCGGTTCGTCGAGGTCTCGTTGCCGAGCACCAGCGCGAACGTGTCGTCCCAGTCGGCGAGCGAGCCGCCGCCCTGCGGATCGACGTCGCCCGTGTATTCGCCGTTCACGTACATGCGGCGGCCATCGACCGGGCTGTAGGTGAGCACGACGTGCTGTAGCGCCGCCTGCGCGTCCATGTCCGCGGCACGCGTCGGCAGGAACGGCGTGCCGTTGGCACCCGTCTTGTCACTGCGCGTGTAGGCCTGGTACGTGTACATCGTCTGCGCGAGCGTCGCGTTACGCGAGTTCACGCCGGCCGAATAGCTCACGATGTACGCGTTTTCCTGCGCGACGTTCGCGTTGTTGACCCACGCCTCGATCGTGAACTCGCCCGTCGACTTGATGAGGTCGGTGAGCTTCTTCGATGCGGCTGCGGTGCCCTGCGCCTTGCCGCCGGACTTGATGTTGATGCCCCAGCCGCCGACCCAGGTGACGTCACCCGACAGCGTGAGGTTGAGCGCCGGCTCGTGACCGCTCGTGTCATAGGCGATGTTGCCCATGCCGGTCTTGAACTCGTACTTCGCGATCGTCGCCGTCTCGAAGCGGTTGCCGCCCGCCGCGACGGTGCCGTCGTACAGCGTGAGGCCTTTCGAGATGAGCAGCGCCGGATCGACGTTCGTCACCGGGATCGTGCCGGCGAACGCATTGATGGCGTCGAGCATCGTCTGCGCGTTGGCCGCGCAGCCTGCGTTGCCCCAGCAGTTGTGGTTCTCATCGCGCAAACGCACGACGAGACGCGACTGGTCGGGGTTGTTGAGATTGATCTTCGCCTTGATGGCGGCGTACGCGGTATCGATCGCGTCCTGGCTCGGAGTCGCGCCGCCTTCGGCGAAGAACGGCTGCTGCTGCGTGGCCGAAGTCGACGAATGGCAGCGCGCGCAATTGGCCGTCGCCGGGTTGCGCACCAGCGCATATAAAGAAGAGGACGCGAATCCGGCGGAGCTCGCCGGGAACGTCTTCGTGCCGCCGACTTCCTTGATCGTCGGGGCCTGGAGCTGGATCTGCGTACCGCCCGTCGCGGTTGCGCCGGCCCAGTTGCGGATCCACACGGTGAGCAGGTCCGCGCACGCCGAGGGCGCCGCGAGCCAGCAGTTGTGACCGCCGCCCACCTTCTGGACCATGCGGGACTGGTCGGGCAGCGTGAGGTTCACGACGCTGTTCGCCGCCTGGTAGGCGAGGTTCACGTCGTCGTTGCGCGCGAACATCGGCGTCTGGCCGTTCGCGTTGTGGCACGAGCCGCAACGGTTGTTGGCCTTGATGTTCTCCCAGAGGTTGATGCGGAAGGCCTGCACGTCGGCGTTCGCCGAGGCGGGACCCGTGTAGTCCTGGACCGGGGGCGCCGAGGTGACCGGGTTTTCGACCGTCGGCGCGCCACCGCTCGAACACGCGGCGAGCACGGCCGCGGCGGCGATCGCGAGGACCCAGCGGAAGGATTTGAAATTCTGCACAGCGTTCATGTAGCGCTCCCTCAATTACCGCGGCAGACCGGCGACGCGGCGACTTCCGCGAAGACCTGCTTCAGCCGGTAGCCGTTGGAACGGAAGACGTTCACGATGCGCGTGACTTCGCCGCGGTCGGCGCCATTGCCCGGCGCGCGGAAGCAGACGGTCTTGAACACCTTCTCGACCTGGCACTGCGCGAACGCATCGCTGTTGGCGAGCTCGTCGCCGAGCGACTTGGCGCCGACTCCCGAACCCGACAACGACGGGCTCCAGCCGAGCAGCGAGTTCTGCCCCTTGCGCCAGCGGTTCTCCCAGTGGTCATCGGGCGTGATGAAGCCCGCGGGGAAGTTGGTGTTGTTGTTGAAGTACTTCGGCTGCACGGCGCCCGCCGTGTAGACGAGGCGCATCGGGCCCGGCGCGTCGACCGTGCCGTTGTCGAAATCGTAGAACGCGAACGCGCGCGCCATCGGGTCCATGCCGCTGTGACAGCCGATGCAGTTGTTGAGGAAGATGCGGCTGTCGCCACCCGGCGAGCGGCTCACGTCCTGGCGGATCATGTCCGGCGGCAGCGAAGTGTCGTGCACCTGCTCCATGTCGCGGCACAGGTGATTCATGAGCGTGAAGCGGAACATCGCGCGGTTCGTGCCGTCGATGAAGAACGCCTGCGACGAGGCGCGCGAGGTGATGAAGCCCGCGGTCGCGGCGGCCGGGATGCCGAGCACCGACGACTGCGTGGTCGGCACGAGCGCGGTGAAGAGGTTGACCGCGTTGTTCTCCGCGGCCTCGTAATGATCGTTGTTGGTCGCCGACGCGGCCGGACTCACACCGCTCACGGTGTACGTGAGGTCGGCCGAGAGCGCGGTGTTGAACGGCACGTCGTCGCGCACCATGCCGATGAACGTCGCGACGTAGTCGTTGAGCGGCGCGAACACCGTCTGGTCACGGTTGGTCCACGGCACCGCCATGTTCTTGAGCGTCGTGCTGTAGAACGCCGGGTTCTGCGTGGCGATGTTCGCCGCGCCGAGCGCGTTGTTCGCGGCAACGAGCGCCTGCATCTGGTCGAGCACCGCCTCGGAAGGCGGAACGCCCGCGATGCGGTCGTGGATGCGCTTGGCGACGTCGCGGTCATTCGCGCCTGCGGTTACCGCGAAGCACGCGAGCAGACAACCGAGACCGACCGAGGTGATTTTCGAGACCCGTGTCGTATTCATGTGACTCATCCACATCCCTTTTGACGGGGGCAGTATCCGCCCGTCGTCCTACAACCTTGTTTGTCTCCGCTCCTATACGTCTCCAAGCGGCGACACGATCATCCATAACGCACGTGAAGTAGCCTTTGGCCCAAGGACTGCGAACCGCGTCACGGCGCATAGCGCCGCAGGGCCCTAACTACAACAGTCGAGTAGAAAACCGCTTTGGCGGCCCGCCTGCTGTGACGTCGTCGGCAGATCGCTCGGGCGCCAACCGCGATGATTGGATTACGTCACATCTTCGTGCGGCGGCGCACGGCGGATGGCAGTGGAGGAAACCGTGAATCGATCAACTGAAACCGCGAACCAGGTCACGCTCGGACGACTCGTCCGGCGTTTCGCGATCTGTGCCGCCGTGCTGCTGTCGGCCTGTACGCAAGGTCCAGGCGGGAACGGAATCGGTCTCGCGAGCGGACAGGATCCGGATCCCGCCACGGTCGACTTCCCGATCTTCTACATCCGCCACCAGGTCCCCGAGGATCAGGACGACGTCACGCGCGTGCGGCCGTTCGTCGAGGACGACGATTACAGCGCCACGCTGTGGAAGCGCGACCGCGCGTCGCCCGGCGCACCGGAAACCGAGCTCACCGCGCGCCTGCGCACGGGTCCGGACGGCGATCCGGATGCGCGCTACGACATCAAGGATCTCGCGGTCTCGCCCGACGGCCTCAAGGTGGCGTTCGCGATGCGCGGGCCGCTCGACGACTTCGACGAGGACGAGCCGCCGACCTGGAACATCTGGGAATACGACATCAAGACCGACACCCTGCACCGCGTGATCGGTTCGGACATCATCGCGGAGGACGGCCAGGACGTCGCGCCCGCCTATCTACCGGACGGCCGCATCCTGTTCTCCTCGACTCGCCAGCGCCAGTCGAAGGCGATCCTGCTCGACGAAGGCAAGGCGCAGTACGAGGCGACCAACGAAGCGCGCGGCGAGTCCGCGTTCGTGCTGCACGTCATGGACGCCGACGGCACCAACATCCACCAGATCACGTTCAACCAGTCGAGCGACCTCTATCCCACGGTGCTGCAGAACGGCCGCGTGCTCTATTCGCGTTGGGACAATTCGCCCGGCAACGACGCGTTCAATCTCTACACGTCGAACCCGGACGGCACCGACAACCAGCTCCTGTTCGGCGCGCAGTCGCATCTCAAGGGCTTCCCGCGCAACGCGAACAACGCGGCCGTCGGACCGCGCGTCGAGTACATGCGCGCACGCGAGATGAGCGACGGGCGGCTCATGGTGCTCGCGCGCGACCGCACCGACGTCGACTTCGGCGGCGCGCTCGTCGTCATCAACACGAAGGATTACGTCGAGGACCAGCAGCCCGTGCTTTCGGCGGCCGGCGCCACCGGTCCCGCGATCACTCCCGCGACGCTGAACCAGGTCTCGACCATGCCGGGCCCCTCGGTCGGTGGCCGCTTCGAGTCGGGCTTTCCGCTGTGGGATGGCTCGGGCCGCATCCTCGTGAGCTGGTCGCAGTGCCGGCTCTTCGACGTGACCGGCGCGGACCCGACGCGCATCATCAATTGCCAGGCCGACAGCGACACCGATCCGGCCGCCGTGGCGGCACCGCCGCTGTACAGCGTGTGGATGCTCGATCCCGCGAAGAACACCATCCTTCCCGTCATGACGCCCGTCGAGGGCGTCATGGTCACGGAAGCGATCGCCGCGCAGCCGCGCAATCCGCTGCCGGCCGTCGTGCTCGACAAGCAGGCACCCGGCGATCTCGATCCCGATCTCGTCTCCGAGGGCGCGGGCCTGCTCGCGATCCAGAGCGTCTACGACGTCACGGGCGAGAACCCGGCGCGCACCGCGGTGAGCATCAACAACACGATCCAGACCGCGTCGAACCCGGCGAACGCCGCCGGCTACAACGCGCGCCAGATCCGCTTCGTGCGCATCGAGAAGCCCGTGTCGCTGCCCGACGATGACGACATCGCCGACCCCGACAATGCGGCATTCGGCGGCTCGAACATGATGAAGGAAATCGTCGCGTACGCGCCCGTCGAGCCCGATGGCTCGGTGCGCATGAAGGTGCCGGCGAACATCGCCTTCCAGATCGTGATGCTCGACGTCAACGGCCGCGCGTTCGGCCGGCGGCACAACACGTGGTTGAGCGTGCGACCGGGCGAAACGCTCGAGTGCAACGGCTGCCACGTGCGCGCCGCGCAGGGCTCGGCATCGAACCCGCTGCCGCCGCTTTCGCACGGCCGCAAGGGATTGTTCGACCGCGCGTATGCCGGCGCCACGGCGACGGGCGCGGCCTTCCCCGGCACCGTCAACACGATTTCGCCCGAGGCCGGCGACTCGATGGCGCGCGCACGTTCGCGCGCGGGCTCGTCGTGCGTCGATGCGACGACGATGATCGAGCACTGCGGCCTGCAGTCGGTGACGCCGAGCGCCGACGTCGTCTACAACGAGATCTGGAAACCCGCGGCGCTACCGGCCGACTCGTTCGAGTACAACTACTCGAAGCTCACGACCGCGAGCCCCGCAGCCGCAGGCTGCTTCCCGGTGTGGACGCCGACCTGCCGCATCCGCATCCACTACGCGACCATCATGGGCCGCGCGGGTCACATCCATCCGCTGTGGTCCGCCGCGCGCGTCCCCGCCGATCCGACCGGCATCGACACCAATGGTGATGGCGTGAAGGAACCGACGTACACCTGCACGAGCTGCCATTCGCGCACCGATGTCGCCGCGGCCGTACAGGTGCCGAAGGGTTCGCTCGAGCTCACCGACGGCGTGTGCAACGAAGAGCCGCTCTACGAAAATTCCTACTGCCAGCTGCTGCGTGAGCGCCCCGAGCTCATCCTCGACAATGGCGCGGTGACGGTGCGACTCGTGCCCGCGATCGATCCGGACACGGGCCAGCCCGTCCTCGACGACAACGGCAACCCCGTGCTCGTCCCGGCCACGCTGAATGCGTCGATGGCGGCGAACAATGCGCGTGGGTCGCGGTTCTTCAACGTGATGAATGACGGCGTGCATCAAGGTATGCTCTCGCCCGCAGAACTGCGCCTGATCTCGGAGTGGCTGGATATTGGAGCCCAGTATTACAACGACCCGTTCCCGCCGACTCCGCAGAACTGACGTTGCGATCGCTCTCGTCTTCGCGTGCTTCCTCCCGCTCGCCGTCCTAGCAAGGCAGACGCCGGAGCAGAAAGCGCAGGCCCGGGAAGAGAAGGCGGCCGTCAAGGAGGCCGCGGAAAAAGCCAGGCTCGTGCAGGTGTTCGTGAGCGAGCCCTACCTCGAGCTGTCGACGGGCCCGGGGCGCGGCTACCCGGTGTTCCACGTCGTGGAGCGCGAGGATTCGGTCGACGTGCTCTATCGCCGCACCGACTGGTTCAAGGTGCGCGACGAGCGCGGCGTCGAAGGCTGGGCCCGCGCGCGCGACATGCGCCGCACGAAGCTCGCCGACGGTTCGCCGTTCACGTTCAGCCTGGGCGACATGGCCGGCTTCACCACGCACAACTGGGAGCTCGGCATCGGCGGCGGCGATTACGGCGGCGCCAATCTCATCAGCATGTACGGCGCGTACTCGCTCACCGACAACATGAAGATCGAGCTCACGGGCTCGCAATTCCTCGGCAACTCGTCGAACGGCTGGAAGGTCGAAGCCGGCATCACTCACGTGATGTTCCCCGAGTGGCGCATCTCGCCGTTCCTCGAGCTCGGCACGGGCGTCGTGTGGGTCGAGCCGCGCGCGACGATCGTGCTGCCCGAGGATCGCACCGACCAGACTGCTTACGCGGGCGCGGGCGTCCGCATGTATCTCACCCGGCGCTTCTTCCTGCGCGCCGACTATCGCTGGCACACGATCTTCACGAGCCGCGATGACAACCAGGAGTTGGAAGAATGGAAAATCCTAGTCGCCTGCTTCTTCTAGCCATCGCGGCCTGCGCGATGCTCGCGACCAGCGGCTGCGCGCTGTTCCGTCGCGACAAGCCCGTGGAACGCCAGCAGACGGAAGAAGAAGCTGCCGCCGAAGAGGCCGCGGAAGACGCGGACTCCACGCCGCCGCGCGTCATCGAACCGAACGTCACGCGTCGCAAGATCAAGACACCGAAGATCGACAACGAGAACTGGGAGATCGGCGGCGGCTACGGCGTCCTGTCCATCGAGGACTTCGGCACCAACCCGACGGTGGCCGCGCAGTTCAATTTCCATGTGACAGAAGATTTCTTCTTCCGCGCGGACATCGGGCAATCCACGGCGGGACGCACGAGCTTCGAGACGCTCGGCGGCGACATCGACCTCCTTACCGGAAATCAGAGGCGCTTCACGTATTACAGCCTCTCGCTGGGCTACAACTTCCTTCCTGGCGAGGTCTTCCTCGGTCGCAAGACCGCCATGAACAGTGGGTTTTATACGTTGTTGGGTATCGGTAGCGTGAAGTTCGCGGGTGACGATCACCTGGCGATCAATCTCGGCGCGGGTTTCCGCGTGCTGCCGACGGACTGGCTGGCCATCCACATCGGAGTGCAGGACTACGTGTTCGACTCCGACTTGTTAGGCGAGAAGAAGGTCACCAACAACTTCGAGACACTGTTGAGTGCGACCGTCTTCTTCTGACGGAGTCTGCCCATGATGTCGCAACGCACGGTGAAAGGAATTACCAAGGCAATGGCCCTCGCGGCCGCGTTCGTGCTGCCCGCGTTCGCCGCCACCTCGTCCGGTCCCGCTCCCGGCTTCCAGCTCTCGGGCCGCGGCGGCAAGACGATCGATCTGTCCCAGTTCAAGGGACAGGTCGTGATGATCAACTTCTGGGCCACGTGGTGCGGCCCGTGCCGGCAGGAAATGCCGCTGCTCGAGGACATCTACAAGAAGTACAAGCCGATGGGCTTCACGATGCTCGGCGTGAACGTCGAGCCCGACTCGAAGGGCGCCGAGGAGTGGCTCGCGAAGCAGAAACCCGTGAGCTTCCCCATCGCCTTCGACGTCGACAGCAAGGTCAGCAAGTTGTACAAGGTGGCCGGCATGCCGAGCACCGTATTCGTCGATCGCAAGGGCAACGTGCGCGAGATCCACAAGGGCTACAAGCCCGGCGACGAGAACCTGTATCTCACGCAGATCCGCGCGATGCTCAAGGAATGACAGGAGACCCGCCATGCGCACCCGCGGCTTGATTTGCATCTCGGCCCTCGTCTTCCTGACGGGCTGCAGCTCGATCGAGCCGTGGGTGAAGCCTTACGACCGCGAGAACCTCGCGGACCCGATCATGGCGTTCTCGCGCGCCGAGATCTCCCAGGAATTCCTCGAGCACGTGTTCGACTCGCGCGAAGGCTCGCGCGGTGCCACCGGCGGCGCCGGCGGCGGTTGCGGCTGTAACTAGTTAGAGACCGCGATGCGCAACCGACAGGCACGCCCTTCCCGATTCGTCATAACCTGCCGCGCGCTGCTCGCGCTCGCGGCCGCCGCCGGGCTCGCGTCGCAGGCCGGCGCGGGCGTGCTGCCCGAGGACCGCGCCGACCTCCTCTACTTCCGCTACGACGGCGGCGGCGTGCAGGTCCAGGGCCCGTCCGTGCTCGTGCGCAAGAGCATCGGCGAGCACGTGTCCGTCTCTGCCAACTACCTCATCGACATGGTGTCGTCCGCGTCGGTCGACGTCGAGACGTCCGCGAGCCCGTACGACGACGAGCGCCGGCAGGGCAGCCTCTCGATCGACGTGCTCAACGGCAAGTCGACGTACACGCTCGGCTACGTCAACAGCGACGAGAGCGACTACAAGGCGAAGACGATGTACGGCTCGGTGAGCCACGACATGTTCGGCGACCTCACCACGATCTCGTTCGGCTACAAGGTCGGCAAGAACGACGTGTTCCGCAACGTCAAGATCGACGACGTCAAGCAGAACGACCCCACGTTCGAAGAGCACATGGAGACGAAGAGCTTCAGCGTCGGCGTCTCGCAGATCATCACGAAGAACCTCATCCTCTCGGGACAGTACGAAGTCATCACCGACGAGGGCTTCCTGCGCAGTCCGTACCGCTCCGTGCGATTCTTCGTCGACCCGCTCACGCAGGGACGCGAAGACGAGAGATACCCGAAGACGCGGTCGAGCAATTCATCGTCGATCCGTGCGAAGTACTTCCTGCCCTACCGCGCCGCGCTCGACGGCATGTACCGCTTCTACACGGACACCTGGGGCGTCGTGGGCCACACGGGCGAGCTCGGCTACGTGCATCCGCTCGACAACAACAAGTGGATCTTCGAAGGCCGCGTGCGCTACTACACGCAGACCAAGGCCGACTTCTACGCCGACATCTTCCCGCGCGCGGACTTCTCCAACTTCATGGCGCGCGACAAGGAGCTCTCGACCTACTCGGCCATCACGGCCGGCGTCGTCGCCACGTACGAATTCAAGATCGACCGCTTCCCGTGGCTCGCGAAGGGGTCGCTCAACCTGCGCTACGACCACATGCAGGTGAACTACGACGATTTCCGCGACGCCCGCTTCAGTCTCGGCAGCTTCGGCACGTTGCCGGACGAGCCGCTCGCGCCGGGCACCGAGCCGCTGTACAAGCTCGACGCAGACATCTTCCAGTTCTACGTCTCCGCGTTCTTCTAGCCGCATGGGGCCAGACCCCCGGCGTTCCAGACACCGCGCGATCCCGATTGCGGCCTGGCTGCCGCAACTGTTCGCCGCCGGCCTCCTCGCGGCTTGCGTGGCGACTCCGCCCGCGCCGCCCACGCAGCTGCAATCCGTCGCGGGCTATCGCGTCGGCATGCACCTCGCGACGCTGTCGCGCGTCGCGATCGTCCACGAGAACGGCCAGCTGTCGGGCAAGCGTCTCGGCCTCACGGCCGTGGACAACTACCGCTCGCGCAATTCGCTGATGCTCTACGGCACCACGTCCCAGGTCATCGCCGACAGCTGCCGCAATCCCGACAAGTGCGCGGGCAACGAAGACGACGTCGTCGCCGTCGTGCCCGCGCGCACCGTGTTCCGCGTCGTCGCGATCGAGCGCCGGCACCGCGGGTCCCCGGAAGGTCCGCTCGACGAGGTCAACGTGTTCGTCGTCGCCGTCAACGGCGATCCGGAACGGCGCCTCGACATCCTCGACCTTTCGGTCGTGACGGGCACGAACGATGTCACGGGCATCGCACCGGACCCGCTGCTGCTCGAGATCCGCGACTGAGACGCGCCGGCTAGTTCGGCAGCTCGCCCTTGTCGGACTTGCACGCGCCCTGCAGGAGGCCGCGGCGGCACGGCATGTCGAACGTCCCGCTGATCGCGAGCGGCCGGTCGCCCATGAGGATTTCGTGGCCGTCGATCGTGAACGACCCCGCGGCACCCTCGGCATCGAACCGCGTGAGCGTGAGCTTGCCGCTCGTCGCCGCGAACATCTTCTTGTCGTAGAGCAGCACCCCGACGATGAATTCGCGCGGCTTGTTCTTCGCGGGCGACGCCTTCGGCGCGATCGGGTATTCGCCGGGGGCGAGCGGAATGTCCGTGAGGCTCGAATCGTAGGCGACGATGTCGATAGAGATGGTCGGGCCTTCGGCATCGCCGCTCGCGCAGACGACTTCGAACGGCGTGACGACGCCGTTGTCGCGCGCCGCCTGCAGTTCCTGCTCGTTGGCCCAATGCGAAGAACGCACCCCGCTCGGATTCGCATCGGCGGGCCGCGTGTGTGCGCCGTCCCAATGGGTCTTCCACTCGCGTGCGTCGGGCGCCGTCATGCGCACGTCGCAGGCGTCGAGCAGCGCCGGAGCCGGCGCCGCGGGCCCGGCGGATTCGGCCTCGGCGGCGGGCGCCGCGGCGTCCGCGTCCTCGGGGGCCGGCTTGCAGGCCGCGAGGCCCGCGACGGCGCAGACCAGCGCCGCGATCGAATGGAATCGCATGACGTTCCTCCCTGTTTTCGCCCCGACGGGGGGCTGCGCATGCTCGCATCGCCGCCCCGCGCCCGCAATGTCCGCAACCGGCGACGTAGTTAGGGGTTGACGAGATATGTGTATTGTTGTACTAATACACATAGATACCCAGGACGGCCGTGTTCATCCTCAACCCGCAATCCGGCACACCGATCTACCGCCAGCTCATCGAGCAGGTGCGGCGCCTGGTCGCTAGCGGCCAGCTCGCGGCCGGCGCGGAGCTGCCGTCGGTGCGCGAGCTCGCGCTCGAGCATGCGGTGAACCCGATGACGATCTCGAAGGCCTACACGATGCTCGAAGCGGAAGGCGTGCTCGAACGCCAGCGCGGCAAGCCGATGACCGTGGCCGCGCGCGACCGCGCGCAGGCCCCGCGCACGCACCGCCTCGAGCAGCTCGAGGGCCAGCTCGACCACCTCGTGCTCGCTGCGCGCCAGCTCGAGCTCACCCCCGAAGACCTCATCAAGGCGATACGCAGGAAATGGAGCGACAAATGACCGCCTATCTATCGGCCCGCGGGCTCACGAAGACCTTCATCGGGCGGCCGGTGCTCGCGGGCATCGACGCCGACGTTCGGCCCGGCGACATCGTGGGTCTGCTCGGCGCCAACGGCGCAGGCAAGAGCACGCTGCTCGAGGTCCTGCTCGGTCTCTCCCCCGCTTCGCAAGGCAGCGCGCGGATGTTCGACTCCGAGGCCGTCGTCGCGAACGTGGCGCTCAAGCGGCGCGTCGGCTTCGTGCCGCAAACGGATGAGCTCATCGGCGAACTGCGCGGCAGCGAATATCTCGGGCTCATCGCGTCGTTCTACCCGTCGTGGGATCCGGCGCTCGCGCAGCGCCTGGTCGCGGAATGGGGCCTCGAGCCGTCGAAGACGATCGCGAAGTATTCCGTCGGCCAGCGACAGAAGCTCGCGATCATCTCGGCGCTCGCGCACCGCCCCGACCTGCTCGTGCTCGACGAGCCCGTCTCGAGCCTCGATCCGCTCGCGCGCCGCCAGTTCCTGCAGCAGATCGTCGAGCTCATGGCCGACGAGCGCCGCGCCGTCGCGTTCTCGTCGCACATCGTGAGCGACGTCGAGCGCCTGGCGAACGTCATCTGGATCCTGAAGAGCGGCCGCCTCGTGTGGCAGGGCGATCTCGACGCGCTCAAGGAATCCGTGGTGCGCGTGCACGCGGGAGGTGGTAGCGGCGGCACCGTGCGAGTGGCGCTACGCAACGTCGTCGCCGAGCGGCATGCGGGCACCGCGACGACGTTGATCGCCGTGCGGGCGCCCGACGAAGATTGGGACGACCTCGAAATGCGGATCGGCGAAAACGCCCGCATCGAACATCTGTCGCTCGAGGAAATCTTCCTGGAGTTGCACGCGTGAAGGCGGCGCTGCGCATCGCATGGGCCATGACGAGCATCGCGGTACTCGTGCTGGCCGCCGTCGTCACGGCGCTCGTCGTCGTCATGGTCACGACGAACAGCAAGGTCGCCGAGGCGCTCGTGCCGATGGCAGTCCCCGTGACGCTCATATTCCTCGCGCGCCGCATCGCGCTCGTCACGGAGTCCGGGATCTGGCGCTACCTTCCCGGCGGCCCGCATGCCCTCGTGCGCGGCGTGGGCGTCGTGCTGCTCACCGCGACGTTGTGGCTCGGCGGCCTCTACTCCTGGGCAGCACCCGGGCGCTTCTTTCCATTGCCATTCGGACACGTGCTCGCGGTGTGGCTGCCGTTCTCGCTGCTCGGCTTCGCGCTGCTCGCGGGCGCGGGCAGGAGACTCCCGCGGAGTCTGCCCCTCGCCTACGTGGGGGTCTGCATCATGGCGTTCGGTTCGATGATGAACTTGCACGCCCACAAGCAGTGGATGTGGATCGCGATGACGCTCGTCTGCGCCGCGGCCTGGCTGGTCGCGGCGTTCGGCAAGCTGCCGCGCGGATTCGCGGGCACGGCGACTGCCGCGGGCCTGCGGCCCGGCGAGCGCGCGACGAGCACCGCCAACCGCACCATCATTGGCCGACGTTCCCCGACGCTCACGCTGTTGCGCACGGGCAAGAGCAGCGGCTCGATCGTCGTGTCGATACTCGTGCTGATCGTATTCGCGGTGTTCCAGAACTCCGTTCTCGGCGGTCTTCGTCCCGCCGAGAACTTCCGCATCCAGTCCTGGATGACGATCTGGGCCTCCGCCTTTCTCGTGTTCGCGCTCGGTACGCCGCTCGCGGAACGTTCCCGCCGCCTGTGGCTGCGGCTCGGCGAGTCGCTCGGCGTCACGCGCGACGAGCTGCTGTCGGAGCAGGGGGTGCTGCCCGGCGTGCGCTACGCGGTCGACGCCTATGTCAACTTC
>Ga0081455_10005747_pt1 | contig 13523 bp, 13 predicted proteins | sample TabmetS3T2R1_FD_70207 | JGI IMG/M metagenome (GOLD analysis project Ga0081455, IMG submission 70207) | Tabebuia heterophylla rhizosphere microbial communities from the University of Puerto Rico - S3T2R1 | ecosystem: Host-associated > Plants > Roots > Rhizosphere ... | reverse complement strand
GTGCAGGAGGTTTTTGGACAGGGCAGCATACCTATCGGAGCTTTTCTCTGCTCGGGATCCCGATTGAATAGGGAGATTTTGGGGAAGTCTGAGTGTCTGACGTGCACCATAGAGCTTTCCTCTACCATGGCCGTCCTTCTAGCCTCAAGAAGAGAGCTGTTGCTCTCCTGTGCGTGCTTCTTCCCCTTCGCTATGGATGTCACAGGCTAGACGCTCTCTGGGAAGATGGTGAAGGGGAAGTTTGGTTAGGGCCGGGGCCAGAGGAGAAAAAAAGCAAAGATCCAGCATACCGTAGACGGATAGGAATTCCAAAAGGCATTTTCCCAGGACGCACCTTTCGGAGCCTCCCAGCCCCTCCTGCCGGTGGCCACGCCTGGTCCATGGCTCAACCCCCCTTGGCTGCAACCGCCCGCTCGTCCACGTCACAAACCGCAACACTGGCCTGCAACGGACAGCCATGTGCGAGCAATGTTTCCAACTTCACAACTCACCCGCCATGCGCAAGACATGTTGGTATAACTCATCGCTGATGAAAAAGCCCTGACGCTTGAGTGCATCCAGAAGCGGCCAGACCTCCCTGACAATACCCCATGCCTTAGCTCTCACTAAAAATGCCAAAAGTCCGACAACGCTGAGCCCCTCTAACAATGCGGTGTCTCTGGCCTCTTCGTCATCGAGAATAAGTAGGTCTGCATCGACCTCTTGCGCCAGCGCCTCACTTTCACCAGCGCCTAGCACCATACGCAATCGTGCCACAATACTGCGATCTGTGACCTCTCGTGTCTCAATCCATGCTGCTTCGCTGACCTCAGTGGTCCCCGGCTTCCCCCCACCTTGTATGACAACCTCTTCATAGACTGCCCGAGGAATCACCACCTGTGCTCCAGTTCGCTCTAAGATCTCAAGCTGTCCAATCCGCGCGAGCGCGATGAGGGTGCTGGCGTCGCACACCACCTTCAAGGCGTGTGCCCTTCACCTCGCTGCAACTTGCGGAGGGTGTCGAGATCTTTTTCCAACTCCTCCGGGTGATAACTGAACCATGGGATCTGATACTGGGCAACGAATTCTGGCAAGTCCCACAGGCTCATGCCGAGCAGCTCTGCCGCCTTACCCTTGGAAATTTTTCCGCGTCGGACCAGATCCAAGACAAATGCTTCCTTTGCCTCCTTCCTGGCGGCGTCTTCTGAGCCGAGTAAAGCGATAATCTCCTCCGGAACGGCAATCTCGATGATTTTCACAGCCTGCTCTCCTAGCTATGCACGTTCCTCTGCCGGTGGGTCATGCGCGCTACCTTCCCCCACTACACGCGATGCTCTCGCAGGCGTCGGCGTTTCGAGAGTCTGGTTCAGATCACGCCCTCTTCGGCCAGCGCCGTGATCTCTTGGGCCGACATCCCCAGCAACTCGCCGTACACGTAGTGGTTATCTTCCCCATAGCAGGGTGCGCCCCGGTCCAGGCGGCCCCCGATATAGGCCGGGCTCTCGCTCATTTTGACAGCCACCTCCGCCACCGGCCAGCGGCCGATCTTCGTACCCGTCACCTCCGTTAACCAGTGGAGCGCCGCCAGTTGCGGGTCATGGTCGCAGCGGTCCTCAGCCGTCTGACAGACCCCCGCCGGTACACCAGCCTGCTGCAGGCCATGCATCGCCTGATAGGCATCGAGAGATTGCGTCCACCCACCGACCAGGGCGTCGAGGGCGTCCTGGTGCGCCAGCCGTGCGGCAAGCGTGCTGAACCTGGGGTCCTCCGTCCACTCGGGATGTCTTGCGACCTCAGTCAGAGCGCGCCATTCGGCCTCCGTGAAGCAGGCGAGCGTCAGCCACCGATCCTCCCCGCGGCAGGGATAGACGCCATGCGGTGCCGCCGGTTTGTACGGGGAGCGGTTGCCGTAGCGCGTCCAGATGCGCCCGTTGGCCGACCAGTCGAGAACGGTGGTGCCGCTGATGAATAGGCCGACTTCGGACTGCGAGGCATCAATCCACTGCCCTTCGCCCGTGCGGGCGCGGTGGAACAGGGCGCTGAGCATGGCCAGGGCAAAGCTGTAAGCACCCATCCAATCGAGATAGGAGTAGCCCCAGCCAGCTGGCATGGCCGGTTCGGGAAGACCTGACATCTCCGACAGGCCAGCAAAGGCGTTGGCGATCGGACCCACAGTACGAAAACGGCCGTAAGTGCCCTGCGCCCCCATGCCCGACTGCTGGACGTAGATGATGTCAGGCTTGATGGACCGCAGCGTCTCATAGCCCAGGCCCCAGTTGTCCAGAACACCCGGCGAGAAGCCTTCCGCGACGATGTCCGACATGGCCACCAGCCGTTTGGCGATCTCCAGGCCCTTGGGATGCCGAACATTCAACGAGATGCCTCGTTTGCCAGGGTTCTTGTTGTTGAATTGCCCCCCCATGTCGGGGTCAGTCACGCCGCGCAGGGGTGCCGTAGCCTGTTCGCGGGCGGTCCGCCCTCCAACGGGAGCCATGGCGGCCATACGAGTGTCCGGGTGGCTCTTCAGCTCGACCTTAATACTCTCGGCGCCAAAAGCACTCAGAAACCGCGTGCCGCCGGCGGAGGCCAGAAACCAGGTGAAATCTAAGATGCGGATGCCATGCAGGGGGAATGGTTTGCCGTGCGGCGAGAGCCCTTCAGACGGCTGCACACCCGGGGCGCTCGCGATCACTGGCGCGGTACGCACCGGTGGGGTGGCAACAGTCTGAGCATCTTCGTTTAAGAGCGGTGCCCGCCGGCCGACCGACCAGGCGGTTGCGGTGCCGAGCCATTTGCTCGTGGCGTAGCGGAAGGAGCGTCCCAGTTCGGGGTGTGGGAGGTCTGTGCAACTGTGGCGAGTGAGCCAGTGCGGATCGAGGGCGTTCTCGTGCGGCTTGCGCAACGGCGCCCACAGCATGCCAGCCTCCTGGGCCTCACGCCAGGGTATATGCTCATAGGTGAAGGCCCGCACGAAGCGCTGCACGGCTTCCATCGGGTGGGGGCCCTGGGTCGCCTGGGACGTCTCGGGACCTGTGCCTGGCACAAACCGTCCTCCCTGGGGCACGCCGCTCGACTCGGCGCTGAGGCCAGTCTCCATGCCGTAGCGCTTGAGTAAGTCGATGAGCCGGGCGACGTCGCCGGGGCGCGTGCCCAGATTCGCCATGACCCAGCGCCCATCTTTGGTGTGCACGATGGACGGGAATGGCGACACCGTTTCGCGCGCATGCCGGCAGGTCTGGCGCAGCACTGGAGCGCGGCGCATCACCCACGTCATGAGGTCGACCTCGGTGCATTTCGCCACTGCCTCGTGAATGGCGCACGACAGGTACTGTCCCTGCCCCGTGCGCCAGCGAAAGAGCAGCGCCGCGATGATCGCCATGGCAAGCTGCTCTCCCGCGATGTGATAGGCGTGCCACATCTGGGGGGCGACCGGCGGCAGATCGTACTGACCATCGGGGGCCGGATCGTAGCCGCAATTCATCATGACACCCCCGAGAGCGAGATGTATCAGGTCTGAGCCCTTGAAGTCGGCCCAGGGGCCATAATCACCGAAGGGGGACATGCGCGCGACAATGAGCGTGGGAAACTGTTGCCTGAGCGTGTCCGCCCCCAGGCCCAACCCGTCCAGTTCCCCCCTAGGCGTAGACTCCAGCAACACGTCGGCCGTGGCGACGAGGGTGCGGAACTGGTCGCGGTCTGCCGGCTGACGCAGATCGAGCATGATCGAGCGCTTGCCACGGTTGTACTGCCAGAAAAACAGGGAGCGCTCGGGATCTTCCCGGTCTTCGTAGAAGGGGCCGATGCGGCGCGTAGGGCTGCCGCCGGGCGGCTCTACTTTGACAACATCAGCGCCCAAACCCGCCAAGGCCAGCCCACAATACTCCGCCTGCTCGTCGGCCAGTTCGATGACGCGCAGGCCGCTGAGCGCACCCGGCTTAGGCCTGTTATTACTGGGGACCGCACGCTCGCCCTGTGCTACCATAGTGATCCTCCTATCTGTGCCAGGCAATAAACCATGTCCCGTTGCGTGGGCATTGTAGCGTGTTTTTTGCCGATGTCCACCTGGCCCGTCTCACTTCTTCCCAAGTTGATCTGCAAACTGGCCCACAGTGAGGGCAAAATAATTCGAGCGATTCCACTTTAAGAGCACCTGGTAGTTCGGATAGACCAGAAACGCTGGACTAGTGTCCCCACTCGGCAGCACCAGCGACGCCGACTCGATCTCAGTCGGGAACGCGCCACCGTCAGCACGCCGCACACCCAGCGCCTGCCAGGCCGCGAGAGTTCTAGCGGGCTGTCCAGCGTTGCTCGCCACATCAAAATCGGCTGGCAACACGACGCGATGACCCCAGGGCTCACGCCCGCGCCAGCCGGAACTCGCCAGGTAATTCGCCGTAGAGGCAAAAACATCGGCTAACGTAGTCCAGATGTCGCGCCGTCCGTCACCATCGTAATCGACGGCGTATTGCATAAAGCTGGACGGCATGAATTGATTTTGCCCCATGGCGCCAGCCCACGAGCCCGTCATGGCCTCAGGACGCACATGGCCGGCATCGACGATTTTGAGCGCCTCCAGCAATTCACGACGAAACAACGCACTGCGCCGACCGTCATAGGCAAGCGTCGCCAGAGAGGCAAGGACGGAGAAATTGCCCGTGGTGCGTCCAAAGTCCGTTTCCATCCCCCAGAGCGCCACGATGATACCTGGCGGCACGTCGTATTTCGTCCCAATCTCCTGGAGCAGGGCGCGGTGTTCGTTGAGCAGACGCAAGCCTTTTTGCACACGCGCCGCTGGCAGGGTGCGCTCCAAGTACTGCGCATACGTCAGCGTGTCCTCGGGTTGTTTACGGTCGAGTTCGAGGACGCGCAGCAGCGGCCGCAATCCGGTAAGCGCGGTGTCCAGCGTCTGCGGGCGAATGCCAAGAGCCAGAGCTTCGGCACGGAGTTCCTGCAGCCACGTGGTGAAGTCGCGTTGTTGCGCCATGCCAAACTCACCCTGGACGACGAGGCCCCAACACACACACACCAGTGCCCAGAAAAAGCGCGAGAGACACTTGGACAGGTCGAGACTACGCCACATGTGGTGTACTGGCTTCTGCATCACCGTGGCTCTCCTTGCCTCTCAACGCCGTTTGCTCTGCTCGATGAGCTGTTGCACACGCGAATCACTACCTCCCAGCGCCAGAAAGGTGCGATAATACTCCAACGCCTTGGGGATATCTGAAAGGTAAAACTCATAGCACACCCCCAGACTGTAGTACGCTTCGCGAAAGTCGGGCCGCACCGCGATGGTTGCCTCAAACTCCGTCACTGCAGGACGGTACAGCTTGAGCCCGACGTAGATGACTCCAAGATTATAGTGTGCTTCCGCGTTCTTGGGCTGGCGTTCCACGACCTGCTTCAGGAGGTCAACCGCCTGCTGGAGTTTTTGTGCCTTTTTATAGAGGAGCGCCAGATGATACTGGGCTTCGGTGAAGTCGGGCTGGGCCTCCAGGGCCTTTTTGTAGGAGCCCTCTGCGGCAGCATCCTCGCCTTGCTGCGCCTGCAGAATGCCCAGGTAGAGCGCCGCCTCAGCATGGGTTGATTGCAGAGCGAGCACACGAGCATACGCGCTCATGGCCTGTTTGATATCACCCTGCGTATCATACAGTACGGCCAGGCGGTACTGGGCCTCAACATTGTCGGGTTGCTGCGCCACGATGGCCCGATAGGCAGTGAGCGCTTCCTGGGGTTGCCTCTGACGCTCGGCCAGGATGCCCAGGCGGAGCAGCGCTTCAACATGCTGCGGCTGCTGAGTAATGATCTGCTGATACGCCTGCTTGGCTTCAGTGAGCTGGTCGGTCTTCTCAAGCAGAATGCCCAGGCGTAAACGTGCCTCAAGATTCTTGGGATTCACTGTCAGTACCTGGCGATAGGCCTCAAGCGCCGGCGCCACGTTTCCTTGGCGCTCCGCCAGGGTAGCAAGCAAGTCGTAGGCCTCTTCATAGCGCGGGTAGAGGGTCACTGCCTGCCGCACCGCCTGCTCAGCTGCGCCAAACTCCTTTTGTTGGTACAGCGTTGCGCCTAGCATGTAGTGGGCCTCGGCATACCCTGGGTAGCTCGCCACTGCACGCTCGAAGGCTTGCCGCGCCTGCGTGTAGTTTTGCTGCTGATAGTAGGTGTTGCCCAGCATATAGTACGCCTGGGCGTAGTGGGGATAGCTCGTGATGGCCTGCGTCAGCGCGGTGACGGCCTCATCATACTTGCCCTCCGTAAAGGCGCGCACACCAGTTTCAAAGTATGTCTGGGCTTCATGTGCTGCCAGCGGCAGCGTACGCAAGAGCAGTACACCCCAGAGTAACCACAGCGGCATCGATCGGCGCATAGCTGCCTCTCTCCCAGAAAGGAATGCGGCCACAGATATGGCCTCTTGCCCCTGCAAGGCTACCGATCCCACTGCCGTTTGTCAATTTCCCCACCTCTTCTCTACAGGCGCTCTACACCCCCAGAGTAATCACCCGCTCGCCAGCAGCTACGCTAGGGAAGGTGGTCATGCGCACGAACGTACCGTCCATTGGGGCCCGGATAGTCTCTAGCTCATCACCATAGACGCTATACACCTGTGCCAAGACCTCTCCTTGCCTGACGTATGCCCCTAACTGGACTACAGTGTGCAAAAGTCCGCCGCGCCTTGCCCGCACCCCAACGAATCGGGTCATGGTCACGGTCTCGCGAGGTGGCTCGGGCTCGCCAGGCAGCATGCGCAAGAACCGTAGTGCATTGAAGATGCACCGTACACCGATGGGGATCAGCTCGACATCGAGCCGGCCGCCTTCACCGATTTCAAAGGTGAACGCTGGCACCCCGGCACGTGTTGCTTCAACGCACAGAATCCCATCATTGACATACATGCCCTCCTGGGTCTGCATGATATAGCCGGAGCCAAAAGCTCGTCCCAGCTCAACAGCGCGCTGAAAGGATGCCCCCAGGGCAGGGTGGGGCAAGATGGTAATGGGCACATAGCGGCCACCACGCGTTGGGGTATGCACGTCGATGGCATAGTCGCATGTGGTGATCAGACTGAACAGGGTCGCCGCCAGTCTCTCGGTGATGTTCCCTTCGGCATGGCCAGGAAAGCTCGTCCAGGGATCGATGGGCATCTGGTCGAGCGGTGATTTGAGGTAGAGTCCCACCGGTACCCGATGTTCGGCCTGAAAGGCCAGAGGATTCTGCACCAGCACGCAGACAATGCTGCCGGCGAGTGTGTCCGGTTGCACCTGAGCACAGACCCGAAAGAGGATTTCGACGCCACTGACTTCATCCCCATGAATGGCTGCGCCCAGGTACAGCCGAGGACCGGGGAAGGCGCCGTTAAGCAACAGCAGAGGGAGTGTAATCCTGGAGCCGTCTGCCAGCTCTGTGACTTCGAGAGCATATCTGACGCCACTACCGGCAGGAATCGACAGGCCAGCAATGCGCATCTCCTTGGCCATGGGTATATTTGCCTCCACCCTTGTCATACTCTGGTACCATATTCCCGCTGCGCGTTATCGTACTATAGAAAACTGATGGTGACTACCTGTTCTTGGGCTTCCACGCGATAGCTCAGACACACTTAGCGGTGCGTGAACGCGCTAGGGAAGCCGAGCCCATGCCCATGCACCACCACGCTGGCATACACGCGCCGGTGCCCGTCTCATGAACGAGTCCACGTCGCACTTGTTCCGTGCACGTGAGACTTCTCCCTGTCCTAGAGGGTGTTATGCAATTTTCGGAGGGGGTAGCAGAGCAATAGTTCTTTATAAGCCCTTGATTTCAGGAGGGTGAGCGACGGGACTTGAACCCGCGACCACTGGAGCCACAATCCAAAATCGGTGAGGATGGGGAAATCGTTGAAACACGGGCTCATCCTGTGATTTCCTTGGGGCAAGCCGCTTTGTGAATTGCCCCATCATCCCCCTGGATTCCCCACATTTTCTCATCAGAGTCCCAGCAATTTTCACAACACTCCTGCACGTGTCATCTCACGCTGTCTAGCGTGCTAATCGCCGCACTTCGCGGTCAAAAGCGACATGATCACCAATAAAGATCCAGCAGTATGCCTCGCCCTCGACTTGGCACAAGGCTCGATGTTGGCGTGTGATGCGAAACTCATAGATCGGCGGGTGGAGGTGCTCAAGGGCGCCAGGCTTCTTGCGACGAAATGACGGGTGCCAGGGGTCTTGAAGAAACTGATGATATGCCATCTTAGCAAGCCGTCTGATCGGTTCTGGCAATGCCCGATACTGCTGCCAGAATGTGGCCGTCCCCACCGAGCGGAGCGCTATCTACAGCTGCTCCGGGGGCATCTCGACCACACGACCTGCTTTGCTGTCGTCGAGCGAGTGCTGTAAGACCGCCTGGAAGGACTCCGAGGTGTAGATGGGGCTCTCGTCGGCGAGGAGCACATCAAGGGCCTGGAGGCACTGGGCAACGTCTGCCGCGCCTTTCGGGGGATATCCATGGTGTGCCAGCTGGGTTGCGAGGGCACTTTCCTTCACCAGAAGATCGCGTACCTTGTGGAAAAGGGCTTCGATCTGCTCCTCCATCTGGGCGTATGGGTACTGTGCATGTGCGCGAGCTTCATAGTGATGAAACTCATCAGTCCGTACCACATCCCTATAGAGCTGCAAAGTGTCCCGTAGAAGCACATCGACCTCGCCAGTGAGGACAGCCCATCTATGCGCGTCTTCCCAGGGGTCGCCCTGGGCCAGCTGTGGCTCCAGTTGTGCGTGGTACTCACGCAACATCTGGGCTTTCTTAGTGCTGTAGTCTAGCAGTGGGAGCATACTGTGCCTCCTAGTCCTCTTCCTTCCCACGACTGAGAAGAAGCTGTGTCATGTCTGCATAGCTCTCACCTCGGTTTGCATGGCGTTGGATCCACAGGCGCGCGGCGCGGGGTGTTTTCCTTAACTCCTCGGTCTGGTACTGCATCAATGCCCTCCGATCGTTTTTATCCTTAACCAAGGCCCTCGTGCGCTGCATCCCATCCTCGTCAAGCCATTTGTTACCCTGTGCATCTTGGACAACAGGGAGTTCACCCGCGTTAATCCAGTCGTATATCGTGTCGCGGCGGGGTGACCACGCCTGTTCGGGAGCCTCTGCCTGTACACGCCTCACGCCCTCATCTACAGAATGGAGCCGTGGGCTGTCCGCGTCACTGGGGGAAAGGGGAGACCGTGTGGCCTGCGATGACTTGCCCCGGCTTCTCTGCACTTGCGCCTTTTCTGCTTGCTCGGGTTTCCCAGGCCTCTGATTCCACACTTGCTCAGCATGCTTTCGGGCCGCTGTCTTTTGGTATCCGGCAAGTGTTCTCGCGACAAAGCGTCGAGGTGTTCGCCAGTCCTCGGGTTCCGCATACGTCCGGCGCATAGCGGCAAAGCCGGACCCGCCGTACGCAAGCTGCTGGGACCGAGGCAAGAGTTCACGCTCCTCTGGGGGCACTGCATGCTTAAACTGCCGCATGTACTGCCCAAGGAACTGTGAAATTTCCGGTGTGTCCTCGCACATCTGCTCCTGGGACAAGTACATCAGCAGACTCCACCTCACGTCATCGAGCGGGGTATTGTGTGGATGAATCCAGAGGGGTTTCATGGCCCATGGCCATCGATCTTGTCGGCGCTGTTGCACCACATCCGGCCAGCGCTTCATCTGTGCGAGAAGTTGGTGCGTTGACGCCTCAAGCGCCGCAGCTTCCTCACACTTTCCTTGGGCCTTGAGCCGTGCAACGGGCTTGTCGTTTGCCAGAGCTCTTTCAAGGGGTGAACGCTGTTCGGGCTTGAATCGCCAAGTTGCAGATGCCCTCAGGCCCCGCATTACCTCTTGCCGCACCCGTGGCGCCCGCCCATAGAGACCGACGGCCACTGTGAACGCCTTCTGTGGCTGCCTGAGATACGCCGCAAGCTCCCTTCGCCGGTCGTCTGCGCGGTGATACGCCTCTTGCCAGTCCTCTGGGTGTGCTCGCTTCCAGGCTAACCACGTCTTCGCATGCTCATCGCAGGCAACATCGTAGGCACGTGCTGTGTCGTACTGCTCCCGAAGCGGACACTCCAGCGCAGGAAGCTGATGGGCCAACGTCTGATACTCATTCTGGATGTCCTGGATACCGGGGGGAGTCTGGCAAAAGTCCACGAGCACCAACGCGGACGTGTCACGGGAGCTTCTAATGGTGCACATGAGTCCCGGCGCCTGCAGCGTGACGAGCACCCGCGAGCCCACACTTTGTCGCGCAGTAGGAGGCGGCGCGCCAGGGACCTCGTGGGGTGCTTGCGTCTCACAAACTGTCTCTTGGCTCATCCTGACGATGTACTCCGAGATATGCGTGACCACTTCCAACATGGATGACAGCGTGACGACGTGCATGGCTCCCGCTTTTTCCCAGGATGTTCCTTTTTGCCACTATATCCCTAGTTGAGTGTAGCACCAGGGGGTGCCCAGGGCAATTCCGAGTCGTGGAGGAGCGAATAGGTGAAAAAATATCTCACAATCCCAGAAGCTGCTGTGCTTTTGGGAGGGTCCGAAAAGGCAGTGCGGCAGCGAATCTTTCGCGGGCAAATTCCGTATCGGAAACTGGGAAGACGGGTCTTAATTTCGGCTGAGGAGCTAGAGAAGTTCTTGACATTGCTGCCTGGCACAACGGCTGATGAGGCTGTAGCCGCAGTGGAGGAGAGTAGGCGATGGTAAGGAGACGTAAAGATGATGCTGAGGGGCCGGAATAGGAAAAGTCCCACCGGGCGATGGGACTTCACTGACCTTTACACCAGGTTTGGCCAACAGGCGGCGGGCAAACCGCCTTCGACATCCCCATGGAACGAGGAGATATCGTTGTGAACTATAGCACATCCCCACGCCCCACGCCAGCACATGCACGGGTATTACCATCGTTACGGTTCACCGCAGGCGTCAAGAGCATCCTGGTCCCATGCTTGTCATGGCTCCTAGCGTGGCGCCCCACACGCGCTCTCATCTTGAAACGGCTCATACTGCGCCTATGGCCCAATGGCAAAAGGGTATACCCATGACAGCGCAGGAGCTTGCGGCATGCCTGGGTGACTGGCGTCAGGTTGGGGCGCGTTACCTCGGGCATTGCCCGGCGCATGACGACCACCACCCCTCGCTCGAACTCAAGGACGGTGACAAGGGTGTGGTCATGATCTGTCGCGTGGGCTGCGCGCAGGACCATGTCATCGATCTCGTCTGTGCACAAGCAGGAATCACGCGCGCAGACCTGTTTTACGCGGCCCCGCACCCGCAGGCACAACGGCGTATTGTCGCAACCTATGACTATGTTGATCTGGCTGGCCTCCTCCGCCATCAAACGCTCCGCTACGACCCCAAAGGGTTCAGCCAGCGGCGTCCTGACCCGGCTCGCCCCGGCCAGTACCTTGCAAACCTGCACAACATTGAAACCATTCTGTACCGCCTACCGGAGTTGCGGGACGGCATTCAACGCGGCCAGGATGTCTATATCTGCGAGGGCGAAAAAGCGGTTGAGGCCCTCCGGACCCTCGGCTTGACGGGGACGTGTAGCCCCATGGGGGCGGGCAAGTGGCAGGATCGCTATAGCACATGGTTACGTGGCGCGCGATGCATCATCCTGCCCGACAATGATGCGGCAGGCCAGCGCCACGCGATGCAGGTCGCCCACGCGCTCCATGGCATCGCCGCCAGTCTTCGGATTGTGGCCCTGCCAGGACCATCAGCGCGGTGGACTTCGTCCAGCAAGAAGAGGACGAGCATCAGAGCCTGACGGCAGACCTCGTGTATCCCGGTGGGATCACCATCATGGCCGCGCCACGGGGGACGGGAAAAAGTATTGTCGCACTGATTCTTGCGGTTGCCGAAACCAGTGGCGGGATCTTCCGTGGAGAGCGCCTGCAGCCTGTCCGGGTGTTGTATGTGGACCGCGATAATCCGCCCCGCCTCATCCGTGACCGCCTCCGGCGTATTGGGGTCCAAGGCGCTGCGAATTTGCGGCTGCTCACCCGCTTAGATGCCCCTCCCTTGACGGATAAACAGGCCTGGCTAGCACTCCCATGGCAGGACTATGACGTCGTGGTCATTGATAGTATCGGCGCCGCCACCGAAGGGGTCAGTGAAAAGGAAGGACGCGAAACCCAGCACGTTCTTGCCACGCTGAAAGACCTCGCCCAACGTGGGCTGGCTATCGTGGCCCTCGATAATACTGTTAAGGCCGGCACGAATTATCGCGGCCGTGGAGAAAAAGCGGACGCGGTCGACATCCTCTATGAGGCCCGCGACATTACGAACTGGACGCCCCAGCAGGACGAGTGGTGGCTCGACCTCCCAGAAGCGGGTGATCATACCTGGGCCAGCCGTGCCAGTCGCCATCACCAGAAAACCCATATGCGCATCGCGTTTGTCGCCAGCAAGTTTCGCCTGGGCATGGACCCGGCCCCATTTGCCATCGAGATTAATTTAATTTAATCATGGTAAACCCCCGGCTCTGCCGGGGGACTCCCAAAGTTTGACAGTTCCGGGAGTCTGCCGTTCGTAGTCTGCTCGGTTTTGGTTTTTGACTTTGCGATTGCGGTCAGGCCCCTTTGAGGGGCCAGCAATCGTAAAACCTCCGGCTTTGCCGGAGGATACTTATTCGCCACCGGCTGAAATCCCCCTGCAAATGCCTGCTTGGCTAACGTGCGGGCCTCCTGAGCATGGCGGACCAGCCGCACGTTTAACGAGGCAGCCCCCCTACGTAGTTTGAAGACCTTAGGAAACACAGCCCCATCGATCCATTGCAGAGCCTCGCTCAGGTCATAGAAAACATAGGTAGGCACCAATGGCGCACCAATCGCCTCGAGCAGGTATTTCTGCGCTATCTTATCGTCAAAATGCCAGCACGTGGGCGTGCTGGGAAAGACCACCACACCCATTGCCTCGGCGGCCATGATGACTTGCCGAGCTAGCAACTGCGCAGATGGGTCCTGGTGGTTCCAGTGCCACAACAAGGCATCTACTGAGGCAAGCTGTGCGATGAGAGCTGAGTCCAGACAGTTGACCAGCCTATAGGGAATCTTGTGCTCGTCGCAGTATGCTATCCACCGCCCGGAGAAGCTCCCTTCATGAGGATGAATCGCTAGTTGCACTGTCATACAGACACCTCGGGTATCTATGCCATGTTCGGATGTCTATGAAACGTTCGCTGGGTAGCCCAGCTCACAGTACCCTTGCCACCCGCTCGGAGCACGAAATGCACAACCATAGTGGACGAAGAGCTCGCTAGCCGCCACTGGTCGGCCATCGACTCGCATAACGATGGCGTCTGGCAGGAAATGCGTCAGGGGATAGCGATGGGGCACAAACGCCTCACGGGTCAAGGGAATCCGCTCTGGGTTCAGCCCCATCAGCAGAGCATGGACCCATTCCACGGCCGCAGTATTCACCCCCAGAGTCATTATCCCCAACTTGCTCGGCGTAGGTGCGAGCGGACCGTCCCCCTGTCCTGCGATGATGGCGTCAGTAACTGTGAGAACCGTGCGCTGCACGTGGTCGGCCAGTGTGCCATC
>Ga0081455_10005746_pt1 | contig 13525 bp, 12 predicted proteins | sample TabmetS3T2R1_FD_70207 | JGI IMG/M metagenome (GOLD analysis project Ga0081455, IMG submission 70207) | Tabebuia heterophylla rhizosphere microbial communities from the University of Puerto Rico - S3T2R1 | ecosystem: Host-associated > Plants > Roots > Rhizosphere ... | reverse complement strand
AGATCGACCATCTGCAGGTCGACCTGGTAAAACATGGCCTTGGTCCCGTCGGCTTCGTCGAGAATCGTGGCGATCGTGCCCTTCATCATATAATCGGCGCCGATCTCCTTCCCGGGAGCTTTCTGCGTGTCTTCCCTGGCATACATGGCCTGTTCCTTGCGCTCGGTACGGACTTCGTCGCGCTCAGTTTTACCGGCCACGAAAGTCACTTTCTGCGAATTCGTGAGCTCACGCTCGAGATCCGTCACGAACGTTTGAACGTTGATATGCTCGTGGCTGTTATTCATCACCGTGCCGACGACCACCACAGGCTGACGTCGGTTTGTTTGGCTGAAGTTATTCAACCATGGAAATTCCAACGCTTCCTTCACCATGGACTCAGCGACCATGCGCGAATCCGTATCGTTCCAGCGACCGCTCAAGTCGGTCACGACGCCCGCATCCACACGGGTGACTCGGGTTTCTGCGCCGCACCCTGCGAGTCCGGCCAGAACCAGAGTCAACGTTGCGATTCGGCCGCATGCCATCGGAACGTTCATCACCGGCTCCTTCATGAGGTGAGGTGCTCGTTACCGGTTGGCCCGCTTGTCTTCTTCTTTTTCCAGGCGCTCAAACAACCTGTCGGCATTTTTGCGGACGTAATCCCGCACCTGGGCGTTCAGTTCCTTGGCCTGCTCGAGATTGTTCTTCATTTCCTCGAGATTCAGCTTGGTCAAGACGTAGTACGTGTTTGTTTTGTCGTCTTTATACCGTTCGATCGGCCTGACGCCGCTGAGCGTCGTGGTCGTGACCGTCTTGATGGCACGCTCGACGTTTTGTTCTTCCGTGTTACGCGTAAAATCGCCAGCGGTGGTGGAGGCGGCGTAATCCCTCATGAGATAGCCGGTATAGGTTTCGAACGTCTTGGCAATCTCGGCTCGGGCTCGGTTCTCCGCCGTGTCCCAGGCGAGCGGTTCGTTCCTCACGCCGGTGACCGAACCGACGCCGTAAAATGCTTTCGTGTCTTTGTCGTTGTAGGCACCGGAGCCTTGCTTCACCCATTTCGGGGGGCCACCGCATGCGGCAAGCGCGAGCAACAGTATGAGGGCCATGCCACCACAGGTCACCTTAGAGAAATTCCCTCGTGGTTGATTCATGCGACGTCCTCCTTGAAAGTGGTCATGGATGCGCTCTCACGGGATGGGTTTGCTGCCTCAGTCGTTCGAGAAATCGAGCGAAGTCATGCTAACATGCACCCCCAATCCAGTCAACGCAATCAACGCTCCGATGATCGTGTTCATCCGAGGAAGGAGGGAATTTCGTGGCTGACGTGCAAATCGACGACGGCATCATCAAGATCGTGAATCTCGAGGTACAGGATCCGAAGGCCGCGGCTGTGCTCGCGGAATATCCTCAGGTACGCTGGGCGGAAATCACGAGGCGCGCACTCAAGATCGGCCTGGGATACCTCAAGGGAGGGGGAAAAGATTAGAGAGAATTAAGGAGCTGACGGAGCGCGGGGCGTTTGAGCCGCACGCGACTGGGCTACAGCTTCACGAGCCCTGCTATGAGTCCCACCGAGTTCAAGGTACCGCTCGAAGGCCTCGACGGCTTTCTTTTGATCTTTCAGTTCGTCGGCATATAACGCGCCGAGTGTGAAATAGACGTCCACGTAGTTCGGGTTGGCGGCCAATGCGGCCCGCATCGCCCGTTCGGCCTCGGCATACTGCCCGCGTTTTTCGTAAACCAATCCAAGCGTGTAGTGCGAATCCGGGTTGTTCGGTGCGTATTGGACCGCCAGTTTCCCCGCGGCAAGCGCCTCTTCTATATTGGGTAGCACTTCAAGCCGGACATAGCTTTTAAGAACATAGGCATCGCCGTATGTGGGATCGTATTCCAGCGCCTTGTTCAAGCGCTCCAGCGCTTCATCCTGTGATTTCCCGCTTTGCAGTAAGGCAAACGCCTGCTCGTAATGCATCCTGGCGGCTGCCTGACGCTCGGCCGGTGATTGCGGTTCGCTCCCGAGCCGGAAGGCAGCCTTCCGCCCTTCGATCATAATGGTATCGCCATCGCCCTCCAGCTGCGCGAACACTGGATGTTGGGTGTTCTTGGTTTGATCCGTCACCTGCCGGCTGACGAATCGCCCCAACTCCGATGCCATCAACCAGCCGTTCTTGTCGAGGTCACCTTCGCCGGAAAGAGCATTGACCAGGGCCTGGACGAACAAGCTATGATCCTGTGCCCGCAACGGGGTTTCGCCTTTGTCGGCCGCCGTCAACACTTGCACCGCCCGTTTTTCTGTATCCTCTTCCGGGGCACTTCTCCCTTCGAGCGAGAGCGCTTGAGAGGAGCTGATCTCCCAACCACGCACCGCCGTATCGAACAAAAACAAGGTGTGTTTGGACGCGCTCCGATGACTGAACTCCTTCAACTGCTCAAACGTCACGGCCTTTGACACGTTCCCCGGTTGTGCATCCCACGGGACCAGATACCCCAGATCCTTGCCGGAGGAAGTTTGCATGATTCCGGCGTGTCCGGCGAAATAGATCACGAGACGGTCCTGGCGGCCGACCTTGCGAGGCAGAAAATCGACGAGGGTTTGTTGCAGCCGGCGGAAGCTGGCTTCCTTATCGTAAATCTCGACGACTTCTTCAAATCCTAACTTGCGTAGAGTCTGAGCGACAACCTTGGCATCTTCGACGGCACCGGGTATTTTCGGCGCCAGCAGGTAGTTTTCGATCCCGATGACGACGCCCCAGGATTTGTAATAGAGGCCCTCGGGCTTTCCGAGTTGGGCGTGGGCCGGCGCAAACCCAAATCCAATGCTGATGAGAACCGCGAGGAGGCGTGATCGGAACGGCGCACGTGAGAGAGAGAGATTCATATGAACAATCGCGTCAGCACTTCGTCAAATCAGCCTACTCTGGCTCAGAACAGCTGTCAACCACGCGTCCTAAGGAATTGCATCAGCGGCCGTACCATTGTATGGTTGCGCCGCTGCGGCCGCTCGAGGATAATACCGGCGTTTGCGAGACTTTATCTTGAAGCGCATGTGACATGGCTGAGAACATCGAAACTCTTCTGAAAGAAAGCCGTCTGTACCGCCCTTCAGCGCGAACGACGGCCGACGCCTACATCAAAGATTACGAAACCGAATACAAAAAATCGATCGCCGACCCCGAAGCCTTTTGGAGCGGGATGGCGAAGGAACTCCACTGGTTTTCTCCATGGAACAAGGTCCTCGAGTGGAATTACCCCTGGGCAAAATGGTTCCTCGGCGCCACCTGCAACATCGCCTACAACTGTCTCGACCGGCACGTCGCCTCCTGGCGCAAGAATAAGGCGGCGCTGATTTGGATCGGCGAAAACGACCAAGAGCGAGTGTTCACATATGCGGAGCTGTACCGCCAGGTCAATCGCTGCGCGAATGCACTCAAAAAGCTCGGCCTGGCTAAAGGCGACCGAGTCACGATCTATCTGCCCAAAATTCCCGAACAGGTGATTGCCATGCTGGCCTGTGCTCGCATCGGCGTGATTCACAGCGTCGTCTATTCCGGATTCAGCGCCCCTGCGTTGGCCAGCCGCATCAACGATGCCGAATCCAGACTGGTGATCACCGCCGATGTCGGATTCGACCGCAGCAAGGTGATCAATCTGAAACCGATCGTTGACGAAGCGCTGAAGCAGTGTCCGACCGTGGAACATGTGGTAGTGGTCAGGCGGCAGGCGTCAAGTCCACCTCCAGCGACTCCGAAAGAAATCGATTGGCTGGAATGGGTCAATCACGAGAAGTCGGTCTGCGCAGCGGAACCTCTCGATTCAGAAACGCCGCTCTACATCCTTTATACCTCGGGCACCACAGGCAAGCCCAAAGGCGTCGTACATGTGCACGGCGGATACATGGTCGGCACCTACACGACGACCAAGTATGTGTTTGATCTCAAAGACGACGACGTCTATTTCTGTGTCGCCGATCCCGGCTGGGTCACGGGTCACAGTTACATCGTCTATGGCCCGCTGCTCAACGGCGCGACGATCCTCACCGCCGAAGGCAAACCGGATTATCCCAACCCGGGCCGCTGGTGGGACTTGATCGAACGCTATGGCGTCTCGATCTTCTATACGACCCCGACGGCCATTCGTCTGTTGATGCGCCATGGCGAAGAGTGGCCGAAAAAGTACAACCTCTCGAGCTTGCGCATTCTCGGTAGCGTCGGAGAGCCGATCAATCCTGAGGCCTGGGAATGGTTCCATCGCGCAGCAGGCGGCGACAAACCAATTATGGATACATGGTGGCAGACGGAGACCGGAGCCATTCTGATTACACCGCTCCCCAGCGTACCGTTAAAACCCGGCTCCGCCACGAGACCCTTCCTGGGTATCGAAGCCGACGTCGTGGATCGACAAGGAAATCCCTTGCCGGCCAATCAAGGTGGGTTTGCGGTCATCAAGAAACCCTGGCCGTCCATGATGCGGACCATCTATAAGGATCCCGACCGTTACAAAACGTACTGGACCACGATTCCAAACTGTTATACCGCTGGCGACGTCTGCCACAAAGATTCGGATGGGTACATGTGGTTCATGGGCCGCGCGGACGACGTGATCAAAGTCGCCGGGAATCGCCTCGGAACGGCCGAAGTCGAAAGCGCACTCGTGAGCCACCAGGCGGTGGCTGAAGCCGCCGTCATCGGTAAACCGCATAAGACCGTCGGGGAAACGATCAAGGCGTTCGTTATCCTCAAGCAGGGACACACCTCAACACCAGCGCTGATTCAATCGATCAAGGACCAGGTTCAGCACGAGTTGGGCAAAATCGCAGTCCCGTCGGAGATCGACATTGTGACGTCGCTCCCCAAGACACGCTCAGGCAAGATCATGCGTCGGGTGCTCAAAGCGAAAGAGCTTGGACAGGATCCCGGAGATATTTCGACGATTGAAGAGTAAGGCGGACCTCACATCTGATGCGGCGGTAGTTCCGCTGCGAAGGAGGCAGGCATGATGAAGCGAATGGGTCGCAGGACGATGATGGGTATAGGTGTCATCGCCCTCATCCTCGCAGCCGGTCATTCAGGAAATGTTCTTGCTGCCGAGAAGGACAAACCGGCCAAAAAGCCCAAAGCGTCTTCAGAGGCCAAGGCTCCCAAATCGAAAGCGGACAAGCCGATGTTTCAAACGGCTGAAAAAGCGGCAAAGTCCAAAGCGTGTTTCGGCGAAGCCCCCAAAATCACGAAACTGACACCTGATGAGGGCAAGGCCGGTGACCAAGTCACCATTACAGGGACGAAGTTCGGCGCGGCCGATTGCTTGCGCGGCGTGTCGTTCGGTCCTGGTCATGCGGCAGACTTCAAGATGAAGAACGAGACAACAATCACCGCCACCGTACCGAAGGGCGGACGTAAAGGACTGGCAATCGTGACCGTAACCACGGCATCGGGCGAGGATTCCAAGCCCTTCCTCGTCAAGTAACCGACGACCGTCAGCGTTCACTAAGTCGTGTTCACCGCGATAAGGTTTCACATGAGAAAACCGGGAGAACCGATTTATTTGAGACGCCACATGGTCGCCTTGGCCATGGCGGTGTTTTTGCCTATCATTGCCTTGCAGCTATACAAGATTTATGTGGGACGGATCAGTTTCGGTGTGCAGATGGGATTGGTCATCGTCGTCTCAGTTTTTGTCGGGTTGGCCCTGTATTTCTCGTACAGATCTTCGGCTCGCAATCAGCCCTGACGACGAGCTTGGCTGAACACTTGTGCAATCGCGGCTATATCAGCCCGCGTTTTTTCAGGTAGTCCTTATCGATGACGGGCGTCGGCTTCGTCACTTGGCTTCTCTGCTGAAGCAACCGTTCCACAAACTTCCCGATGAGATCGGATTCCAGATTGACCTGATCGTTGACCTGCTTCAATCCCAGGGTCGTAACGGCCGCGGTATGGGGTATGACGGCAATGCTGAAGGACTGATCGGTCACATCATTAATGGTCATGCTGATGCCGTCGACCGTGATCGAGCCTTTGTGAACACAATACCGCAAGACATCGAAGGGCGCTTCGATGGCGAACAGGATCGCATTACCGTCCTGATGACGGCTTCGGATGGTGCCTACCCCATCGACGTGACCCGCGACGAGATGACCTCCGATCCGTTCATTGAGTTTCATCGCCCGCTCGAGATTCACCGGAGTTCCGCCGGTCAGGCGCCCAAGCGTCGTGACGGACAGGGTTTCTGGCGACACTTCCACCACAAAGGACTGTTCACTTTTCGTCACGACGGTCAAACAGGTACCGTTGATACTGACACTGTCCCCCACCTTGAGATCAGTCAGCACCGTCGACGCCAGGATCGTCACACGACTGCCGCCGAGCGTCTGCTCCACGGAGGTGACGGCGCCCATTTCTTCCACAATACCGGTAAACATCAGTCCTTCCGGAAGATGACCTGCTTCAAGACATACACGAAGAGGATGATCAAGACGACCACGCCGAGTGAGGCAAGGACACCGATCACGATGTTCTCAGTCGCTATCCCCTGCATGGCCGCCCATTATAGCATCGGGCTCTTTATTTCCTCATGGTGAGCCAGAAGAATCCCGCGGCAACCACTTGAAGACCGGCAATGATTCCGAACGCTCCCCCATAGCTCATGTTGGCAATCAATAGACCCGCGAGGAGCGGCCCGCTCGCATGCCCGATATCTCCAATGGTGCCCTGCATGCCCATACCCGCCCCCAACGTTTTGAACTCCGAGCTATCCGCCACAAACGCGGACGACGACGAAGTGACGACGGCCTCGCCGAATCCAAATCCTGCCGAAAGAACCAACAACACGGCGAGCCCGGCCACATGTGGAATGCAGATGAATGTTGCCGCGCAAATGAGTAGTCCCAGTATGATCAGCGGCTGTCGCCCGACTCGGTCTGAGAGTCGTCCCATGATCGGCTTTGAGACGAACGACGTCAGCGCTTGGACGGTGAATAGGAGACCGACTTCTCCAGCGTTGAGACCGACCGAAACGCCGTAGAGGGGTAGAAATGCCATCAAGGCACCGTTCGCGATCATCTTCGCCGCATCTGTTGAGCTGGTGATCAGGACCTTCCGGTTTCGGGCGACAATGCTGAAGCCCTTCCACATTTCAGCCCAGAGGGCGGCAAGGCCCTTCTCGTGGACCCGCGGCGGCGGCGGTGAAAGATGCAGACTATAGAAGAGTACGATCGCCACGCAGCCGAAGAGGCCGGCGGTCATGAAGGCTGAGGGAAAACCCGCAGCGAAGGCGAGGTAGCCTCCGATCAGCGGACCCAATAGGGCCCCTGATTGTGTGCAGGCCGTGTAGGTACCGAGCGCTGCCCCGCGGCGGTCGCGATACAATTCCGCAACCGTCGCGAGCGCGCTCGGCGCGAAAATTGCGGTCGCCAGCCCGTGAACCAGCCGAAGCAGTGTCAGCAGATTCAAATCGGAGATGAAGGGATAGAAAAACGGCGGCACTCCGAAGGCGATGACGCCAATCCGGAGGAGCATGCGGCGGCCATAGATATCCGAGAGCGCGCCGGAAGGGAGCTTGAGGAAGACGCCCGTCAGCGTTGAGACGGACACGATCAAACCGATCCGTTCAGGACTCGCCCCCAGAGATTCGGCAAAGAGGGCGAGGACCGGCATCCGGACCATGTTGTAGCTGATGAAGCAAAACACGCCGATCGTGCAGAGTAAGGCGAAGCTGCGGGAAGTCGTCATGGCCTGGAGGGTCCGTCCTGACCGCTGAGAGACGGACGCACCCTGCCGCCCAAAGCCTCCTGCAAGAACGTCACTTCTTCGTCGGGCAAGGGAGGAGGATCGGTCGCCTCGAACAGCACGCGCCCCGGTCGTTGCCGCATTTCCAATCCCAACCGGTTGACCACATCGACACCTTTGGCGAGTTTCTTGGTGACGGTGGCCCCGACGAGCGGCCGCAGCAGCGAGGCCAGACCCGAGAGAAAGCGATTGTCCAACATTGTATAGGCCACCATGGTGCTCTCCATGGCGTCGAGACCGCCCGGTTCCTTGACGGCACCCATGCGGAGAAATACAACCGCTTTCCCGCTCACCTCCGGCAGCAACCGACTGCGGTGCGTCCCTTCCAGGTAATAGATCCGCGTCGTGCGATCATGATACACGAGCTGCACAATACCCTCTGTCCCTTCGCCGTCATTACCCCACCACCGACCAGGACCGCGTGTTTCTGCCTTGTAGTCGGCCAGGTCAAGACGGTTGATCAACGCCGCCGCCACCGGCGGACGATCCAACAGATGCCGATACATCGACTCATCCATAGCGGTTTTCAACGGTCCGAGACTATTAGCGGTCGTGTAGTGGTCGATGATGAGCTTGAGACGGCAGGCCCAGTCATCAGCGAGGTGCTGAACGGGAAACGATAGCCCGCCGTGTGTCGTCTCCAGCGCGCAAGAGTCCGCCCTGGCCTCATCGAGGCATCCGGCCAAGGCGAGCGACAAGAGTCCACAGACGATGGTCGAGCGGCCGCTCCTGACCAGCCGTTCCTTGATCGTCATGAAACCGATTTCGGGACCGCGACGGCGACGTGGAATGGAAACAGCTGTCTCGGATCCTGCCGAAGCCGCGCCTGGCGCAAGAGAGTCTCCAATGAGGCCTTGATGGTGCCCTCGAACGAGACCCGGCCGTTCGTCACGATCGTGACCGGTTTGGCCGGATCGATGAGTCGATCATTCAAAAACAGACTATAGCGCTGAATGCGTTCCGTGTTCACTTCGATCCGATTCGAAGCGACAATGGTCGCGTCGAGCCTGGCGTATTCGCGCTGTTTGATGCGCTGATCCCGCTTGTCGACCAGGTCTTCGGAGAATGCCGCGATAGGATCGGTGACGTCCAGCCGGACCCAGCCGAAGGGTTGGAAGTGGCTGGCCTCACGCACGAGCGTCAGCTTGGGCGGAAAAGGATCGCGCCGTTGAGTGTTGAGCCATGTCATGAGTGCCGGTAGCTCTTCCCGGGGAAAGTAATGTCCACCGGCCATCGGATGTTCGCCCTCATGCTCGCGATAGATGTGAGGATACCCGAGCGCCGTCAGTTCTCGTGCGATCGAACGGCTGAGCGTCACCGGCATGACCTGATCCTTGGCGCCATGAATGATATAGACGGGGGTGTTTCTGAGATTCGCTAGAAAGGGCATCAGCACGTCGTCGAGCCCGCTTGCCATCGGCGCGAGTCCCGCAAAGAGCGGCGCATGATGCATCCCGATCAGCCAGGCGCCGATGCCGCCGTTGGACATACCCGTGAGAAAAATGCGGTCTGGATCGACGTGATACCGTTGCTGCACGTGACGGATTGTCGCGAGCACCAGTTCCTCGGCCCGGCGCGTGAACCAAGCACCTGCCGGATAGGTCGGACAAGCCAAGATGTAGTCCTCGCCCAGTCTCGCTTGCCAGCGTTCGAGATACACATCGCCGGAAAAACCGGCGCCGTGCAGGCAGACGATCAGCGCATATCCTCTCGACGGTTGATAGGTGAGCGGAACTGAGAGCGAGAGCGCATAGGTCTGCCCTTGCACGCGGATGCGCTCGTCCGGCAGCGTCCCGATTGGCCGGCTCTCATAGCTCCGCTCGGTTTCGATGATTCGAATCACCCGCTCAATCGAGACATCCGGATGCTGCTGAACCGCCTGCAGCAGACGCTCTGCCTTGTCGCTGTCTTCGGAATCCAGATACTGAAAGATGAGCGCAGGCAGCGCTTCCGAAACAGGCTGCGTTTGAGCCAGACCCATGCCGGCATTCCACCAGGCAACGGTAAGCAGGAGCCATCTTGCACACCCGCGATTCACAGCTCACCTTCCACCACGAGATCACCTCCCAGGGACCTGGTGCGGACATGTTTCAACTTCAATGCCGCCCTCAGCCGCCCGGGGCTTTTGCCACCGATCATCCCTTTGGCATCGATCCCGCCCAAGAGTGATGGCGCGACATAGAGACGTACCTGTTGGATGAGCCTGGCCCTGAGCATGGCCGCATTGATTTCAGCACCGCCTTCCACCAACAGAGACGTAATCCCGCGCTTCCCGAGTTCACGCATGACGGCTGGCAGAGAGACCCGCCCACGGACAAGAGGAAGTACGACGACTTCGGCACCTCGTCGCTGAAGAGCGGCCCGCCGTGCCGCCGGAGCTGCCCTCGTCGTAGCGATTAAGGTTTTTGCACCATCGACGTGGCGAAGAATCTTGGCATTGAGCGGGATGCGCAGCCGGCTATCAACGACCACTCGAAGCGGCTGCCTCTTTGCCAATTGCTTGAGGTGCACACCGACCCGCGCGGTCAACGAAGGGTCATCCGACATCACGGTCCCGACGCCGACGAGGATTGCATCGACTTCGGAACGAAGTTGATGCACTTCACGGCGAGACGGCTTGCTCGTAATCCACTTTGCCTCTCCAGACGACGTCGCAATTTGGCCATCGAGCGTCATGCCCGCCTTCAGCGTCACAAACGGACGTTTCGTCCTTATCCAATGACCATACACCCGGTTCAAGGCTTCCGCCTCCCGCTGCGCTACCCCGAGACTCACAGACCTTCCGGCTCGCCGAAGCGCCGCGGCCCCTCGTCCATTGACCACAGGATTCGGATCCCGTTGTGCGATCACGACCCGCCTCACCCCCGAGTGGAGAATCGCCGGAACGCAAGGGGCCGTCCGTTTCTTCAAGTGGCAACAGGGTTCGAGCGTGACGTAGAGGGTCCCTCCCCGCGACCTGCTCCCCGCCCGCCTAAGGGCAAGCACCTCGGCGTGCGGAAGACCAGGCCGGAGATGGTAGCCCCGGCCGACGATCCGTCCACCATTCACCACGATGGCGCCGACCATCGGATTGGGGCTTGTCGTCCCGCGCCCTCTCGCCGCTAGGCGAAGGGCCAGCATCATGTAATGAGAATCCTGTGACCCGTTCGCTCTCATGATCAAGGAGTCGCCCTGGGAAGCGTTTCTGAGACGAGCGCGGAGGCGGAAGACAAGCGTTCTGCCGGATGCCTCACAGGCGTCTTGTCGGAATCGGCAGGCTCCTTTGTCACCCGACGCCGATGGTCATCGCTTGCGGCGCGATGTGCGGGGGCGGCTACGGTTTGTCCGTGCCGATGCCGCAGGCTTTGCGGCCTTCCTGGACTCCGCTTCGGCCAACGCCGCGTGTGCTGCGGCGAGCCGGGCAATCGCAACGCGGTAAGGCGAGCAGCTGACGTAATCGAGACCGAGCTGGTGACAGAATTCGACCGAACTCGGATCCCCGCCATGTTCACCGCAGATGCCGAGCTTGATGCCTGGCCGAGTTTTCCTTCCGCTCGCGATCGCCTGCCTCATCAAGGCACCAACTCCCTCTCGGTCGAGCACGGCAAACGGGTCGGATTCCATGAGATTGGCGGTCTTATAGTGGTCGATGAATTTCGCGGCATCGTCGCGTGAGAACCCGAAGGTCGTCTGCGTCAAATCATTGGTGCCGAAGGAAAAGAATTCGGCCTCTTCGGCGATGCGGTCCGCCGTCACGGCGGCGCGTGGCAGTTCGATCATCGTCCCAATCAGGTACGAAAGCTTTACATTGTGACGCTTCATCGTCTCTTGAGCGACCTCTCGGACGAGATCTTCCTGCGACTTCATCTCCGAAACCATTCCTACCAGGGGAATCATAATCTCCGGGACAATTTTCTTTCCTCCCTTAGCGAGTTCGCAGGCCGCTTCCATGACCGCCCGAGCCTGCATCCGCGTGATCTCCGGCATGGTGATACCCAAACGGCACCCGCGCAAGCCCAACATTGGATTGAATTCGTGCAGTTCTTCGACGCGCGCCAGGAGCCGGCGTTTTTCCTCCAACTTGGCACTGTCGGTACCGGTCAACTCCAGCCGGGCGATTTCCACCATCAACTCTTCGCGCTTGGGCAGGAACTCATGTAGCGGCGGATCCAACAGTCTGATCGTCACGGGGAAGCCTTGCATCTCTCGGTACAACCCGATGAAATCCTGCTTCTGGAGCGGCAGTAACTGATCCAGGAATTTTTCACGCTCTTCCTTCGTCCGAGCCAGAATCATCTTCTGCATGATCGGAATCCGGTCTTCGGCAAAGAACATGTGTTCCGTGCGACAGAGCCCAATCCCTTCCGCACCGAATCCGCGCGCGATCTTGGCCTGCTCCGGCACATCCGCGTTGGCCCGTACACGCAGCTTTCGCATGCTGTCCGCCCATGACAGGATGGTCGCAAAGCGCTGGTACTTGTCGGACTTTTTCGGATCCAGCTTGCCTTGAATCACTTGGATGATTTCCGATTCAACGACCGGAATATCGCCTTCGTAGACATTGCCGGTACTACCATTGATCGAGAGATAGTCTCCTTCACGGAACGTCTTGGCGCCGATTTTCACGGTTTGGCTGTCGAGCACTTCGACGGATTCGCAGCCGGCCACACACACCTTTCCCATCTGACGAGCGACGACGGCGGCGTGGGACGTCATCCCGCCACGTGCGGTCAGGAAGCCGGCGGCGGCATTCATCCCATGGATGTCGTCGGGGCTGGTTTCCTGGCGGACCAGAACCACGCGGCTGCCTGCGGCCTTCATGTCGACGGCGCGATCGGGACTGAGGGCAATTTTGCCGGCCGCGGCGCCCGGCCCCGCCGGTAGTCCCTTGCCGAGCGGATTGGCCTTCGATTCTTCCTTCGTATCGAAAATCGGATACAGATATTGGGCGAGTTGATCGGGACCGATGCGCTGCACCGCCTCTTCCTTGGAGATGGCACCCTCTTTGACCATATCAACGGCGATCTTGACCGCGGCGATCCCCGTCCGCTTGCCCACCCGGGTCTGCAGCATGTAGAGCTTGCCCTCCTGGATCGTGAATTCCAGGTCGAGCATGTCGCGGTAGTGCTTTTCTAGTTTCTTATAGGTCTGCTCCAGATCCTTGTAGGCCTCGGGAACATTCTTGGCGAGCGCGCTGACAGGTAACGGCGTTCGGATGCCGGCGACGACATCTTCTCCCTGCGCATTCATGAGGCATTCGCCAAAGAAGGTCTTGTCCCCCGAGCTGGGGCTTCGGGTGAACGCGACACCGGTGCCGCTGGTTTCTCCCATGTTGCCAAACACCATGGCCACGACATTGACGGCCGTTCCCCAGGAGTCCGGAATACCGTAGAGCCTGCGATACGTGATGGCGCGAGCGCCGAACCAGGATGAAAAGACCGCATTGATCGCCATGCGAAGCTGATCGAGCGGTTCGTCCGGAAAGTCTTTCTTCGTCTCCTCCTTGACCAGCGCCTTGAAACTCGAGACCAACTCGCGAAGATGCCGGGCATCGAGATGCGTTTCATGTGCGACGCCGACTTCCGCTTTCTTGTGTCTGAGGATCGCTTCGAAATGCTCGCGGGGGACACCCATGACGATGCTGCCGAACATCGACACAAACCGACGATAACTGTCCTGCGCAAACCGATCGTTGCGTGTCTTCGCCGCCAGGCCCTCGACCGTCTTCGTGGTCAATCCGACGTTCAGCACCGTATCCATCATGCCGGGCATCGAGGCTC
>Ga0081455_10005745_pt1 | contig 13525 bp, 10 predicted proteins | sample TabmetS3T2R1_FD_70207 | JGI IMG/M metagenome (GOLD analysis project Ga0081455, IMG submission 70207) | Tabebuia heterophylla rhizosphere microbial communities from the University of Puerto Rico - S3T2R1 | ecosystem: Host-associated > Plants > Roots > Rhizosphere ... | reverse complement strand
CCTTCTACACGGCGCTCGGCGACGACGATCGCGGCGCGTGGTCACGACGGCGCCTTTCGAATCTGGGCGTCCGGGTCGAGGCCGCTACCCGCGGTGAGCCGACACGCCGCGGCGTGGTCTTCGTCGACGCGAACGGCGAGCGCACGATCACGACACTGGGCAGGCGTCTCGAACCGACGACATCGGACCGACTGCCGTGGAACGAGCTGGAGGGCGTCGGCGCCGTCTTCTTCACGGCGGGCAAGGCCGGCGCGCTCCGCGAGGCCCGCCGCGCTCGCGTCCTGGTCGCGACCAGTCGCGTATCCGACCTGCTGGTCGAAGCGGATGTGCTCTTGAACGCAGTCGTCGGTAGCGGCAACGATCCATCCGAGGCGTTCGACCCGTCGAGGTTGACGCATCCGCCCGACCTCGTCGTCCGAACCGACAGCCTTCGGGGCGGCCGGTACGAGACGAGCGACGGCCGGAGCGGAACCTACGAGCCGGTCGCTCCGCCGGGGCCGGTCGTCGACACGTATGGCGCGGGCGACTCGTTCGCCGCCGGACTGACGTTCGCGCTCGGACGCGGCCTCGAGGTCGAGGACGCGCTGGCGCTCGCGGCCCGATGCGGCGCGTGGTGTGCGGCGGGCAAGGGGCCGTACGGCAACCAGCTCGGGGCCGCGGACCTCACGGCCTAGGAGGCCGTTGCGACTTCAAGACGGTGGTGTTCGCGCACGTCCAAAGACGCGGCCATGGTGGCGGGACCGAGCAGTTGGTCGCCGTCACGAAGCTCCTCTCGGATCTTCGCCAGCTCCGACCGAGTGAAGTCGCAACGCGGTGGAACGGGTTCGATCCCGTACAACCGTGCCGCGTTCAGCCCGAGCACCTTCGCCTTCGCGTCCTTGGTGAGCGCGGAGTACCCGTAGCGCTCCTGGAACTCGTCCGAGATGTGGAACGCCCGGAACGCCTGGATCTGCGGCTGCGGCGAGCCGTAGAACAGGCAGTCGGTCCCCCACACCACGTTGTCCTCTCCGACGTGCTTCAGCAGCTTGCCGAGCACATGCGCGGCCTGCGTGGGCGAGCGCATCACGTTCCACCACGTCGTGCCGAGCTCGGCATACACGTTCTCGTTCGGCCCGATCCCGGCCCGCTTCATCGAGGCGATCAGGCGATTCACGCCGAGCTCGGACGTCCCCGTTGTGTACGGGCCTTCGAACGTGTCACTCTCGAAGCCCGAGTGGTACACGACGAAGTTCGCGTCCGGATGCTTCCGCGCGGCCGGTCCGACGTCCCGCGGCGAGGAGAACCGGCTCCCTCCCGACAGGCCCTTGTGTACGCAGATGTTCCGGATGCCGAGCTCGAGGCTCTTGCGGATGAAACGCTCACCGACCCGGGGCAGCCCGCGTTCGTGGTCGTCGAGCCACCATGCCCCGCCGCCGGGATCGAAGAAATCGGGGAAATGGGTGAACGTCTTCCAGGCGCGGATCGGATAGCCGCTGGCCGTGTCCTCCATCCGCCGCAGGACCGAGTCGAGCGACCCGATGTTCGGCATGACCTGTCCGTGCAGCAGCACGCGGTCGTCGCGGCACAGGCCCTCCACGATGCGGCGGGTCTCGGCCATGATCTCGGGCGACAGCGGCGAGCCCTCCGGATAGATCGGCAGCGCCGAGAGCACGACGACGTTGGTGTCGCTGCGGATGAAGAACGCCTCGAGGAAGTGCTCGATCGAGAAGCACACGCGCGGGTCGTCTTCGCCGCAGTACTGCTGAGGGAAGCTCGCGTAGAAGCTCTCGCCGTGGAACACCGGGTTGAGGTCGTATTCGAGCAGGTGGCCTTGCACGTCCATGATGAACTCCTCACCAGCCACGCCCTCCTCTGCCGCACCCGGTTCGGTCGCCGCTTCGGGCGGGAGGGAAAACCCGCCGCCCGGCCCGGCGGTCGGAACCTCCGGCGCCGCACGGTGGGCCTCGCGGGTACATGCGTCGAGCGCGACGAGCACCGTCGCGGCCGCACACAGCGATCGCAGGAACGCTCGGCGCGGGATGCCCAGGCGTGCGGCGTTGTCCGCGGTCGTCTCGAGCGCGCGCCTGCGGGCCTCGCGCAGGACGGGCGAGAGCGGGACGGGGTCGTACTCGCCGTTCGAGCACGGCCCGAGCGGGATCGGCAGGTCGGGTTCGGTCATGGCCCTCGGTCGTACTGACCGCGTCGCCGGTCGGGGGGTTCCGGCGCGGGCGGGGCCGAGCGTAGGCTTCGGCCGTGGACGCGCGCTCCTTCCTGGCCGAGCACCCGCCGTTCGACGAGCTCGACGACAGGGACCTCGACCGCGTCGTCTCGGCGGTCGAGATCGAACACTTCGCGCCCGGCGCCGTGATCCTGCAGCAGGCCGGCGCCCCGGCCACGCATCTGTTCGTCGTCCGGAAGGGAGAGGTAGAGATCCTCGACGGCGGCCGCGTGATCGACGAGGTAGGCGAGGGCGCCGTGTTCGGCATGTGGTCGCTTCTGGGAAAGGTGGCGCCGTCGGCGACCGTTCGCGCCTCCGAGGACACGCTGTGCTACCTGATCCCCGCCGACCTCGCGAACGACGTCCTTCGGACGGGCGCCGGGGTCGCCTTCGTCGCGGCCAGCGTCCGCCGGCGGATCGCCCGCGTGGACGAGACCCTGAAGGCCGAGATCGATCCCGCGCGTTACCGCAAGGTGGGCGAGCTCGTCCGCCGGCCGCCGGTGACGGCCGAGCCGACGACCACGGTGGCCGACGCAGCCGGGCTCATGGCGCGCGAGCGCGTCTCGTGCCTCCTGATCCCAGGGTCCGACGGAGATATCGGGGTCCTGACCGATCGCGACCTGCGGACGCGCGTCGTCGCGGAACGCCGCTCCTCCCTCACCCCCATCGGCGACGTCATGACGCCGCGGGCCGAGACCATGCCGGCCGAGACGATGGCCGGCGAGGTGCTGCTGCGGATGCTCGAGGGCGGGTTCCACCACTTCCCTGTGGTCGACCCCGCCGGGACCGTCGTCGGCGTCGTGACGGACACCGACCTGATGGGGCTCGGCCGCCACACGCCGTTCGCGCTGAAGAGCGCGATCGCGCGCGCGCCCGACCGCGACGGCGTCGCGCGTGCCGTCGCCGACCTCCCCGAGGTCATCGCGAGCCTCGTCGAGTCGAGCGCCGACCCGGTCGACGTCGGGCACGTCATCGCGTTCTCGATCGACGCGGCCACGCGCCGCCTGCTCGAGCTCGGGATCGCCGAGCTGGGGAACCCGCCGGTCGAGTGGGCGTGGCTCGCGCTCGGGAGTGCAGCGCGGCAGGAGCAGGCGATCCACACCGACCAGGATCACGCGCTCGCGTTCGAGGGCGACCGCGAGGTGGCCGAGCCGGCGCTCGCGCCGCTCGCCGAGTTCGTGACGGCCGGCCTGGAGCAGGCGGGGTTCCCGCGCTGCCGCGGCGAGGTCATGGCCTCGAACCCGGCGCTCCGCCTCTCGGTCGAGGAGTGGGTCGCCCGCTTCGACCACTGGATGAACATGCAGACCGCCAAGGCGAGCGAGCAGCTCTCGGTCGTCTTCGACTTCCGTCGCGTAACGGGAGGCCTGGACGCCGAGACTTCGTTGAACGAGGCCACGGGGAAGGCGGTCGAGCGGCCGCAGTTCCTGCAGCATCTCGCCCGGCGGGGACTCGACCTGAAACCGCCGATCGGGTTCGTCGGACGGGTACGGGTGGAGCGTGGCGGCGAGCGCGCGGGCACCGTGGACCTCAAGCACGGCGGGATCTTGATCATCGGCAACATCGCGCGCGCATACGCGATCCGCGCGGGACTGCCGGCCAAGCGCACCGTGGACCGTCTGCGCGGAGCCGAGCACGCGGGCGAGATCGATGCCGAGACGCGGGAGGGGCTGGAGGAGGCGTTCCGTTTCCTGTGGGAGGTTCGTCTCCGCCACCACGTGGATCAGCTGCGAGCCGGCCAGGGGCTCGACGACTTCGTCGACCCGAAGGATCTCGGGGGCGTCGCGCAGCAGGGACTGAAGGAGGCCTTCCGCATCATCGCGCACTCGCAGAAGGGGCTCGCGCTGCAGACCGGCGTTGCGATGCGCTAGCTCGTCGGTCCCTCCGACTCGCTCGGGACGGCGGCGCCGATCGCGTGGTACCCGCCGTCCACGTGGACGAGCTCGCCCGTGATGCCCCGCGACAGGTCCGAGAGCAGGAACGCGATCGTGTCGGCCACCGGGGCGGCGTCCGTGGGGTCCCAGCCGAGCGGCGCTCTGTCTCCCCACCCGTCCGCGAGCGCCTGGAAGCCGGGGATGCCCTTGCCGGCGATCGTGCGCAGCGGGCCGGCCGAGAGCGTGTTCACCCGGATCCCATGGGGCCCGAGGTCGCGGGCCAGATAACGGGTGATGGACTCGAGCGACGCCTTGGCGACGCCCATCCAGTCGTAGATGGGCCACGCGACGCCCGCGTCGAAGTCGAGCGACACGATCGAGCCGCCGTGCTCCCTCATGTGGGGCAGCATCCCGGTCGCGATCGCCTTCAGGGAGTACGCGCTCGTCTGGATCGCGGTCGCGACACTCTCCCACGGCGTGTTGAGAAAGTTGCCACCGAGCGCGTCCTGCGGCGCGAACGCGATCGCGTGCAGGAACCCGTCGAGCCGTCCCCACCGAGACCCGATCTCGTCCGCGACCGCCTCGATCTGTGTGGGGTCGTTGACGTCCATCTCGAGCACGTCGACGGGGTTCGGCAGGCGCCGCGCCGACTTCTCGGTGAGGCCCATCGCGCGGCCGAACGACGTCAGCACGATCTCGGCTCCCTGCTCCTGCAGGGCCTGCGCGGACGCGTACGCGATCGACTCGCGCGTCAGCACGCCGGTGACGAGCAGCCTCTTCCCCGCGAGCAGCATCTGCCCCGCATGCTATGTGTACGCGGGTGGATCTCAAAGCCGCGTCCAAGGTCGACCTGCACCGCCACCTCGAAGGCGCGGTCCGGCTCCGAACGCTGCTCGACCTGTACCGCGAGCACGGGCGGCCGCTGCCCGAAACCTCCGAGGCCGAGCTCGCGCCACGCGCCCAGGTCCTCGAGCCGATGAGGAGCCTCGAGGACGTCCTGTCGCGATTCACCGTCGCGCAGGGCGCGTTCTTCGACGCGGCCGCATGCGAGCGGATCGCGTTCGAGGCGGTGGAGGATCTGGCCGCGGACAACGTCCGGCTCGCCGAGCTTCGGTTCTCCCCGGAGTTCCTCTGCGCACCCCACGGGTTGGACTGGGACGAGTCCTTGGCCGCGATCGCCCGAGGCACCGAACGCGCCGGTGCGCGGTTGGGCGTCGCCGTCGGGCTGATCGCGATCGCGAGCAGGAACTACGGCTTGGAGTCGGCCGAGCGCACGGCCGAGTTCGCGTGGCGACACCGCGACCGACTGGTGGGGTTCGACCTGGCGGGGAACGAGCAGGCCTATCCCCCGTCGCTGTACGTCGACGTCGTCGCCGGCCTGGACGGTTCGGGGTTACACCTCACGACGCACTACGGCGAGTCCGGCGGCGCCGAGTTCCCACGGGAGGCGGTCGAGGCGTTGGACTCGGAGCGCCTGGGGCACGGCGTGAGCGTGGTCGAGGACCCCTCGGTGGTCGCCCTCGTGCGCGAACGCGCCGTCACGCTCGAGATGTGCCCGACGTCCAATCGCCGTACCGGCGCCGTGTCCGACATCGCCGAGCACCCGGCTCGCCGGCTGCTCGACCAGGACGTCTCGGTCACGATCAACACGGACAACCCCGGGCTGTTCGCGATCGACCTGACCAACGAGCTCGAGGTGTGCGTGGACCTGCTCGGCTTCTCCGAGGAGGACCTGAAACGGGTCACCTCGAATGCGATCGACGCGAGCTTCGTGGACGACGAGTCGAAGGCGGATGTTCGGCGCCGCCATTTCGAATGGGTCGACGCCTGAGATCCGGATCAGCGCAGGGCCCGCAGCGCCTTCCACTGATCGAGCGTGATGCCCGGGAACGTGTAGTAGCTGGCCCCGATCACGTGCTTCCGCTCCACCGTGCGCACGAACCCCTGCGTCTCGGGCCCTGTGGCGTCGAACGAGATCCCCCCTACGACATGGATCGGCACGTTCATGCCGGCGGTCTCCCGGCGGACGAGCTGCACGCTCTGCGCCGTGTACCAGGCGGCATCCTGCGGGCCGGTGACGCGATACGTGTAGTAGGTCATCGGCAGCATCACGTCGTACAGTTCGGCCAGGCGCCGCCAGGGGAACCCGGGCCAGAAGTACGGGTCGGTCCGCACGAGCCGGTGCGGCGAGGCGACGATCGCGCCCAGTGGATACTCGGGTCCTGCCTCTCGGCGGATGGCCTGGGACAGCCGGAGCAGCCGCCGGGTTCGAACGCTCGGCGACCGAACCTCCGGCGACTCGATGTCCAGCGCGAACGAGTCGAACGTGTTGCCGGCCGTGGTTCGCATCCGGATCGAACGCATCGTGCGGTGCAGGTCGGTCATCAGGTCCGCGAACCCCGGCAGGTACCAGGCAACGACCTCCAGGCCCAGTTCCTGCGCGGAGTCGAGGATGGCTTCGGCCCCCTGGCGGTGCACGAACGGCTGGTTGCGGTTGAAGTTCGAGGTCTGGAGGTAGATCGTTCGGACACCGTGCGCGGCCATCGAGCGCACGCTGCGTGTCGGGTGCCGCCACACCTCGTGGTCGTAGATATCGATCCACGTGCCGAGCCCGCGATACGGCTCGTCCTCGCGGATCATGGCCTGCGGGGGAGGTGCGGACGTGCCTCCCGCGGGCTCGTGGCTCGGGGCGGCAGCGAGGACACCGGCGGGACGGAGCGCACCCCTCGACCCTCTCCTGCCGGGGGTCTGGGCCGACCCGATCTCGGACGCCGGCGCGCATGCGGCGATGCCGACCGCGAGCAGGAGCAGGAGCATGAGCACGCCCGTGGACGATCCCATCCGTTCCATCTCGCGCTTTGGCCCCCCTGTGGCCGCCGTGGAACCGTTCTCGAGAAGCAGAGAACGTTCGAACCCGCCCCAACGTTCGTTCGTCGGGCCAGATCCTTCGAATCGCGGCGGGGGTGTATCACGGATCTCGCTCGATTCCGGTAGGCGGCGGCATCGCTAGGATGAGGCCTCGTTCACGCGAGGGAGACGATCGCGACGATGGACAACGGCGCGGCGGAACGGCTGATCGAGCGCTATTGGGAGGGCCTGCTCGAGTCCGAGCCCCTGCTCGGCACGGCGATCGGCGATGAGCGGTACGACGACCGGCTCCCCGACCCCGGTCCCGAAGGCCGAGCCGAGCGCGATCGCCTGCATCGCGGCGCGATGGACGAGGTCGCGGCGCTGGACGGCTCGGCGCTGGACGGCGACACGCGGATCGCCCTGGACATCCTCGACGCGATCGCCCGGCGGGAGCTGGCTACGCTCGAGCACCGAACGGACCGGCTGTCCGCCGTGAGCCATCTATGGGGTCCGGCCGGGCTGGTCGGCGAGCTCGCGTCGCTCCAGCGGGCCGACACGCCCGAGCGTGTCGAGCGCTACGCCGCAAGGATCACCGCGACGCCTGCCTTCTACGAGGCGGTGCAGGAGATCATGCGCGAGGGGATCGCCGACGGCATCACCGCTCCTCGGATCGTCGTCGAGCGGACGCTCGCCCAGACAGACCGGCTGATCGAGGCCGGCGCCCAGGACTCCCCCGCGCTCGCGCCGGTCCCCGACGACGACGCTCGGGCCCGGGACCTGGTCGCCGGTGTGGTCGCCGGCCATCTGTTGCCGGCCCTCGAGGGCTACCGGGAGGCGGTCCGCGACTACCTCCCGCACGCAACCGAGACGATCGGGCTCTCGGCGCTGCCGAACGGCGACGCGATCTACGCGGCGCAGATCCTGTCGTGGACCACGCTCGAGCTCGACCCGCGCGAGGTGCACGAGCTCGGCGCCAAGGACCTCGACCAGATCCAGGAGGAACGGCGGCGCTCGGCCGAGATCCTCGGCCACGCCGACGCGGCCACAGCCGAGGCCTCCATCGCGGGCGACGACGCCTACCGGTTCGAAACGCCCGAGGAGCTCAAGGCCACGGCCGAGGAGCAGGTGCGCAAGAGCTGGGACCGCGCGCCGTCGTGGTTCGGGCGGCTGCCGAGCTCCAACTGCGAGGTCAAGCTCGTCGAGCCCTTCCGTGAGGCAGACATGCCCTTCGCGTTCTACAACCCGCCCACCGAGGACGGGTCACGGCCCGGCGTGTACTACGTCAACGGGTTCGACCTGTCCCGCAAGCCCAAGCATCACCTGGCCTCGACCACGTACCACGAGGCCAACCCTGGCCACCACTTCCAGATCGCGCTCGAGCAGGAGATGGAGGGCCGGCCGCCGCTGCGACGGTTCGGCGGCTTCCTCGCGGGAAGCGCGTTCACCGAGGGATGGGGGCTGTACAGCGAACGGCTGGCCGACGAGATGGAATTGTTCGAGGACGAGTCCGAGCGGCTCGGGATGCTCGACCTCCAGGGGATGCGCGCGGGCCGCCTCGTGACGGATACAGGCATCCACGCGCTGGGCTGGACGCGCGAGCGGGCGATCCGGACGCTCGAGGACGCCGGCGTGCCCAACGTCGAGGCCACGATCGAGATCGACCGCTACATCACGATGCCCGGCCAGGCGCTCTCCTACAAGATCGGGCAGTTCGAGATCGAGAAGCAGCGAGCGGCGGCCGCCGAGCGTGAGGGAGCGTCCTTCTCGCTGCAGGCGTTCCACGACCGTCTCCTGGCGCTCGGGTCGCTTCCGCTCGGGGCCCTCCGGCGCGAGCTCGGTCGGTAACCGCCCACCGACGTGGCGTGGGTCGCGTCGAGCGAACCGTCTCTTGGGGCCGGGCCAGCCGCCCGCCTCTTCGCGTTTGACGCCGCACCGCCGCATACGACAGGCTCCGTCCGCCCCGGACGAGGGATTCCACACGTCGTGCCGACCACCATCGACCGATCCCGACTCGACGACCTGCTCGCGCGCGAGCTCGAGCGCTTCGAGCGCGAGCATCCGCGCTCCCGCGAGCTGTTCGAAAGAGCCCGGAACACATTGCTCGCCGGCGTGCCGATGCCGTGGATGTCCGAGTGGGCGGGCCCCTACCCGGTCTTCGTCAGCGAGGCGCACGGCGCCCGGTTCACCGACGTCGACGGGCGCGAGTACGTCGACCTGTGCCTGGGCGACACGGGCGCGATGACCGGCCACGCGCCGAAGGAGGCCGTCGCCGCGATCGCGGAGCAGGCGGCCAACGGCATCACGCACATGCTGCCGACCGAGGACGCGGCGTGGGTCGGCAAGGAGATGGGGCGGCGGTTCGGCCTGCCGTTCTGGCAGTTCTGCCTGACCGCCACAGACGCGAACCGCTTCACGATCCGGCTGGCCCGCGCGCTCACCGGGCGCCCGAAGATCCTGGTCTTCAACTTCTGCTACCACGGGTCGGTCGACGAGACGATCATCACGATCGAGGACGGCGTGACCGGACCGCGCGTCGGCAACATCGGGCCGCCGGTGGACCCGAACCAGACCACGCGCGTGGTCGAGTTCAACGACGTCGAGGCGCTCGAGGAGTCGCTCGCCCACCGTGACGTCGCCTGCGTCCTGGCCGAGCCGGCGCTCACGAACATCGGGATCGTCCTGCCCGAACCGGGCTATCACGACGCCCTCCGCCGGCTGACGCGCGAGCACGACGCGTTCCTCGTGATCGACGAGACGCACACGATCTGCGCCGGCCCCGGCGGGGCGACACGCGCCTGGGGGCTCGAGCCCGACTTCCTGACGATCGGCAAGCCGCTGGCGAGCGGTGTCCCCGCGGCCTGCTACGGCATGAGCGCGGCGGTCGCCGAGCGTGCGCAGGCGTACCTCGATTCCTTGCCGACCACGGACGTCGGGGGCATCGGCGGCACGCTATCGGGCAACGCCCTCTCGCTCGCCGCGATGCGGGCGACGCTCGAACACGTGCTGACGGACGACGCGTTCGAGCGGATGATCGCCCTCGGAAAGCGGTGGGCCGAGGGCGTGAAGGCCGCGATCGAGGAGCACCGACTCCCGTGGGAGGTACAGCGCATCGGCTGTCGGGCCGAGTACTGGTTCACCGCGACGCCGCCCCGCAACGGCGGGCAGGCCGCGGCGAGCGAGGACCACGACCTCATGCGGTTCACGCACCTGTACGCGCTGAACCGCGGCGTCCTCCTCACGCCGTTTCACAACATGGCGCTGATGTCGCCCGCGACCACCGGGGCGGACGTGGACGCCCACACGGCGGTGTTCGGCGAGATGGCCGCCGAGCTCGCCGGCTGAGGGAGGGCAGGCAACCGCAAGCGGCCCGGCCGCCGGCCCCGTAGGCTCCGGCCCATGGCCGACGCGATCGGGCGGTTCCACTGGCTGGTGATCGACACCGTCGACCCGGGAGGGATCGCGCCGTTCTGGTGCGCGCTCCTCGGCGTGCGCGAACGCGGCTGGTTCGGCGACGACTACCTCATGCTCGAGCGCGACGACCGCACGCCCGGGATCGCGTTCCAGCGCGTCCCGGAGGCCAAGGCCGTCAAGAACCGCCTCCACGTCGACGTGGACGTGGCCGACATCGATGAGGCCGTCGCGCGGATCCTCGAGCTCGGAGGCTCGGTCGCGTCCGAGCCCCGGGAGCTGGACGGCTACCGCTGGCGTGTGATGGCCGATCCCGAGGGCAACGAGTTCTGCGTCGTCCCACGCGACGAAGACTGAACGCCTACGCCTCGCGGCCGCGCAACACCTGCCGGATCCGAACGCGCCCGCTCCGCAGCAGCGCGCGTGAGTAGATCTTCGTCGCCAGCGGGATCAGGGCCGCCGTCGCGCCGGCCGAGATCACGATCGAGGCCACGATCTCCCACCACGTCGCGTCCCCCAGCGCGATCCGCGTCGGCATCACCAGCGGCGACGAGAACGGCAGCAGAGACGCCAGGACTGCGAGCGTGGAATCGGGGCTGCTCGTCGCGCTGATGCCGATGAAGAACGAGGCGACGATCAGGATCGTGAGCGGCGTCATGGTGGTCTGCAGATCCTCTTGCCGAGTGACGATCGATCCGGCGACGGCGAACAGGCTCGCGTAGAAGAAGAACCCGAGAACGAACCAGACCAGCACGAGCCCAAGCGTTGCGATCGCCTCGGACGGGAACTGGAGCGTCCCCACCGCCTGCGCCGTGACGAACCCGACCACCCCGATCAGCAGGAGCTGCGCGAGGCCGAGGAGGCCGATCCCGAAGACCTTGCCGCGCAGCAGGTGCGAAGGGCGGACCGTGGCCAGCAGCACCTCGACCACGCGTGAGGACTTCTCCTCGACGACGCCGGAGGCGACCCAGTAGCCGTAGGCGAACAGCTGCCCGTACAGGACCAGCACGCCGACGAACGCGACCGACGCGGCCTCCCGCCGCCGCGCGTCCACGGGTTCGAGCGCCTCGATCGGCAGCGGCGCCTGCAGCAGCGCCCGGTCGACCTGCTGTTCGGAAAGGCCGCTCGAGACCAGCGCCCGCTCGGAGCGATCGCGGAGCGAGGCCGCCTGGATCAGCCCGACGAGCTGCGCCGGCGGCGAGGCGCGGACGACGATCCGCTGGGCGTCCACGATGGCCGCGTCGGCGTCCCCGGCGTCGACCGCGCGCCGCGCCCGGGCTGCGTCGGCCAGCTCGTGGACGTCCACCCCGATGGCCAGCGCCTTCGCGGCGGCCACCACGTCGCGCGCGATCGGTTCGGATGCCTCTCCCACCACCGCGAGGTCGAACGTGGTCGGCCGGTTGAACAAAGCCGAGATCACGACGATGCCGGTCAAGAGAAGGAGCGTGATCGCCGTTGACACCTGGAAGCCGCGGTCGCGGACACGCTCGACGAACTCGCGGCGGGCGACGATCGGCCACATGCTGCGCTCCCGGCTCATCGCGTCACCAGCCGTCGGAAGATCTCGGAAAGACTGGGCTGCACGACGCTGAAGTGCCGCACCGAGCCGACGCCGCGCGCCTCGTCGAGCACGTGGGACTGCAACACGCCATCGGCGAGCTCGACGATGCCACCGTCGGGCAACGGCTCGGTTATCCGTACGCCGGTCACGTGCTCGAGCCACCGATCCCCCGCGCCCGAGACCTCGACCCTGACCAGCCGCCGGGGGTCGGCGGCCCGCAGATCGTCGATCCGTCCGGACGCGACGACGCGCCCGCGGTCGATCATCACGACCGACTCGCACAGCCGTTCGACCAGATCGAGCTGGTGGCTGGAGAACACCACCGGGACACCGGCGTCGGCCTGGCCGCGGAGCATCGCGGACAGGACGTCCACGCCCACCGGGTCCAGCCCCGAGAAGGGCTCGTCCAGCACCAGCACCTCGGGGCGGTGGACGAGCGCCGCGGCGAGCTGGACCCGCTGTTGGTTGCCGAGCGACAGCGATTCGGCGCGGTCGTGCCCGCGATCGGCCACGCCCAGCTCCTCTACCATCGCCGCGGCCTGGGCGCGCGCGTCCCCGCGCGAGAGCCCGTGCAGCCGCGCGAGGTAGACGAGCTGGTCGAGCACCCGCATCTTCGGGTACAGCCCCCGCTCCTCCGGCATGTAGCCGAACCGCCGTCGCGTCTCGGCGTCGACCGGTCGGCCGAGCCATCGCACCTCGCCCGCGTCCTGACGGAGCACGCCGAGCGCGATCCGCATCGCGGTCGTCTTGCCGGCGCCGTTCGGGCCAACGAAGCCGACCATCTGCCCGGCCTCGACCGAGAAGGTCACGCCGTCCAGCGCCACGACGTCGCCGAACCGTCGATCCAGCCCGACCAGATCGAGCGCTCGGGCGCCGGCGACCGGATCGCTCACGCCGGTCCGATGACGAGCACGGCCTTGCCGCGTACGCGGCGATCGAGCAGGGCCTGGACGGCGGTGGCGGCCTGCGTCCAGGGGACCTGGAGGTCGAGGTCGGTCCGCAGCCGTCCCGTGGCGACCAGGTCGACGAGCTCGGCCAGCTGCGGGGTCCCAAGCCGGCCCTCCAGCAGCTCGTGGGTCACGAAGTAGCCGCGCATCGTCGGACCGCCCCGCCGGTAGAACCCCCGCGGGTCGAACGACGTGGGCTCGTTGGACGAGTTCCCGAACGACACCACGGTCCCGTCCGCGGATACGCGTGCGAGCGCGGCCGCGAGGCTCGACCCGCCGACCGACTCGAGGATCAGGTCGAAGGGATCGCCCTCGGGTTCGATCGCCGGCCACGCCACGTGGTCGGCACCGAGCTCGGACAGACCCACGCCACGTTGGGGGCTTCCGGCGACCGCCGTCACGTCCGCCCCCGAGGCGTGCGCGAGTTGGATCGCGAACCGTCCGACGCCGCCGGCCGCCCCGGTGATCGCCACCCGCCGGCCATCGAGCGCGCCCCCGAACGCGAGCGCGCCCACCGCCGTCAAGCCGGCGACCGGCAGGGCCGACGCGACCTCGAACGAGACCCCGTCGGGGATCGGCGCCAGGTGGTCCGAGCGGACCGAGACGCGTTCGGCCCACCCCCTGCCGTTCGACCAGCCGACCACGCGCGTCCCGGCTTCGGGGCTCGACCCGTCGGTCGCGGCCTCGACGA
>Ga0081455_10005744_pt1 | contig 13527 bp, 15 predicted proteins | sample TabmetS3T2R1_FD_70207 | JGI IMG/M metagenome (GOLD analysis project Ga0081455, IMG submission 70207) | Tabebuia heterophylla rhizosphere microbial communities from the University of Puerto Rico - S3T2R1 | ecosystem: Host-associated > Plants > Roots > Rhizosphere ... | reverse complement strand
ATAGGCCAGGATGGGCTGCGGCTTGCCGCCGAGGAACGTCGCCAGCGGGGCGCCGGCCGCCATCGCAAGGGCATCCCACGCCGCCACGTCCAGGCCCGCCATGGCCATGCGCACCACGCCCTGCACGCCCATCAGCATGAACCGCTGCGCAAGCTTGCCCCACAGCGCCGCGGGCACAATGCGATCGCCTTCGACCATGCGGCCGATCTCGTCGAGCATCGCGGCCATCGCAGGCGCCGCAGCGGGCAGATAGCAGAACAGATAGGCGCGGCCGGTAATCCCTTCCGCGGTTTCGAGGTCGATCAGAAGGAGCGGCGCCCGCGTGATCCGCGCCTGGCTGGTCCCGAGCGCATAGGTCATCGGCACTTCGACCCCGATCGAGCGCACGGCGCGGATGGTGAGTTCTGGCAGTTTCGGATCAGCAGTCATGGCGGCAAGCTTAGCGGCGCTCAAGGCTGGTGCACAGCCGGCAAGCAACGCATGATGCCTCGACGGGGAGCATTCCATGCAAGGCAAGGTCACGCTGGAAGATCACTTCGCGATCGAGGAGACGCTCGGCGATTCGCAGCCGTTCGGCGCCCACGTGTGGCCCGAGCTGCGCTACCGCCTGATGGATTTCCATGAGCAGCGGCTGCGCCTGATGGACCAGTCCGGTGTCGAGATCATGGTGGTCTCGCTCAACGCCCCCGCCATCCAGGCCATTCCGAACATCAGAGAAGCAGCCGACTGCGCTCGCCGCGCCAACGATGTGCTCGCAACTGAAGTCGCCAAGCGCCCGGATCGCTTCGTTGGCCTCGCGGCGCTTGCGATGCAGGATCCTGAGCTCGCGGTGCACGAGCTTGAGCGCTGCGTCAAGGAACTCGGTTTCAAGGGCGCGCTGGTCAACGGCTTCTCGCAGGTCGGAGCGCCCGACACCACGGTCTACTACGACCTGCCGCAGTACCGGCCGTTCTGGGCCGCCGTCGAAAGTCTCGGCGTGCCGTTCTATCTACATCCGGGCAATCCGCTTCCCGGCAGCATCCCGGGCTACGAGGGACATTCTTGGCTCATCGGGCCGACTTGGGCGTTTGCAGCCGAAACTTCGGTGCACGCATTGCGACTCATTGGCAGCGGATTGTTCGATGCGCATCCGCGACTGCAGATCATTCTCGGTCATCTCGGCGAAGGGCTGCCGTACTATCTGTGGCGGATCGACAATCGCAACAACTGGATGAAAGCGCCGCACAAATACACCGCGCGCGGTCGTGTCGCCGACTATGTGCGCGCCAACTTTCATATCACAACGTCGGGCCACTACAGCACGCCTGCGCTGATCGACGCGATCGCCGAGATGGGCGTGGATCGTGTGATGTTCTCGGTCGACTACCCGTTCGAGGACATCAGCGATGCCGCCGGTTGGTTCGACCAGGTGCCATTGAGCGAGGCCGAGCGTCGCAAGATCGGTCGCACCAACGCGCTCAGGCTTTTCGGACTGCCGGGTGCGTAACGCTATTGCGCGCGCCCGGCCGCATGCAGAACGAGCGCATCGCGCACCGCGCGATGCAGCGGCGTCGGCACGCCGACCTTGGCGCCAAGATCGACCACGCCGCCCGAGAGCCATTGCAGCTCCAACGGTCGGCCCTGCTCCAGATCGTGATGCATCGAGGCGGTCATGTCGGGATGCAGCGTGTCCGCGAACGCAAGCCGCTGCTCGGCGAAATTATCCGGGATCGCCACGCCGTGAGCGCGGCCGACTGCGGCCACTTCGCGCATGAGATCGAGGAAAAACTGTCGGGTCAGCGGATTCGAGCGCACTGGCCCGAGCGGCTTGCGGGTCGAGGCGGTCACCGCCGCCATGCTGGCGAGAAAGATGAACTTCTGCCAGATCTCGCGGCGCACGTCGGAGCTGATCTCGGCGTTGATGCCGCCGCGCTGACAGGCAGCGAGAAACGCCTCCGCCCGCTGCGAGCGCCGGCCATCAAATTCGCCGAACACCAGACGCTGCATAGGCCCCTTCTGGGCGATGACGCCGGGCCGGCTGATATTGGTGCCCACATAGGCGACGCCGCCCATGATCGCCGCCTCACCGAAGATCGGGCGCAACAGATCGTCCTTCTGCACGCCGTTCTGGAACGAGATGAGGGCCGTCTCAGGCCCCATGACCGGCAGCAGCGAGCGTGCCGCCTGTTCGGTATCCCACAGCTTGACCCCGAACATCACCAGATCGGCCTTCCCGATCGTTGCGGGATCGTCGGTCACGTTAACCCGGGGCAGGCTGAACGACTCGTCAGTGCTCTCGATCGCCAGCCCGTGCTGGCGCATGGCGGCGAGGTGCGCCCCGCGCGCAACGAAGGTCACGTCGGCGCCGCCCCGCACCAGCCGGGCGCCGAAGAAGCCTCCAACTCCGCCCGATCCCATGACTGCAATCCGCACGGCTGCCTCCCGGCTCAAGAGCTACCGCAACCTAACATATACTTAACGTTTGATAGCCGACACTCGCGCCCCGTGCCCAGCCCTCGGATCATTCTTGAACCTGTCGCCGCCGCCCCCCATATTGGACTTGATCGGACCAAAGCGGGCGTGATGCCTGCCCTAGGGCACGATCGGAGGGGGTGCCGGAAGGGCCCCGTCAAAGTCGCTTCGATGAGGGCTTTGAACATGTCACGAGTTCCGTCGCTGTCCAGCCCGTTTCTGCTTGGGTTCGATGAGATCGAGCGTGCGCTCGACCGCGTTACCAAGGGAGCGGACGGTTACCCGCCCTACAACATCGAACGGATCGCCCGGGAGAACGGCAAGCCTGAGCGCCTGCGCATCACGCTGGCGGTCGCCGGTTTCACGCGCGATCAGCTCGACGTGACGCTGGAGGAAAGCCAGCTTGTCATTCGCGGGCGGCAGCAGGAGGACAAGACTCGCCAGTATCTCCACCGCGGCATCGCGGCGCGCCAATTCCAGCGCACCTTCGTGCTCGCGGACGGAATGGAGGTGCTGGGCGCGGACTTGAAGAGCGGACTGCTGTCGATCGACCTGGCAAGACCAGAGCCTGAGCGGATCGTCAAGTCGATCAGCATCACCGACCACGACTGAGCTCAACAACCAGGACTCGACCTGTAGAAAGTAGAAAGGAGTCGAGGGCCATGAATGCGAGTAACAACGCTAACAACACCACCAACGTCACCTTCGGCCGAATCTCACCCGAAGCGCTGGCCGTGCTTGGCGGCGGCCGCATCGCCTACGTCAAGCCGATCCGCTCGGAGGATGTGCAGAAGCAATACCCTGAGGCGCCGCAGCTCGAGCCCGGCACGCTGCTCTACGCGTTGCATGCCGCCGACGGTACGCCAATCATGCTCACCGACACCCGCGAGGCCGCGATCGCAAACGCCTGGAGCCAGGAGCTCGAGACGGTCAGCGTGCACTGAGCAGCCGCTGCACTCACGACAAAAAACAGGTCCTTACGCCGCGCTTGCCGACGGCAGCGCCAGCACGGAATAGAGCGCCTCGACGTCGCGGGAATCACGCAGCTTGTGCGCGACGTCGGGGTCGCGCAGAAGTCTGGCAACGCGCGCCAGCGCCTTGAGGTGGTCGGCGCCCGCGCCTTCCGGGGCAAGCAGCAGGAATACCAGGTCGACAGCCTGGCCATCGAGCGATTCGAAATCGATCGGCCGCTCCAGCCGTGCAAACACGCCAAACAGCTTGGTGAGCTTCGGCAGCTTGCCATGCGGAATGGCAATACCGTTGCCCACGCCGGTCGAGCCGAGCTTCTCGCGTTGCATAAGGATCTCGAAGATCGTCCGCTCGCTCTGGCCCGATAGTTCCGCAGCCTTGGCGGCGAGCTCATGCAAGGCTTGCTTCTTGCCGTTGACCTTCAGCGCCGGAATGATCGCATTAGGCGCGACGAGATCGTTGAGCGGCATGGAGTGTTTCCAGAATCCGGGAACTCAAGCGCGGGCGCGTCAAAGGCGGCGGACCATAAGAGCCGACTCTCGGGTCGTCAATGGGAGCAAAGAGCGCAATCGCGACCGCCATGAGTACCGTCATTGCTCCGTCACGTTAACCAATCGCACGCGTGTACATTTTTGCCGACTGCACGGGCACGTCGAGGAATGCTCGTCCTGGGGATTACGTATGCCATTGCGGTAAGGAAGGAACTCCACGGCCACTCATTCCTCGGATGGCCGCGGCCGCGTAGCCTGATGGTCCTTGAGACGCCGCTTATAACGGCGCAATTGCTTTTCAATACGAATGGCAGCCTGATCCGCACTTGCATAGGCGTCGGCCGCCATCGCATCGGCTTCGAGCACGACGCCGGAATCGAGATGCACAACGCATTCGGTGCGAAACCCGAAACCATCCTTTCCCACGGTCACATGACCCGAATAGCCGCCGTCGAAGTATTTTGCGGTCACTTCCGCGATGCGCGCGTTGATCCGGGTACGTAATGCCTCACCCACATCAATGTTCTTACCCGAGACGCGAAACGGCATGATCGACCTCCGTTATGCGCTCCTCACGACACCACTTTTGAGACATAGGATCAAGACTGCGGACCCGCCAGATGCCCTATTGGCGCACCAAGACCATAATCCGACAAAGCTGAATCGGGATCGTGGCCCAGCGTCTTGTTTTGAGCATGATAGCTTTCCGAAAACCAGTTTCCACTTTCGGGATCATGTTCGGGTCAGGGCGTCGCACCCGCTGAAATCTGCTTCTCGCGGCGCCGCTGCACCGAGGATGGGATGCGCATGGCTTCGCGATACTTGGCAACCGTCCTGCGCGCGATGTCGATTCCCGCTGCGCGCAGCCGCTCCACGATCGTATCGTCGGACAACACGTCCTGCGCGCTTTCCGCGTCGATCAGCTGCTTGATGCGGTGACGCACCGACTCGGCCGAGTGCGCCTCGCCGCCGTCCGCGGCTGCGATCGCCGAGGTGAAAAAATATTTGAGCTCGAAGATGCCGCGGCTCGTTGCCATGTATTTGTTGGCGGTGACGCGCGACACCGTCGATTCATGCATCTCGATTGCATCCGCGACGGTCTTGAGATTGAGCGGCCGCAGGTGCTGAACGCCGCGGGCGAAGAACGCATCCTGCTGGCGCACGATTTCCTTGGCGACCTTGAGAATGGTCTTGGCGCGCTGATCGAGCGCGCGCACCAGCCAAGTCGCGGTCTGCAGGCAATCAGCGAGATAGGTCTTGTCCTTGTCGCTCTTGGCGGTGCCGGCGACCTCCGCGTAGTAGCTCTGGTTCAGGAGCACCTTGGGCAGCGTATCGGAATTGAGCTCGACGATGTAGCCGCCGTCGGGCCCTGGCCGCACGAACACGTCGGGCACGATCGGCTGCACCAGCGTGCTGCCGAATGCGAGACCCGGCTTCGGATTGAGATGCCGGATCTCCGCGATCATGTCGTTGAGATCGTCTTCGCTGACGTCGCAGACCTTGCGCAGCGCGGCAAGGTCGCGCTTGGCGAGGAGATCGAGATGCTGCACCAGCATCTGCATGGCGGGATCGAACCGATCGCGCTCTTTGAGCTGGATCGCGAGACATTCAGTGAGATTGCGCGCGCACACGCCGGGCGGATCGAAGCCCTGCAGGATTGCAAGCACAGCTTCGACTTCAGCAAGCGGCGCGCCGAGCTTCTCAGCCGCTTCAGCGAGATCGTCAGTGAGATAGCCAGCCTCATCGACCAGATCGATCAAGTGGCGCCCGATCATGCGGCGAACCGGATCGGCCACCGCAAGCGTGAGCTGCTCGGCAAGATGGTCGACCAGCGTGACCTCGGCTGAGACGAAAGCTTCGAGATTGTAATCGGAATCGGCGCGGCCGCCCGCTCCGACACCGGCCCACTCCGATTGGCTTGGCAGACTGTCAGCATCGGCACGCCTTACCTCGGCGCCCTCATCGGGATCGGCGGTCGTGCCTTCCGGCGGATCCAGCGGTTCGGTCCTGCCGCTCTCGTTGGACCAATCGGAGGAGTCGGGCTTCTGCTGCGACTCGCCTTCACCGGAACCTGCCTCGGCCTCCTCGCTGCTACGCTCGAGCAGCGGGTTCTTCTCCAGCTCGCTCTCCACATAGGCTGCGAGATCGAGATTGGAGAGCTGCAGCAGCTTGATGGCTTGCATCAGCTGCGGCGTCATCACGAGCGCGTGGCTCTGCCGGATTTCGAGTCGTTGCGTCAGCGCCATGTTGCGATGCACAAATGGTCCGGTTCTTGCTTATACGTTTTATACAGCCGTGTACACTGATTCTGACGCGAGGGCTTAACGGGGTCTGGACAACCGCGCGAGGCAGCATTTGGATTGCGCTGTCATCCGGCAATATTCGTGTTGGAACAACAGCTTAAAGAAATACGCACTCGCGGCCCTCGCGGCCCTACATCCTGAATTCTTCGCCCAGATAGAGCCGGCGAACTTCGGGATCGTTGACGATATCGTGGGCACGGCCCTCGCGCAGCACCTCGCCCGAGTAGATGATGTAGGCCCGGTCGGTCAGCGCCAAGGTTTCCCGCACGTTGTGGTCGGTGATCAGCACGCCGATGCCGCGGCTGGTCAGATGGCGTACCAGGGTCTTGATATCTCCCACCGCGATGGGGTCGATGCCGGCGAACGGCTCGTCGAGCAGCATGTAGTTCGGCCGGGTCGCCAGCGCGCGTGCAATCTCGCAGCGCCGCCGCTCGCCGCCCGAGAGCGCGATGGTGGGGCTCTTGCGCAGCTTGGTGAGCCCGAATTCCGCCAACAGCCCATCGAGATCGGCCTCGCGCCGGCGCCGGTTCGGCTCGATCACTTCGAGCACGGCGCGGATGTTGTCCTCGACGTTGAGGCCGCGGAAAATCGATGCCTCCTGCGGCAGATAGCCGATGCCGAGGCGGGCGCGCTGGTACATCGGCAGGCGGGTGACATCGTAGCCGTCGAGTTCGACGCGGCCGCGGTCAGGCTTGATCAGCCCGGTGATCATATAGAACACCGTGGTCTTGCCGGCGCCGTTCGGCCCAAGCAGGCCGACCGCTTCGCCGCGCCGCACATAGACGCTGGTGCCCCGGACCACCTTGCGGCCGCCGAAGCTCTTTTCCAGCCCATGGGTAGCCAGATACGCCTCGCGCACGGGCTGTCGTGCGCCCAACTCCTCGCGGCTGCGGGTGGGCGAGGCACGGCCGGCCGGGGGGCGCACCTGGCCGCCTGGTGGGCCACCGGGTGAGCGGGTGTCACGGGCTTCGGCTGGCATCGGCCGGTGCGCCGGGGGCGGTTCCGGCCTGGGCGGTAGCTCGTCGCGCCGACGTGGCTGGGCAGGATAACCGTTGGCCTGCACACGCGGGGCCGGGTCGTCAGGACCAGGTGGCGGGCGTTTCTTGGGGTTCTGGCCGCCTTTTGGGCCAGGAAGATTGAGCGCCTCGGTGCGGCCAGCCGTCATCGGGCCTCCGAGCGACCGCAGGTCCATGCTCCAGCGCTCGGAGGCTGGAGCCTTTCGTCGCGCCGCGCCTCCGAAGATGGACAGGAACTTGCGCACACTCGCCTCGAAAACCATACGGCCAGGGTGTTTATGGGAGCATCAATGAACCATGGCCAAAACGGCCGTCTCAAGGCATGAGCCGATCCACACCGTGGCGCCCCTCACTTCTTGCGCGCCGGCGGCGTCGGCTGCCCAGGGGCTGACTTCTGCTCCGAATTCTTCTGCTCCGAATTGCTCTTGGGGTTGATGAGGGCCTCCACCCGGCCGCCTGCCCCTTCCATCTTGGATGCGCCATCCGTCAGGTTGACGACGAGGCGCTCGCCACGGAGCACATCCTGGCCCTTGGTCACGACCACCTTTCCGCTCAGCGTCACCGTGTTGGTGCGCATGTCGAAATCGCCATTGTCACCGGTCGCAACCTGATCCTTCTGGGTGACCTTCACGCTGCCGCGCGCCTCCATGCGGCGGATCTGGCCGCTGCCGGCCGGCCCGGGCTCCGCGGCTTTGAGCCCACCCTTGGCAGCACTTTCCTCGTAGTAGACCACCAAAGTCTTGGAGCGCATTTCAGTGTCGCCCTGCACCACCCGCACGTCGCCGCTGAAGGTCGCGACCTTGTCCTTGTCACGCACCTCGAGCGAATCAGCGTTGATCTTCACCGGCTTGTCGCGATTGGACGAGAAGCCCTGCAGGGCATTGGGCGGGCCTTGCTGCGCCACTGCGGCGGCGCCGACCAGCACGGTCGCCGCCACGACGACGGCAAAGAGCCTTGCGGATGTCATGCTGTCCCGCGTCATCGGTTCGCTGCCTGGTTGCTGGGTCGATCGTTCTCCGGGACGAGCACCATGGTCACGCCGCCCCCGAAGCGGATGGCCTCGCCCGCTTTGGTCACCTCCAGCCGATTCGCATTGATGGTTCCTTGTCGCATAGTCACTTCGACTGGCTTCTCCGAGACCATTTCGTTGGTGCGAACGTTGATCACCACCTCGGTGAGCTTGGCCTGATAGTTGGTCGAGTTGACCCGAACGTTGTTCCGCAGCGTCAGCCGGTCTTCCTTGCTTTCGAACAGGCCTGATTCTGCGGTCAACTCGAACTGGCCTGAATCCTTGAACTCGATGGTGGCGCGCAGCTCCTGCAGCTGCACCGTATCCGGCTTGGTGATGTCCTGGGCGGCTGCGGTCGCGGTCACGACGTAAGGCCTACGGTCCTGCGTGTAGCCCGCCAGCCGCGGCTGCTGCATGGTGATGGTGGTGCCCGACACCACCAGCCCACCGATGCTTCCCGGCAGCTTGGAGAGTGCCCGCAGCGGATCGAACACATAAACCGATAGGACGGTCGTCACCGCGCCGAACACAAGGGCGGTTGGAATCGCGACCCGCAACAGACGCACGAAGCGGCTATGGCGCCGCGCCGCGCGAAACACGCGCGCATTGTCGGTGCGCCCGCGCGACGCGAAGGCGCGCGGTGCGCGATCGTCGACCTGCGACACGTCGGCGTGCGACGCGCTTTGCGACATGACGGTCAAGCAACTCACCCCGCAGCCCGCCCCGCCGTCGGATCGGGCAGCTCAGATTGCCTCACAATTCTTAGCAAATCCAACGGCAAGATCGTCCGCAAATGTGGCCCCGCCGCGGCATATCCCCTTGAACTTGCTTGAACTCCTTTTGATCAAGCCTGCGGCCATTCACCATGCAAGGCCAAGAAAAGTAAAGAAAAGCCGGGAAAAACGTTCAGGAATGCGAAAAGATGTCCTCGGCAGCCCAGCCCGCAAGATCAAGCCGCACCCGCTCCGGCAGGAACCGGAAGCAGGCCTGCGCCAGCTCCGTACGGCCTTCGCGCGCCAGCATGGCATCGAGCTTGGCCTTCAGCGCGTGCAGGTGCAGCACATCGGAGGCCGCATAGGCGACCTGCGCATCGCTGAGCTCGGCCGAGCCCCAATCGGAGAGCTGCTGCTGCTTGGAGAGGTCGACGCCGAGCAGCTCCTTCACCAGATCTTTGAGCCCGTGCTTGTCGGTGTAGGTGCGCGCGAGCCGCGACGCGATCTTGGTGCAATAGACCGGCGCCGCCATGACGCCGAGCGTCTGGTAGAGCACGCCGATATCGAATCGGCCGAAATGGAAGATCTTGAGGACGTTCGGGTTCGCGAGGAGCTTCGCCAGATTGGGCGCGCTTGGCCGCCCAGGCGGAAGCTGCACCACGTCGGCGGAGCCGTCACCAGGCGAAAGCTGCACGACGCAGAGCCGGTCGCGACGCGGATCGAGCCCCATGGTCTCGGTGTCGATCGCGACAGCGCCAGTCTGGTAGTGGGCAAGATCGGGCAGGTCGCCCCGATGCAGGCGGATGGTCATTGCGGCTCCCGATCCGGTGCGCAAGTGGTGCCCAGGAAAGGGGCAGCGGACTTCGTAGCCCCATCAAGCACATCGATCAAGGTGCGGGAACTTAGCGCGCGACTGGACGACGAAAGGAATTCGGCGCGCGCCCCGCACCTCACCGCGCCATCATCGCAGGCGCCTGCCAGGGACCCGCAGAGCAACTAGCGCTCGGCCTGCCTTGCCTTTCACCGAGGCTGTGCACTTTAGTGCTTATTGTTGTCGGCATTGGCGCGTTCGATCGCCTCCGGCAACATGACGTACACCACGTACAGATACACCGACGCACTCAAGCCGAGCAAGATTGCGCCGAGAACCAAGGCTGTGCGGACGCCCGTTTGCTTCGCGAGCGGCGGACCGAGGATCAGCCCGATCAGGATCACCGTACCCGCCGCCCAGATCCAGGTGCCCACGTCCCGTGACAAGCCGATCAAGGGGGCGCTCATCTGCAGCGCCACGAGAAGAGCCGCGCTGGCTGCAACGAGGACGACGACGCGGAGCCTCAGCATGTTGAACACGCCCCCCACCTGCGAGAGGTTTAGAACTCGGACTGCTGCATAGAATTGCGGGCGTCACTGGCGAAACACAGGCGTTGCCGCTCATGAGCCGCATGGCCGAGAAAAATGCCGACAATAAGACCCGTCGCTCAAAACCGTAAGGCGGTGCGGCACGAGTACTTCATCGAAGATACCGACAAGGCCGGCCTCGCGCTTAACGGCACCAAGGTGAAATTCTTCGGCGCATATTGTTGCATTTTTCTGCGAATTTTGGTGCCCAGGAGAGGACTCGAACCTCCACGGCTCTCACCGCTAGTACCTGAAACTAGTGCGTCTACCAATTCCGCCACCTGGGCACTGGCGCGACAGATAATGGGCCGCCTTCCACCTTGTCAATTCAGGGCCAGACGCCCTTTGCCGCCCCTTGCCGCCCCTGTACAGGGGGGAATCGATCCTGTATTGCGCAGCCCATCTACCATCGAAAGATCGCGGCATGACCGCCATTCCTACCGAAACGCTCGTCACCGTCTTCGGCGGCTCCGGCTTCGTTGGCCGCCACGTGGTGCGCGCGCTCGCCAAGCGCGGCTACCGCATCCGCGTCGCGGTGCGCCGGCCTGACCTCGCCTTCCACCTGCAGCCGGCCGGCCGGGTGGGCCAGATCCATGCCGTGCAGGCGAACCTGCGCCACCCCGGCTCGGTCGATGCCGCCGTGCGCGACGCCGATGCGGTGGTGAACCTCGTCGGCATCCTGTTCGAGCGCGGCCGCCAGCGCTTCGATGCCGTGCAGGCGTTCGGCGCCGAGGCCTGCGCGCTGTCGGCGGCGGCGCATGACGCGCGGCTGGTGCATGTCTCGGCGATCGGCGCCGACGAGCAATCGCCCTCGCACTATGCGCGCAGCAAGGCCATGGGCGAGAAGCTCGTGCGCGCCGCCGTGCCGGGCGCGACCATCCTGCGGCCGTCGATCATGTTCGGGCCGGAGGATTCGTTCTTCAACCGGTTCGCCGCGATCGCCCGCCTTGCGCCGGCGTTGCCGCTCGTTGGCGGCGGCCACACCCGCTTCCAGCCGGTGTTCGTGGGCGATGTCGCGGCCGCGGTGGTAGCGGCGATCGAAGGCCGTGCCACGCTGGGCGCGACCTATGAGCTCGGCGGCCCGGCAGTGCGGACCTTCAAGGAGCTGATGCAGTACCTGCTCGCCACCATCGAGCGCCGGCGGCTGTTGCTGCCGATCCCGTTCGGGCTTGCCAAGCTGCAGGCGTTCTTCCTGCAGTACATGCCGACGCCGCTGCTGACGCCCGATCAGGTCGAGCTGTTACGAGTGGACAATGTCGTGTCGGAGGAAGCGAAACGCGAGCGGCGCACGCTCGAGGGGCTCGGCATCACGCCGACCCTGATGGAAGCAATCGTGCCGTCTTATCTGCAGCGCTTCCGCAAGACCGGGCAGTTCCGCGTGCGCTCGATCTGACTTGTGCGGCGCGCGGCTTGTAGCCCGGACGGAGCGAAGCGAAATCCGGGGACGACCGAGGAAGTTGCGCCATCGTTCCCGGATGTCGCTTCGCTCCATCCGGGCTACAGGCTGGGGCCTCAATAACCGAGCGCCAACACAATCAGCCCGAGCGTGCCGACCACGACCCGCCACCAGGCGAACAGCGCAAAGCCGTGGCGCTGCACATAGCCGAGGAACGTCTTCACCACGATCCAGGCCGCCACGAACGAGACCACAAAGCCGACCGCAATGAGAAAGCCGTTGTCGAAGCTCATCTGGCCGCGGCTCTTGTAGAGGTCGTAGACGAAGGCCCCGGCCATCGTGGGCATCGCCAGCCAGAACGAGAACTCGGCCGCCGAGCGGCGGTCGGCACCCAGCAGCATGGCCGCCACGATGGTGGCGCCCGCGCGCGAGACGCCCGGGATCATCGACACGCACTGAGCGAGCCCGATGTAGAAGTACATCAGCAGCGGATAGCGCTCGGCATTGTTGTAGCGCGGCTTGAGATCGAGCTGATCGACCCAGAGCAGGATCGCGCCGCCGACGATCAGGGTGAAGCAGACGATCCAGACGTTGAACAGAACCCCCTTGATGTAGCTGTGCGCGAGCGCCCCGATCACGGCGGCGGGCAGGAACGCGATCAGGACGCCGAGAACGAAACGACGGTCCTCGGGGTTGGTGAAGAACCCGAGCGCCAGCCGCCAGAGCCGGCCGAAATAGATCGACAGCAGTGCCAGAATGGCGCCGAACTGGATCAGGACCGAAAACGTGTCCCAGAACTCCTTGCGCGACGCGTCGAAGCCCAGGAACTGGCCTACCAGCAGGAGGTGCCCGGTTGACGACACCGGCAGGAACTCGGTGAGCCCTTCGACTATGCCGAGCACGATGGCTTTGATCAGATCGAACGACATCCGAAGGCTCCGTGCGAACAGGATCGCGGCGCCTCGGGGCTGCCGCAGGGCGGGATTGAGGCTTTTCTACCAACATCAACCCCATGGCAACGAAAAAGCCAGAAAATGACCGGACATCAGTTTCCCCCGGACCGACGGGCACGGTGACGGCCCCCCCGCATGTCGACGCTGTTCCACCATCCCTTTTGCCCCCACTCGCGATTCGTGCGCGTGGCGCTCAGCGAGTATGGGGTGGCGGCACGGCTGATCGAGGAGCGGACCTGGGAGCGCCGACGCGACTTCCTGGCGGTCAATCCGGCCGGAACCACGCCGGTCCTGGTCGAGGAGAACCTGCCGCCGATCCCGGGCGCCGCGGTCATTGCCGAATATCTCGACGAGCTTTGCGGCGACACGTTCGAGCGGCGGCTGTTGCCACGGCAGGCGGGGCTGCGGATCGAGGTCCGCCGCCTGATGAGCTGGTTCAACGACAAGTTCTTCGCTGAGGTGTCGGGCCCGCTCACCTCCGAGCGGCTCTACAAGCGCCATATGCCGCTCAACGGCGGCGGCGGCCCGCCCGACACCGATGTGCTCCGTGCGGCACGCAACAACATCCGCTACCATATGGCCTATATCGGCTGGCTGGCGCGCTCGCGTGATTGGCTCGCCGGCGAGCAATTGACCTACGCCGATCTGGCCGCGGCCGCGCACTTGTCCGCGGTCGACTATCTGGGCGATGTGCCGTGGAACGAAGACGAGGCCGCCAAGAGCTGGTACGCGCGGGTCAAGTCGCGACCCTCGTTCCGGCCGATTCTGGCCGAGACGCTGGCCGGCATCCCGCCGTCGGAGACCTACGCGGACCTCGACTTCTGAACG
>Ga0081455_10005743_pt1 | contig 13527 bp, 10 predicted proteins | sample TabmetS3T2R1_FD_70207 | JGI IMG/M metagenome (GOLD analysis project Ga0081455, IMG submission 70207) | Tabebuia heterophylla rhizosphere microbial communities from the University of Puerto Rico - S3T2R1 | ecosystem: Host-associated > Plants > Roots > Rhizosphere ... | reverse complement strand
TGAGCAGCGCGGCGGCTGCGGCTGTCGGATTTGCGCCGCTGCGTCTCATCTGGCCAATTTCAACAAAACCGCCATCGTCTCGACGCCTGGAGAGAACAAAGCGCTCGATGCCAGCCACGTCGGGCGCCGAACTTCCGAGCAGTTCATAGCAGAGCGCAGCCAGAAAAGTGTGATATGTGCTGCCCACGCCGCCTTCGTTTGTTTTGGCATACCCCCCGTCGGGACGGCGGAATGTCTCCAGAGAGGCCGTTACTTCATCCGCAAAACTTGCTGTGTCGCCTGCGAAGGGCTCCAGATTCCCGATCAGTTGAACGGTCATTACTGAATAGAGCCAGCTCACCAAGTCAATCAGACTGTATTCCTGTCTGGCGGCGGCGGAGTTTTTCAAATACGTGGCTATATTCTGACAGCGGGCGTGATCCAGCGCGTCCAGTAGCGCAAGCGTGCGCACCGCGAAGCTCGTGTAATAGAGATCGGAGCCGCCCTCGCGACCTGAGAAACCGCCGTCAGCCTGCTGGAAGCGAAGGGTAAAATTCACGTGTCGCGCCGCCCGCTCGGGATCGAGGCGTCGCAACTCACTCGCCAGGCGCTTGGTCAGCCTCAGGAGAAAGCTGTCGTGAAAGGCTGCGCCAAGGCTGAGCCGTACTGAAAGCGGAAGGCGTTCAGTCAGACGTCCGAGAAAACTGTTCTGCAGGTTCATAATGTTTCGGAATGAATTCTCGTCCAAACCATTCGCGGATCTCATCCCGCACTCTGCGGAAGATAGAAAGCCTCTCTTCATCGCCGCCGACTCCCGGCGCGGGCGGATCTTCGAAGCTCTGGTGGATCCGGATCGTCTTTCCGGGAAAGACTGGGCATGCCTCTTTTGCGTTGTCGCATACCGTGATTACGTAATCAAACTCCTGGCCTGCGAATTCCTCGACTGATTTCGAGCGGGCGCCAGAAATATCGATACCTATCTCATTCATCACCTGAATCGCTTCGCGTCGTACAAAGCTCGGATGCGCCCCGGCGCTTAAAACTTCATACTTTTCCCCGCCGTCATTCCGTAGAATTCCCTCGGCCATCTGGCTCCGGGCTGAATTTCCAGTGCAAAGGATAAGTACGCGCATGGGTCGGTTCATGTTGATGCCTTTCCGATTTAATGTCTATCGTTTATCAGAGCTCCGTCAGGCGCTTTTGTGATGGGCGGAGACTGCGCCGAGGTTTTGTTTTTCGACAAGACATGCTCGGGCGATGACGTCAGCAGCCAGCGAAACAGAAATGTCGCCGCCCCCGCCCCTATGAGTTGAGCGACGATGAATCCCGGCGCATCAGAAGGACGGATGCCAGCGAAGGTGTCGCTTACGGTTCTGGCGAGCGTAACTGCCGGGTTCGCGAAGGACGTTGAGGCTGTGAACCAATAAGCCGCAGTGATATAAGCTCCGACAGCGAAAGGAACCGCCTCCTTCCTGCTTCGTGATACGCCCCAAATTACCGAGAGTAGGCCGAAAGTGGCTACGCACTCGCTGAAGATCTGAGCGCCGCCCGCGCGGACGTGGCGTGAGATTGAGAATACGGGTTCTGCGAACATCAAGTGAGCGGCTGCGACGCCTGTGAATGCGCCTAGAATTTGCGCCACGATGTAGGCTTGCGCGTCGCGCCATGAAATGTCGCCTCGGGCGGCGTCCGCAAGAGTCACGGCCGGATTGAAATGAGCGCCGGAGATCGGGCCGAAGGTCAGGATAAGGGCGATCAGCGCTGCGCCGGTCGCGAGGGTGTTAGCCAGTAAGGCGATCGCCCCATTGCCGCCGGCGAGACGTTCACCCATAATCCCGGAGCCGATCACTGTCGCCAGCAGTAGAGCCGTTCCCAAGGCTTCGGCGACGCTTCGTCGAACAATGCTCATAGGTCATTACTCTCAGGCGGGATGTCGTTCCTTATTCACTTGCCTGTACCCCTTAAGGGACAGGGGCGGTATTCGGCTTTAGTTTCAGAATCATGAACGTCGCAGATGAGCAGCGCGAGAGATTCCACTCCGGAGAGTTTTGAAGACGTTCCATGTAGTGAGCGCGACTCGCTTCATTGAAGTCGAACTTCTTTTCGAAATAGTCTTTCGCCGTGGTTGTCAGAAGAGCCACTTCGGTGACCCCTTCACTTGCCGCGCGTTTAAGGACTTCACTGACGAGTTTGCCGCCAATTCGCCGCCCCTGAAATTCAGGTAGCACAGCGGCGGAGCGTAGAAGACCGAGTTCGCCGTGACGCTCCAACCCAACACACCCGACCAATTTCCCAAGGTCGTTCCGCGCGACAACAAAGCCCTCAATGTTCTCTTTTACTCCGTCGTGCGGAAGTTCCGCCACGGTGAGTAACTCAAGCGTTTCATCCAGACAGGCGGGGGAGGCTCTTTCAATAGTGACGATTTGATCAATCATTTGCGTCCGATTTGGACCGGATTCGCGGGCGCAATGTCGCAGCAAGCAGTTAATTCGCGGCCGATCGCCTCCGGCAGACTGTCTTCCAGTACAACGAAGACCTCCCACTCGTTTCCGTCCGGATCGCTCACCCAGGTCTTGTCCTGAATCGCATAGCAGCAGTTCGTCTGCATCTCGTCGCGAGTATAGAGACCCGCTTTCGCCCACCGCTCACGCATGGCAAGGACATCGCTAGTAGTGGCTACCTGAATGCCAAGGTGTGAGAGCGCGCCGCGCTCGTTAAAGCGGCCTTCGTTAAGGGCAAGATTGAGCGGCGGATTCTGCACGTCGAACTTGGCGTACCCCGTACGAACCTTGCTCGGCTCGATCCCCAGCATCTTCCTGTAAAACTCGACGCTCTGTTCGATGTTGCGAACGTTGAGCGAAATGTGCGCTTTAATCGTCTGAACCGTCTTGATATTTTCTTCGATCATTTCCTCGTCCTCCTTCTAAACTATTACCGGTGAGCATGAATGCAGGCTATCAGCGAAATATATATTCGTCAAGGCGCATATGTGTTTTATGTTATGATGTGGCCGTTATGAGTAGAGTCAACAGGAAATTCGACCTGGAAAAGTTCTTCGTCGCCCTTTCTGACCGCAATCGCCTACGCCTCATCAATCTGATGAGAGATGACGAGGTCTGCGTGTGCTTCTTCGTTGAAATATTAAAGATGCCGCAGCCGAAAGTCTCTCGGCACCTGGCTTACCTTCGGCGGGCGGGCATTGTAGAAGCGCGGCGGGAAGGAAAGTGGATGCACTACCGAATTGTCCAGCCTTCTGACGAGCATGCCGCGCGCATTCTTCAAGATGTCCGCAATTACCTCGCCACAGATCGCGAGATGCAGCAGGATCGGACACGCCTCATCAAGGTCTGCTGTGCGCAGTCCCTTCCCGTGATGTTGCAGGGCGCCCCGCTCCCTGCGAGTCTGCTGGCCTGACTGAATACACTGATTCTGAGGGCCATGGAATTCCGAATATTTCAGCTAGTTGAGGACCACGAGATTTTGAGCGACGGCAATCTCAGGCTCGGCGGATTCGTCGGCCAGCGCGGTGTCGACCAGGAAATAGAGTAATTCACGGAGTTTTTCCGGCTCGACTTCATCGGCGATCGCTTCTGCGCGCTGGCGGTATTTCTCGATGAGTTTGCGGGCTTTTTCGAAGACCTGGCACGACTCATAAATCCGCGCCACACGTCGGACCGCAGCGTCAGTCTTGGAGTCTCCTGAAATCAACTGAAGAAGCTCTTCCCGCTGGGCCGGCTGAGCGCTCTCGAGCGCAAGGGCGAGGAGGAGCGTTGGGCGCATCGCGAGCGCGTCCTGCCCGATGACGCGTTTGTTTTGTAGGTCGGTTGACCAGTCTTTGAGGTCGTTGACGATCTGGAAGGCGACGCCGAGATGGCGGGAGAAGCCCGAGATCATCTCTTCGTATTTTTCCGTCGGGCCGGCCAGCCGCACACCGGCATAGAGCGCCGCTTCAAAGGCCGGGGCTGTTTTGAGCGCGTAGATTTTGAGCGCGTCAATCGGCTGAAGCGAGACCTCTTTTCGAGCCCCGTCACGCCAGAGGAGCTCCGCGCCTTGGCCTTCGGACAACTTGACGTGCGCCTCGGAAAGCCGTTTCAGAATCGCCGTCACGGCTTCACAAGGTAGATTGCCGCCCTCGTTCGCGATCATGCGATACCCCAGTCCGAGCAGGTAATCGCCGACGTTGATGGCCGTGGACACGCCGTGCCGCCGGTGCAGCGTCTGATGTCCGTATCGAAATTCATCATTGTCCTCGATGTCGTCGTGGACGAGCGAGGCTTTATGAAAGGCTTCCATCGCCATGGCGACTCGACGGACCGAATCCGGAATCGCGACGGCTTGACCGTCCCCGGTCGCCGCCGCCTGGTCGTCCCGCAAGGCGTCATAAGCAGCCAGTGTGATGAACGGCCGAAACCGTTTTCCGCCTTTGCCCAACCAGTCATATGCGATGGCTTCAGTGCCCGCGACGGGATCGCGCGAGTAATCCAACATGCCGTTTTGTGGGGCGCCGTTTTGTGGCGCGCCGTTCTGCGCTTTGCCGCGCGATCTCGGCAGGAGGGCAGGGAATTCGTCGCCGAACATGTCGTTCGCCGCTCGCATGAGTGGCACGTAAGATCGCGTCTTGACGACCGGCTGCTCCTGATAGGTTTCCAAGACCTCCATCACCCAGTCATTATCCACCGTGGTGCTCTTGCAGTTACTGGAGTGCAGAGGGATCGCATAGGAGGGGACGCCGCTCTGAACGACTTTCTCAAACGCCTTTTCCAGCACGTTGAGACAGGCGATGCCGAGAATGCCGTCGATATAGCCGCTGACTATGACCTTGAGCACAATCGGCGTCCCCTCGGCGACCATGATCTTGTACCCGAGTTTTTCCGCCTTCATCTTGAAATCGCCGATGGAACACGCGCCGCAATCTTCGCAGTGCAGCCCGAACTCGTCGTAATGGGCGCTGCATGCTTCGACGTGTTTCAGACAATGCGGCAGGAGCAGAATTCGTTTATGGAATGGAATCGAGACGAATTGCTCTTTCCAGAAGCCGTTGCCGAGCATCACCATCGCGAAGCCCAGATAGCCTTTCTCGAGGCCCATGTTTTCGAGCATCGCCCCGGCGTGCGCCTCCAGATCTTTTTTGCTCAAAGGGCGGCTGCGATCGATGTTCCGGACGTACCTGACGGCTTCGGCCCTGATTCTTTCCCGAAGCTCTAGTGTTTCAGGATTCAGTTTGAGCAATTTGCTGCCGAGCTTCGGCTTCGCCGAAGTTTCAGCTTGGACCGCGACATCCGAAGTCGCCGATGTCTCAGGTATTGCCGAGACGATATCAGACATGGTGTTCTCCTCAGAGAAAATGTACCGCAGGTTGTCCAACCTGCGGAGGCTTGATTAATGAAGCATTCAGTTGTCATCGAGCGGCTTGGTTACGAAGCCTCCGCAGGTTGGACAACCTGCGGTACATCGCTCGCCGCGCTTTTCATTTTTTCAGGGCGTCGCAACGCGACATGAAAGCTCCTTATAAAAGGTAAGGCAAACTGCCAGTTTGCCTTACCCTCTTGATCCGAAGGGCGCGGCCCAGAGCGCCGGCGCAAAAAATAACGGGATACAGTTGTTCGAAGTACCAGAGTTTGGCGAAGTAGAATCCGATCGGGGACGCATTGACAAAGCCGCCGTCTTCGACGCGCTCGACGAGGCGGCGAATTCCGCGCTCGAGAGCTTCTTTCGATCCGGCGACTTCGCCGCAGTCGAGCAGGGCGTCTACCGCCAAAGCAGTCTCTTCTACGCTAGAAGGCGTTTGCGGAGCGCCGCCCCAACCGCCGTCATTGCCTTGCGCCCGGATGAGCCATTGAAGTCCGCGCCGTGCGGCCTCGGTCTCGATCAGATTCAAAGCCCGATAGGCGGTCAGGACTCGCGCGGTCCCATATGTCGGGTTTTCTTCTTCGGGAGCGTGTTGATTGCCGAACCAGAGCGGAATCCAGGCGCCGTCGGAACGCTGCGCGCGCCCCAGAAATCTCAGGCCGCGCTTGATTGCGCCTTCCATCCTTCGCGTATACGCCGCGCGCTCTCTCTCGGTTGCAAAAGAGGCGGAGTGAAAGTCCTTCTTCCACGCGGCGAGCGCGCGTAGCGCGTGGGCGCTGATGTCGGCGCTGCTACGGTCAAAGGGTAAATGTCCCCAGCCGCGGCAAAACGTAGGCCAGCCACCGTCTCTGTTCTGAATGTCTAAAAGCCAGGAGACCCCGGACTTCGCCGCCTCGCTCGACTCCGCCGTCACGCCGAGGTTTCGCAACGCGAGCAATGCGCCGGAGGTGTCGTCCGCGTCCGGCACGGAGCCCGGCAGCGGCGCCCAACCCCAACCGCCGGGGGCCGCCGACGTGAACGGATGCGTCTCTCGATATTGTTGATCAAGCAACCACCGGCGCATTGCAGTAGGACAGACATCAGCCTGTTCGTCGCTTGGAATGGGGCGAACAGGCTGATGTCTGTCCCACTCCTGGCCGCTTTGATTCAGGTTCTCCCCGGCGTCCGCAAGCGCGTTGATTGACAGGGTTGTCACCCAGGTGGATAGATTCGTGTCAATTGGCCAACTGCCGTCAGGGCGTACCGCGCCCTCAAGGAACCGAACGGCCTTTTGAACCACCGGATGCGACGCCATATTCGCGCCCGCCATGCTCATCGTGACGAAGCTGACCAGTGGAGTGGCTTCCAGAAAGCCGCCGTTGACAGGTTGTATGGATTCGAGCTTCCGCAGCGCGCGCGGGATGGCCGCCTGACGGAGTTGATGGATCAGAGGAATCCGTACTTCGGTTTTCGAGTGTTGCAGGATCCCAAGGGCAATCAGCGCGGGCAAGGCGTAACTCACGACCGGCAGGTTTATCCATTTATAGGCGGAGGCCGGCAGGCAGGCCAATTCAAAGGGCAGCGGCGGCGCCTCACGCCAGTCGATCAGCCCGGTCAGGGCGGAGCAGAGAAGTATGGGAACCGAGAAGGTGCGATCTTTCCCGTAACGTGCGCGAATCGCTTGGGCGAGCGTTCTCGGGTCTCGACCGCCGGCGGCGCGTTCCAAGTAGTCTTCCGCCCGCCGCAGGCTTTCGTCGATTCTCTGCGCCGGCGCCGCGTTCGCTCCCTTGCCGAGCGTCAGCGCGGCGCGGCAAAGCATGGTCGTCGAAATATTCGAGAAGCTTTTGACCGTGTCACCCCAACCGCCATCGCTCATCTGATGGTCGAGCAGCCAGCGCGCGCCGCCGCCGATCAGCGCGGCGAAGCGATGGCGATCCGCCAGCGTCAACGCGCAGACCGCCGTCGCGGTCGAAAGCGCTGAACTCGCCAGCTCGCCGACCCAAAATCCTTCGGGATCCCGCTGCGACAGCAGATGCGCGCGCGCCTTCGCATACGCCTCGGCGAGCCGCTCACGGGTGATCGGCGGTTGACTCATTGCGGGTGATGTTTTCGCGCTTGCCGTCATATCCGAATTGAATCAGCCACAGAGCCACAGAGCCACAGAGCCAAAAAGAGAAGGAGTAATGGAGATGTTTTCTCTCCCTCTCTGATCTCTGTGTCTCTGTGTCTCTGTGGCCATATTTCGATTTAAGCGAACAGCCTTCCGGATTTTCGAACGAACTGCATCTTCCATTGCAGAATTTGAAACTGGCCGGTGAACTGAATGAACAGCCGTCTGAACAGGCTTGCGCCTGCGCCAGTTTGATTGTCCCAGTACATCTTGGGAATCCACTTGAAGTTAAGGTTATAAGCGAGCCGGAAGAGCCGCCAGTGCATCGGCGTCATCTCTTCTATCTTGAAATGATGTCCCAGCCCGGGTATGACCGGGGAGTAGAAGATGGGGAAGATCACCATCCGTTCGTGATAGAGATTTTCGACCCAGCGGACAGTCTTGGCGACGTCTTCGGGCGTTTCTCCGGGCAACCCCATGATCAAGCTGACCAGTGGAAAATAGCCGGCTTTGATCAACCGGCGGATTTGTTGGTCGCAAAGCTCGCCCCATTCCGCCGGTTTGAATGGGCGGATCTTGCCGCCCTTCTGGTTCATGTCTAGCAACTCTCCGCTCGCGGTCTCGACGCCCAGATTCACCCAGAGGTATCTGTGGCGCTGCCCCCGAACGAGCAGGTCGTGAACTTCTCGGAGATCGTCGTCGGAATATTCGGCGACGGAAATGACGTTGGCGTGATCGATTTGGATCAGTTTGAGCGGTTTGACTTCCCGAAGACGGCGGATCAGCTCTTTCAACACGGGCGGGTTCACCGGCATACGGGATGTGCCGCCGTAACGAAAGAAATCCTCGCTCAGGGCGCAAATCGAAGTCACACCCCGTTCGACGTTCCGCTCGACGTCGGAGGCGACCACGTCAATCGGAATGTGAATCATTCGCTCGGTCGCGATCGTGCAGAATTGGCAGCCCTTGCCGCAGCCGCGGCTGATCTCGACAACTCCCATCGAAGTCGGGCCGCAAATCGCCGGGATCTCATTTTCATGCGAGCTCCGGGAATTGACGATGGGCGGCAGCGCCCGCCCGTCCATCAACTCATGAAACCATGGCGCGACCTGTGTTTCGGCGTAGCCCTCAACAACTGTGTCTATTCCCAGACTTTGTCGCGCCGCTTCGTTTTGCGCCAACTGCCATGCGCCGGCTCCGCCAGCCACGATTTTGAATGAGCATGTCTCCTTCTTCTCCTTGAGTTGAAGGAGCAATCGTTTATACCAGGTATGCGTGTAAAGGGTTCCGCCGGCCATGTCCGACATCGTGCTGTTCGACATTCCGCGGCCGAGCGGGTCTGAAGAAGAGACCGCGACGATCTTGGTTCTCGGGCCGACGCATTTCTCCAGGTCCTCCGGCGTGCAGAGAATGACGTCTTCGCGGCGAAACCCGTCGCCGAGCAGCGCGGCCTCGATGCGGCGCAATCCCAGCGGCGCCTTGCGGGCGGCCAGCCCGTCCGACCGCAGGGGCGGCGCGATAATATTTCGCATGATCGGCTCAGGCACGGTCGTGGTCTGGATCGTTCCCATCATCCCGTCGAACAGGACGGGATAGTCTGCCATCAGGGTTCGATCCGCAGTCAACACCACGGGGTATCCATTAGTCGCCAAACATGCCTCCTATAGCCACTTCTAAGGGCCCGACGCCCCATATTCAGACATCTTGCCGGTGTTACTTAAGATGCTTGCGAAAGAATATTTCACCTATACCATCTCTGTTGATTCCGGCAATAATGCCGCACTCTTCAAATCCTGCGTGACGATGCCAAGTTTGTGGCTCAGGTTCATTCGCTTGTGATGAACTGTAAAGCGCGTTATGTCCTCTATCACGCAAGAACGTTTCAGTAAAACGAAGTATTGCTTTGCTAACTCCTCGGCGCCGATATTCAGGGATTATTGGGTAGAATGCGATTTCCTAAGGCCTTGCCCAAAAATAAATTGATCGTTTTCAAAACCGAGAGCCGATTCACCGCAAAGGCGCCGCAGGACGCAGAAGCCTCGCAGAGATCAAGAAGAGAGGGAGAGAGCCTCTCTTTTCCCCTCTGCGAGGCCTCTGCGTCCTGCGGCGGCTCTGCGGTGAACTATGATCATCGTGTAAAGTGATCAAGTTATTTTTGGACAGACCTTAAAGGTCCAAATTGTCCAACTCATCCATGAGCTTATCGAGATCGTCCTTTTCCGTGGCCGCCTTGCCGGCCTGACGCCGAGGGATCCCGACACTGAGTCCCACGGCCGCGCGGCCGTCTTTCACCAGTTCAACGTCTCGCTCCATCGCGGCCAATTCAATCGCGCTCGGGGCGCCGAAAAGCTTGGAGAGGTCAATCTTCAATCCGCCGGGGCCTTCTCCCGGCGCCCCGGCGATGGCCGGCGTCTTATGCTCTGGAAAGATGATGGCGTTCTCCGGACAGACGCGGCTGCAAGCGGGACAACCTCGTTTGCAGTTGTCCTGATTCTCGACCAGGATCCGCTCCTTGTGGTCGATCCCGTATACGCCGAAGAGGCAAAAATCGATGCACTCCAGGCAGTTCGTGCATCGGCTGTAATCAATGACCGGATACCAGCGATTTACCATCGATTCTCCGAACACGATCGGGCCGGCGCCTTTTTTCTCCGGCTCCGAAAACCTTTGGAGTAGGTCCGGCTTCGAGTCGCTCTGGTCCGAATCTGTCCGCAGCCCGGTGAGCGGGACGAGCTTGACCGAGACCTCTTTGGCGATTCGCTTGATCTCCTCTACGTATACCCCGGCGTCATCGTAAGCGCGAAGATCGAGACAGAAGATATAACGGTCGAGGATTTCCACGGGGCCGATTCCTCGATGTTCCTCTTCATTGGCGCCGCCCGAGTCTTCATCGTCTTCTTCTCCCAGGCTTTTCAGCAGTGTGACGCCCGGTTTCCCGCTGATCCCATTCCGATCCAGCAGCCAGTGCGCAGCCCTCGGATATTGCCACGAGAGGAGGATCAGGTGGCCCTTCAAGGAGTTGAGGTAAAGCAAACCAGTGTCGCCGGGAGAAAGATCGTAGACGTTCGGCGTCACGGCGAACTCGATCCCTGGTTCGAGCAGCAAGGCCGTGGCGATCTCTTCTTCGAGACTCCGTTTGCCGGGGTTCTTGCTTCGAGTTTGTGAGAGGACGACGGTGATGCGGTTTGTTGTCATGACTAAATACTATGATCCTACGTTGAAGAACTTGTCATTACCCAAACTTTTGCGCGAAACGCGTGTGCCGAATCCTAGCCCGCGAATGCTCCGCAGGCTGAAAATGTGAAGAGCCGTTTCGCGAAAAAGTTCGGGTAGCGACAAGCGTTGAAGAATCCAGGCTCTTGTTCCGTCAAAGGATGTGATCGAGACAAAATTGTCTCAATCATTCATTTGCCCCTTGATCTGGCGCTGCGTTTCATCCCACGTCCCTTCGAGACGCAGGATGTAATCCTCGGCGGTCAGCAAGAGCGCGTTTTTCGGATCGAAGTCGAAGAGCCAGCCTGCGCCATAGTTGTCGACATTGATCGCTGTCGGGTCTTTCATCAGCTCACGATTGAAGCGTAGTAGTGTCCCGTCGAATGGCGCGTGAAGCGTCGAAACCGCTTTCGAACTTTCGACTTCTCCAATCTCCTGCTTCGCCGCAACCACGTCGCCCGGCTCTACGGTCCAGTCCAGGAAATAGACGTCCTGCAATAAGCGAACGGCGAAAGCGGTGAAACCTACTCTGTATGCGCCCCCCTCGGCTCGAAACCACATATGATTCGGCGCGTAGAGCCGATCTTTGGGGACACGGGCCTCGTACTTGCCCATCAAAAAGATTAAGTGATCTGACATTGTTCTGTCCGGAATTGACGCTTAATTACAATAACATGCTTTCGCGCCGCCGGACTGATTTTTCGAAAGCTGAGGTCTATTTTTTACAGGGACGGCGCTGACACTGTCAGCAAAGCAGAGGTTGTATACGAAGCGCCGCGGATCAACCGATGAATTTGTATCCGACGCCGTGAATCGTAATCAGATATTTTGGATTGTTGGGAATGTCTTCAATGTTAAGTTCAGGTCATTCATTTCGTAATGCGACCATCGGGTCCACCTTCGTCGCCCGCCGCGCCGGAACGTAACAAGCCGCCAGGGCCACGGCGATGAGCGACGCGGACACGGCCGCAAAGACGAGCGGATCGGTCGCGCTGACGCTAAAGAGCAGCGCCTGCATCAACTGCGTCAACCCCAGCGCCCCTAGCATCCCCAGCCCCGCGCCGATCAAGGTCAGGACCAGCCCCTGCCCGATGACCAGCTTCAATACGTCGCGCGCCTGCGCCCCCAGCGCCATCCGAACGCCGATCTCCTGCGTCTGCTGTGAAACGGTGTAAGAGATTACCCCGTAGATGCCAGTCAGCGTTAGCAGCAATCCGGTCGCTCCGAACAACGCGAACAGCAAGGTGTAAAAACGCGCCTGCGCCACCGTGTCCGAAATCGCTTGCGTTAGCGGCTGGACGTTTGTCACCGGCACGGTCTTGTCGCCTGAGCGTACGGCTTCGGTGAAGCTCCGGGTCAATGCCGCGGGGTCGTTTGTCGTGCGCACGAAGAAATTGCCCCAGCTCCAACTGTTTTGCTGATAAGGCAGGTAGAGTTCCGGCGCCGCCGGCCTGGTCAGACTGCTGTGTCGCACGTCGCCGACTACGCCAACGATCTCCCATCGTTGCGGGTCGCCGTCATTTTGATTCGCGCCGACGTTCGAGACGTATTTGCCGATCGGATCTTCGTTAGAGAAGTAACGGCGGGCGAGCGTCTCGTTGATGATGGCCGCGCCGACGGCGCCTCCACGGCGATCCTGTTCAGTGAAGTAGCGGCCTTTCGTCAAGGGAATACCGATCGCCTGAAAATACTGCGCGGTGACGCTGCGGTTGCCGGCGCCCGGCTCCTGACCGGGTTCAGGTCTGGGGCGGCCCTCGATTCTAAAATCACTGATTACGTTGCCGCCGCTGAAAGGCATCGGCGCGACGAACGCAGCGCTCTCGACGCCGGGCAGGCTACGGAGTCGTTCAAGCGTCTGATTGACGTAGCGCAACCGCTCTTCGTGATCTTCATACGCCGCTCTCGTAAGACTGACCCGGCCGGTCAACACGTTCTCCGGGTTGAAGCCTGGATTCACATTCACGAGCAAGCCGAAGCTGCGGATCATCAAACCGGCGCCGACGAGCAGCATCAATCCCAGCGCGACCTCAGCCACCACCAGCGAGTCACGCCACAACCGCAGCGAGCCGCCGCCCGTCGCGGTCTTCGCGCCAGCTTTCAGAACTTCATTGATGTCCGGGCGGGCCGCTTTGAAAATCGGCAGCAGTCCGAAGAGCAGCGCGGTCAACACGGACACCGCCAGCGTAAAGACGAGCGCGCGCGCATTGATCTGAACCTCATCGAGTCGCGGCAGTTGCTCCGCGCCATAATACTTAATGGCGCTTATCCCCCATGCGGCCATGAGCAAGCCCGCGCCGCCGGAGAGCAAAGCGAGCAGCAAACTCTCGGTCAGCAAGTGACGCGCGATCCGCCACGTTCCCGCGCCGAGCGCGACGCGCAAGGCAAGTTCCTTCCGCCTTGCGCTCGCCCGCGCGAGCAACAGGTTCGTCACGTTCACGCAAGCGATCAGCAGAAGAAAACCGACCGCCCCCAACAACACCCACAAGGCGCGGCGCGCCTCGGAGCCTACGATCTGTTCATCTACGGGCTTCAGGTAAGCGGTAATGTTTGGGCTGTGTTGCGGGTATTGCCGCTCCAGGTTCGCCTCTATGTTGGTCAACTCAGCCTGCGCCTGTGTGAACGTCACGCCTTGCCGCAAGCGGCCGACCGCCCTCAGGACCTTCGCGCCGCGCTCGTCAAGATTCCCTCCCTCCGCCGCGATGGTGGTTATGAATTCGGTCTGTTTCGGGGCCAGCGGGAACTCGAACCCTGGCGGGAGAACGCCGATGATGGTGAACGGCTTTCCGTTCAAATCGAGCCGCCGCCCCAGCGCGGCGTCAGAGCCGCCCAGTCGGTTTTGCCAAAACTGATGACCGATGATGACCACTCCATCGGCGCCTCGTTTCTCTTCCTCGACC
>Ga0081455_10005742_pt1 | contig 13528 bp, 11 predicted proteins | sample TabmetS3T2R1_FD_70207 | JGI IMG/M metagenome (GOLD analysis project Ga0081455, IMG submission 70207) | Tabebuia heterophylla rhizosphere microbial communities from the University of Puerto Rico - S3T2R1 | ecosystem: Host-associated > Plants > Roots > Rhizosphere ... | reverse complement strand
GGTCTTCGCATCCAGCGCCGCGATCAGGCCGGCCAGGCTCTCGAGATTATGCACCGGCCGGAACTCGTCGACATGCGGCAACATTGCCTTGTTGCCCTGAGATTTGGGTTCGTAGCCGCCGTATCTCAAGAGCGGGTTGAGCCAGATGAGGCGGCTACAGGATTTGTGTAGCCGCTCCATTTCCTCCGACAACCCCGCCCCTCCCTCGCGATCGAGCCCGTCGGTGATCAACAATACCACAGCTCCCTGCCCCAGGACGCGCCGCGACCATCGGTTGTTGAATTCATGCAGGGCCTGGCCAATGCGCGTGCCACCAGACCAGTCCTCGACCTGCGCTGAGGCCTTTTGCAGGGCGATGTCGACGTCACGGTTGCGCAACGCACGGGTCACATTCGAAAGCCGCGTTCCGAAGGTGAAGCAAAAGACCCGGTCGCGATCATTGGTAATCGCGTGCATGAAATGCAGGAACATCCGCGTGTAGCGCGCCATCGATCCCGAGATGTCGCACAGGATCACCAGCGGCGGCGGCCGGCGGCGTGGCTCGCGGCGGCGTAGTTCAATCAGCCCTTCCGGCCGCAGGGCCCGCCGCAGCGACGCCCGAAAGTCGACGCGAGGCCCCCGCCTCGCCGGCCGATGACGCCGCGTGCGCCGCTCCGGCACTGGTAGACGCAAGCGCGAGATCGCGCGCAAGGCCTCGTCGATCTCGGCCTGGGTCATCTGTTCGAAGTCACGATGCTGCAGAAGCTCGCGATCGGAGACAGTGAAGGTCGCCTCGATCTCGACTTCCGGCGGTTCGCTTTCCTTGTCCTCGGGCGATTCGCCTCGACCGGGTTGCAGGGCGTCCTGCAGGCGGCGGCTGAGCTGCTTGCGCTTGTCGTCTTCGGCCGGCACGCCGACCTGCGGCAGCAGCATCTCCATCATCTTCTCCAGAAGACGTGGATTGCGCCAATAGACGTGAAACGCCTGGTCGAAAATCTCGCGCTGATCGCGACGGTTCACGAACACCGAATGAAGCGTCCAGTAGAAGTCGTCGCGCTTCCTGAGTCCCGCCGCCTCGACCGCCTCGATGGCGCGCAACACCTGGCCCGGCCCGACACGCAGACCGGCGGTGCGTAAGGTCCGCGCGAAATGCACGATATTGGTGGCGAGCTTGTCGCCGTTCGGACGGCCGCCCCGTGCCGGTTCCGCTGAAGCAGGCGGCAGCGCGTCCATTGCGTCAGCCCAGTGGCTGGGCGGCGATATCGGCCTTCACCTTGCGCAGGATATCGGCCGCTTCCGAACCCTGCAGGCGCTGGATGTCGTCCTGGTACTTGAGCAGGACGCCCAGAGTGTCGTTAATCATCCTGGGATCGAGGTCGAGTGCGTTGAGCTCCGAGAGAGCCGTCGCCCAATCGATCGATTCGGCGACGCCCGGCGATTTGAACAGGTCCAGCTTGCGCAGTTCCTGGACGAAGCCCACGACCTGGCGCGACAGCCGCTCGCTGGCACCTGGCGCCTTCACCTTCAGGATCTCGAGCTCGCGCCTGAGATCGGGATAGTCGACCCAGTGGTAGAAGCAGCGCCGCTTCAGAGCGTCGTGGATCTCACGAGTGCGATTCGACGTGATGATCACGATCGGCGTCTGCGCCGCCTTCATCGTGCCAAGCTCGGGGATCGTCACCTGGAAGTCCGACAGCACCTCGAGCAAATAAGCTTCGAACGGCTCGTCGGTGCGATCCAGCTCGTCGATCAGCAGGATGGGCGCGCCCTCGGTGTGCGGCTGCAACGCTTCGAGGAGCGGACGGCGGATCAGGAACCGCTCGTTGAAGATGTCCGATTCGAGCTCCGAGCGATCGCGGACGCCCTGAGCCTCGGCGAGCCGGATCTCGATCATCTGGCGCGAGTAGTTCCACTCGTAAACCGCGGACGAGACATCGAGGCCTTCGTAGCACTGCAGGCGGATCAACGGCCGCTTCAGCGTCGTTGCCAGCACCTTGGCGATCTCTGTCTTGCCCACGCCTGCCTCGCCTTCGCAGAATAACGGGCGGCCGAGCTTGAGTGCGAGATAGAGGACAGTGGCAAGGCTGCGGTCGGCGATGTAGTCGCCGGATTTCAAAAGCTCGACAGTGGCATCGATCGATGCCGGCACAGACGATGGCATGTAACTTCCAGAAACGCTCGGGTGGTGCTTGAACAGCCAGTGTAGCGGATGAGGCGATAGGCCGGTATGGTGGGAATCGCCAAGGAATTCAAGCATTTGGGAGATGGCGATGGCGGAAGGGCTGTTCAAGGGGCGAAGCGCTGTTGTCACAGGCGGTGCGCGCGGCATCGGTCTCGCCTGCGCCGCCAGGGTCGTGGCGGGCGGTGGTCGGGTTGCCCTCTGGGACCGCGATCTCGATCGCGCCCGGCAATCGGCAAAAGAGCTGAAGGAAGCGATTGCCGTCGAGGTCGATGTCACCAGCGACGCCTCGATCGACAAAGCGCTCGCAGTTACTGAACGGCAACTGGCGGCGCCCGATATCCTGATCGCCAGTGCGGGCATCACCGGCCCCAACACGACCGTGGTGCAGTATCCGGTCGACGACTGGCGTCAGGTGATCGATATCAACCTGACCGGTGTCTTCCTGTGCAATCGAGCGCTTGCGCCGGGCATGGTGAAGCGCGGCTGGGGTCGCATCGTCAACATCGCGTCGGTAGCAGGCAAGGAAGGCAATCCCAACGCCTCGGCCTATTCAGCCTCCAAGGCGGGCGTAATCGGTTTGACGAAGTCGCTGGGCAAGGAACTCGCTACATCGGGTGTCTTGGTAAATTGCGTGGCGCCGGCGGTGGTGAAGACGGAATTATTCAGCCAGATGACCGAACAGCACATCCAGTACATGCTGTCCAAGATTCCGATGAACCGTTTCGGCGAGGTCGACGAGGTAGCGGAGCTGGTTTCCTGGCTCGCCTCCCCGCTCTGCACCTTCAGCACCGCGTCGGTGTTCGACCTGTCCGGTGGCCGGGCCACCTATTGAGTTGGGAGCTGCGTATCATGTCCGATCTGCATAACCTCACCCTGACGGAGCTGGCGGAAGGTCTCTCCGCCCATCGCTTCTCCTCACGTGACATCGTCGATGCGCTGCTGAAGCGGATCGACAAGGCCGATGGCAAGCTCCACGCCTTCACCGAAGTCTATGGCAAGGAGGCGACGGCAATTGCCGATGCCGCCGACACAGCGCGCCGTTCCGGCTTTCCGCTCGGGACGCTTCACGGTCTGCCGATCGCCTACAAGGATCTGTGCGACATCGCCGGCCGTATCGGCACCGGCGGCTCGAAGATGTACGCGACACGGAAGGCGACGGAGACCTCGAACACGGTCGAGCGGCTCACCGCCGCCGGCATGGTGCCACTCGGCAAATTGCATATGGTCGAATTCGCGTTCGGCGGCTGGGGCACGAATCCTCTGATGGGGGCACCCTGGAATCCGTGGGATCTCAAGACGCATCGCGTGCCAGGCGGCTCCTCAAGCGGCACGGGTGTGGCCGTCGCCGCCCGTCTCGCGCCTGCCGGGATTGGCAGCGATACCGGCGGCTCGGTGCGCATTCCCTCCGCCTTCAATGGCCTCGTGGGCCTCAAGGTCACCTTTGGCCGCATCGGCCTGTCGGGAACGATGCTGCTGAGCTGGACCCTCGATTCGATCGGCCCGCTCGCACGCTCGGTCGAGGACTGCGCGTTGCTACTCAATGCGCTCGCCGTACCCGATCCGCGGGATCCGACGACGCTCAATCAGCCGCTCGAGGATTTCACACTGTCGACCAAGCCGGGCTCGATCAAGGGCATGCGCATCGCCCTGCCTGACGCCAGCCAGCTTCCAGGCTTCATGCATCCCGACGTGACCAAAGCCTGGCAAGCGAGCGCGCGAACATTCGAAAGCCTGGGTGCGATCGTCGAGGCGGTGCGGTTGCCGGACTGGTATTTCGATCTGTCGCGACCCGCGGGCACGATCATCGCTTCGGAGGCATTCTCGCTTCACCGCGCCTATATCGAAGACGCGACCAAGCCGATCGGCCCCGCCGTGCGTTCGCGCACCGTGGCAGCAAAGGATCTGGCACCCGGCGCATACGCCGAAGAGATCCGGGCCATGGCCGAGCGGCGACGCGCCTTCGCTGAATGGTGCCGGCCTTATGACGCGGTCCTGCTGCCTACAGTCGCGGTGCCCGCCATCCCTGTTGCCGAGGTTGAGGAAGCATCGCCCATTCCGGGCTATCTGACGCGGCCAGCGAACTATCTCGGCCTCTGCAGCCTCGCCATGCCGTCGGGTCAATCAAATGGCCTGCCGCTTGGCATCCAGATCGTCGGCAAGCCCTATGCCGAGCGCGATGTGTTGCGTTTGGGCAAGGCCTTCCAGGATGCCACCGACTTCAACCGCCGGTCTCCGGACCTGTCGTCGATCGGCCTCTAGCGCTGCGGCATCCCCTGCGGGACAATGGTTGCCACGATCGAGGCGTCGAGCGCCTCGTATTCGTGGTAGCCGATCGTTTCGTAGAGTTCGGTGCGGGTTTGCATCTGGTCGACCACCTTCTGCGTGCCTCCGTCGCGCCGGATCGCGGCGTAGAGCGCGGCCTGCGCCTTGTTGGCGACTCGGAATGCAGAGACCGGCCAGATCACCATCCGATAACCCATCGCCTCGAACTCGCTCGCGGTGAAGAACGGCGTGCGGCCAAACTCGGTCATGTTGGCCAAGAGCTTCACACCCGGCATGGCTTTGGCGAAGGCACGGAACATCTCGGCATTGATCAGCGCTTCCGGGAAGATCGCATCGGCGCCGGCTTCAAGGTAAAGCCTTGAGCGCGCTACGGCGCCATCGATGCCTTCGCTGGCCGCGGCATCAGTTCGTGCGATCACCACGAGATCGCGCCGCGCCTTCCGAGCGGCTGCGACCTTGGCCGCCATGTCCCGCGGATCTGCCAGCTTCTTGTCGTTGAGGTGGCCGCACTTTTTCGGCAGGAGCTGGTCCTCGATATGGACCGCGGCCGCGCCGGCTTCCTCGAACGCACGCACCATATGCATGACATTCAGCGCCTCGCCGTAACCGGTATCGCCGTCCGTCAACACAGGCAGGCCGCTGGCACGAGCGACCTGGCGGATGAAGAAGCAGACTTCGTCCACGGTGATGACGCCAAGATCGGGCAAGCCCATGGATGCCGACATGGCGCCGCCTGAAAGATAAAGCGCTTCGAAGCCCGCCGCCTTTGCTTGAAGCGCCGCAAGGCCATTATGCGTGCCGGGTATCTGCAGGATGCCCGGCCGCTCCAGCAGGGCGCGGAACCGTGCGCCAGCGGTAAGGGCCGGCAAATCGGCGGAAACGAGATAAGGCATTCCCCTCCTCCTACGGCAGCTTGCAGGAGACCATGTCAGCCGCCACTGGTTGGCCGGGCATGAACTCGGACTTGTAGGTCGGGTGCTTGCTGAGCGAGCAGCCGGCCGGCACCTTGGCCTTGTCGACCTCCACGCGGATGAAATCCTCCGGATCATAGGTCGTAATGGTGAGGACTTTCGTGGGTTGTGGCAGGGTCACGCGGATCGTGTAGATCAAGTTGCGTCGTTTCCCCGGCGCTGCCTTTGGTTCCGGCTTGGAGGGCGCAGCCTCCTTGTCGCCGGCATTCCTGTCCCACTCCGGTGGCGTGAAGGTCGCCGGGTCCTCGATACTCGCGTTGAAGGCTGCCGCCTTCGTCGGCTTGAAATCCTTCCCACCTGTATTGAGCCAGGTCATGAAGCCAGCCTGTTCGAGCGCCTGCAGCGTGTCCGTCATAAGGCGCTGCACTTCGGCGGGTGAAAAGCTGCCATCCTTGTTTTCGTCGATGACGGCAATTTCGTTCTCGCTCGAGTCCGGGTCGAACCGCCACTCGAGATCGAGTGCCGTGTAGTTGCCGTCACTCACAACCGGCTTCACCTGTTGCAGCAGCCAGATGTGGGGATGGGCGAGCGCCGCAGTCGGCGCCAGCAGCAGTGCCGTCATCGCGGCCAAGATCGGCGCCCTCATTTCGGTACCTCGCGTGGTTTGCCGTCATCGTCGATGGCCACGAAGACGAAGGTGCCATGGGTAACCTGAATTTCCGCCGCATCGTGGCGGCGCTGCACCATGGTCTCGAGATCGATGGTGATCGAGGTGCGTCCGGTTTTGGCGACCTTGCCGTAGATCGACACCATGTCGCCCACCTTGATCGGCTGCACGAAGGTCATGGCCGTGATAGCCACGGTGGCCACCCGCCCCTTGGCGACCCGGGCCGCCAGAGATCCCCCGGCGATATCCATCTGTGACAGCACCCAGCCGCCGAAAATATCCCCATTGCCGTTCATGTCAGCCGGCTGCGGCACGGTCCGGACGATGGGATCGCGCAGATTCTTGGGCATTTGTTCCTGCTGGATGTTGTTGCTTTCCCGCGGTTTTCCTACCATATCGATATTGAAGCGGTCACCCGGCGATCCCCTCGCGCGACCGCAAAACGACAAGAAGCAGACATGGCGAAGAACGGCGATCTGTTCGAGCGCTCGGGCGGCAAGCGTGCCGCGGCGGGCAAGGACTCCTCCTACACCGCCCGTGATATCGAGGTGCTGGAAGGGCTTGAGCCCGTCCGCAAGCGGCCAGGCATGTATATCGGCGGCACGGATGAGCGAGCGATGCATCATCTCGTCGCCGAGGTCCTCGACAATTCGATGGACGAAGCCGTCGCGGGCCACGCCGACACGATCCATCTCGAGCTGTTAGCCGGCAACAAGGTCCTGATCCGCGACAACGGCCGCGGCATGCCGGTCGATCCGCATCCCAAGTTCAAAAACAAGTCGGCGCTGGAGGTCATCCTCACCACCCTGCATTCGGGCGGCAAGTTCAATAGCAAGGTCTATGCGACCTCAGGTGGCTTGCACGGTGTTGGCGTTTCCGTCGTCAATGCGCTGTCCGACGAGGTCACGGTCGAGGTTGCCCGCGATCGCCAGTCTTGGACACAAAGCTTTTCGCGCGGCAAGCCTACGTCGAAACTGAAGGCAAATGGTGCGGCGCCGAACCGGCGCGGCACGACGGTGACCTTCCATCCCGATCCCGAGATCTTTGGCAAGCAGACGTTCGTGCCCGAGCGGCTCTACCGCATGGCGCGGTCGAAGTCCTATCTGTTCCGCGGTGTCGAGATCCGCTGGAAGTGCGACAAGAGCGTGCTGAAAGGCAGCACGATCCCCGAGGAGGAGTCGTTCCATTTCGCCGGCGGCCTGCGGGATTATCTGGTCTCCGAGATCGGCGAGCGGCCGACGGTCGTGCCCCAGCCTTTTGCCGGTGAGGCGAAGAGCGAAACCAATGGGACCGCGGGCGGCAAAGTTGAATGGGCCGTCTGGTGGCCGAACGACGAAGAAGGCTTTGTCCGTTCCTACTGCAACACCGTACCGACGTCCGATGGCGGCACGCACGAATCGGGCTTCCGCAGCGCCCTAGTCCGCGGCCTGAAGCGCTATGCCGAACTCACGGGCAATCGCAAGGGATCGGTCATTACGGCCGACGACGTGATCGATGGCTCTGCCGGCCTCGTCTCTGTCTTCATCGAGCAGCCGCAGTTCCAGGGCCAGACCAAGGAGAAGCTGGTCAGCGTCGAGGCGACCAAGCTCGTGGAGACGATCGTCGGCGACAACTTCGAGCATTGGCTGACGGGCGACAAGGAAGCCGGCAACGTGCTCCTGGAGCACGTGATCGCCAAGGCTGAGGAGCGGCTGCGCCGCAAGCAGGACCGCGAGCAACAGCGCAAGACAGCGACGCGCAAGCTGCGCCTTCCCGGCAAGCTCGCCGATTGCAGCAACACGGCGGCCGAAGGCACCGAGATCTTCCTGGTCGAAGGCGACTCCGCCGGCGGCTCGGCCAAGGCCGCGCGTAACCGCGAGACGCAGGCGATCCTGCCCCTGCGCGGCAAGATCCTGAACGTGGCGAGCGCCAGCGCCGACAAGCTGCGCGAGAACCAAGAAGTGCAGGACCTGATCCAGGCGCTGGGCTGCGGCACCGGCGCCCACTACAACGACGATCGCTTGCGCTATGAGCGCGTCATCATCATGACCGACGCCGACGTCGACGGTGCGCACATCGCCTCGCTCCTGATGACGTTTTTCTATCGAGAGATGCCGAAGCTGATCGAGAACGGCCACCTCTTCCTCGCCCAGCCGCCACTCTATCGGCTCAGCAAGGGGGGCCGCACGGAGTATGCGCGTGATGAGGCGCACAAGGATGAACTGGTGCGCGACGTGTTTGGCGGCGGCAAGATCGACATCACCCGCTTCAAGGGCCTGGGCGAGATGCAGTCCGTGCACCTGCGCGAGACGACCATGGACGTGAACAAGCGCGTTCTGCTCAAGGTCGATGTCCCGACGTCGAGCGACGCGGAGGAACGGCGGCTCGAGATGCAAACCCGGACCCTGGTCGAAGACCTGATGGGCCGTAAACCCGAGAAGCGCTTCGCCTTTATCCAGGAAAACGCGAAATTCGCCCGCGATCTCGATGTCTGACCGCTTACGGCTGCCTGACAAACGCCGCGCAACAATGTGACGTGAAAGACCGACGGCACTGGCCTAGGATCACCACCGAATACTATGGAGGGCTACCCCCATGCGTTCGATCTGGAAGATGGCTGCGGCGTTGACTACGGCGGTTGGCATCCCGGTCGTAACCCACGCCGCAGTGCTGGGCGGGTCGTACTACGCCACCCAATACGACTACCGCGAGTTCTACGCGATCTCGGACAACAAACCTTTCCGGGTCGAGTTGGCCGGCAATCCCTATCCGAACCTGCCGATGGAGGAGGTCGCGCGCCGCCTCCTCCCGGTCATGCAGGCCCAAAAGCCGCCCCCCAACCTCACCTTCACTTATGACGTTCCGGCCGAGCGGCCGCGCCCCGACTACCGTCTGATACTGGTATTTAATTCCGCGAATGATCTGGGTTCCTACGCGGTGTGCAACGGTGCCAAGCGCTTCAAGCCGGGAACGCCAGGCCGCGTTTATGTGTTCGCCGTCTATTGCCGCAATGACCTTGCGCTGTCGGAAGTCACCGGCTGGGTGAGTTCGAGTGCTCCCGACGACACGGGAGTGAGCGATCTCATGAAGGATCTCTTCAACGTCATTTTCGACCGCTCAGGCTACAGCTTCGACCAGCGCAGCCACGGCAACTTCAGGTGACGAAAGCGCTCCACAGCCAGGTCTGCTAACCAGACGGCATGGCCGTCTGGTACTCGCTCGCCGATTTCTTCCTGTCACGCCTGGATACCGAGGCGGCGCACCGTCTTGCCATCCGCGGGCTGAAAAGCGGCTGGGTGCCGCGGGACAGACAATCCGACCCGCCATCGCTGGCGGTTGAGGTCTGGCACCGTCACCTCTCGAATCCCATCGGGCTTGCTGCCGGTTTCGATAAGAACGCCGAAGCGCCTGACGCCGCACTCCATATGGGTTTTGGCTTGGTCGAGATCGGCAGCGTGACGCCGAGGCCCCAACCCGGTAATCCCCGCCCGCGGCTCTTTCGCCTTCGCGAGGACCGCGGCGTCATCAACCGCATGGGCTTTCCCGGCGAGGGACTGGATGTGGTCCTCTCGCGGCTGAAGAAGAGGACACGGGCAGGCTTCGTCGGCATCAACGTTGGTGCCAACAAGGACAGCGTTGACCGGGCGGCCGACTATGCGATCTGCGGCAAGGTGCTGGCACCCCATGCCGACTATCTTGTTTGCAACGTCTCTTCACCGAATACGCCGGGCCTGCGCAACCTGCAGGGTCGTACGCAGCTTGCCGATCTGTTGAAACGGGTACAGGACGCGATTGCAGCCACGCCGGTCCCGTTGGTGGTCAAGATCGCGCCTGACGCGACCGATGACGATCTCGATGACATCGTCGCCGTCTGCCGCGAGCTCAAGGTCGACGGGATCATCATTGGCAACACGACCTTGTCGCGGCCCCCTTCCCTCGTGTCGAGGAATCGGGGTGAAACGGGCGGCCTGTCGGGCACGCCGCTGATGGCCTTGTCGACCGAAGTCCTGCGCCAAACGGCACGTCGGGTCGAAGGGCAGTTTCCCCTGGTTGGCTGCGGCGGCGTGGACTCGGGCGCCGCCGCCTATGCCAAGATCCGGGCGGGTGCCACGCTGGTGCAATTGTATTCGGCACTTGTCTTCGAGGGGCCACCGTTGGTCCGACGCATCAAGGACGAACTTGCGGTCCTGCTGGCGCGAGACGGTCTTTCGTCTGTCACGCAAGCCATCGGGGCTGATCTTTGATATTGAGGCTTTGGAGGACTGTATGAGTGCGGACTTCTTGCTCACGACCTTGATCGTGGTGATCTCTCCCGGTACCGGCGTGCTCTATACGCTGGCGGCCGGCCTCGCGCGCGGACCGCGCGCCAGCATCGTCGCAGCCTTCGGTTGCACGCTCGGCATTGTCCCTCACATGGCCGCGGCCATCCTCGGTCTCGCGGCACTGCTGCATACGAGCGCCCTTGCCTTCCAGACACTGAAATATCTCGGTGTCGCCTACCTTCTCTACATGGCCTGGAGCACGCTGCGGGAACATGGCGCGCTCAAGGTCGAGAGCAACGTGCAGGCCAAGTCGAGCTTCCAGGTGATCGTCGAAGCGATCCTGCTCAATCTCCTCAATCCCAAGCTCTCGATTTTCTTTTTCGCCTTTCTACCGCAGTTCGTGCAGGCGGACGAAGTGCACCCCCTGCCACGTATGCTGCTCTTGAGCGGCATCTTCATGTTGGTCACCTTCGTCGTGTTCGTGGGCTACGGGCTGTTCGCCTCGGCCGTGCGCCGGCACATCGTTTCCCGGCCGCGCATCCTGGCTTGGATGCGGCGGACCTTTGCGGCGGCTTTCGTGGCGTTAGGCGTCAAGCTCGCCCTGGCCGAGCGCTAGGACGTCGACGCGGCGCCGCCTATTCGACCTTCGCGCCCGATTGGCGGATGAGGTCCGCCCAGATCGGCGTTTCGCGTTTCAGCACGGCAGCGAGCTCAGCCGCCGTCGAGCCGACCGGCGTCTGCCCCTGCTGGATCAGCTTGTCGGCGACGGAAGGCTCAGCGACCGCCAATGTGATATCGCCCTGCAGCCGGTCGATGATCATCCGAGGCGTGCCGGCCGGCGCATAGCAGCCGACAAAGAGGCTGAGATCGAAGCCCGCGACGAGCTGCTCGGCAAAAGTACTGAGTTCAGGCATTGCTGCCGACCGCTTGGCGCCGGCCGCCGCAATGGCCTTTATCCGGCCCGAGGCGATTTGCACCTTGGCGCTGACCGGGCTTGCCCAAGTGAGATCGAGAGCGCCATTGGCGACGTCCTGCAGCGCCTGCACGTCACCGCGATAAGGGACATGGTTGTAGAGGCCACCCAGCGTCTTCTCCAGCATCAAGCCGTAAAGGTGGCCGCTCGATCCGATGCCCCAGCTCCCATAGGTCGCCGGCCGCCCCAATTCCTTGACCCAGCGGGCCATGCTGCGGAGATCACTGAACGGTGCATCGCTTTTGGCTGCGATCAGGATGCTGCCCAGCGACACCAGCGAGACTGGAGCCAGATCCTTGGCTGGATCGAACGGCAGCTTGGCGTAGAGCGCGGGATTGTTGGTGTGCGTGGAGTTGGTGGTGATGAGGAAGGTGTATCCGTCCGGCGCTGCCTTGGCGACAATGTCCGAGCCCAGAATCGTGTTCGCGCCAGGCTTGGGGTCGACAAGCACCTGCTGGCCCAGGCGTTCGGTCAGTGCCTCGCCAACCACGCGGACAAGCGCATCGATGGCGCCGCCAGGATTGAACGGCACGACAATGCGCACCGGCCTGACAGGCCAGGTCTCCTCTGCTCGTGCGAGGAAGGGCGTGCTCAGCAGGGCGGTGAGGACGGCCCTCCTTCTCACTTGAGCACGCCGCGACATCGTCAGATATCCGCGAAAACGTGGCTTTCCTTCTTCGCGCCGGGGTGGGTGACCGCGCCATCGACGGCCGGCCCCACCAGCTCGGCATATTTCCACAGCGCACCCGACGTATAGCCATTCTTCTTCGACTTCCAGGCCTTGCGCCGCTTCTTCAGCTCCTTGTCGGAAAGGTCGACCGAGAGCCGGCCCTTGACCGCGTCGATTGTGATCATGTCGCCGTTCTTCAACAGGCCGATCGGACCGCCGACCTGGGCCTCAGGCCCGACATGGCCAACGCAGAAGCCGCGCGTGCCGCCGGAGAAGCGGCCGTCGGTGATCAACGCCACCTTCTCGCCGACCCCCAGACCGTAAAGCGCTGCCGTCGTCGACAACATCTCACGCATGCCGGGACCGCCCTTCGGTCCCTCGTAGCGGATGACGATCACATCGCCTTCCTTGAATTTGCCCTTCACGACGGCGTTGAAAGCGGCTTCTTCGGAGTCGAAGCAACGCGCGGGGCCGGTGAAGGTCAGCCGGTGCATGCCCGCCACCTTCACGATCGCGCCATCGGGCGCGAGGTTGCCCTTCAGTCCGACAACACCGCCGGTAGGCGTGATGCAATCCTTCACGCGATAGACGACATCCTGGTTCTCGGGGAATTTCACGTCCTTGTGGTTTTCAGCCAGCGTCTTGCCCGTCGCCGTCAGCACGTCACCGTGCAAGAGACCGGCATCGAGCAGTTCCTTGATCACGACCGGAATGCCGCCAACCTGGTAGAGGTCGAAAGCCACGTATTTTCCGCCCGGCTTGAGGTCGGCAATGTAGGGCGTCTTCTTGAAGATACGTGCCACATCGTGCAGGTCGAACTTGATCCCTGCCTCGTGCGCCATTGCCGGCAGATGCAGTCCGGCGTTGGTCGAGCCGCCGGTCGCCGCGACGACAACCGCTGCGTTCTCGAAAGCTTCGCGCGAACAGATGTCGCGCGGACGGATGCCGAGCTTCAGGAGATTCATCGCCGCCTCGCCTGAGGCTTCGGCATACTGGTCGCGCGTCTCATAGGGCGCCGGTGCACCGGCCGAACCTGGCAGCGCGAGCCCGATCGCTTCCGAGACGCAAGCCATGGTGTTGGCGGTGAATTGGCCGCCGCAGGAGCCGGCCGACGGACAGGCCGCGCATTCGAGCTCGAGCAGGTCTGAATCGGAGAATTTCCCGGCGGCGTGCATGCCCACGCCTTCGAAGACATCGACCCCCGTCACGTCCTTGCCGCGGAACTTGCCGGGCAGGATCGACCCGCCATACATGAAGACCGACGGCACGTTGAGGCGCAGCATCGCCATCATCATGCCCGGCAGGGACTTGTCGCAGCCCGCCAGGGTCACCATCGCGTCGTAGCAGTGGCCGCGCATCGTGAGCTCGACCGAATCGGCGATCAGGTCGCGCGATGCCAGCGACGATTTCATGCCCTGGTGGCCCATGGCGATGCCGTCGGTCACCGTGATGGTGGTGAACTCGCGTGGCGTGCCGCCGCCGCGATCGACGCCGATCTTCACTGCCTGGGCCTGACGGTTGAGCGCGATGTTGCAGGGCGCGGCCTCGTTCCAGCAGGTCGCCACGCCCACAATCGGTTGGCTGATCTGCTTTTCGTTGAGCCCCATGGCGTAGAGATAGGA
>Ga0081455_10001735_pt1 | contig 13532 bp, 14 predicted proteins | sample TabmetS3T2R1_FD_70207 | JGI IMG/M metagenome (GOLD analysis project Ga0081455, IMG submission 70207) | Tabebuia heterophylla rhizosphere microbial communities from the University of Puerto Rico - S3T2R1 | ecosystem: Host-associated > Plants > Roots > Rhizosphere ... | reverse complement strand
TGTTAGAGATTCCCCACTTTCATCGGCGATGACAGGTTCAGGAATTGCTTTCTGTTCATCCTGATGAGTCTCTCTGAGGCCATAACAATGGAAGCCATAATCCAAAACAGTTGCACAGTTAATCTGGAAATTGATAGTTCTACGGTCATAAATATTGAAAGAGCGATAATTCCTGATAAAATACCCGTTGATAAAGGAGATATAAGCGGGTCATTATGCTTTATACATCGAAGACATGTTTGCATAACTATTGCTATGACAGAAAGGAAAAATAATAATCCAATAAGTCCTGTTTCTGCAAAAACCAATAGATACTGATTGTGCACAATATACAGCCATTCACCTCGTAGTTCTGAAGAGAGATATCGTGGTAATTCGATGCTAAAGTTATTTACGCCAATTCCGATGAAGGGATGCTCTTGAATCATATTGAAAGCTAACTTCATTAACGGTACTCGCGCCCAAGCTGCCCCTCGGTCATCCTGGCTCAAGCGTGCGGCCATAGGAACAGAAAAAACGCCGAGGATCATGACGATCAATATTGCCACTGTGATGACTTTTTTCCAGCTCATCCAGTGATGGCGTAACGCTACAAAGAGAAACACGACTAGCCCCACCGCGAAGCCTACCCAAGAGCCACGTGAAAAGGTGAGGATGAGAGCTGCCATGCCCATTAGCAAGACGATCCACACCAAGGTGTTCTCGAAACGACTCTTTGTGTAGAGAAGTAAGCTCAACGTCACGAGAAGTAGTATTGCTATATGTCCACCGGTCTCATTTGGTGAGCCACCAGTTCCTACAGGTCTAGAGAAAGCCATGGACCTCCCTCTATGAGAATACTCGAGTACATCTACACTTGAAGTCTTCCCGACCAAATTGAACTTGGTTCCGGTGATGTTTTGTATAAGAAGAATTGTACTTTGAATAAACAGACATATTAATAATATACGAGCTATGTAGATCATATCTACTTTAGATGTTATGTAATTCGCAATGTAAAAATATACCATGATCATTTGAGTACGGAAAAATATATCAAAAATACTCATTAAAAGATTTGGGGAATTATACATAGACAATAAACAGGAGAATAAATAGCCTATTGCAACCACAGTGGTCTTGGGAAAAAACTCAATTCTCCTTGCCCTTTTTGTTACCATATCCATCCATAATAGTATATATAAAAGAATTAATGTAATAGTTGTGATGGAAACCTGTAGCCCTTCACTAGACGCAATCACATCAGGATTATGGAAAAAATGTTTATTAATAAGTAAATCCATATCAACTATCATCAGGGTTAGAAGAAGCCTCTTCATACTTGGAAAAATCGTTAGTGCGACAAGCATTGCTAATGCTGAAGAAAGCAATATAATCCATTTTAAAGAAAAAGTAGTTGCTAGCAGAGTAAAAATCCCGAAGCTTATTCCTAAAGTAGTAAGAAGTATTTTGCTAAGCATATATGGCTTTCATGAAAGGATCTCCCGCTTCTGCTCTTTCCTATTTTTCCGGAGGCAAATCAGTTCGACGTTCATGCCGGCGCCTATAAGAGCTTCTGCAGCACGCCGAATGCGGGGATCGAATTTATAATACGAATAAGCCACCATCGCCACTCGTTTCCCTTGCAGATGCTGCGTGGTTGACGAGGCGGCGCGGTAAGGCTCAGACCACTTATCTGTTTCCAATAGATTCTGACTATTTAGCATCAATTATTATCTCTAATTGAGAGGGGCAAAACCCCCGCCTTTACAGAGCGTTCGGTTTCACGCTGCAGTATTTTCGAGCTTGGGGTTGGTCTCCTACACGTTCTAGTGCGAATGCCTGAAAAGGTGGACACCTCCAGACAGGTGCAGCCGAATTATCCACACGACTCAGGTACATGACCTGGATAACCCGTTGAGGTAAGATTCACGACAATACTGCCCCGGTAGTCCGAATACTAACCTAACGTCGAAAATGACGTTGCAGAGCCTCGACAATTGTGTCCTGCTGCTTGCACGTCAGTTGCGGATACATTGGCAAGGAAAGGACCTCAGCGGCTGCGCGTTCCGCAACCGGGAAGTCCCCAGGTGCATAGCCTAGATATGCGTATGCCTTTTGTAGGTGTAGTGGTGTAGGATAGTGTACTCCGGTGCCGATGCCGGCCTGGGCGAGGCCACGCTGCAGCTCATCCCTGTCCTGGACACGCACAACATAGAGATGGTACACTGCCTTGCCATAGGGGAGTTCTTCGGGTAGTGTAATACCTGGGATCGCTTGTAGTAACTGTCCGTATCGTAGGGCGCATGCGCGCCGCTGCTCCGTCCACGCCGGCAGGTACCGTAACTTCACACTCAGAATGCCTGCCTGAATGGCGTCAAGCCGTCCGTTATAGCCCTCCATATCATGCATATACTTTTGACTCTGGCCATGATCACGGAGCATACGCACTTTTGCCGCAATGGTCTCATCGTTAGTGGTGACTGCCCCTGCCTCACCGCACGCGCCCAGATTTTTGCTCGGATAAAAGCTGAAGGCTGCCGCATCACTCATAGAGCCAGCCTGTTTCCAGCGGAGGTCTTGATGGGAGAAGCATGTCGCGCCATGGGCCTGGCAGGCATCTTCCACTACCTTCAGGTTAAACCACTTCGACAATTCTAGGATGGCATCCATATCGGCCATTTGGCCGTACAGATGGACCGGCACAATGCCAGTAATCACACGGCCGCTTCGCTTGCTGATCGCACAGCCTGTCGCAGTATCGATCTGGCACGTATAGAGCAATGCTGCAAGTTTATCTGGATCCAGATTGCCGCTCCGCTCGTCTATGTCTACAAACTCTGGCCAGGCTCCCACTTGCGTGATTGCTTCGGCGGTCGCCAGAAAGGTATGGGGGGTCGTAAGGACCACGTCGCCCCGTTGGATACCTGCGGCGAGGAGGGCAAAGCGGAGCGCATCAGTCCCGCTGCCTACACCAACACAATACGCTGTGCCACAAAAGGCTCCAAAGTCTGCCTCGAACTGCTCGACCATCGGTCCGCCGCTGAACCTCCCGTGCCGCAGGGCCGTCTGGAAAACATGCAGCAGCTCTTCCTTGAGCTCCTCGTGTGGTGTCACCAGATCAACAAATGGAATCATGCCAGAGTCTTTCATCAAAGCCTCAGTGCTATCTCTCATAATTGGACGATTCTCCCGCGCTTCTTCAGTGACCTATCGGCTGCCGCCAGCAGCTGGACAATCCGCCGACCAGCTGCGCCATCGTTCACCGGCTTTTTGTTGTGCAAGATACAGTCGATAAAGTACTTGGCTTCGACTCTGAGGGCTTCGGTCTGCTCGACCTTCGGTGCCCACATGTCCCCCGAACGATAGCTCACCGATTTTTTCATTCAAAAAGGTCGATACAGAACTATGCATGCCCCCTGATTTTTCTGCTGTTTGGCAGTTCGAGCGTTCGAGCGGGGTGTATTGGTAAAAAGGGGGCACCTTACGCGGCCTCCTTTCGGGGTGTTACAAACGTTTGGGACGTCTCGCGTTCCTGGACCGCTGCCGATCGCTGTGACACCGCGTTGTCCACAGGCTCAAAGCTTGGCACTTGGAATGTGCCAGTCATGACCCCAATCATCATCTCGTCCCACCGTCCAGCCTTGAAGGCCGCCCGTAGATGCATCAGGCCACTCACGGTAGTTTCTGTCCAAAATGACCCGGGAGCCTTGAAGCGCAGATTGATCACCCGCCGCACCGCACTCTCAACCTGGCCAGAACCGATGGGGAGCTTGCGCGCCTCCAGCGTCACATACCGCATGCGATGGGCATGGGTCTCCAGGTAGCCCCAGGCACGCGTGATGGCCTTGCTCCGATATGGTGTGGCCAACGCTTGCAACGCCTCCTGCACCACCTCCACCCCATTTGTCTGGTGCCGCAGCGCGTGCCGCAAGCGTTTGTACAGCGCTTGGCGTTGGGCTTTGGGCATGGTGCGGCATGTCGCGATGGTCTCGGAAAGATATTGACTAGCGTGGTAGAAGTCCAGGACCTCGACCAGGGGTAGTCCTGGAGAATAGGAACACGGAAAACCTGGCGTCAAATTCGTTTCATTCGGTCTATGCCTTGCCACAGGAGGACCACTATGACACAGGCGACGCCAGCGCAGGAGAGATATACGCGGTTTTCGTGCCCGAATCCAGGGTGTGCGGGGTTCAAGCGTCCCGGCGATGGCAACATCGTCCATCGGTCTTGGACAAGGACGCACAAGCACATCGAACGGCGGCACTATATGGCAGGCGGCCGGGAGTTCTCTGAACGGGAAGGCACTCTGCAGATCACACTTCAACTACCTCAGATCTCCAAGCCTCAGAAAATGGGGCCGCCTGGAGCTTCGTGTCGTGAGTGAGCCACTCGATCTCCGCTTGCAACGCGGCAATCACTGTGAGCAGCTCATTGCGACTCAATAATACGAGATTCTCAGGTGGCATCATGCCGAAGACTGTTGACTTTGGCGACACAGATCTACAAGTCACTAATTCACTATTCTCAACTTTTGTGAAGGACTGAGCGTGCTAGCTCCTCCATACTCATAGGCACCCATATCCGGGGCGGCGCCTACAGGTACGGTCTTGTCCTCGTAGTCCTTACTGTAGCCCAGGTTTATCCCGGCATCGATGGCCGGGCTCCCCGACTGCAGGTGCAGATCGCCAGCCCCGAGATTGACGAAGAGGGGGTTGCCGGTCTTCTCGCCGGTGCTAAGGCTATATCCGATGGAGGCCCCATTCAGCATATAGTATAGATTATGCGTGTGGGTGAAGCCTGAGACTGAGGAAATCCCAATATTCGTATAGAAAATATTATTGCGCAAAAGCAGCGTGCCCTCTCCCGGACTGCGCATGCACTGCAGCATTTTCCCTCCCCCAGCTCCTGTTTTCACGAAGGTGTTGTTCTCCACTCTGATGTTTTGATGATAGGTAGCAAAAGAGCCTGAATCATGAAGACACAGGGCCCCACCAGGGGGATTGTAAATGACATTATAGGCCAGGGTCACATCACGGACAGATCCGCCTCCACCTGTCTCCATAAAACCATTGGTCCTCTCGGCATAGTTATGGTGGATGTAGATGTTGCTCAGGTTGTTCCCCTGGGTGTAAATCTCCACAAATCCCCCGTCATATCCATAATCATAGCTGGGGGCCCGACAGTTAATGCACTTGTTGTAGGAGATCTCATTGTTGGAGGCATACAGCCAATAGCCCACCGCCCCATAGTCATCGTCCCCGCCCGACGTATTGATCACCATGGTCAAATCATGGGCATAGCAGTGGGTGATGAGGTTGTATTGCCCGCTCACAGCGAAACCAATGCCTACGGCCGTGGCTTCAATATCCCGGATGATGTTATGGTCTGCCCCAGAGCGGATAGCCACACCTGTCTCGTGCGCGTCTTGGACGAGAAGCCCCTCCACCACCACATAATCCCCATAGATATCAATGCCTTTGGCGTAGGTGCCTCCACCGCTATTGCGGATGGTGGGCCGAGGGCCTGTGCCGTAGGCCGTGAAGGTGAGCGGGCTGGTGGAAGTCCCGTTGCTGCGAATGACCAAACCGCCGTCCCAAGTGCATCCCCGCTTGAGGAAGATGGTGTCTCCAGCAGCGAACCCCCCGTCGTTAACCGGCCTTAGCGTGCTCCAAGGTGCAGCCTGTGTCCCACTGTAGGAGTCAGAGCCGCTCGTGCAGTCCACATAATAGCTCGCTGCTTGAGCTGCTGTGAAGGAGCCCAGAACAAGAAAGCTCATCATCAGAAGTTGACGTACCCTCTTCATTCCATCTCCTTTTCGTTTACCGAACCAGGATGTTATTCCCAGTTCACTGCTATGTTGTCCGGAAAAGCTTTCCGTCAAAAATTCCACGGAAAGTGGGCTAGCACACGACTACCAACAGATGCCTTCATACATACCTCGCATATCCCCATTGCTCCTGGCGATGCCAACCAAATCGATCAGCACTTGGTCCTCACGCATTAGTCGCGGCACCTGGCGAAAAGCGGCGCTCCCATTGGCAACAACCACCACTTCGGCTCGTGCCACCACCTCGGCAAGCGAAGAACCCATGAGCGAGCCAATGTGGGGGAGTTCTCGCTCTAGGAACGATCTGTTCACGCCAATCAGTTTAACCAGCTCGACCTTCTCGTCGTACACGCTCACCTGGTAACCTCTCCCAACCAGCGTCTCAATCAGAGAGACTATAGGGCTCTCGCGCACGTCGTCCGTACCAGCCTTGAAGCTCAAACCAAGAATCCCGACCTTCTTGCCCCCCGTGCTTTCCACTAATGCAACGGCGCGCTGGATCTGTGCCTGGTTGCTTGGTAGCAGGGACCCGAGCAACGGGCACTCGAGATCGCGCTCCCTAGCCCTGTAGAGTAAGGCTCGTAGGTCCTTTGGCAGGCACGATCCCCCAAAGGCAAACCCAGGCTTGAGGTACGCTGCTGAGAGGTTGAGCCGCCGATTCTGGCAAAAGATCTCCATCACCTCTTGCCCATCGATACCATGCGCCTTGCACAGATTCCCTATCTCATTAGCGAAGACGACTTTCAGGGCATGGAAGCCATTGTTGACATACTTCACCATCTCAGCCGTCTGCATGGACGTGCGCACCACGGGCGCCTCTACCGCAGATGCATACAGTTGCTGCAACGCATCCCCGCTGCGCCGGTCGAGTTCACCGATGACAATGTGGTCAGGGTGGTAGTAATCTTCGATGGCACAGCCTTCGCGCAAAAACTCCGGATGCATGCAGACGCCAAAGTCCGCGCCAGCAAGCCGGCGCGAATACTGTTCCAGCAATGGGATAAGCCTTCCCTGGACCGTGCCAGGAAGCACGGTACTACGTATCACGATAACGTGGTAGTCATGCTTGGTCGCTAAAGCGCTACCAAGCTCACGGCAGACGCTTTCGACATACTGGAGGTTGAGACTCCCATTGCCATTGCTGGGCGTTCCCACGCATATCATACTGATATCACTGTTGTGCACCGCTGCTAAGCTGTCGCAGGTCGTTTGTAGCCTGCCGGAACGCACGACCTCTCCTATGAGCTCATCCAAGCCCGGTTCGACGATCGGTGATCGACCTGAGCATACCTGTCTCACCTTCTGAGGGTTTATATCGATGCCGATCACCGTATGCCCATCGCGGGCCAGGCATGCTGCACAGACACATCCAACATAGCCGAGGCCAAAAACGCTCACTCTCATTAACCTGCTCTCCTCACCGAGAAGGCTGTATCGGCACAATGTGTCTTGGCACGTGGAGGCGTGTCCAGAAATAGACGGTGCCAGAGTTCTACACTCAGCAGGCCCCACAAGAGCGAGCCATGATTGGCAAAGCCCGTTTCGTGTTCAGCAAGCAACTTTTCGATGTAATCGGGATTGAACAGCCCGCGTCGTCGGCTCACTGCCGGTGAGAGGAGGTCACGCACGTACGCACGCGCCTCTTTGCGAAACCATACAGAGGTCGGGAGGGGAAACCCTTGCTTCTTGCGCGCCAGAATCTGGGCCGGAAGCCAGGCCCGGCTCACCTTTTTCAACAAGTACTTGCGCGTTAGGTACCCGAGTTTCAGGTGCGGTGGGAGCGAGGCCGCGAACTCAACCAGCTTGTGATCCAAAAGCGGGACGCGTGCCTCCACTGAGGCGGCCATGCTCGTTTTGTCGCCGCGGGCCAGGAGGTCGTCAGGTAGCCAGAGCTTTGTGTCTATATAGAGCATACGGCTCAGGCCATCGGTGGCATCGGTACGGGCAAGGTGGTGGGCAAAGACAGGATCCGCCGACACCGAATGAAGCTCTCGCTTCAGGCCATCCGAGAGCAGCGCCGCTTTCATAACGTGGTTGAAGAGCGGGAACCAGTTCGTCAGGCGGGTAACTTCGTCCGACTGGCAGAGGGCATGGAGTGCGATCTTTGACCGGCGTAACCCTGGAAGACGCGTGCTCGTGGCAAGCATCAGCGATTTAATAGACTTTGGCAGAGTGCAGAATAACGGGGACAGTCGCTCCCCAACGTACCGTGCATAGCCAGCAAATAACTCGTCGCCACCTTCACCTGTCAGGACCATCTTGACATGCTGCGACGCCAGTTTGGCGACCATGTAGTTAGCTAAGGCCGCCTCATCCGCAATAGGCTGATCCAGATGCCACACGATTTTTTCGGCAAGCTCTATGAAGTCCCGAGGCCCAATGAGGATCTCGTGGTGATCAGTCTGGTATCGTTCCGCGACGAGACGGGCGTAGGGCAGCTCACTGAACGACTCGCCTTCACCTGTGAAGCCCACAGAAAACGTCTTGACCGGCTCGTTCAGGAGCTGGCTCATAAGGGCTACAATCGTACTGGAGTCAATGCCGCCGCTGAGGAAGGCACCAAAAGGCACGTCACTCCTCAAGTGTAGCCTCACTGCTTCTCGCAGCAGCATTTCGAGCTGCTCAGCATACACCTCCTCCCTCTCTTGGCCGTTCTGGCTGTTAGCAAAGGATAGGTCCCAGTACTGCCGAATCGTCACACCATGCCAGTCGCACATCAACGTATGACCCGGTGGAAGAGCGTGGATGCCAGCAAACATGGTTTGAGGGGCAGGCACGTACTTCAGAGAGAGAAAATGACTCAGTCCTTCCAGATCTAGACAGGCATTCACCTTAGGATGTTGCAAAATAGCCTTGATCTCGGAACCAAACACCAGACGCCCGCCGGCATGCGCGTAGTATAGTGGCTTAATCCCCAACCGATCCCGAGCGAGAAGGAGGCGGCGGCGCTGTGCATCCCATACGGCAAACGCGAACATCCCTCGCAACTGGTGGACGCAATCCGCACCAAAGTCTTCATAGAGGTGGGCGATCACCTCCGTATCGCTTGCCGTCGTGAAGCGATGGCCACGCTGGCGAAGTTGGGCAGTGAGTTCGCGATAGTTGTAAATCTCGCCGTTAAACACGACGACCACACTACCATCTTCATTGAAGATCGGCTGCCTGCCGCCATCCAAGTCGATAATACTTAATCTACGGATACCTACGCCAAGGGGACCATCAACATGCAGCCCCTCATCGTCAGGCCCCCGGTGATGGATTACCTGCAGCATGTCACCGAGCGTCTTGCTCTCGACTCCGCTGTGAGTGTTGTAGTTGTACACACCACAAATGCCACACACAACACTACCTCCTCACACTACAAATGTTTTCAGGGTTTATCGCTCTGGCGAGCCTTCTTCAAGGTGTTTTCATAAACATGCATCACTCGCCGTGCCACTGCACAGCGATCTAGGTGATGGATATGTTCACGCCCTTGCGTTCTAGCCCGGTGACGCAGGATCTCACGGAGCTTTTCGGCGAACTCCGTTACCTCGGGATTGCAGATAAAACACCCCTTCGTCTTACCAATAACTTCTCGCACATCTCCGACGTCTGTGGCTACTATGGGGAGATTGCAAGCCATGGCCTGCTTGACGATGTTTGGTGACCCCTCCTGAAAAGAAGGGAAAACGAGCGCATCACATGCATTCATGTAAAGTGCCAGACGATCTTGGGTTTCCGTATATACGACGATTAGTTCAACAGCAGGATCGCACTGACTGAGGCGCTGGGCGGCGGCTTTGGCAAAGGGAAAGCGCTTTACTGGAATCGCCGGGTTGGCTGCAAACAATAGATACTTTTTCCAGGGCTCTAATCCGAGGATTGCTCTGGCATGCTCCCGCTCTACCGGCCGAAAGGTCTCAAAATCTACTTCGTGGGGAATGATGTACACATCGTCTTCACGCTTGAGTTGTCTAGCCATTTCCTTGCTCTGTACGATAACCGCATCTGCCAGCCGGCCTAATACCCGACCGGCAGTGACAACGAGCCTGCTCAACTGCGTTTTCCGCCCCTGCACATTCACTGTTCCCAGCAGGTCATCGCCGTGATACGTGACGACCACAGGCACTTGCCATTGGGTACGGGCCACCATGCCTGTATAACTGTAGTGGGCATGCACGAGATCAACCGGGTGGTTAGTAAGGCGCTGGCGCAGCTGTATCACACCCGTTGGATAAATGAGCTTCCGCCAGCGCCCTGCCAACACCAGCAGTTCAATTTCGACTCCAGCCTGTCTCAGTGACTCAACCTGAGTCCGAATAAAAGAGCCGAAGGCTGGATTCTCGAGAGTGGGATACATTGCGGTAATGATGAGGACCTTCATCAAACGTATCCTTTAGAAGCTGTTTTAAAACTCCCCGGCTTGGCAGTTGCGAGCAGCTTGAGCGGAACACTCGAACTGCCAAACAGCAGAAGAATCAAGGACCGTACATGGTCCTATAGCGACCTCTTTTTATGAGAAAATCCGTCGTCATCCGAATTTTAAAACAGCTTCTAACAGAGACTTCCTGAGCAATAACGCGACCACAGACTCGCAGGTCTCTCGAGACCCTTCCGATAGGCAGCAATGACGGTGTGTCCGGCGCGCCCGAGGGAACGGATAGCACCAAGGGCAGAGAGTTGTTTAGCGTCTGTTATGAGGATACGGAGAGATCTCGTTTTCATCCCCACCGGAGTATCCTCTTAGCGTGCGCAATCATATGATGCGCTTTCAACTGGATATAAGCCGGACTCATATCGGCACCAACGGCATATCGCCTAAGCTCCAAAGGTGGAGTCATCCTATCGTTGGGCTCCTGAATCGAGGTAACGGAGGCGTCTACACCGCACTCCTCGAGAATCTTGACACTTTCTCCATCATAGTCCCGCGCCCGCCCATTGGGGTACGCAAATAGTTCACAAGGCCGGCCGGTGAGCTCGTGAACTGCATTGATGGACCGCTCGATTTCGTTTCTCTGTTCATCAAGAGAAAGTTGACTCAGTATTGCATGGCTGTGTGTATGTGCTCCAAATTCTATCAGTCCAGATGCGGCCATTTCTGCAATTGCTTCGCCGTTGAGCATACGGAAAGGAGAGCCTGCTGGAATTGGACAAGTCGGCTCATCCCCCAACTCTCGAGTTATCCAACGCACTGCGGTCAAGAGGTCCGGATGGGAGAACTCCTTCAGCTTCGCCTGCATTATTACGGCAGCCTCGGCCTTAGACAAAGGGTCTGAGAGATCGAACGTGTACCCATTCCACTCAAGTGCAAGCTTCTTTGTTTTCGTCAGGGTTTGGTTAAGACGACAAAACCAGACAGTATCATCCGTATTCACCAGTCCCGTGACAAGAAAAATAGTAGCAGGGACTCCTACTTCTCGGAGAATTGGAAAAGCGAGATCGTAATTATTTTGAAAACCATCATCAAAGGTGACCACAGCCGTGGGGCGAGATATTCTCCCATTCTTCAGCCGCCTCACAGCATCAGAAAGGGATAATAGCTCGAAATTTTTTTTCAAATACTGAATCTGACTTATGAAAGAAGATAGATCAACAAAACACCAATCGTGAACTGTCAATGGTTTTGAGATAATGGCATGATACATCAGAATGGTCAGTTGATTCCGAAAAATCGTTCTATGCAATAACTTGGGCAATCCTGAACGGACAACGGACTGATATCCAAGATTTATGATAGCCGATTCCACAAAAACCTCCTCAAAGCAATATGAAAAGGTGCTGACGAGACATCTGTTTGAATGATCCTACAATAAAGCGGACGGGGACGGCTTGCCATCGCCAAGCCCGGCAGCACGCGCAGCGCGTCCAGGAGACGATCGACTGTCAAGGCCACGTCGATATGGGCCAAGGACACGCCGATGAGGTATACGTCAGAACCCAATTCGCCTGCCTCCGGATGGTGACCGAGATCCGTGCGTTCTCCCGGTTGCTCCTAACCGCTCCTATAGGGCCCCCGTGACACACCGGCATGGTGCACCTGGCCAACCCACAGATCATAAGGCTGCTGAGCTTTCCACATCCATGGCCTAAGAGCATCTCCGGTATCTGCTCTGGGACGGTCTGCTCACCTACCTGGAGAACTGCCATGCCGAATCCGTCGGTCACAGAGTTGGAGCGACTTCGAGGCGCCTGACCAGAGCAAAAGCCAGTCAACAGAGTATATCCCTTAACTGCTTTGTCCATGCGCCGAGCGCAGCGCATAGGTTTGCACCTTTAATAACAGATGGTAGAGGATCATCACCAGATTTCTGGGATAGGATCTGCGATCGGTGAGCAGGCCATAGTTGCCTCGCGAGAAGAACTCTCCTCCGGCTACTCTCTGCTGCGAGATGACCAGTCTGTAGGCTTGCTCGGCGAAGGGACCAAAATTGCCCAGTCCTAGCATAGTCGCTTGATCGAGGGCGGCGGCGACAGCGGCAGTAAAGTGAGGCACCTCAGGCCGCGTGTGGTAGCAGTCATAGCGGGCCGCACCTGAGTCGGAGAGGCCTTTGGACAGGAAGATCGCAAGTTTTTCAAGGATCGGCCAAACTGCTTGATCCCCAGTAATGCGGTAGTAGTGCACCAAATCGAGAAACTCGAAGGCGTTGTATTGGAAACAAAGGAAATGAGGCCGTCCCTTTGTTTTGGCCGCTGGAACCACGTAGGGAAGCTCACCCCCTTCAGTTTGCACATGGCGTAAGAAGGCAACCATAGCTTCGCACGGGGCGAGATATAGATCATCGTTGGTTGCTTCGGCTAGACTGGCCAAGACCCAGAGGGTCAGGGTTGTATTGTTAGGTACCATATTGGCTGATGAATTGGCCCAGTAATTGATCGCAAGTAGATTGCCGTTTTGCTGAAAACCGATATTCTGGATGAGAAACTTATGCCACTTCTTGGCAGCATCCAACAGGGATTCCTGCCGGGTGCGGCGATAGCTCTCAAGTAATCCGAGAGTGGCAACGTGCCCTTCTACCGTGGCGATTTTGCCTTTCCGTGAAGGAATGGGTGGGTACTCCCAGTAGCCTTCAGGTCTTTGTGCAGCAATCACGAAGCGGGAGCAGTCCAAGGCAAGCTCTCTGCACTGTACATTGTCCAGAAGGTCGGCGATAAGCCAATTAGCAAGGATCCAATACCCCTGCGCCTGCAAAAAAACGTAATTGTCTGCCCAGGGCAAGAAGTCCAAGTAACTCTTGACAAAACGACCGAAGCGGAGTTGCAGGCGCACCCCGGAATCCGGACCTGTAATGGCTTGGCCGTTCCAATGTGTCTGAAGCACGTAACTGTGTAGGCGACTAATGGTATCGCGTAAGTCACTGGCTGCAATTGTCATCTGCCTATCCTTGAGCCTGATAGCCTTGGACGAACTAGAGGAAAGCAGTGCTCATGCGTCATGGCAGCTCATGAAGCCTCACTGCCGCATGGCAGTATGCATCTGTGGCCTCTTGGATCGCCGCTTTTCGCCGCTCGCCTGTCGACCGTGTAAGGTACAGTGATACACAGCGAGCGTTTGCTCAGCCACGACGCTCGGCGAGCATTCCGTCTCAATCTTGCGCTTGCCACTGGCGCCATACTGCCGGCGTAGCTCCTGGTCTTGTAAAAGACGCACGATAGCGTCTGCCAACGCTTGCTCATCGCGCGGTGGCACCAGATAACCAGTGTGACCATGCTCGACCATCTCGGGGAGACTTCCCACGGTCGT
>Ga0081455_10005740_pt1 | contig 13533 bp, 10 predicted proteins | sample TabmetS3T2R1_FD_70207 | JGI IMG/M metagenome (GOLD analysis project Ga0081455, IMG submission 70207) | Tabebuia heterophylla rhizosphere microbial communities from the University of Puerto Rico - S3T2R1 | ecosystem: Host-associated > Plants > Roots > Rhizosphere ... | reverse complement strand
CGCCGCAGCGCATCGCACCGTACTCAGCGGCTATCACCGCCGATGTCGTTGCGAACGGTGATGAGCTGGGCAGTGGTCGCTTTGTGCTGCTCCACGACCCGGCCGGTAACGCCGCCTGGCAGGGCACGTTCCGGTGCGTTACCTTCGCGCGAGCAGATCTCGATCCGGAGATGCTGCCAGACCCCTTGCTCGCTGGTGTGGGGTGGTCGTGGTTGATTGACGCACTCGAGAGTCACGCCGCTGCCTACGATGCCCCAAGCGGCACGGTGACCTCGGTCTCCAGCGAATCGTTCGGGGGTATGTCCTCTGAACCGCCGCGCGCGGAGATCGAGATACGTGCCTCGTGGACTCCGTTGCTGGAGGATGGCGCCGGGATGAACCCTCATCTGGCCGCCTGGGCTGAACTACTCTGTACCTTAGCGGGGCTGCCACCGCTACCCGCCGGGGTGGTGTTGATGCCGTCACGGCGTAAACCGCCGAGCCGAAGTACCCGGAGACGTTGACAGAAGTACCGCTAACCGCATCCGATCTTGATCAGGAAGCGGAGCTACTCACCGAGCCCGCGGAGGGTGTGCCAGCAATCGTCAGCACCCCCGACGCCTTGCACCAGACAGTCGATGCCCTGCGTCGCGGAAGCGGGCCGGTAGCCATGGACGCTGAGCGGGCGCACGGCTTCCGTTACAGCCAGCGCGCCTATCTCATCCAGCTGCGCCGTGCTGGAGCCGGGACGCATCTAGTGGATCCCTCCGCATTCGGCCAGCCGGCCGATCTTTCAGCCCTTGGTGCCGCAGTGTCCGAGGCCGAGTGGGTTATCCACGCGGCCGGCCAGGATCTCCCGTGCTTGTACGAGGTCGGGCTGGTGCCGACAACGCTGTTCGACACCGAACTCGCCGCACGACTGCTCGGCTATCCGCGAGTTGCTCTGGGCACAATGATCGAGGAGATGTTGGGGGTGCGGCTGCTGAAAGAGCACTCCGCTTCAGACTGGTCGAAAAGACCGCTGCCCCAGGAGTGGCTGGTCTATGCCGCCCTGGATGTCGAGCTCCTGATCGAACTTCGCGACCGACTCGCAACCCGGCTGGTTGAAACTGACAAGTGGCGCTGGGCCGAACAAGAGTTTGCGGCGCTGGTTGCAAACGCTGGGATCAGCCCCGAGCCGCGACGGGACCCCTGGCGCCGCACCTCTGGAATCCATCACGTTCACAATCGTCGCGGTCTGGCGTACGTCGCAGAGCTCTGGTACGCCCGCGATGCAATAGCGCAACGCCTGGACCGGGCGCCAGCCAAGATTCTGCCCGATATTGCAATTACGGAACTGGCTTCCCAGAAGTACCCCGATCGCACCACGCTTCGGCAGATCCCGGCGTTCGCTCGCCGCCAGGCGAGGCGGGCCGAATCCAGCTGGCTGAAGGCGCTCGACGCTGCCGCACGGATGCCAGAGAGCGCTCTGCCGCCGATGCACGTTCCTAGCGACGGGCCTCCGCAATCGCGGTTGTGGGCAGCGAAAAATCCTGGGGCCGCCGCCCGGTTAGCGGCGGTGCGCGCTGCTCTGCTGGCTATCTCGGAACAATATGAAGTGCCGATGGAGAACCTCCTCACGCCGGACCACCTACGCCGCCTGGCCTGGCGGCCGCCAACCCCCTTGACCGAGGAGGCCGTCGATCAGGCGTTGACTTCTCTCGGCGCCAGGCCCTGGCAGCGTGAACTCGCGGTCTCAGCCATCACCCCACTGCTCGCCTGACCCGGCCGCCCTCGGCTGCGATAGTTACTGATGAGTAATATTTCGGTATGCCTCGTGACCTTCGAGATGTGGTCTTTGTAGACGGTGTACGCACCCCCTTCGGCAAGGCCGGCTCTCTGTATGCCGAGACCAGGGCCGACGACCTCGTCGTCAACTGCATCCGGGAACTGCTGCGGCGGCATCCCGAGCTTCCGCCAGATCGGATCGACGACGTGGCCATCGCTGCCACCACGCAAATCGGGGACCAGGGTCTGACGATCGGTCGTACGGCCGCCTTGCTTGCTGGACTTCCGCGCTCGGTCCCCGGCTTTGCGATCGATCGGATGTGCGCGGGAGCGATGACGGCGGTGACCACCACAGCTTCAGGAATCGCCTTCGGTGCCTATGACGTCGCCGTTGCGGGCGGAGTCGAGCACATGGGCCACCATCCCATGGGTGAAGGCATCGACCCGAATCCCCGAATCATCGCCGAGAAGCTGGTCGATCAGTCAGCGTTGATCATGGGATCCACTGCGGAGAACCTTCATGATCGCTTTCCTGGCATCACCAAGGAGCGAGCCGATGCGTTTGCGGCGCTCAGCCAGCAACGGGTGCAGCGCGCGTACGAGCAAGGTCTGATCCAGGAGTCACTGGTCAATGTGGCGACTCGTAACTCCGAGCTCGGCTGGGGCCTGGCGGTTGCAGACGAGCAACCGAGACCAGACACCACTGTCGAGGCGCTAGCGACTCTGAGGACTCCGTTCCGTCCGCATGGTCGTGTCACGGCAGGCAATGCGGCTGGCCTGAACGATGGAGCGACGGCGTGCCTGCTGGCTGCCGAGAGTGTTGCCGCCGAGCTCGGTATGCCGGCCGCCATGAGGCTCGTCTCTTACGCGTTCGCTGGCGTCGATCCCGAGGTGATGGGCGTCGGACCGATTCCCTCGACAGAGAAAGCGCTAGCCAAGGCCGGACTGTCGATGGACGACATTGGTGCCTTCGAGATCAACGAGGCATTTGCCGTCCAGGTGCTTGCATTCTGTGATCATTTCGGGCTGGCTGCCGAGGATCCGCGCCTCAACCCGTACGGCGGCGCCATTGCCCTTGGCCATCCGCTCGCCAGCTCCGGGGTGCGACTGATGATCCACCTGGCGCGTGCGTTCCGGGAGCATCCGGAGGTCCGCTATGGGCTCACTACGTTGTGCGTCGGTCTAGGTATGGGTGGCACGGTGATCTGGGAGAACCCCCACTTCTCGGAGGAGGCACAGTGACGGCGGACGAGCTCGAACGACTGATCACCGAAGCCGCTGCCAGGAGCGATGGCGAGGTCGTCACCCACGCCCTGAGCCGGGATATCAAGCTGCCGCACACAACCGGAACGGCAGTGTTGATCACGTTGGACAACGGGCGTGATCACACTCGGCCCAATACCTTGGGGGCCCGGGGTTTGAGTGAGCTGAACCGAGCGATCGATGCTGCTCTTGCCCGAACCGACGTCTTGGCGATCACGGTGACCGGCAAGCCGTTCATGCTGGCGGCTGGCGCCGACCTCTCCGGATTCTCCAAGATCGTCAAACGCGACGAGGCGCTCGCCATTGCGCGGATCGGGCATGCAGTTTTCGACAAGCTGCACACGTCGCGAGTGCCGACTTTTGCCTTCATCAACGGGCTTGCGCTCGGCGGCGGCCTGGAGCTCACGCTGCACTGCCACTACCGGACAGTCTCCGCTGCAGCCCGAGGAATCGCTCAGTCCGAATGCTTCCTGGGCCTCCTTCCGGGTTGGGGCGGCACGTTCTTGGTGCCCAACCTGATCGGCGCAGAACGGGGCGTGCAGCTGATCATCGAAAACCCGCTCAACCAGAACAAGATGCTCAATGGTCCCCAGGCGTACGAGCTGGGCTTAGCCGACGCGATCTTCGACAGTGCCGATTTCCTGGCCGTTTCCTTGGACTGGGCCGGTCAACTCGTCGCCGGCTCGCTGACGGTGACTCGGCCTGAGGTCGATCGTGGCGAAGCCTGGGAGGAGGCATTGGCCCGCGCCCGCAACTTCGTGGACAGCAAGGTCTTCGGCGCTGCACCGGCCCCATATCGGGCGCTCGAGCTCATGGCAGCAGCAAGGACTGCGGACCGGATTGAGGCATACGCCGGCGAGGACGAAGCACTAGCCGATCTGATCATGGGTCCCGAGACGCGCGCGAGTCTGTATGCCTTCGACCTGGTTCAAAAGCGGGCGCGCAAGCCGGCCGGCGCACCCGATCCCACACTGGCGCGACCCGTGACGAAGGTAGGGGTCGTCGGTGCCGGCCTGATGGCAAGCCAAATCGCGATCTTGTTCTTGCGCCTCCTTCAGGTGCCCGTAGTGATCACCGATCTCGATCAAGACAGAGTCGACAAGGGATTGGGGTACGTGTCGGCCGAGATCGACAGGCTGCTCGGCAAGCGCCGGATCTCTCCCGACGAGGCGAACCGGCTGCGCGCACTCATCTCCGGCACGACCGAGTTGGAGGATTTCGCTGATTGCGACTTCGTGATCGAAGCAGTCTTCGAAGAGATGTCGATCAAGAAGCAAGTCTTCGCTGATCTTGAGAAGCATGTTGCCGCCAGCTGTGTGCTGGCCACCAACACCTCCTCGCTGTCTGTGGCGCAGATGGGAGCAGATCTCGATCATCCGGAGCGAGTAGTCGGCCTCCACTTCTTCAACCCGGTGGCGGTGCTGCCACTGGTAGAGATCGTCCGGGCTCCGGCCACCGATGAAGAGACCGTGGCCACAGCATTCAAGGTGGCCAAGACGTTGAAGAAGAACGCCGTGCTGGTGAAGGACTCGGCCGGCTTCGTGGTGAACCGGCTGCTGCTCAGGTGGATGGCGGAGATCTTCGCTGCTGTTGATGAGGGGACCCCTGTTCCGGTTGCCGATGCGGCGCTGCGGCCGCTCGGGTTGCCCATGTCACCCGGTGTACTGCTTCAGCTGGTTGGTCCGGCGGTCGCCTTGCACGTGGTCGAGAGCCTGCACGCGGCGCTCGGCGATCGGTTCCCTGTCTCGCGAAACCTCCAAGCGCTGGTTGATGCCCAGCGGCCTGGCATCTATGACTGGACGGCTGAGGGAAAGCCGTACGTCAGCGACGAGACCGCAGGGCTGCTCGAGGTCGGCGATCAGCCGAGCACAGCCGATCAGGTACGCGATCGGGCGCTGAACGCACTGGCAGAGGAAATTGGCTTGATGCTGGCTGAAGAAGTCGTCGCCGCGCCAATGGATATCGACCTGTGCTTGATCCTCGGTGCCGGCTGGCCGTTCCATCTTGGCGGCATTACGCCCTATCTGGACCGCGAGGGCGTGTCCGAGCGCGTGGTGGGTCGTCGCTTCCTATCACCTGGAGTCGCCTCCGTACCTACCGGGTGACGTGCGGGAGGCCTCCCGAAGGAGGCGTCTCCCTTCCGATCGGTCCTGTTGCTTTCGGAGTGGACCATCTCCACAGGGCTGGGACCGTAGCAAGGTCATCATCCCGTTTCCCTTTGTGTTTCGGAACCGGCCTTGCTTTGGACGGGACGGCGAGTTAACGCCTAGTTGTGAGGTGTCCTGTCTGGACTCAACTGGGTTCAGACAAGTCGGCTCGGGTGGATTGCTGTTCGAGTGGCTCGTCCGCCCGCGCAATCGCCTCGACCGCGTACCGGGCGATGTTTTGCGGTGTCAATCCGATCTCCTTGAGCAGCTCACCGCGGCCACCATGTGGCAGGAACTCTTGCGGGATACCGAACTCCCGAATCGGCGTGTACACGCCCGCCGACCGCAGTTCCTGCGCCAGCCGCGCTCCCCAACCGCCCACGACACCGTTGTCCTCGATCGTTATCACAAGATCATGATCAACTGCCAGAGCGATCAACGCCGGGTTGACCGGCAGTGCCCAGACCGGGTCGACAACCGTTACCCCGATCCCCTGGTCCGAGAGTCGCTCGCCGACAGCGACTGCCGTCGCGGCGAGCGGGCCTAGACCGAGCACCAGCACCCGTGGCTGCTCGGTCTTGAGCAGCATGTCCATACCGTCCAGTTGATCGACGGCTGGAAGATCCTGCGGCACCTGCTCCTTGGGGAGCCGGATCACGCTCGGGGCGTCGTCGATGCTCAGCGATCGCGCCAGCACGTCGCGCAACCGGCTGCCGTCGCGCGGCGCGGCCAAATGCAGGCCCGGCACAACCTGCAAGATCGACAGATCCCACATGCCGTGATGGCTTGGCCCGTCCGGTCCGGTAATGCCGGCCCTGTCGAGCACGAAGGTGACGCCGCATCGATGCAGCGCCACATCCATCAGGACCTGGTCGAATGCACGGTTGAAGAAGGTGGAATAGACCGCTACCACCGGATGCAGGCCACCCATGGCAAGGCCCGCGGCCGAAGTTACGGCATGCTGTTCGGCGATGCCGACGTCGAAGCAGCGCTCCGGGAACGCATCGGCAAAGCGGTGCAGGCCCGTCGGATAGACCATCGCCGCCGTAATGGCAACGACACGTTCATCGGCACGACCCAGCCGCAAAAGCTCTTCGGAGAACAACTCGGTCCACATCTGGCCGGCTGAGCCGCCGATGGCCTCGCCGGTCGTGGCGTTGATCTTGCCGACAGCGTGGAAGCGGTCCTCCTCATGGTTCTCGGCTGCCTTGAAACCATTGCCCTTGCGTGTGATGCAATGCACCAGGACGGGCGCGCGGAACTGCTTGGCCTGCCGGAGCGCGCGCTCCACCTCGGCGATGTCATGACCATCGACGGGGCCGACGTATTTCAAGCCAAGATCGGAAAACAGCCCCTGCGGAGCGAGAACATCCTTCAGCCCGATTTTGATGCCGTGCAAGATGTCGTACGCGGCATTCCCGACCAGCGGCGCGCGACTGACATTGCGTTTCACCAGTTCCAAAACTTGCTCGTAACGCGGGTTGGTGCGTAGCCCACTCAGGTGCCGTGCCAGGCCTCCAACCGTCGGAGTGTAGGACCTGCCGTTGTCGTTCACCACGATCACCAATGGCAGGTCATCAGAGGCCGCGATATTGTTCAGCGCCTCCCATGCCATTCCGCCGGTGAGGGAACCGTCCCCGATGAAGGCGACGACCGTCCCTCCTTTGCGCTGCAGCCGAATGGCCTTTGCCAGTCCGTCGGCGTAGGAGAGCGCGGTTGACGCGTGGGAGTTCTCCACCCAGTCGTGCTCAGACTCTGTCTGGCTGGGGTACCCGGACAAACCGTGGCGCTGCCGCAGTGTCGGGAATCGATCTTGGCGGCCAGTCAAGATCTTGTGCACGTAGCTCTGGTGTCCAGTGTCGAAGATGATCGGGTCGCGCGGCGAATGGAAGACGCGATGCAGGGCGATGGTCAGCTCGATGACTCCGAGGTTGGGTCCGAGGTGACCGCCGGTCTGGCTTACGTTCTCGATCAGGAACGACCTGATCTCCAGGCTCAGCTCACGCAGCTGATCTGTCGCCAATTCCCGGAGGTCTTCTGGGCTACGGATCGAGCTCAACAGTCCGTCCCGGGCGGCTGACATGGGCTTGAGTTTACGTGTTCGACGGTCCCCGGATCACAACTGTGGCCCATCACACGTCCCGCGACTCAGCTGCCTCACAGCTTGCGAACGAAGACCCGCCCTTGCAGAGCCTCGTCAACGAGGGCAACAGCCCGGCGAGTGCGGGTAAGCCGGGCTTCTTGCTCCAGCCACGCCTGCGTCGCCTCCTCCACGACCTCTGCATCGACGTACTCACTGATACTGGTACGGACTGCAGCAAGTCCTCGTTGTGACGCCTCATGCTGGCCGTTGACGAAGTGAGTCGCAAACTGCGCCAATACCACCGGATGATTGCGAAGGACGCGATATGCGCGAAAGTCCGGAGGGCAGCAATCCAGCAGATAGGCGATGGCGGTCGCCTCCCAACCAGTCGCTCCGGGCGGTCGCACCTGTGCCGGCCAGCCGGGCGGCACATAGACCGAAGAGCTCATGGTCTGGACTATATTCGAACTGATGTTCGAACCGCTAGCTTTCGCACGCGTGTTCCCAAGTAATGTCGGTCCATGATCGCGCGAATCTGGAGAGGCGCGGTGCGCCGAAAGGACGCTGCTGCCTATGCGAGCTACATCGACAGCACCGGCATGGCTGAGTACCGAGCGACACCAGGTAATCAAGGTGCGTGGATGCTGCGGCGGGACGAGGGGGATCGCTCTGAGATCATCACGTTCTCACTGTGGGACTCGCGGGACAGCGTCCGATCGTTCGCCGGCGAGGACATCGACCAGGCTGTCTTCTATCCGGAGGATGACCGCTACCTCATCGAGCGTGATGAGCTGGTGCGTCACTATGAAGTGGTGGCTTGAGGCCCATCCAGCAGCTTCCAGCGGGCGGGCACTAATCTGAGCCGGTGAGCGATGTCATCTGCCAGATCGTGAGCGGTGAGCTGGACGCGGCGATCGTGGCGCGTAATGACCAGGTGATCGCTTTCCTTGATCACCGGCCAGTGTTCAAGGGTCACGTACTGGTCGCTCCGACTCGCCACGTCGACACTCTGCTGACGCTTCCAGAAGAGCTCACGGTTCCACTGCTGACCATGACCCAGCGGATCGCAGTCGCGATCAGTGCTGCGCTAGGCGCTCAAGGGACTTTCGTGGCAGTCAACAACGTGGTGAGTCAGTCGATACTCCACCTACACATCCATGTGGTTCCACGAACCAAAGGCGACGGGCTGCGAGGCTTCTTCTGGCCTCGGACGCACTATGCAGCTGGCGAGATCGATCGCTACGCGAAGCTGATCACGGAAGCCATACCCGAGGCTACGCGGCAACTCGCTGGCCTTACCCTCCGCGAAGAGCCCGACCGCGGTAGAGATAGCTGAAGGGTCGCGGCCCGTCCCCGTATTCGGTTTTCAGCTCACTGATCATCAGGCCGGCGTGAGTGATCAGGTCGTCGATCGGCCGGTCGAGATGGCAGCCTCCAGCGATCCGGGTGTGGACCGGATGCAGCCGGCGCTGCCAGCGGCGTACGGATTCTGTGGGCGCGCGACCGTGCTCGAGGAAATGCAACGCACCTTCCGGCGTGAGCACTCGGTGAATCTCACGCAACGCGGCATCCACGGCCGGGATAGTGCACAAGGTGTAGGTGGACAACACACAGTCCACCGATCCATCCGGCAATGCAAGCCGAGCGCCATCACGCCCTATCCGTTCCACCGGCGCGGATGCGGCTGCCTCCCGCGGTTGCGCGAGTCGCATGGCCGACTCCGATGGCTCGACCACCAAGATCTCGGTCACCTCAGCCGGATAGTGGTAGAGATTGAGACCGCTGCCGAAGCCGATCTCCAGTACTCGACCGTGCAGGCCCTGACAAACCTTGGCACGCCGGGCGTTCACCTCAGGCGTGCTGAGCACCCGATCCATCAGCCGCGGCAGCACGTGATCGTTCCAAACCCCCACGCGTCCAGGCTAGTGTTTGCACCGATAGTGATCAGACGCCGAAGGCGGTCTCGAGTAAGACGGTCATTGCAGAAAACTCGGGTTGTCGCTGCGGAAACCCGCAGTCCCGACCAGAGACTGCAGGCTCACTGTCGACATGCAGCTGGTAGTGCGCATCCGAGGTGCACGGCACGACGGGCTCGTCGATGATGCGCGCCTGGAGCAGCCGGATTGTGTCGCGCTGCTGGATCGACAGCTCGTGCAGCTCAGATTTGCGGCCACCGATCGTGATCATCGCCCGTCCGCGTCCATCGATCCTGATCGTATAGGCCAGTTGATCTTGAACCTGCAAGTGCTCGAGTCGCATCGGCAGCAGCCGTGGCTCAGCTGTGTCGACCGGTCCGTCGAAGTTTCCTTGCATCGCCGGGCCGAGGATGCTGAGGACCTCGTCGAATGCCGGCGTCGGCTCGGATTTTTCGCCGCATGGCTCAGTACGGCTCATCGAAAGGCTGCCCATCGTCACCTCGGTCGTGATCTGGTCTGAGCAGACCGGTGCCGGGGCCTTCGATTTCCGCTGCGCCTCTCGAGTGACCTCCTCTTGGAATTGCTCGGACGTCAGCAGTTCCTGAAGTCGGCTCAAAGACTGATCGCTCAACTGGCCGGCGGCTGGCGCGTGAGAAATCAGCAACGCGACGCCGTCCGCTCCCCTCACGTACAAGATGTTCTGGCGGCCGTCGATGCCGCCGAACTCACCGACGGAGAAGTCGGTGAACGGTTCGGACGGCGTGGCGAGAGGACCAATGAGCGAACAACCCGCGACGGTCAATGTTGCCGCTGCGAGGAGCACCGCGACCTGCCGGCGGAGCTTCCCAGCGATCACCACAACACAATGACGAATTGGCTAGCCACCAAGGTTCCTGAGCTGCCGACGGCGGCGAAGAAGCGAACATCGTTGCGAGCGAAGCGAGCAGAAGACACAGCGCGATGCGCGAGCAGCTCACAAATAAAGGGATCTCTACTTCTTGATCAAAGACCGCAGCACGTACTGCATGATTCCGCCGTTGCGGTAGTAGTCGGCCTCACCGGGGGTATCGATACGGACGACTGCGTCAAAGCTGACATCGCCGGCATTGACCTTCACCGTTTCTGGCGTACGACCCTCATTGAGTTCGGTAATTCCGGTGATGTCAAAGGTCTCCTCGCCGGTAAGCCCAAGGGAATTGGCGTCCTCTCCCTCGGGAAACTGCAGTGGCAGCACACCCATTCCAATGAGGTTGGATCGGTGGATCCGTTCATACGACTCGGCAATTACGGCCTTGACCCCGAGCAATGCCGTGCCCTTCGCCGCCCAGTCTCGCGAGGAACCCGAGCCGTACTCCTTGCCAGCCAGTACCACGAGCGGGGTGTCCGCTGCGATGTAGTTCTGCGACGCCTCATAAACCGTCGTGACAGCTTCGTCCGGTGAGGTGAAGTCTCGGGTGAATCCGCCCTCGGTGCCCGGTGCCAGCTGGTTGCGGAGACGAATGTTGGCAAAGGTTCCTCGGATCATCACCTCATGGTTGCCACGCCGCGACCCGTAGGAGTTGAAATCCTTCCGCTCGACACCGTGTTCGGAGAGGTATTGCCCAGCGGGCGATTCGGCCTTGATGGAGCCGGCTGGGGAGATGTGATCCGTAGTGATCGAGTCACCCAGTCTGAGCAGCACCCGTGCCCCGCTGATGTCGCCGACAGGCGCCGGCTCCGCCGGCATACCGTCGAAGTACGGCGGCTTGCGGACATAGGTCGAATCCTCGTCCCAGTCGAAAATCTCACCCTCAGGCGTCGGCAGAGACTGCCACTGCTCATCACCGGCAAAGACGTCCGCATAGGACTCGGCGAACATCTCCGCCCCGATCGCCGACGAGACGATTTCATCGATCTCGGCCTCGCTCGGCCAGAGGTCGGCAAGGCGAACCTCGTTCCCCTGCTCATCGGTGCCGAGCGAGTCTTCCAGCAGGTCGATGTCCATCGTGCCGGCGATCGCGTACGCCACGACCAGGGGCGGCGAAGCCAGGTAGTTCATCTTGACGTCAGGGTTGATCCTGCCCTCGAAGTTCCGGTTGCCGGACAGCACCGAGACCACCGCAAGATCATTTTCGTGTACCGCTGCACTGACCTCCGGAATGAGCGGCCCGGAGTTGCCGATGCACGTGGTGCAGCCGTAGCCGACCAGATTGAAACCGAGCTTGTCGAGGTACGGTGTCAGGCCGGAGCGGTCGTAGTAGTCGCTGACCACCTTCGATCCGGGCGCCAGTGTGGTTTTCACCCAGGGCTTGCGGTTCAATCCACGCTCGACCGCCTTCTTGGCGATCAGGGCTGCGCCGATCATCACACTCGGGTTTGACGTGTTCGTGCAGGACGTGATCGCGGCGATCGTCACCGCTCCATGGTCGAGATCGAAGGATGTGCCGTCCGCCAGCTTCACAGGCACCTGCTTGTTAGGTCTGCCGATGTCGGCCGGAACGTCCTCGCCGTACTCGTGCGGCGCCAGCGATTCGCCGAATCCGCGACTGGGTACGTCGGAGGCCGGGAATGATTCGTCGACCGACTCATCCCAGCCTGTCAACTCCTCAGCCGAGACAAAGTCACGCAGTGCTTCCCGAAAGCCCTGCTTGGCATGCGCGACCTGCACGCGGTCCTGTGGGCGCCTAGGCCCTGCGATGCTCGGTACGACCGTGCCAAGATCAAGTTCCAAATATTCGGAGTATCGGGGTTCCCGGTCGTCGGAGTGCCACAGACCCTGCTCCTTGGCGTACGTCTCGACGAGGGCAATCTGCTGATCACTGCGACCCGTGAGTCTCAGGTACTCAGTGGTCTTGGAGTCGATTGGGAACACCGCAATCGTGGAGCCGTACTCCGGACTCATGTTGCCGATCGTGGCCCGATTAGCGACGGGAACTCCAGAGACGCCTGGCCCGTAGAACTCGACGAATTTGCCGACCACTTTGTGCTGTCGCAGCATCTCGGTGATGGTCAGGACAAGATCAGTGGCGGTCGCACCCTCACGCAAGGCGCCGGAAAGTTTGAAGCCGACTACCCGAGGGATGAGCATGGACACCGGCTGTCCGAGCATCGCCGCCTCCGCCTCGATCCCGCCGACACCCCAGCCGACCACGCCCAGGCCGTTGACCATGGTGGTGTGAGAATCAGTACCGACACACGTATCGGGATAGGCGTAAAGCTCGGTGTCCCCGGAGCCTGCCGAAGATTCGACCTCACGAGAGAAGATCACGCGTGCCAGATGCTCGATGTTGACCTGGTGCACAATCCCGGTACCCGGCGGGACCACTTTGAAATCGTCGAAGGCGGTCTGGCCCCAACGCAGGAACTGATAGCGCTCGCGGTTGCGCTCATATTCGATCTCCACGTTTCGGGCGAACGCGTCAGCGGTGCCGAACACGTCGGCGATGACCGAGTGATCGATCACCAATTCGGCCGGAGCGAGTGGATTGATCTTGGCCGGATCGCCGCCCATCTCGCCCATTGCCTCGCGCATCGTGGCCAGATCGACCACACATGGCACCCCCGTGAAGTCCTGCATGATCACCCGCGCAGGCGTGAACTGGATCTCCTCGCTCGGCTCCGCGTCCTGATCCCAACCCGCAAGCGCACGGATATCATCGGCTGTGATGTTGGCGCCATCCTCGGTGCGGAGCAGGTTCTCGAGCAAGATTTTGAGGCTGTACGGCAACGATTCCGATCCCTCGACGGCATCAAGCCGGAAGATCTGGTACGACTCGTCACCCGCCTGGAGGGTCGACTTGGCATCGAAGCTGTTCAGACTCATAAGCCCTCCTTAGGTCACCGCATAGAAACTATCTTGACGTCAAGATAACACGCCTTACTTTTGTGCACTGCTCGCGCATCGCGCGTGGAATCCGCCGCTGTCGTCGTCGCTCGGAGAGGTAACAGCGCCTCTCCTCGCTCCTCCTCCATGCGGCGGCGCGCGATTCCCGACGCTCGCAGTGCCGGTGCTCGTCGTGGGCACTGAGCGTCGCGTGAGATGGCGATGACACCATAGTCCCGAGAGCAGCTTCGGCGGCGGTAGGATCGGCGTCCCTTCGACAAGGGGGTAAATGAGCGGCAACGCAAGCTTTCGGCCGATCAACACCACCGTGCTCTCGGTGTGTGCGGTTGACGCACCGATCGTGATGACCTCTGCCACTTTCGACGAACGGTTGGCAGATACCTACCGGCGGGTGGGCACGCGGCCCGGCATGCTGGAGAAGCTGGCTGGCGTGATCGAGCGTCGTTGGTGGCCAGCGGACGTGAGCTTCGCGGATGCCGCAGCCATGGCGGCTGCCAAGGCGCTGGCCGAGGCCGGCATCACGCCTGCGCAGGTCGGCGTCATGATCAACACCGC
>Ga0081455_10005739_pt1 | contig 13533 bp, 19 predicted proteins | sample TabmetS3T2R1_FD_70207 | JGI IMG/M metagenome (GOLD analysis project Ga0081455, IMG submission 70207) | Tabebuia heterophylla rhizosphere microbial communities from the University of Puerto Rico - S3T2R1 | ecosystem: Host-associated > Plants > Roots > Rhizosphere ... | reverse complement strand
AAACATAGGAGCATGTCCATTCAAGGAGTGAAATCTATAATTTTGATAGTCGTAGCTTTTTGGATATTCATAGGCTGGCAAAATGTCTACGGGGACTATGCTGCTTGTTTTAATTTAGAAAAAGATTATAAACAATTTCTGACTAGCAACAATACGGGCTACATCGCATCATTCCCATGTCCAGCAAACGATAGCCTTTTGAATCAAATCATTCCAGAGGATGAAACAGGTAAATGATATTCTTCAAGAAGAAACAAAGTGGAATGAATAAAACGAAATGAAATGAAATAGAAAGTTTATTTTATTTAGACTTTTTAAGCTCTCCTGACAAAGGAGCTATTCTATACAAGTAACATGAAAAGATATGTTTAGTTTATAGTTAAATAAGCCAACTGGTGAATATGGCATAATGACTGGCAGAGAAAAACGTTAATGAACAAGGGCGGGACTCTTAGGATAATAATAGCATTGTCAGTTGCACTGCTTGGGTCAACAATTGTGGATACGTATGGCGCACAACACGTCGAAGCGGCAAAATCAGGTTTGGCGTTCTTGTGGTGTTATTCTACCCCAAATAGCCCGATTGATTTCCTGTGCTACACTAACCATGGAGAGTGCAGTATGGTCCAGTCAGCAGACGATGATGCAAAAAGTGACTGTCTCAGAAAGAAAAACGGTTCCTAAACAACAAGTTATCATAACGTGCTTGACGCGTTCAGATTAGCTTTAAAAGGGATAAACTTGGTGAAAAAGGAGAAGCCGATTGAATAAAAAATACACACTACTATTTGCGTTTATAATCATTGCTGTAGCGGTCGTAATAAACCAGCAAATTCTAGCGCAAACTTATACCTACAAGCCCTTTTACGATAACATAATTAACTATTGCTTTAACAATGTAGATAAGATTCTAGCCGGTCAAAACCCGGTTAAGGACCTTGTCAGTGCTGGTTTGATTCCCCGCCATTTTGATAATATGACATGCACAGAGGTTACAAATGAAGCACTGGCCAGTCCTGACATAGCGAACAATAGCATTGAAAACAAGACATGACCAAGCTTGAAAAGCTCAAAAAACATGAAAATGTTTGGCCTAAGGTAGCCAACGAGTAAGAAATAAAATAAAATAAAATAATATTTAATGGCGACTGGCGGGACCAAATGTGGAATTCGGGGAAAAGTCCCGCCAGCCCGAACTGTTGACGGTAATTCGATTTGGACAATATAATATAAAATAGTTAAAGATCTACTGGTGGGGATGTATGATGCTAATGGAGGCCATACCCCACCAGCGGAGTTTTGCACTTGGTTACATTATTGACAACAAACTATAAAATAATTTAACTAGAACAAAACGATCTTTTAGGAAGAACTGATTTAGATATTCTTAATGTTACCTCTAAGAATATAGATATTTATACAATAACGTTCTATGAAATACAAAAATTTTTATATTAACCAAATCTATCAAGATAACAATAATTAACAACTGATGGGAGGAGTTAATTTGATTGATGAACAAGAGACAACCAATTTCCCACCAGTTGTGTGTTAGGCTTACTATTTTTGGGGCTACAAATTATAAAACAATTTAAGTAAAATAATCTTGAGCTGTGGTAAATTATATATTATTATTTTTAAGTTCCATTTTTCTCTTTAGAACAGCTACATTTGCAGCGAATTGCTACTTATCTTGTAAGTATTGACGTGCTGTTTGCCAAAATATCGTTAGGAACTATTCAAGCTGAAATTCGGATATTAAAAGTATCAAACATTTAGTATTTCTAAAAATCAGGCTTTACTAGGACTAAAGTGCCCGTTTAACGAAATAGAACGTATGATGATCTTGGAGGTGAAAAAATGAGTATTTTGTTACATGTTCCAGCACCAGTCAAAAAATTAGTCGCAAAATCAAAGCATGTAGAGCCAACAACCTCTTCTATATTACTAATATCAGTAGCATTATTCCTTGCATTTGCTTTGTTAATCAACATAGGAGTATTACTGCCAAATACAATGAATCAATATAATACGTGTAGAGATAAAATAGTAGGATACGAGCAGAGTGGGATTTATACCAACTCTGAGCAGTTCAGACTAGCATTGTCCTACTGTGGAAGCAGTTAAGACAGATATTTTTTTTTAAATTCTTAGCATTTAGAGGCTTTATGCTAGCCTTGAAGTTAGAATTCTAATTCTTGACTTTTAATATGTTTAGTCAAGTTATGTAGATATTTAGATATATTGATGACATCATTCTTATTTCCAAAATATGTGAACAAATGCTAATTTGTTTAAGCAAAATGACCAATTAAATGCTCGAGTTTCGATAGATCCTAAACTATTCAATATCTCAAAGTTAAAATTATACTCCGAACATCGCAATTGCTAAACCTTGAACATGGGGCCGTCGTCTAGCTTGGTATGATGCCAGCCTTGGGCGCTGGAGGCCGCCGGTTCAAATCCGGCCGACCCCATTTTGCCTAATTACCGTTTTTGGTATCACTACTATTAATGAAATACTACTGTATTTCTTCCCATGAATTTTAATAAATCAAGAAAAATTAATATCAGTCACTTAACCGTAGCTAGAATATAGCAGTCTTAGTTTTTCATTGAGTCTATTTGCCAACTTGTCGGAAATTTTTCTCTGGTATTCATCCACCTTAATTGGGTTTTTTTGTGTAAATAAAAATGGGCCGTATGCATAGCTGTTGTTCGGAGAAGGTACCTCTGGCTTTGTAGAAGATATTATGGAACCAATGTACGAGCTCAGTGCGCTTGTGTCTTCATTTTCACTAACATTGGATAGAATCTTTCCAATTTTCTTTGGATCCAATTTTCTATATCCAAATGGCATGTGCGTGTTATCATTAAACCTAAGCGGGTCTACGTCAACCTTTGTGCCAATGATTAATGGATTGGGCTTGTAGATAGAATCAATCTTTAGTTGCCAAACTTCATTTGGATTACTTACAATGGCATCATAAAAGTTTCCATTCTGTTGAGAGACAGAGACCACAAATTTCCAGTTACGAGAATTCGCAGAGTATCTTTCAAACAGGTTCGTCGCAAGGTTGTTTCCTTCCAGTATATCCAATACAGATGAAACTTAACAGATGGTAAATATGAGTCTTGTTTTTTATTCACATACCAGAAAGAAGAAGAATCTTTTCAAATTGGAGAGCCAATTAAAGTCAACCAAGATGATTTTCTAATAAGTGACAAATTATGTGCCAATTTACTAGAGTACTTTACAAAGAATGTCAATTTCTACGACACTATCAAGAGGAAGGCTATTGACTCCAATAGCAACCCTAGTATGTCTACCTTTTTCTTCAAATATTTCTAATAGTAAATCTGATGCTCCATTGATAACCTTCGGGTGATCATTAAATGAAGGATCACTGTTTACGTATCCGGTGACTTTTATAAATTTGGATATACTTTCTAGATTGCCCAAGAATTTTTTCATATGCTCCAATGCGTTTATCGTACATTGTTTTGATGCTTCTTTACATTCAGTTATAGAGACTTGACTTGAGACTTTGCCCTTGTATTTCTCTGGCAGAGTTCCACTAACTAATGGGATTTGACCAGAAACAAAAATCAAATTGCCGCTCTGTAGTATAGGAACGTAGGACCCAATAGGTCGAGGCGGATTTGATAACCTGATTCCAATTGACTCCAATTTTTCTTCAATCATTCACCTTTATACAAAAATTCAAGTTTTTATTCATTTGCTGTTACATTTTTTAGAGTATTACATTAGACAAGTTTGGGCGATAATCCAAAAATTTTTAAGCACTTGAGCTAGCTAACTTGATCATGTCTTCCCACGACGAAAAGATTCATTCTGAGGGCGGATATTTCCACATGAAAGGTGTAGCTTTGAGTATTCTTGTGATGGGTATATCTCTAATGGGTATAATTATTGCATATGTAGTTTTTGGGCACATCGGACCATCTTTTTCTGCCGAGAGAATAAATGTACAACAAGCAGAGTTGAGAAAGGAATATCGACTCCCTGATAGGCAAGTAATCAGAGACGAAGCTGTCTTGCTAACTCCACCATCTCTAAGAAATATGAACCAAAGCGCAACAAGTGGTTAGACTATTGGAAGATGGAAAGGCTACAACACAGTTTTCGATTTTTACAATATTTTGCACTAAAGTTTGCCAACGACGGACTTGGTCACATCTAAAACATTATTACTTATTGTAATCTATTATTTTGCTACTTGACCAATTGCGAAATATGCGGCACCAGATTCGGTAGCAGGTCCTGCGCTATATGTTCTAAAATTGTTTGCTCGTCATGCATAAACAGACAGGGAACTACATGTACAAAATGTACTTCAAGGAAAGTAGAAACAACGTCATTTTTCAAAAGGAATTTACCCTATGTAATGTTGATTGTTGCTTTGTGGTTTTTTGTATCAGGACTTTATCCATTCCCATACTTTATGGCCATTGGAATACCGGTAGATATGGCGATAGTGCAACCAGTACTAATCGCAACAACAGTAATGACTATTCCTTTTATTTTCATGTTGTTTGCATGGAAAAAACGGTCAGAAAGAATGAGATCGGGATAGTTTTTTCCTATCAATAAAATGATTTTTATTGATAAGTACCTGTGATAACAAACATGGTTGGAAATGGCTTAAACGGAGAAATAATATCAGGGATATCTCTAACAGTTTTTGGCATCATGATGGTGCTTTTTGGGATTGTTAATCAGGTAGCAGCTGTTTTGATCCCTGCAGATATCTTGATCATATGTATTGGATTAGCCGTGATAGTAATTGGAGTATTTACGAATAGAAAAAACCCGTTAATTCACTATTGATAGTACGACTTTTCTAATTTTGTCCTACTTTTGTTTATGAAATTGCATATCTTTCCATCTAAAGTTGGCTAAAATTCATTTACGGATAAGAAAATTTTAATAAAAGTAGTAAGATACATTAATAGCTATGAAAAGAATAGAGGCGATTATTCCCACGTCAAAAATGACAGATGCTTTTTCTGCATTGAGAGAATTGAAAATTGGTGGTTTAACCTATTATGATTCAAAAGGAAGGGGTGAAAATCCTCCTGCAGCGGTGGGATCGGGTAGAGGAACTTCTCTCTATACTCCTGAATTTAATGCAAACCTAACAGTCTTTACCGTAGTGGAAGATTCTCTTGTTGAACAAGTAGTAAGCAAGATACTTGCAAGTACAAGTACCGGTCTTGCAGGGGAAGGAAAGATTTTCATTTCAGACGTTGATGAAATTGTAGATATAGGTACGAAAACAAAGGAAAAAGCCTAAACTATTTTTTAAAAATTATTTTATTTAACAACTAGTAAAAGTTAATTTTCATTATTTCTATCTTTTACCAGTGATTCTAAAAGCTGACTAATATTCAACGCTCCTCTCTTCTTTGCAAATTCTTCTAGGAGGACTATCTCATCTTTGGAAAAACACACATACATATCTCTATTTAAATTAGGCATGAATTTAACCGCTGTTAGCAATCTAATATATCTTTCTAAAATGTGGTTGTACGGGCTACAAAATGAATAACTGGCCCAAGAATTTCTTAAGGCCGGAGTCTATACACGGTAGATGTCGATGACATCTCGCCTAGCTATCACCATTCATGTCAATTATTCCTATCTAAACTAAAAATCTCGACTTACTAGCAAGTCTCGTTTTCTTGGATGGAATATGTTTTAGATTATCAATATTGATCAATGGGAACTTTTACATTTCACTTTAGTTCCCAAATCTTGGTTACTGCGTTACCTTTTTGATTTACCTCATTAGCAAATAGGCCAACAGTCCCAGAAAGTTGGTCAAATACTCCTCCAGATGTAGCATTAAATAATACTATACCGTGATTTCGAAAATATCCATCTGCTCCCATTCTACCAAGACCCTGAATTAAATAAGTGGCTACTTCACCTTTGGGATCCATTATCATTCCCTGTCCATGAATTCTAGATATGCCATGGGCTCCTGATTCTATCAGAACAGTGCCGAAATCTGAAACATCTGTAATTCCTCTGTAGTTGCCTCCCCCTACCCATGAAACTTCCATTATTGGTTTATTTGGTTCAGGAATTCTCATTCCTGTACCTGAACTAAAGGTAACTAGAATAAGATCTCCAACCGAAGCAGTAACATTCTCTGGGTGGAGAGTTGGGTCCGCCATCATCGCATTATCTGGAGGAGGCGCAAATGAAGTTTGTTGAGGAATGACACTATATGTGATCATTGCACTCAGCAGGATAGCCGAGAACAAAGTCAATATTGATTTGAAGGATCCGTATGATCTCAATTTCTCAGCTATCTGTATGCATTTATTTTATAAATGAGTTACTCAACGAGTTCTTTTCATCAGTTGAAATCTACGTACTTTATGGTGCACAATTAAATTTTTGACGTGCTTCTATCTCAGATCTGGAAAAATGAGGTTTCTAGTAAAGTGGATATCCGTTCAATCTAAATTTCATGATATTTACTTGTTTATAACATTCAAGATTGAAATCCATGATAATACTTCTTGCTTATCCAATTTTGAAATCTCGATGCTTGCCTGATTTAATATTTCAATTCCATCCTCCGGGTAAGAATCGAGAATAACTATCTTACTAATTCCAACACTGATAGCCATTTTGCTGCATTCCAGACACGGTGCGAATGTTGAATATAATGTAGATCCTTTGGTGCTTCCGGTTCTAAAGAGGGCGCATTGCATTATGGCGTTTGCTTCCGCGTGAGTACAAAAACATCTCTCTAGGTTTTCCCCCGGCTTTATCTTGTTATTTTGTTTATCAAGGCATCTAGGGCAACCGCCATCAAAGCAGTTCTTTATTCCCGAAGGAGTACCGTTATATCCTGTAGCAATCTGTCTGTGGTCTTTCACGATCACGCAACCAACTTGACGACTCAAACAATTTGATCGCAATTTTGCAATTTCAGCTTGAAGCATAAAATATGTATCCCAGTTTGGTCGGTCTTTCATCTTCTAAAGAGGACACAAATGTATATTTAACGTAATCGATACTTGAAGCCGGAATTACAATTTTTAAATATTATTTTCTATCGCAGCAATTATTTTTCAAAACTTTCAACTGGTCCAGACAATCCCATAGTCTTGATTATGCTTTGGAACTCGTTTTTATCTCCATTTACAATAATTCTTATTCTGCCCTGACCACTCTTTCTTAAAATATTATTAGCTTTCAAATATTGCTTAATTTCTTTTACGGCATTAAAGGTTGGATCAACTATTCTTATTGAAGGAAACATCGAAATCAGATGGGATCTAATAAATGACAAATGAGTGCTTGATAACACCAAAACATCTACATTTGTTTCTTGCAAACTTTCTAGGGTTCTAGATATGGTACCAAATGTAAGTTCATCATTTTTAAGAAAAAAACCCCTCTCTATAATTTCTATTATCTGGGATGCATCAATTCTAGTTACAAATATATCTTGGGGTACCTCTGCTTTAATCCGTTCTTCAAGATGCCTGCTTTTTATGGTCGCTTTAGTGCCCAGAATTCCGATATGTTTCTTTTTCGTAATTTTTGAGGCTTCTTTTAGGGGGATAGATAGACCCAAGATTGGGATAGTACTCATGGATTTTATCTTGCTCAAAATTTGAATTGATGGAGTAATGGAGGCAACTACAATCATTTTCGGAGAAAAAGTTGATAGAATACTGATTGTGCTTGCCATTATTTGTTCTAGCTCGCCAACTGATTTTTGACCATAAGGAAAATTTTTTTTGTCTGCAAAGTAGATAATATTTTCTTTTGAAATCTGACTCCGAATACCTCTAATAACAGAGAGTGATCCTAATCCAGAATCAAATACCGCTATAGACTTGTTGTGAATAATCAAGTTTCAATTTATTTATTGCAATCCCAATTTATATTATGAATAAATCGTAAAGATCTAAAACAGAGTCAAAGGTAAACAAATCATAACTTTCTATATGATATAATGATTGCATTGGAGATAATTGGAGCAATGATAAGTTTTAGATATTTTAAACTTATGGATTGTGTTTCATGACAAACAAAAAATAATGATGCATCTTACCATTTAGGGTATCAATTTGAGGTAAGAGTTTACTAGATCTTCATCAACAATACCTTGAACCACCTTTGGTATTCCGTTTGATAATTCAATGTCCATAGCAACTGCACTCAACGGTATTTCAAAATTTGAAATAACGTCACCATCTTGAGTTTCGAATATCTTCTTTTCAACACCATTTATCGTGTTATAACAAACAATTCTACTTATTCTTCTAAACCCCGCTCCTCCTATTCTTCCTCCTGCAGAACCCAGTGATTCTTCGACATATAGTATGAAAATCGTGTTGTCATTATTTTTACTCAAGTCAATATCATCTTTACATACTACAATTTTTCTAGCTCGCTCAAGGAAGATCCTATCTAATGATTTTGAATTATCTGACACTGCAATTCAAACAATCACAATTTCAGAAATATATCACTTTTGATAATTCATTTGAATTTTTGACGAAGTATCATAAATCGCTGGTTTTGATCTTTCTAATTAGTTCCAAAATGTTATCCACATCATTGGCTTCAGGGAATCTTTCTAGATATAAATTAAAAAATTCTAACGCTTGTTCGTATCTTTTTTTATGTAGAAATATCATCCCTTTATCTCTTAGGCTGTGTTGATCATTATTATTGATGTCCAAGATCATTTCGTTCACAAGCTCAGCATTATACAAATCCTGACATTCAAAAAAACTCGTTTTTAGATTATTCAACATTCGTATGATAACATCATGATTTGATGCCTTATCAACGAGTTTTCTGGTCAAAGCAATGTTCATTTTGGGATAAAAATGATCTAGCAATTCTTTTAGGGAGTAATCGTCCATTATTCTTCCTTCATTGAATGGATCAATTATTATCTCATTTTCCTCATCATCTAAAACATGCTTTACCATAAAGTGGGACGGAAAATTCACTGGATAAAGTCTGAAGTTTACCGAATGCGCCAATTGAATATATAATATTGATAACGTTATGGGATTTCCTGTTTTTCTTTTTATTACGATATTGAGCAAACTATTTGAAGGGTTGTAATAATCGTCTTGATTTCCCTTAAAATTTTCAATTTTATACAATTGATGATTTATTTTTTCGATTAGCTGAGTAGGCCTAATTTCGGATGAATTTTTCATTGATCTAACAATCTTCTTTCCAATTTCATCAATTTTCGATAATTCGTCCTTTATAACCAAATGATCGTACGCTACAATGCGTGAAATGTGTAGTGCATACTCTGCTAATTTTGAAGGATCGTTTATCTTCATTTCGCTGACAACATTGATGTGCCAATCGTTAAGTGCTGTCTGGATATTTTTGGTCATTAGTCAGTTGAATTATTTGTTATCTTGAATATATAATTTTGATGCGCCTGACAAAATAGAGTTTAGGATGAAAATATATCAGGCGATTTTATTCTAATCGGAATTCTAGAGAACTATTGAATGAATAGATCTTAAGTTACAGATTCGGTTAGCTTTTTATTAATTAAGATATACAAGATGTAGAGGCAATCTAACTTTGAATCCCACCATTGATGAAAAACGAAAGCGACTTAAGGATATCATAAAGGAAACAGGAATTGTAATCAAGGATGTAACATTATCTAGCAACACAAAAAGTAAATTCTATTATGATATTAAATCAATTGTAAGTGAACCTGAAGGTGCTGCTCTCATCGGTGAATTAATGCTAGCAGAAATACTAAAAATTGAGCCCAAAACAAGGTCAGTAGGAGGATTAGAATCAGGTGCAATTGCAATTGCCACGGCCATAGTTTACGCTAGCTTTCAATTACAACCAACAAGCAGAGTATCTGGTTTTTTTGTTAGAAAGAGTGTAAAAGCATATGGTCTTGAAAAAATGGTGGAAGGGATTGTCCGAACTCCGGTAGCAGTAGTTGACGATGTAATCACGACTGGAAAAAGTGTGATGGATGCGGTATCTGCATTACGAAATCAAGGAATCAACAACATCAACATCATAAGTGTAATAGACAGAGAGATAAAAGAAAACCTGCTTGAACAAAACAACATGGAATTTTATTCTCTGTTCGGCCATTCTGAATTTGCAGACTACATAAATTCAAATTTAGTTCAATATTAAAATAATATACAAAATAAAAATCACGTGGTACAGCAATTTGAGAAATTAAAATAGCTAATTTGATTACTAAATTTTAGAAAACATTAAAAAAACACCAATTCTGAATTGAAGTAGTCTCAACTTTTGTGGAAATGGTTTTGTCAAAATGTAAAACTAATTAATGAATTTTTTAAACATATTATTACAAATGTCTTAGTTTACTCATTCAGTGATTCTTTTACAACATAATTGTTGTGTGATACTTCAGGCAAATCAGATATTGCTGGAAATATTCGACACATCTCTTCATGTTTTTTTATGAAAATTAATCCCGCTTCAGCAGTTCTGTATAAACCTGTAACCTCAGAGTATTCCATCAATTTCCTATCTACAGCAGTCATCAAGTAACGTGTTAATTGAGAATGTGATACACCAGCATTAATCATTATTGTAGTTTTGTATTCCCAATTTGAAACCGCTGCATTAAGGATGGCCGCCATTATTTCAATCTCTGAGCGATTCTTCATTTTAGAACATGAATCTAGTTAAACATATAGATAAAAACTAACTAGATAAGTATCACTATTTCATAGATTGATAAATATTGACAAAGACAAGCGATATTCTCAATTTGTCATCGTATTAACAATTATTCTTTATTTAAAATTGTGAATTTCAGTCATTCATAGTTAATTTTTTGTCCATCTTTATCCCTATAAGAGAAACCAAAGTCAGGCATCTTTGAGAGTTGTCTTCCATCAAATACAGTCCCGTCCTGACAAACAAGCGAACTATCCAGGCAACAACTACCGCAAATACCTATCCCACATTTCATGTATCGTTCAAGACTTGCCTGAACCGGTATTGAATTTTGATTTGATATATCAAGAACTGCTTTCATCATTAATTCAGGACCGCATGTATATACGCAATCAAAGCTTTCATCCATTACTAGTTTACTCATTAGGGTGACGGTAGTTCCTTTAATTCCATAACTCCCATCATCAGTACAAATAAGCAGTGAAGAATTATTGCCTCGAATTATATTTCTAGTTATTTTCTCAAAGAAAACTTCAGCTTTTGTTTTTGCGCCCATGACTATAGTACTTCTAATTTTCTCCTTTCTAGCAAAAGATACCAACCTCAATAATGGAACTAGACCCGTTCCACCTCCGATTATCAATATTTTTCTATATTTTTTTCTTAGTTTGAATCTGTTACCGTATGGCCCGCGTAAACCAATAAGATCTCCCTTTTTTCTATCAAATAGAGCGGTAGAACCAACTCCAAATTTCCTAATCGTAACTGCCGCATAACCCTCTTTGGAATTTATCATTACGCTCATAGGTATTTCTTCAATTCGTGGAATCCATATCATCAAAAATTGGCCTGGCTTCGCGAAATAGCTTAATCTGTCTTTGAAAACCAATGTCTTAACAGTTGGTGTTTCAGTAATAATTTCCTCAATCTGAACTATTCTTCTCTTATCAATATCTGTGAGCAATTCCAATTATCTCGCTAATATTCGCAATTCTTTTCTTTTCAACGTATTTTTTTAAATCTTGGGTGATCTTATTGAAGATTCTAGGACCGCTACTCCCTAATACGCTACCAATTTGAACGGCAGATGCGCCTGCGATCATGTATTCTATCACGTCTTGCCATGACGAGACACCGCCGCATCCTATTACAGGCACCTTGAGTTTTTTTGAAATTTCGTAAACGCATCTTATTCCTATTGGTTTTATTGCACTGCCGGATAGTCCTCCAATGCGATTACTTAGGATTGGCATCATTGTTTCAACATCAATACTCATGGCCCTCAAGGTGTTTATGGCAGTAATCATATTAGCACCTGCGTCTATTGCTAAGCTTGCAAGCTCAACAACATCAACAGAACCAACCCCGACTTTGACGGCGATTGGTTTGTTGGTATTCATCCTAACTGTACGAACAATCTTGCTCACCGCTTCTGGATCGTCACCAACTTCCATACCCATTTTAGAGACATGAGGACAAGATAGATTGATCTCATATCCAAGAATATTCAGGGAATCAAACACTTTGACCATCTTTGAAAATTCCTTCTCAGAGGAACCAACAAGGCTAATGATTATTGGAATATTTTTATTTTGAGATAATTCCTTTGAAAAAGCATGTAAACCAGGATTTGATAGACCTACGGCATTAAGATAACTCCCGCAACCTAGGGGAATTACTGTTGGATTTGGATATCCCTTCATCGGATCAACACTAATTGATTTAGTCACGACGGCACCAATATTCTCATTATATAATCGTTCAAAGATACTTTGGGATATTCCGAGAATACCTGAAGCCAACATGGTTGGGTTACGAAGATGTATTTTATCTAATTCAACAGAAAGATTATAGTTTTTATCCTCAATACTCAACGATAGCTAAATAATTTGAATAATGGTAATTTAATCTAAATTACACAAATAAAGCCAAAACTTATTTGGAGCTGGAATTTCAGCTGCTCTTTTACAGTGCTAATACACAAGACACATATAAAAAAGGACTTGTTTCAATATGAGTGAATAATTTTGGAACGTTTTTTTGATCCACACATACACATGTATTCTAGGACTACCGACGATTACGAATTAATGTCTAAAGCCGGTATAGAGGTTATCGTTCAACCCTCTTTTTGGTTGGGTAGTCCAAGAACTTCCGTAGGTACTTTTGAAGATTATTGGGAACACATGATATCATTTGAAACTGGAAGGTCGAAGGATTTTGCGATTGAACATTATGTTTGTTTATCGGTTAATCCGAAGGAATCCACTGTAAGACCACTCGCTCTAGATGCGCTTGAAGCTATGTCAAAATATTTGGATAGGGAGAGGGTCGTGGCAATTGGTGAAATTGGCTACAATTTGATTAATGATTTAGAAGACGAATTATTCCAGTTGCAACTGAATTTTGCAGTGGACAAGCAGATGCTCACAATGATCCACCTTCCACATGTCAATAAAAAGGATGGGATTGAACGTACGAAATCTGTTCTTAAAAACAAGAACCTGTTGGGATTATCAAATAAAATCCTTATTGATCATAATACGGAAGAAACCATAGAAAAAACATTGGAGCTTGGATGTTGGGCCGGGCTAACTGTTTATCCTATAACAAAACTTTCTCCAACAAGAGCAATCGATATAATTGAAAAGAACGGTGTAAATAAAATTATGGTAAATAGCTCAGCTGATTGGGGAATATCTGACCCCTTAAGTGTGCCTTTAGTAGCAAGAGAGATGAAAAAAAGGGGCTTCAGCAAGAACGATATTGAAAAAGTAACATTTTACAACGCATATGAATTTTTTAAACAATCT
>Ga0081455_10005738_pt1 | contig 13533 bp, 10 predicted proteins | sample TabmetS3T2R1_FD_70207 | JGI IMG/M metagenome (GOLD analysis project Ga0081455, IMG submission 70207) | Tabebuia heterophylla rhizosphere microbial communities from the University of Puerto Rico - S3T2R1 | ecosystem: Host-associated > Plants > Roots > Rhizosphere ... | reverse complement strand
GGGTGGCGGCCGCCGAGGTCCGGCTGACCCTGGCCGTCGGGCCGGCGTCGGCGGACGGCGACCTGCTGAGCGGCGTCATCGACCACGTCGAGTACCCGCACGTCGCCGACCGCGTCGTCGTCGCCGGCGAGGACGGGATGTGGCTGGTCGACCCGGCCGGGCCCGGCGTCACGGTCACCCGGCAGGACGCGCTCGACCGCTCGACCCGGCTGGGCACCGTCGCCCTGGATCGCGCGCGCGGCGAGCCGCTGCGGGCCGATGTCGCCGCCGACGTGCTGGACCGCGCCGCCGTGCTCTACGCCAACGACCTGGTCGGGGTGGCCGGCCAGGCGCTGCGCCGAACGGTCGACCACGTGCGCACGCGCGAGCAGTTCGGCCGGCCGGTCGGCTCGTTCCAGGCGCTCAAACACGCGCTGGCCGACCTGCACGTCGCAGTCACCATGGCCGAGCACGCCGGCTGGTACGCCGCGCACGCCCTCGACGAGGCCCGTCCGGACGCCGCGCTGGCGGTGTCGGTGGCCAAGGCGAAGGCCGGGTCGGCGGCGCGGGACGCCACGGCGGCGATGATCCAGTTCCACGGTGGAATCGGCTACACCTGGGAGCACGACGCGCACTTCTATTTCAAGCGGGCCAAGCGCGAGGAGTACCAGTACGGGGACACGCCCACCCACCTCGAACGCGCCGCGCGCCTCGCCGTCGACGGCGGGTGAGCATGGCCCGGCGGGCCATCAGGCAGACTGTCGGCGTGACTGAGGTGAGTGGAGGGCGCGCCCAGGTGACGCGCGCGGCGCTGCTGGCCGCCGCCCACGACGTGTTCACCACCGCCGGATACGCCGACGCCAACGTCACCGACATCGTCGACCAGGCCGGTTCGAGCGTCGGCAGCCTGTACCACCACTTCGGCGGCAAGTCCGATCTCTACATCGCCCTCTACGACGACTACCAGCTGCGGCAACAGCACCGATCGGCCCGCGCGTTCCGCACCGCCCTGGCCGCCGGCGAGGACGACGCGCTGCAGCTGTTCATCGTCGGTGCGCGCGCCTACTTGGAGGGTTGCTGGGAGGAGCGCCAGCTGGCCCGGCTGTTCCTGTCCGGCGGCGGCCCGCCCGGGTTCGAGCTGCTGACCCGCCGGCGGTTCCGGACCTGGCTGCGCACCAACGCCACCCTGCTCGGCGAGCAGGCCCACCCGCTCAGCGACATGCTCATCCTGGTGCTGACCACCATCGCCACCGAGGCCGGCCGCGAGGTGGCGGTCGCGTCGTCCAGGGCCAAGGCCCGGCAGATGATCGACGAGGTGCTGGAGCTGATGGGCCGGCTCTACCCGAAGGAGTCGGCCTCGGAGGCCCAGGCTCCGCCGCCGCGCCGTCGCCGTCCGACGCGCTGATCTCCCCGCCCGGAGCTGAGCCTCTGGGCAAGCCGCGCCGGTTTCTGTAACGTGCTCAAAACCGAATCACGTTCGGAACGGCGTGAGGGGGCAGTTGTGACGGAGGACGACGGCGTCGCGCTCCTGCAGGCGGACGGCGTCTGCGTTTCCTTCGGCGGGCTCGACGTTCTCGTCGACGTCAGCCTCGACGTGCCGGCCGGCTCGGTGGTCGGCGTCATCGGCCCGAACGGGGCCGGCAAGACGACGCTGTTCAACACGATCTGCGGATTCACCCGCCCCGACAAGGGCACCCTGCGCTTCGACGGGCGCGAGCTGCGCCGGCACCGCCCGCACGACCTGAACCGGCTGGGCATCGCCCGAACCCTGCAGGGGCTGGGGCTGTTCGCCCGGCTGAGCGTGCTCGACAACGTGCTGGCCGGCCTGGCCAGCCGGTCGCGTACCCGTCCCGTCGGCGCGATGCTCGCCGCCCCCTGGGCCGATCGGGACGAACGCCGGCTGCGCGAACGCGCGATGCAGGTGCTGGACGAATTGCACCTGGCCGACGACGCCGATCGCGTCTGCGCGACGTTGTCCTACGGCGGGCGCAAACGGGTGGCCCTGGCCCGGGCACTGGTCGGCGAGCCGCGCCTGTTGCTGCTCGACGAGCCGGCCGCTGGCCTGTCCGCCCCCGAGACCGCCGAGTTGGCCGAGATCGTGCGCGGCCTGCGGGCGAGCACCACGGTGATGCTCGTCGAGCACCACATCGACTTCGTCATGGGCTTGTGCGATCAGCTCGTCGTACTCGACTTCGGCCGGGTGATCGCCCGCGGCGTACCGAACGTCGTTCGGGACGACCCGGCCGTGCAGCGGGCGTACCTCGGCGAGTCGGTCGAGGCGGTGAAGGCCGATGCTTGACGTCACCGGCCTGACCGCCGCGTACGGTCCGGTGCGCGCGCTGGACGGTGTCGACCTGCACGTCGAGGCCGGCTCGATCACCGCCGTGCTCGGGGCCAACGGTGCGGGCAAGACGACGCTGCTGCGGGCGATCAGCGGCATGCTGCGTCCCCGCGCCGGGTCGGTGCGTCTGGCCGGACGCGACGTGACCGGCCGCGCGCCCGAGGACCTCGTCCGCCGGGGCGTCTCCCACGTACCCGAGGGGCGCGGCGTCATCGTCGAGCTGACCGTCGACGAGAACCTGCGGCTGGGCGGGCTGTGGCGCCGCGACCGCGGCTGGCTGCGCGACGGGCCGGCCCGCATGTACGAGCTGTTTCCGCCGCTGGCCGCCCGCCGGTCGCGCCGGGCCGAGACGCTGTCCGGCGGAGAACGGCAGATGCTCGCCATCGCCCGCTCGCTGATGAGCAAGCCGACCCTGTTGCTGCTCGACGAACCGTCGCTCGGACTGGCGCCCCGCACCACCGCCGAGATCGTGGCCACCCTGCTGCAGCTGCGCGACGACACCGGCCTGACGCTGCTTCTGGTCGAGCAGAACGCGCAGACGGCCCTGTCAGTGGCCGACCGCGCCGTCGTGCTGAACCTCGGCCGCAAGGTGGAGGACGACACCGCCGACCGGCTGGCCGCCGACGACCGCGTCCGGCACGCGTACCTGGGCCTGTGATGCTGCGCTTCCTCGACCTGACCCTGGCCGGCCTCACCAGCGGCGCGGTGTACGCGGCGATCGCGCTGGCCCTGGTGCTGATCTGGCGGTCGACGCGAATCGTCAACTTCGCGCAGGGCGGCATGTTGATGATCACGACCTTCATCGCGTACACCGTGATCAGCCACGGCGGTTCGTACTGGTTGGCCCTGGTAGTGGCGGTGCTGAGCGGGTTCGTGCTGGGCGGGGTCGTCGAGCGAGTACTGATCCGCCCGGTCGAGAAGCGGCCGCCGCTGGACGCAGTGGTGGTCACGTTCGGGCTGCTCGTGCTGTTGCAGGGGCTGGCCGGGATGATCTTCGGCGGCACACCCCGCTCGTACCCGCCGGCGTTCAGCATCATCGGCTTCCGGGCCGGCGATCACCGCCTGCTGTTCGCGCCGAACGACCTCTGGGTGGTGCTGGTCGTGTGCGGCGTGATGGTGCTGCTCGCGGTCGTGTTCCGGTGGACCTCGCTCGGCCTGCGCATGCGGGCCAGCGCGTTCGCCCCCGAAGTGTCGCGGCTGCTCGGCGTGCGGGTCGGGCGGATGCTCACGGTCGGGTGGGCGCTGGCCGCGGCAGTCGGCGCGCTGGCCGGTGTGCTCATCGCGCCGTCGACGTTCGTCAGTCCAACGGCGTTCGACGCGTTCTTGGTGTTCGGCTTCACCGCTGCCGTGATCGGTGGCCTGGACAGTCCGCCCGGCGCGCTGGTCGGCGGGGTCGGCCTGGGCCTGGCGCTGAGCTACGTCTCGGGCTACATCGGCTCGGACGTCGTAGCGCTCGGCGCCCTGGTCGTGCTGATCGCGGTGCTGATGGTCCGGCCCCGGGGCCTGTTCGGCTCGCCCGTCGGGCGGCGGGTATGACGGCGCTCGCGGTTCGCGCCCCGGTCGTGTGGCAGCGCTCGACCCTGCTGCGGCACCTGATCTGGGCGATCCTGGGCGGCGTCGGCTTCTACCTGCTGTCGGTCTGGCTCAGCCCGTTCCGCGACCTGCAGCTGGCCCAGATCAGCTACACGGCCATCGCCGCCGCCGGGCTGACCGTGTTGTCCGGGCTGAGCGGGCAGATCTCGCTCGGCCACGGGGCGCTCATGGCCGTCGGGGCCTACTCGACGGCGTTACTGCTCGAGCACCAGCACTGGAAGCTCGGCGTCGTGCTCATCGTCGCCACAGCGATCACCGCCGGCGTCGGCGTACTGGTGGGCGCGGCGGCGGCCCGGCTGCGAGGGCCCTACCTGGCCGGTGCGACGCTGGCGCTGGCCGTCGGCCTGCCGTCGCTGGCCAACTACCACCGGCTGCGCGAGACGCTGGGCGGCGAGAACGGGCTCACCGTCGTGTCCGGGCCGCCGCCACTGTCGCTCGGCGAGACGTTTCCGGTCGAGCGTTGGCAGGCGTGGATCTGCGGCCTATGCCTGATCATCACCTTGTTCGTGCTGGCGAATCTCGTTCGGAGTCGCGTCGGCCGGGACATGCGGCTGGTGCGTGAGGACGAAGACGCGGCGGCGCTGTCCGGGGTGCACGTCGCCCGCGTCCAGGTGCTGACGTTCACGATCAGCGCGGCCTGCGCCGGGCTCGGCGGCGGGCTGCTCGCCTACGTCAACAGCCTCGCCGCACCGGGTGCGTTTCCGCTCAGCCTGTCGCTCTCGCTGCTGACCGCGGCCGTGCTCGGCGGGCTCGGCAGTCTGGCCGGAGCCGTTTACGGATCGGTGATTGTGACGCTGCTGCCGACCTGGTCGTCGGACATCGCCCAGTCGGCCCACCTGTCGCGGAACGTCTACGCGAACCTCCCGCTCGTCGTCTACGGCGTGGTGCTTATCGGGGTCATCGTGCTGTTCCCGGGCGGCTTGCAGGCCGGCGTGCTGCGGGTCTGGCGGGCGGTACGGGTCACGATTCGCGGACGACTGCGATGAACCCCTCGCCTGGGCCGGTCGGGCTCAGTACAGTTCCGAAAAACCGAATGCCGTTCTAGTCTTTCCTGCAGGACGCGAGCGTAGGAGGCACAAGGATGGTCGCGTATACCCGCCTGTGCGTTGCGACCGCCGTTACCGCGGCCGTCGCCCTCACGGCAAGTGCGTGCAGCAGCGGTGGAAGCAAGGGATCGAGTGCACCCGGGGTCACCAGCACCACCGTGACCATCGGGTCGACGCAGCCGCTGACCGGACCGGCCGCCCCCGGCTACAGCGAGATCGCCCCGGCGGCCCAGGCCTACTTCAACTTCGTCAACGACAGCGGAGGCGTCAATGGGCGCAAGATCACGCTGAAGTACCTGGACGACGCATACAACCCGACGCAGACGCTCACCCTCACCAAGCAGCTCGTCCTGCAGGACAAGGTGTTCGCGATCGTCGGGGCGCTCGGCACGCCGACCCACACCAAGGTCGTCGACTACCTCAACCAGCAGCGCGTGCCGGACCTGTTCGTCGCGTCCGGCTGCTCGTGCTGGGACCAGCCCAAGCAGCATCCGTACACGTTCGGCTGGCAGCCCGACTACGTCGTCGAGGGCAAGATCCTCGGCGACTACATCACCAAGAACTTCGCCGGCAAGAAGGTGGCCTACTTCTACCAGGACGACGACTTCGGTCGCGACGGCATGAAGGGCCTCGACACCTACATCGACAAGAGCCTGGTCGTGAGTCGGCAGCCTTACCAGCCCGGCAACACCGACGTCGCCGCGCAGGTGTCGGCGATCGCCCGGGCCAAGCCGGACGTGGTCGTACTCGAGACGATCCCGGCGTACACGGCACTGTTCAAGCTGACTGCGCTCAAGCTCGGCTTCAACCCGACCATGGTGGTGTCGAACGTCGGCTCCGACCCGATCACGGTGTCGGGTCTGCTCGAGAACTTCGCCAAGCAGGCCGGCGCCTCGGTCAAGGGCGACCAGCTGATCGAGGGCCTCGTCACCGACGCGTACCTGCCCTCGCTCGGCGACACGTCGAACTCGTGGATCACCACGTTCAAGAAGGTCCACGACAAGTACGTGCCGAAGCTGCCGTTCGACGGCAACGTCGTGTACGGCATGGCCTACGCGTACACGTTCCTGCAGGTCCTGCGCGAGGCCGGCAAGAACCCGACCCGGCAGAAGGTGATCGACGCGCTGGAGAAGGGCGGGCTGACCGGCCCGGGGCTGGTGCCCTACCGCTACAGCTCGTCGTCGCACGCCGGCTTCACCGGAGTGCAGGTCGGCACGATCAAGTCGGGCGTGTTCGTGCCCGCCGGTTCGCCGATGACCACGGACGACGGCACCGGTCCGATCACGCCGTACACGAACCAGCAGCCCGCCGCGCCGGCCGACGGAGTGCCGGCCGGATAAGGCTTCTTGGGGCATCGTCGGCCTGTCGGCGATGCACGCGACCGGCGATCGGCTGGCCCCCCTCGGCCGGTCGCCGGTCGCGTCACGTCTCGCGCAGTAGCCGTTTGACGATCTTGCCGGTGGCGCCCTTCGGCAGCTCGGCGACGATGCGTACCTCGCGCGGGTACTTGTAGGCGGCGATGCGCTGCTTGGCCCACTCGACGATGTCCTCGCCGGTGGTGTCGGAGCCGTTGCGCAGCGACACGACGGCGACGACCTCCTCGCCCAGCCGCTCGTCCGGCCGGCCGATCACGGCCGCCTCGGCGACCTCCGGGTGGCGGTACAGCAGTTCCTCGACCTCGCGTGGGTACACGTTCAACCCGCCCCGAATGATCAGGTCCTTCTTGCGATCCACGACGTACACGAAGCCGTCGTCGTCCTGGTAGCCGAGGTCGCCGGTGTGGAACCAGCCGCCGCGAAAGGCCCGGGCGGTCTCGTCGGGCTGCTTGTAATAGCCCTTCGTCACATTGTGGCCGCGCAGCACGATCTCGCCGATGTGCTCGGGACCGTTCGGCAGCGGCTGGTCGATCTCGTCGACGATGCGCAGCTCGATGCCCCAGATCGGCTTGCCGATCGAGAGCACCTTGCGCTCGTCGGGGCTCGGGTTGACCGTCGCGGTGGACGCCGACTCGGACAGGCCGTAGCCCTCGAGGATCGGGATGCCGTACTTCTGCTCGAACGCGCGCAGCACCTGCTCGGGTATCGCGGCGCCGCCCGAGCTGGCGATGCGCAGGCTGCTCGTGTCGTAGCCGCTCGTGTCGGCGTTGGCCAGCGCGTGGTACATCGTCGGGACGCCGGCCAGGATCGTGATGCGATCACGCTCGATCGCCGACAGGACGGCATCGACGTCGAAGCGGGGCACCACCGAGATGCACCGGGCGTGCCGTACGGCCGCGTTGAGCACGCTGGACAGCCCGTACACGTGGAAGAATGGCAACGCGGCGAGAGCTACGTCGTTCTCGTCCAGGCCGAACCGTTCGGCAGCCAGGCTGCAGTTCATGTACAGCTGAAAGTGCGAAACCTCGGCGCCCTTGGGGCGACCGGTCGTGCCACTGGTATACAGCAGGGCTGCAGTGTCGTCGGCGGCGCCCGGCCAGATGTCGCCGTCGTCGTCGGCCTCGAGCAGCGCTGCAAATTCGCGCCAGCCGGTATCGGCGGAGCCGACCGCGATCGGGACGACGCCGTCGACCTTGCCCAGCGCGAGCGCGACCTCGTCGGCCAGGAACGTGCTGGTGATCAGCATCCGCGCGTCGGAGTCGTCCAGGTGGTAGGCGATCTCGTCACCCTTAAGCAGCGGGTTCAGCGGCACCATGGTCAGGCCGGCCTTGAGGATGCCGAAGTACGCGATGACGAACTCCGGCACGTTGGCCAGTCGGACGGCGACCTTGTCGCCCGGGCCGAACCCGTGCCCGCGAAGGGCGGTCGCCAGCCGGCCGGACGCCCGGTCGACCTCGGCGAACGTCATGGCGCCGGCCGGGAAGCGCAGGAATCGCTTGTCGGGTGCCGACTTGGCCGCCTCGCGCAGCATGATCGCCAGGTTGAAGCTCATCGTCCGGCCGGCCTCTCGACGACGGGGCAATACCGAATGACGTTCTGTTTACCCGAGAGAGGCGATCCTGTGCAATGTACGCGAGCCGGCCCCACCCGGTTTTGGTCGCCAGGCCGGATATACGGGACCTGGTGACCAAAACCGGAGGGGCGCGCCTTTACCGCAGGCGGTAGGCCCGAATCAGCGTCTGCTGCTCGCCGTTGCCGGCGCTGTCCGAGGCGCTCACCCGCAGCGACACGTACTGCCCCTGCGCCGGGTGGGGGTACATCGCCTGGAACTTTCCGCCGCCGGTCGCCCGCACCGAAACAGCCTGCCAGGTCGCCCCGTCGTCGTAGGACACCTGCACGCTCGCGTTGTCGACCGGCGGGGCCGTAGAGCCGACCTGGTGGCCGGTCGTCAGGTGCAGCGACACCCACTGCGACGCCCGAGCGGTGTTGGCCAGGTCGAGCGCGCTCTGCCCGGTCACAGCGTCCGCGACGTCGGTGTAGTCGATGTCGATCAGCGGCAACGTGCCCTGCGCGGAATCCGACGAGGAGAACGTCCACTCGGTGTGCGCCTGCGTCGACAAACCGATCACCGAGCCGTCGTGGTCGACGTCGGTGACGAGGCGGTACTCGCCGGCGTCGGTCGGCACGGTGGCCGTCCCGCGCATGCCGAACGCGGACGAGTACAGCTGCTGATCGCCCAGGTACAGCGCGCTCTTCGCCGACGAGCCGGACAGCTGCTGCGTCCAGTTACCGGCCGAGTCGGTCAGCCCGACGATGTTGTAGAAGATGCTGTTGCCGACGCGCCGGCTGATCAGCTGGGTGTTGCCGTTCGTGCTGTTGGCCACCCCCGGCGAGAACGGCGCCTTCAGCCAGTCCTGCGTGGCACTCTGCCCCGGCTGGTAGGTCTGCCCGGTGCGCTGCATGAGGACGTCCGCCGGCAGGCCGAGCTGGAACTGCCAGGCGGTGTAGTCGACGACGTCGGGGCGAGCCGTCATGTACTGGGTGCGCAGGTATCCGGTCGAGGGCACGTAGTCGCCGACGGCCGGCGGCGCGCACTCGCACCCGGCGTAGGTGTTCTGGTTGAGCATCCAGCCCCGCTCGGCGGTGCCGGTCGTGTGCACCCGCACGCCCACCTCGGCGAGGTCGGCCGGCTTGACGCGATAGGCCAGGTTGACGCCGACGTGCTGCTTCTCGACGAACGCCACGTCGTAGTCGTAGGGAGTGCGGGGCGTGCCGGTCAGGGTCACGGACGCGTGCGGCCGGCCCAGCAGCTGGGCCGCGTCGGCCTGCGACAGCGCGATCACCGGCACCGGCCCACCCGCGTAGGGGTAGAACACGCCCGGCTGGGCCGAGTACAGGGCGACGACGGCGGCGCCCGCGTCGGCCGCCGCCTGGATCTGCTCGTCGTACGACACGGACGGGTCCTCGCGAACGAGTGCGATCTTGCCGCGGACGTCACCGGGGAAGGCCCCGACCGGGTAGCTGTGCCGGCCGTCGACCATCGGCCCGCCCGTGAAGACCGCGCCCAGCGACTTGCCGTTCGCGGTGGCCTCCAGCACCGGCACGCCGGCGTCCCAGCTCGTCGTGACCGAGAACTGCGCGTCGTTGACTGTCTTGGTCGGGGCGACGAACAGTTGCGTCGGCTCGCCGTCCTCCTGGTCCCAGTACCACTCGTCGTACGTCGCGATCGGGTTGTCGGGGTCGCCGCGCGACCAGTCGAGCGTGATGTAGCGCGGCGTCGACTTGCGCGGTGTCTGCAGCGAGATCGGCTTCGCGGTGCGGGCGTCCAGCGTCACCGTGAAGTTCGGCGCCCGGACGTCGAGCTGCGGGTTGCCGACGATGCTGCTCGACTCGACCCACCGGCCCGACGCATCCATCGTCGAGATCAGCCCGAACACGTTGTACTGGCCTTGCGGCAGGCGCAGCGTCCACTCGGTCTGCGCGGGATCCAGGTAGATGTTGTCCGGGTAGTAGCGCCCGTCGTTGTGCAGATACGGGGCGATACGCAGCCGGGCTGTACCAGGCTGGCCGTGCCGGTCCAGCGCCCGGAACGTCACGTCGACCGTGTCGTCTTGCTTGTAGAAGCCGAGCGCGGTGTCGACCTCGACGCCGTCGCCCGTGGCGGCGATCCGACCGCTGTACTCGCCCGCGGCCGGCAGCGTCGCGTCGAGGGCAACGGTCGCCTGGGCCGAACCGCCCGCCGGAACGGTGAGTGTGGACGGGCTGACAGTCAGCGTGCCGGCCGGCGGCGGATCGCCGAACTTCGGCGTCAACGACGAGGCGAGCTGGAGCGTGACCGGCGCGGCACCGTCGTTCCGGTAGGTCAGCGTCCTGCTCGGGTGCAGGGCCGCCGGGTCGTAGGGCTGGGCGATGTAGCCGAGGTCCACCAGCCCGGCGTCGACACTCACGGACTGCCGGGTGGCCCGGTCGATGTCGACCCGGCCGGCGCCCTCGCGGAACACCCCCAGCCCGGGCAGCTCCTTGGCGGTCGACGTCAGGGCCACCTTGATGTCGTCCGGCGTCCACGTCGGATGCTCCTGCTTCAGCAGCGCGACCGAGCCGGTGACGTGCGGAGTGGCCTGCGACGTGCCGGTCATCGTCTGGTAGCCGCCGCCGGGCGCGGCCGCGGTGATGCTCATGCCGGGGGCCACCAGGTCAGGCTTGATGTAGGCGTCGCCCATCAGACCGGTGCGCGAACCGGACCAGAGCGCGTCGCGCTTGGAGACCGCGCCGACCGTGAGCGCCGAGCGGGCCGCCCCAGGTGCGGTGACGTCGGGCGTACCCGGCACGCCCGGTGACGTGTTGCCGGCCGCCACCACGAACAGCGTGTGGTACTGCGCGCTGAGCGCGTCGAGCGCCTGGCTCATCGGGTCGTCGCCCTTGGTCACCGGACCGCCCAGGCTCAGGTTGACGACGTCCGCGCCGTGCGAGGCGGCCCACTGCATGCCGTTGATGACCCACGACTCGGCGCCGGCCCCGTCGTCGTCGAGCACCTTGCCGATCATCAGCGTGGCCGCGGGCGCGACGCCCCGGTAGCGGTTGCCCGACGCCGCGCCGGTGCCGGCCGCGATCGAGGCGACGTGGGTGCCGTGTCCGTACCGGTCGACGACGTCGCCGCCCCCGGTGAAGTCCGAGGTGGCGCCGATGCGGCCGGCGAAGTCGGGATGCGTCGCGTCGATGCCGCTGTCGAGCACCGCGACGTCGACGCCCTGGCCGTCGTAGCCGCGGGCCCAGGCCGCGGGGCCGCCGATCTGCGGCACGCTCTGGTCGAGGGTGGCGTGCACCTGGGCGTCCAGCCACACCTTGGCCACGTCCGACCGGCCGGTGAGGCTCGCCCAGAAGCTCGACGCCTGCGCCTTCGTCTCGGCCACCGCCAGCGCGTGGGCGCTCGTCAGGTTGGCCTGCACCCGTGATCCGGCCGGCGCGGCCTGCGGGGCCAGCCCCGGCCGGTACGACACGATCAGCGGCAGCGCCGGGCGCCGGGCATCGTCGTAGCCCTGCCGGACCAGAGCGCTCACGTCGAACAGTTGCTCGTCGAGCCGCCCGGCCGCGATGAGCGGCGACGCCGACGCCGGCTCGACGTACACGTCGCCGCCCGACGTGAACGTGTGGATCCCGCCCCGACGGTCGGCGGCCCGGACGACGCTGGCGCGCTGGCGGCCGGTCGCGTCGGTGTCCAGCCGGACGACATCCCCGGTGATCAGCGTGACGGTGTCGCTGCTGACTGTGCTGGTCGACGCGCCTGGACCGACGGTCGGCGCGCCGCGTTCCGCGGCCGACGGGGTCGCGTTCGCGACGGTGAGGAATCCGCCCAGCAGGACGGCGGTCACAGCGAGAGCACAGGTCCGCATCGCGCGACCGTACTTATGCCGAATCGACCGTCACAATTAGCGATTGCGACCGATTCCGGCCATGGCGGGAGTCAGCCAGACCGATCCCGCCGCGAGGCCTGCAAGCCGGCCTGGAACCGCGTGCGGGCGCCGAGCGCCTCGAGCAGCCCGGACATGCGCCGGCCCAGCGTCCGCACGCTGATGCCCAGCTCGCGGGCGACCGCCTCGTCCTTCATGCCGGTGCCCAGCATGAGCAGCAGCTCGTGGTCGATGCCCTCGTCCGGCTCGACGTGGTCGGCCCAGTCGCTGAGCGGGCTGGCCTGCCGCCACAGCAGCTCGAACATCCTCACCAGGGCGGCGACCACCATCGGGGCGTGCACCACCAGCGAGGACTCCACGTCGCCGGTCGCGGTCATCGGCAGCAGCGCCGTGGCGCCGTCGACGACCACCAGCTTCATCGGGACGTCGGCGTGCACCCGCGCCTGCTCGCCGGCCTCCTCGGCCCGGCGGGCCTGATAGAACGCCCCGGGCAGCTCGAACGCCTCCGGGGCGTAGATGCCGCGCACCGAGATGCCCCGTTCGAGGGCGTCGATCTCCGGACCGTTCGCCTCGCTCACCGTCTGCGCGTAGGGCGGGCGGTCGAGCACCAGCATCTCGTGCTCGATGCGCTGGGCCAGGTGGGCGAATCGCGCGGCGACCGCCGGGCGACCGACCACGACCTCGATCAGCTCGTCCGGATGGGTGCGCTGCTCGGCCGGGAACTGCGCGGCCAGGTGCAGGGCGGTGCGCTCGGCCTCGCCGAGCTCGTGCCGGCGCCGGGCGGCCAGGGCGCTCACCGCCAGGTCGGGCGGGACGGGGGTCAGCCGGCCCGGCGATCCCGGGCGGTGCGTGACGAAGCCGAGGTCCTTGAGGCGGGCCACGGCCGCTCGCGCCGGTTGGTCGCCGACCCCGATCTCGCCGGCGACCTCGTCGGCCGTCGAGCCCCGCCCGGTCAGCAGCGCGACGTAGACGGCCTCCTCGGTATCGGTCAGCCCGAGCGCTTCGAACACCCTCTGATCCTGCCGGACCCGGCCAACCGGAAACAGGCTCAGGGGCGGGGCGGGTTCGGTGGGTCGGGGTCCGGGCCGGACGGGGGCAGCAGGCCGTGCTGGCGCAGCCGGTACGCCCGGAACTCGTCGGCGTAGGCGCCGCCGACGAACAGCGGGCCCACCACCAGGAAGGACGCGGTCATCAGCCGCAGCCCGATGTCACCGGGCAGGAACATCACTCCGATGATGAACGGGATCGGCAGCAGCATGATCCGCCCGACCTCACGCCAGCGCCAGCCCCGGTCGTTGAGGTCGTGGAACACCCAGTCGTCGTAGCGCTCGGGCAGGCCGAACCCTATGGCGTAGAGCAGCCAGCGCAACGGCGGCGGGCGCGTTGCCATGCGCCCATCCTTCCCGCTTTTGGTCAGCCGGTCTCAAATAACCGGCCCGGTGACCAAAACCGGGGACGCAGCGCGGGCGGTCAGTCCTTGATGTCGCAGATTGCCGCACCGGACGTGACGACGGCGCCGACTTCGGCGTTCAGCGCGGTGATCGTGCCGGCCTTGTGTGCGTTCAGCGGCTGCTCCATCTTCATCGCCTCGAGCACCACGATCAGGTCGCCGGCCGCCACCACGTCACCCTCGCTGACCGCGACCTTGACGATCGTGCCCTGCATCGGTGCGGTGAGCGCGTCGCCGGACGTGGCGCCGCCCGACTTCTTGCCGGCCGACCGCTTGGGGGCCGCCTTGCGCGTCCCGCCGCCACCGGCACCGGCGCCGAATCCGGCCGGCAGCGACACCT
>Ga0081455_10005737_pt1 | contig 13534 bp, 10 predicted proteins | sample TabmetS3T2R1_FD_70207 | JGI IMG/M metagenome (GOLD analysis project Ga0081455, IMG submission 70207) | Tabebuia heterophylla rhizosphere microbial communities from the University of Puerto Rico - S3T2R1 | ecosystem: Host-associated > Plants > Roots > Rhizosphere ... | reverse complement strand
AAAGGCCGCCAATGAGAAACGCCCACAACTACGGCGCCTCCCCGGGATCACGAGCGCGCCGCCTTCGGTTGGTATTCTCCCGGAACCCCACGAAATCCGATTAACAGCCGATTCCAGCCGTTGATCGCCACTACGGCCATCGTCAAATTGACCAGCTCCGTTTCGTTGAATTGCCGCCGCACACGTTCATAAACTTCATCCGGGACGTGATTATTGGCGACGAGCGTCACCGCTTCTGTCCATTCCAACGCGGCCCGCTCGCGTTCGGTGTAGAACGGCGCTTCGCGCCAGGCGTCTAGCAGGTAGAGCCGCTGCTCGCTTTCGCCTTCGGCCCGCGCGTCTTTCGTATGCATATCTATGCAGTACGCGCAGCCGTTTATCTGCGACGCGCGTACTTTGACCAATTTGATTAATGACTGTTCAAGGCCGGATTTTTTGACATACTCTTCCAGCCCGTACATCGCCTTGACTGCGCCAGGATCGATTTTGTTGAAATCGATTCGTGATTCCATTTTCTCTGCTCCTTTGTTTGAGTGAATTCGTTACTTCCTTTTTCATAAAACCCACTGTACACAGCACTCATCTGCAAACGGCTGACCAGACTCGATGAAATCGGGGAAACCCCGTATATCTATGGATGAATAAGAACGAGGATTCGGCAAACTTGCGTCGAGACAATATCCGGCGCGATATTTCGATTTCGGCGCGATATTTCGTGGCGAGGGTGGCGTCAGCGATCCAGGCGCCTGCGCTATAGACCAGCTTTTCATAATGAGATATTTGACGGACAATTGGGCTTATGAAACCAGTGGCAGGTGAATATCGAGATGACGCTCCGCTCCGGCAATGTCAGGCGCTGCTGGAGATTTCGGAAGTGATCGCGACACGCCGCGATCTGTCATCATTATTCCATGACCTGGCGGAGCGGCTCCGTTTGGTTGTGCAATTCGATCTGCTCGGCGTGTCACTCTACGATGCTGAGCGCAATTTATTGCGCCTGCGCCTGTTTGAGACCTCCGCGTCTGACGTGCCTGCGCCGCCAGAAGAGTATGAGATTGAAGGCTCGCTGGCGGGCTGGGTTTGGCAAACGCAGGAGCCCGCGCTGATTACCGATGCGAGCCGGGAATCCCACATGCCTGTGCAAATCATTCGCCGGTACGGATTCGGAAGTTGCTGCGCCTTCCCGCTCACGTCGGCGGCCCGGCGGCTCGGCGCAATGGTCTTCGGAAGCTTGCGCACGGCGGGCTACACTGAAGCGGATCTCGCCTTTCTCGGGCTGGTGGCGAAACAGGTGGCCGTGGCCGTGGACAACGCGCTCAACTCGGAGCAACTGGCGCGCGAGCGTGACCGGTCGCGACTCTTGCTGGAGGTGAACAACGCGGTGACCGCCACGCTCGATTTGCGGGAGTTGCTGGCCGCAACCGCCAAAAGCTTGCGCCGCGTGGCGCCGCATCAGGTTGTCAGCCTTGCGCTCTACGACCCCGACACAGACCGGCTGCAGGTTCACGCGCTCGATTTCGCCGAAGGCAAGGGGCTGCTTCGCGAAGGCATCTCGATGCGCGTGGAAGAAGCTCCCGCGGGGCTGGCGCTGCGAGCGCGCCGGCCCGTTACGCTTATGCGCCGGGAGATCGAAGAGCGATTCGATTCCGACTTCGTCCGCCGCATTCTCAATGAGGGGTTGAAATCTGTCTGCGCCTTTCCGCTGATTTCCCACGGCCGGCTGCTCGGCACGCTGACCGTGGCGAGCCTGACGGAAGAGGAGTTTCCTCCAGAAGACATCGAGTTGCTCAAGCCCGTCGCCGATCAAATCGCCATCGCCGTCGAGAACGCGATCTCTTTCCAACACATCGTCGATCTGGCGAACAAGCTCACCGAAGAGAAACTCTACCTCGAAGACGAAATCCGCGCCGAATACAACTTCGCAGAGATCATCGGCGAAAGCCCCACGCTCAAGCGGGCGCTGAAGCAGGTGAAGACCGTAGCGCCGGCCGATTCGACCGTCCTGATCATCGGTGAAACCGGCACTGGCAAGGAGCTTGTCGCGCGCGCCATCCACGATCTGAGCGCGCGCCGCGAGCGCACGCTGGTCAAGCTCAACTGCGCGGCGATCCCGACCGGCCTGCTCGAATCAGAACTCTTCGGCCACGAGAAGGGCGCCTTCACCGGCGCGACCTCGCAACGCATCGGACGATTCGAGATCGCCGATCGCGGGACGCTTTTTCTGGACGAAATCGGCGACATCCCCCTGGAATTGCAGCCCAAGCTGTTGCGCGTTTTGCAGGAACAGGAATTCGAGCGGCTCGGCGACGCGAAGACCAGACGCGTGGACGTGCGGTTGGTGGCGGCCACCAATTGCGACCTCGCGCAGATGGTCGACGCCAAACAGTTTCGCCGCGACCTCTATTACCGGTTGAACGTGTTTCCGATTAAGCTTCCGCCACTGCGCGAGCGCGGCGAGGACATCGCGCTGCTCGCCAATTACTTCGTACATAAGTTCCGCCAGCGATTTAAGAAGAAGATTCGAGCGATCAATCAGCGTTCGCTCGACCGCCTGCGCGAATACTCATGGCCGGGCAACATCCGCGAACTGGAAAACTTCATCGAGCGCGCCGTGCTGCTTTCCGAAGACGAAACGCTGAGCTTCGATTCTCCCTTCAACCAGAACGGCTCGACGAATAGCCCGATCGCCGCCACTCCACAACCTGCCTTGCGGACGCTGGACGAAATGGAACACGACTACATCCTCGAAGTTCTGCGCCAGACGAACGGAATGGTTGGCGGCAAGGGCGGCGCGGCGGAAATCCTAGGCCTCCCGCCTTCCACGCTCCGCAGCCGGATGAAGAAATTGGGCATCAAGTAGACCGCCTTCGCCTACGGATTTCGCCGCGAAATGTCGCTTCGCAGGCGAAATGTCGCTTCGACCGCCGCATTGCTGAACAATCCGGCCAACCCCATTCTGGCCGCCATTCCCGAAGTTACAGCGATTCCGCTCAGGCTTTGCCCATTCGGCCTGGCGTTTGCGATTACAAAATGCTCGTCGGAACCAGTTCAGGCAAAATGGCGCTCTATCTCATCGGAGGAATTATCAATGAGAGTATTTGTCGCGGGATCGGGAGGCGCTATCGGAAAAGCGCTGATTCCACTTCTCGTCAACACAGGTCATATCGTGACGGCGCTTACGCGATCCGAAAGCAAGTCGTATCAGATCAGATCCCTGGGCGCGAATCCCGTCGTCGCGGACGCGCTTGATAAGAACGCCCTCCTTGACGCCGTGCGGCGCGCCAGACCCGAGGCGGTCATTCACCAACTAACGGCGATTCCACCACGTGTTAATATCAAAAAATTCGACGATGAGTTTACTTTGACGAACAAGCTGCGCACCCTCGCGACCGATTACCTGGTTGAGGCGGCTCGAGAGGCCGGAGCCACTCGCTTTATAGCTCAAAGCTTTGCCGGCTGGAATTACGCAAGGACGGATGGGACGATAAAAACGGAGGATGACCCCTTGGATCCGCATCCACCCGAAATGCAGCGTCGAACATTGGATGCGATTCGACGCCTGGAGAAAGCCGTTCTGGATGCGAAAGACCTCCATGGAGTGGCGCTCCGTTATGGGGCTTTCTACGGCCCCGAAACCTCCATCTCCGCCAATGGATTCATTGTGGAAGAGGTAAGACATAGACGTTTCCCAATTATAGGAAGAGGGACTGGCGTCTGGTCATTTATCCATATTGAAGATGCGGCCTCCGCCACAGTGGCCGCATTGAGAAACGGTTCGCCGGGAATTTATAACATCGTTGATGATGACCCCGCTCCCGTTTCGGAATGGCTTCCATATTTGGCCGCGGCTGTTGGGGCAAAACCGCCTCTCCGAGTTCCGGCGATCATTGGCCGGCTTGTCGTGGGAGAAGTCGGCGTTTCTTTCATGACGCAGGTTCGAGGGGCGTCGAATGCAAAGGCCGGGCGTGAACTGCTTTGGCGACCAAAATGGAGAAGCTGGAGGGATGGATTTAGACGTGGACTGTGATCTTGACCACGATTGAGGATCAGAATCATCGGCGCGGCGGCGAGTGAACTGATCCATATCCGGCAAACGGCATTAGCCTTCGGGGCGTGTCCCTTCTGCGCGCCAGCATGACACTCCCAAAACATTGTCAAGCCGGCGCGATACTGTTGGCGAATTCGAGAGTAATGCGAAAGGGCGCTGGAAATGTCCAACGAACTTCAGTTTGTCGCTGGTTTCCGACACTAGTCCACTGCCGAAGGCCACGACAAACTGAAGTTTGTCGGACATTTTTGGATTCGCCAACGGCATCCAGCTCGCCGCAAGCTCATGTAAGAAATCAGATGCGCCGCCGCGGCGCCGCAAGGACGCCCCTTACTTGAACTTGAAGAACGCCATCGGCTCGCTGCCGTCGTTCAACCTTACGATCAACTGGCGGCACGTCCCCGCTCAGCGAGAATTTGACTGGGATGGCGCGGCCGGCGTTGACCACGTTGATCGTCGGCCGGTTGTCGACCGGCTGGAAGAAGCCGCTGAAGTTATAGGGCGCCGTTTAGCCGCTAAGGGTTCACAAATTTACCGTTATTAAGTTTGAACCTTCCCGGCGTTCCCTGGACCGTCCCATGAGCGTCCTTTGCCACGCAGGTGGCAATATCTGACTTATTTCCCCGACAAAAGACTGTCAACGTCCCGATACCCTTTTTCTTTCCGATCCCGGCCTTTACCTCGGCATCGCTTTTGACTATCTCGGAAGCTTTTAGTCCCTTGAGCGCTTCAAAACTATCTAAGGCAAGTGCTTTCGCAACGATGCAATTTTCGTAATCACCGCAAAAAATACAGGCCTCGGCCACTTTCGCAGTGGTGAGGACGGCCATACAGAGCGCAATCACTGACAAGACTTTAGTCATTTCGATCTCCTTTTGGATTAGCAAAGATGGTTAAATGCGGAGATGCGTCGGCTTAACAACCGCATTCGCACATTCATCATGTACTGTGAAAAAGTGACAAAATGTGTCGGTAAAAGTTGAGGGAATGTCAGTGCGGGGTTTCCCGGATATAGATGTGGCGTAGTGTCACTATAATGACACTAGGCCATTTTCGATCGGGTGGCTTTCTTAAGTCCGTAGCGACCAGCGGGCTGACCGGGGAACACATCAATGGCACGGTGAAAAATCCACACAGCCTGCTAAAAACCAGCCTGCCGATTGAGTTCATCATTCGCTGCCCTGAAGGAACATCGATAACTGAATACCAACTGCTGCGGCTGGATGAAAAGAAGGACCGGCGCGAGTTCAGGGCGATTCCCGGCGGAGTTGTGAACCTCACGGGTGGCAAAGAGAAAAATACGGCGCCGTTCCAGTGTGAGCTTTCAGCGAGCTGCTCCGAAGGGACACGGATAATCATTGCTATTAGCCTCAGTCCGAGGCTCCCACCTAGAAATCCCAGGTCGAGTTTTGCAGCACGACGCGGTATCCGTCCACGTCTTCAAATGTCTTCCCCTTTTTGTCCCAATATGGGTTATAGGACTTGACTGGTTCATAACCGTGCCGGCGCATGCGCTCGACGGCGCTCTTCCATTCCGCTTCCTCCGGTATGTAGAAGACCAGAAGATTGTCCTGGGTAGGCGCTTTGCCGACCTGGTGATTATGATGATGCGTAAACTCAAGGTGGTAAGGAAGGCCTTTATGCCCGAGCATCACGCCGTCAAAACCTTCGTGGTTCTTGAAAGAAGTCAGAACCTCCAGACCTAAGCCGTCGCTGTAAAACCGGACTATCTCCGGCAGGTTGTCTGTGGGTCGGGCAACGCGAAACTTAAACATTGTTTTCTCCTTCTTCTCCTCCGTCTTCGGGAAAGGGTTGTTTTGCGCCCGTGTCAAAAAGCTCAATCCTAGGCACATCACGCCGGCAAGTATCGTTAGTGTAATCGCTTTGGTAGTCTTCATCACAATCTCTCCCTCAGAATCGTCGTACCGCGAGCGGTAGCGAGCGTGGCTTAGCGTGAAGCGCGCCCGCTACCGCTCGCGGTACTGATCCGTACACGCATTTGAAATCCGATCTAGTTCGACACATCCGTCACGCGACCCGGCTCCATCCATTTGAGACGGCCCTGCAGCCCGGCGGAGGCAAAGGCCTCTTCAATTTCCTTGCGCGATTCTGAAAAGTGCGCCCACCCCTCGTAATGCAAGGGGATGATGGCGGCGTCTGAGAAGGCGCGAGCGGCGTCAACCGCCTCTTTAGCGGTGAAGGTGAGATGCGCCGGCCCCACTTCCAAGACCCGCGCCGCTCCCATAAACAGCACGGCAATTTGAACGGAGAAGCGACGGCTGACTTCCGCGACGTCTTCGTACCAGACCGTATCGCCGGAAAGATAAACTGAGCTTTGAGGAGATTCTCTAAAGGTCAGCGCAAACCCGGTGACCGGGCCGCGATCTCCTCCAACCGGCCCATGTCTCGCCGGCGTACCGGTCACCTGCAACACGCGACCATCTGGGGTCGGCAGGTCAATGCTCTGCCAGGGGGTAAGACCGATGGCGTCAGCGTCCAGTCGATTGGCGCCAGCCTGCGTGGTCAGAACCGTTCCCGCACGCTGGAGCAAAGCGCGTCCCGCGCGATCAAGATTATCAAAGTGATGGTCGTGGCTGAGCAGGACGACGTCTATGCGACCGAGCGACTCGGGCTTAAGCGCGGGACCTATAGTTTTACGCAAGGTGTAAAGGCCGGTCGGATATTCCTCGCCCGCAGGGTCAAACGTAGGATCGGTAAGCAGCCGCAGTCCGCCCAGTTCAAGTAGCGCCGTCGGTCCGCCGATATAGGTAATCTTCAGATGAATATCCTTCATAGCGCGGATTTCTCACTCAGTATAATTTGTTATTGCTGCCAACCTCCGCCCAGCGCCTTGTAGAGTAGGACCAGCGCGAGCAGCTCATTTCGTTTGGTTTGCGCCAGGCCCAACTCGGCGTTGAACAGATCACGATCAGCGTCCAAAGCGTTGAGCTGCGTATCTACTCCGCCTCGATATCTGAGGTAAGCCAAACGCGACCTGTCCTCCAGTGTGGTCACAAGCGCTTCCTGCTGCTCGCGAATCTCTTTGACCTTGCGATACTCAACAAGCGCATCCGAGACCTCCCTGAATCCGGTTCGGATCGCTTGTTGATATTGTGTCGACGCCAATTGCCGCTGGGCTTCGGTAAATCTCACGCCCGATTTGACGCGGCCGGCGTTAAAGATCGGCAAAGTCACCTGGGGCGCAAAGTTCCATGCCCCCCCTGCTCCGCCGAACAAATTGGAGAGTTGACTGCTTTGACCACCCAAGAATCCGGTAAGACTGATTTGGGGGAAGTAGGCGGCCTTTGCCACACCGATGTTGGCGGTCGCCGCCACCAAATTCAGCTCCGCGGCTCTGATGTCCGGCCGCCGTTCGAGCAATGAAGACGGCAATCCCGGGGGCGCCGAAGGAGGTTGTTCTTGCTCCGACAACGAGCGCCCGCGCGCCACAGGGCCGGGATCCCTGCCCAGCAACAGGTTGATCTGATTTTCGGTCTGCTCGATTAATCGCTCGATGTCGGGAATGGTCTGGGCCGCGCCATACACCAGTTGCTCGGCCTGGCGCACATCCAGCATTGTCGCGACGCCGCCCTGTTGGCGCGACCGAATAAGATTGAGCGATTCCTGACGGGTGGCCAGCGTTTCCCTGGCGATCTCCAACTCCATATCCAGTTCGAGCAGATTGAAGTAGGCTGCGGAAACGTCGCCCACAATCGTTGTCATGACGGCTTTGTGGTCTTCTTCTGTGGCGAGGAGGTTGGCGCGCGCCGCCTCCTTCGCGCGACGCAGCCTGCCCCAGATGTCGACCTCGAAGGAGAGCAGATTGAGCAACACCGTCCCGAACGTCCGGTCGCGGCCCCCCCCTCCAGGCAAAACAAACTGGCCGCTGCCGGAATTGCGAAGGGTCGTCACATCGGCGCCAACCGTGACGTTTGGGTATTGATCCGATCGTGTGAGCCCCAGGTTGGCGCGCGCCGCTTGAATGCGCGCAACGGCCCGTTGCAGATCGTAATTGTTGACGAGCGCGGTCCGAATCAATTCTTGAAGCTGATCATCCTTGAAAACCTCGAACCATTTCAGATCCGCGAGCGAACCGGGATCGGGCGCTGTAGCGCTATCGCCGGAGCCACGGAAGGCCGTCGGCGGCTGGACGATAGGCCTGTGGTATTTGGGACCAACCGGGCATCCCGACAGCAAGCTTACAAATACAGCTAACATCGTCAATCGCTTCTTCATTTTGCTCCTCGATCTATATCTGATTAGTTTGCTCCTGGATCTATTCTGATTAGTTGGAGATTCCCACGATCTTGCCGATTGACGAGCGATTCTCAACTGCCTTGAGCATGAAATCGGCGACATTCGCGCGCGAAATACTGAAACCGAAAAGCGGCAAGTGTCCCTCTCGCGCGCGATATTTCCCCGTATAGGGTTTGTCCTTCAGTTCGGGCGGGCGCACGATTGTCCAGTCAAGCCCGCTCTTCCTCAACAATTCCTCCATGGCAGACGAATCCGCAACAACATTTGGAAAAAGCATCCGGCCAAGCAGGTACGCGGGCGGGATGATTGCGTCTTTAAACAGGAAAGCGACTGACTCGACTATGACACGTCTGACTCCGGCTTGCGGCATTGCGCTCGTCAAGGCGACGGCAAATCGTTGTAACAGGTTCGCATCAGCTTTCGAGATGGGCACACGCGGACCGAAGGCTGACAAAACCGCATCATGGCCTTTGATGGCTTGTTCCAGTTCGACGCTGTTGAGCAGATCGCCTTGCTTGATCGTGATGCGATCCTTGAATGGTTTAAGCCGATCCGGCGAACGAACAAATGCGGTCACGTAATGTCCGCGTTCAATCGCTTGTCGAACAATCTCATGTCCGGTCCCTCCTGTAGCTCCCAGCACAAGCAGCTTCATAGTTTTCTCCTCCCAGACAGGTCGTAGAGCGGCAGTGTCCGGTCGCGGCCAGCCGCGGAAATAAAGGTTTTTCGAGTTTCTTCCATAAGGCATATCAGTCTCCCGTCGCCGGCTCTTTTTCCAGCGTTGCTACCTGCGCGCGCCTTTTCTCCGCGCCCGAGAGCTTCTCCACCACGTAGAAGCCCACCGGGATGAGGAAGCTGGCGATGATCGTGTCCGAAAGCATGCCGGCGACCACAACGGTACCCAGTATCTGTCGCGCCGCCGCCCCGGAACCCGAAGCGAAGCATAACGGCAAGCAACCCAGAATGAACGCGAACGAGGTCATAAAGAGCGGGCGCCTGCGCAGGCGCGCTCCTTCCAGCGCCGCCTCCACCAGGCTGCGCCCCTTCTCGAACTCGATCTTGGCGAATTCGACAATCAGGATCGCGTTCTTGGCGGCGAGCCCTATGAGCACGATCAGACCGATCTGGGCATACACGTCCAGATCGTAACCGCGCAGCAAGAGTCCGACTAAGGCGCCGAAGATCGCAATCGGCGTCGTCAACAGGACCGAGAAAGGCAGCGACCAACTTTCATAGAGCGCCGCCAGGATCAGGAAGACGAAGATGAGCGATAACGAGAACGCTATTGCCGCTCCTCCGGAGGCCCGCTTCTCCTGATAAGAGAGGTCAGCCCAGTCATAGCCGATCTCCTTCGGGAGAACTTCCTTTGCCACCTCTTCGAGCGCGGCCATGGCCTGGCCCGAGCTGTAGCCCGGCGCGGCGGAGCCAATCACCTGAGCCGCCCGGTAGAGATTGAAGCGGTTGGTATATTCCGGGCCGGTGATCCGGCGCGTCGTGACCAGCGCCGAGAGCGGAACCATGTCGCCGTCGTTGTTTCGGACGTAATATTGATTGATGTCTTTCTCGGTGCGCCGCTCATCCCCTTCCGCCTGGAGGAACACTCTCCACTGCCGGCCGAAGCGGTTGAACTGGTTCAGAAAAAGCCCGCCAAGATATGCTTGCAGCGTCTGGTAAACGTCTCCAACCGCCACGCCCTGCTTTAACGCCTTGTCTCGATCCACATCGGCGTAGATTTGTGGAGTGGAGGCCGAAAACAGTGAGATGGCTCCGGCGATCTCCGGGCGTTTGTGACATGCCTCGAGAAACTTTTGCAGGTTCTGATCGAGAAATTCTACCGAGCCACCGCTGCGGTCCTGCAGCCAGAGCGAGAATCCGCCCGCGTTGCCGAGGCCCGGAATCGCCGGCGGCGGGAAGGCAAAGGCGACCGCCTCCGGTACTTGAGTCGCCAACGCCCCGTTTACGGCGTTCAGGATCGCTTTTGCTTCGAGGTTTTTCGATCTGCGCTCGTCCCAGGGCTTGAGGCCGAGGAAAAAGAATCCCTGGTAGCTCGACGAAGTGCGGCTCAGCAGACTGAATCCGCCGATCGTGGCGTAGTACCTCACTCCCTCGGTCTTCGCGAGAATCCCCTCGATCTTTTTCAAGACCTCGTCGGTCCTCTCAAGCGAAGACGCGACCGGAAGCTGGACGTTGAGGAACGCGTAGCCGTAATCCTCTTCGGGCAAGAAGCTCGCCGGGAGTTGTCTGCCGATGAGACCATTCACCAGTGTGAACCCGACGAGAATCATCACGGCTATCACCGCCTTGCGGATCAGGGCGTGACTCCAATTTACGTAACCGCCCATGACCTTCGCAAACGTCCGATTGAAGCCCCCGAAAAACCACCCGAGAATTCCGCGCGACGGCTTGCGCGGCCTCAACAGCAACGCCGCGAGCGCCGGTGAAAGGGTCAGCGCGTTGAATGCGGAGATGACCATCGAGATCGCGATCGTCATGGCGAACTGATTGTTCAGCCGCCCCTGAACGCCGCCCATAAACGCAATGGGCAGGAAGACCGAAGCGAGGATCAGCGCGATGGCGACGACCGGTCCCGAAACTTTCTTCATCGCCTCGATTGTGGCCTCGCGAGGAGACATTCCTTCCTCGATGTGGTGTTCGACCGCTTCAACAACCACAATCGCGTCGTCCACGACCAGGCCGATGGCGAGAACGAAGGCGAACAAGGTGAGGGTGTTGATCGAGAAACCCAACAAGGGGAAGAAGGCGAAGGCGCCGATGAGCGACACCGGCGCGGCGATCATCGGGATGAGCGTCGCCCGCCAGTTCTGCAGGAAGAGGAAGACGACAAGGACGACAAGGATCATGGCTTCGACGAGCGTCGTGATGATCTCTTTGATCCCTTCGGTCACTGGGAGCGTAGTGTCGAACCCGATCACGTAATCGAGGTCGTCTGGAAAACGCTCCTTGAGTTCCGCCATCGTCTTCTTGACCTCGTTAGCAGTGGCCAGCGCGTTAGAACCGGGAGTCTGAAAAATTCCGATGAAGGCGCTGGGCTGGCCATTGATCCGCGTCCTTTGTTGATAGTTGAGAGAACCGAGTTCGACCCGGGCGACGTCCTTGAGTCGCACCACCGAGCCGTCCGGGTTAGAGCGAACAACGATCTGGCCGAACTCTTCCGGCGTTTGAAGCCGGCCTTGCGCGCGGACGGTGTAAGTCATCTCCTTTCCCGGCGACGCAGGCTCGGCGCCCACCTGGCCGGATGGGTTGACGGCATTCTGCTGCCTTATCGCGTTCGCTAGATCGGGCACCGCCAGACCCAGTTTGGCTAGCGCGTCCGGCTTCACCCAGATCCGCATCGCGTACTCGCTGGCGCCGAACAGGACAATCTGACCAACTCCCGGAATACGATAAAGGACGTCGTTGATATTGATGTTGGCGTAGTTGGCGAGGAAGAGAGCGTCATGGCTCTTCTTTGGTGAATAGAGCGCGAAGACCATCATGGGAAGCCCGGTGGACTTCCGAATAGACAAACCAAACTGGTTGACATCGGTCGGCAGATTCGGCTGCGCCTGCGCCACACGGTTCTGCACGTTGACCTGGTCAATGTTGACGTCGGTATCGATATCGAACGTGACCGTCAATTGCTGCGTGCCGTCGTTCGCGTTGGTGGACTGCATGTAGAGCATGTTGTCCACGCCGTTCATCTGCTGTTCGAGCGGCGTCGAGACCGACTGCTCGATAGTGATCGCGTCAGCTCCTGTGTAGGTCGTTGAGGCGATGACTTGAGGTGGAACAATCTCGGGGAACTGCGCCAGTGGCAGCCCTCGCATCGCAATGAGACCGGCGAGGACTGTGACGATTGCAATTACCATCGCCACAATCGGGCGCCGGATAAAGAAGTTTGAAATCATATGTCCTCGGGAAGGGGGATTTAGGATTGCGGATTGCGGATTGCGGATTTTCACCATCTCCGTACCGACTGATCGATGATCAACGAGCTATAAATGATCAGTCTTGACCATTCCGCAATCCGCAATCCGCAATCCGCAATCCGCATTCATTTAAACGGGATCGGATTGACCACCGCGTCGGGTCTGACTTTCTGGATGCCTTCGGCGACAACTCTTTCACCCCGCTTCAGTCCGTCTTCAATAATCCACATCGTGCCAATGCGTTCGCCAACCTTGATTGGCCGAATGCTCACTTTGTTATCATTACCCACGACGGCGACCCGGTAGCCGCCCTGCAGTTCAGAGACGGATCGTTGCGGAACAAGTAGCGCCCCCTCTTTCATGTTGGTCACGGCTCGGACTCGGCCGTACTGACCAGGGCGAAGGGTGTTCCCCGGGTTCGGGAAGACGCCGGCCAGCTTGATCGCGCCTGTTTTTTGATCGACCTGCCTGTCCGCGACGAAGAATCTCCCTTTCTGCGGATAAGTAGTTCCGTCAGCCAACACCAGCTCCAGCTCAAGTTTCTTGCCTGCCGGGTCCCAGGCGCCGCGCGTCGGGTTGCGCCTGGCGTGGTTGAGATATTCCTGCTCGCTAAGAGTGAAATAGACCTTGATCGGATCGACTGTCGAAACCGTTGTCAGAGCGCCGCTGGTAGGGTTGATCAGATTGCCGACCTGGGCCTGGGCGATTCCCGCAATGCCATCGATGGGAGAAGTGATCCTGGTGAATCCCAGGTCGAGTTCGGCCTTAGCAACCGCAGCCCTGGCCGCTTCAACCGCGGCCCTGGCCGCAACGATCGCAGCCTTTGCTGTTTCAACTCCGGCCCTGGCGGCCTCGACTTGAGCCTTTGCGGCATGATTGGACTGGACTGCGTTATCCAGTTCCTGGTCCGTGACGGCCTTCTGCTTTGCGAGCGGTGTGTACCGATCGACGTCGAGTTGAGTCTTGCCCTGATTCGCTTCAGCCTGCAGGAGCTGAGCGCCGGCTTGTGATAGTTGCCCGTTGGCCTGTGTTACCTGCCCTTCGGCCTTTGCGAGCTCTCCTCTGGCCTGATCCAGCGCAGCCTGAAACGGCCTGGGATCGATTTCAAACAACAACTGCCCTTGCTTTACAAAGGAACCCTCCGTGTATCGCTGCGTTCGCAGGTAACCAGCCACCTGCGCCCTGATCTCCGCGTTCACCATCCCGTCGAGTGTGCCGATCCACTCACTGTGGATCGGCACATCCTGCTGTTCGACCTCCGCCACTTCGACGCCTGGGAGAGGCGTCGACGACGACGGCG
>Ga0081455_10005736_pt1 | contig 13536 bp, 10 predicted proteins | sample TabmetS3T2R1_FD_70207 | JGI IMG/M metagenome (GOLD analysis project Ga0081455, IMG submission 70207) | Tabebuia heterophylla rhizosphere microbial communities from the University of Puerto Rico - S3T2R1 | ecosystem: Host-associated > Plants > Roots > Rhizosphere ... | reverse complement strand
TCCACGCCACGACCTTGCCGTCCTGATCCACGTCGCTCCAGATGCGCATCCCGAGCGGACGGTACATGCCCACCCACGGTGCCTGTGCCAGGCACTGGCGCTCGATCGTCGATGGAAGATTTGACGTGTAGAGCAGCGCCTTGGCACGCCCCTCATCCGTCATCGGCATGCCGGTGAAGTCGCCGAGGTCCGAGCCCGGGCCTCTTTCGATGTAGTCCTCGTAGAGCAGCGGCACGTACGAGCCGCTCAGCTCGATTTGCGCCGATGCGGGCGCGCTGATCGCGAGCGCGGCCAGGAGAATCAGAACCTGGCGTCGCATGGTGTTGGTTCCCATTTGCTTCCGTCTGGCTCCTTCTTGAAGTGCAGCGCGGTAATCCACGGCGTTTGGAGGTAGACCGGATCTTCGACGAGGTTCGTGTCGACCAGATACTGGTCGCCGTTGGCTTCCCCGAGCAGGTCCCAGTACTCGGTGAAGACCGCGCGATCGCTGTAAGGCACGCCATTCTTGCGAAGGTACCCAGGCCGCAGCTGGGTCGTGACCGCTTTGATCGATCCATGGCGCGCGCCGCCTCGCCCGCGAAACGGCCAGCCAGCCAACGGCACAGGACATAGAAAACGGGGGTAAAGATCAATCCGAAGGCCGTGACGCCGATCATGCCGTAGAACACCGCGGTCCCCAGCGCCTGCCTGAGCTCGGCGCCGGCGCCGATCGCCCATACCAGGGGCACCACCCCGAAGATGAAGGCAAGCGACGTCATCAGGATCGGTCGCAGGCGCAGGCGGGCCGCCTCGGCGGCCGCAGCCCAGCGGTCGCGGCCATGATCCTCGAGCTGCTTGGCGAATTCAACGATGAGGATGGCGTTCTTGGCCGCGAGGCCGATCAGCACAATGAAACCAACCTGCGTCAATATGTTGTTGTCCATGCCCCGCCACACCACCCCGGTGATCGAGGCGATGAGGCACATGGGCACGATCAGAATGACGGCCAGCGGCAGCGTGAGACTTTCATATTGTGCGGCGAGCACGAGGAACACGAACACGACCGCCAGCAGGAAGGCGAACAGCGCCGTGTTGCCCGCCCGCAGCTGCTGGTAGGCGAGCGTTGTCCATTCGAAGGTGAACCCTTGCGGCAGGGTCTCGGCCGCGAGCTTCTGCATGAGCTCGATCGCTTGGCCCTGCGAAAAGCCGGGCGCCGGCGCACCGTCGAGCTCGGCCGCGGGATAAAGATTGTAGCGCGGGACCCGGTAGGGGCCGGAAACGTCCTTGATGGTCGTGAAGGAGCCGAGGGGGACCGTCTCGCCGCTGGTGCCCCGCACGCGGATCTTGAGCACGTCCTTGGCGTCGAGCCGATAGGCGGCGTCGGCCTGGGCGGTTACGCGGAAGACGCGCCCGAGCAGATTGAAATCGTTGACATAGGTCGAGCCGAGGTAGGTCTGCAGCGCGCCAAACACATCCGTCATGTTGACGCCGAGGAGTTGGGCCTTGGTGCGATCGATGTCGAGGTAGAGCTGCGGGGTCGAGGCCTCGAACAACGAAAACACCTGGGCCAGGCCAGGTGTCTGGGCGGCCCGGCCCAGCATGGCGTAAACCGCGCCCTGCAAGGCCTGTGGGCCGGCGCCGGCTCGGTCTTCCACCATCATGCGGAAGCCGCCGGAGGTGCCAATGCCGCGCACCGGCGGTGGCATGACCACGACCACGAGACCCTCTTGGATCGCGGCAAAGCGCTGGAACAGGGCACCCTGAATGGCTGCCGCTGATTTTTGCGGATCGTGCGCGCGCTTCTCGAAGGGCTCCAGCGTCAAAAAGACGGCGCCCGAGTTGGGAGCGTTGGTGAAGGTGGCGCCGGAGAAGCCCGCGAAGTTCACGGCATGGACGATGCCCGGGACCTCAAGGGCGATATCGACGACGCGCTGATTGACGGCGTCGGTGCGTGCGAGCGACGCCCCGCTCGGCAGCTGGGTGGCCACGATCAGGTAACCGGCGTCGAGCTGGGGAATAAAGCCAACCGGCGTCTTGCGAAACTCATTGAGGCCGTAGGCGATGACCCCCGCATAGACGGCGAGCATGACGACGGCGAAACGCACGAGCCGCGCGCTGAGCCAGCCATAGCCGTGTGCGAGGGCTTCAAAGGCGCCGTTGAACCGGGCGAACAGGAAGCGCACGGGCCGCAGCCAGCGTGAGGGGGCGGCGTGATCGGCATGCGGCTTCAACAGCAGCGCGCACAGCGCCGGCGACAAAGTGAGGGAGACAATGAGCGAGATGATGGTCGCCCCAGCGATGGTCAGGGCGAACTGGCGGTAGAATTGGCCGGAAATCCCGGTGATGAAGGCCGCGGGCACGAACACGGCGCACAACACCAGGGCGATGGCGATTAAGGCCGAGCCAACCTCATCCATGCTGCGATGGGCCGCCTCACGGGGGGAAAGCCCGGATGCAATGTTGCGTTCCACGTTTTCGACGACGACGATGGCGTCGTCCACGACAATGCCGATCGCAAGCACCAGCCCGAACAGGGAGAGATTGTTGAGAGAAAAGCCGAACATCGCCATGAAGAAAAAGGTGCCGACCAGCGATACGGGAATGGCGATGATCGGAATGACGGCGGCGCGCCAGGTCTGCAGAAACAGGATGACGACCAGCACGACGAGGATCACGGCTTCGCCGATGGTCTCAACTACGGCATCCACGGATTGCTGGATGAACTCGGTCGGATTGTAAACGACCGTATACTTGAGGCCCGCGGGGAAGTCCTTGGCGAGATCGTCCATCGTCGCCCGGATCGTCTTGGCTGTCGCCAGGGCGTTCGAGCCGGGCAGCTGGAAGACGCCGAGCGCAACCGCGGGATCGCGGTCGAGGTAGGAATTGGTGGTGTAATCGAGGGCGGCGAGTTCGACGCGGGCGACGTCCTTTAAGCGCACGACCGCGGTTGGGGTCTGCTTGACGAGGATGTTGGCAAAGGCCTCCGGATCGGCGAGGCGGCCCTGCGTTTGCACCGCAACCTGGAAGGCGCGCGGCTGATCGACCGGCGGCTGGCTCAAAACGCCGGAGGCAACTTGCACATTTTGGCCCTGTAGGGCGGCAACAACATCGCCGGTGGTGAGCCCGAGCGACTGCAGCCGATCGGGGTCGAGCCAGACGCGCATCGAGTAATCGCGGCCGCCGAACACCGTGATTGAGCCCACCCCGTTGATGCGGTTGAGCACGTCAATGATGCGGATATTGGCGTAGTTGGAGATGAAGAGCGTGTCGCGGGATTTGTCGGGCGAGTAGAGGTGCACGACCATCATCAAGTCCGGGGAGGCCTTGGCGACCGTCACCCCGATGTTGCGCACGTCGATGGGCAGGCGCGGCTGGGCGATGGCCACCCGGTTCTGCACTTGCACCTGGGCAATGTCGAGATTGGTGCCGAGCTCGAACGTGATGGCAATGGTAAAGCGGCCGTCGCCGGTGGCGTTCGAGGTGATGTAGAGCATGTTCTCGACGCCGTTGATCTGCTGCTCGAGCGGCGTGACGACGGTGGAGGCCACCACATCGGCGCTGGCGCCGGGGTATTGACCCGTGACGTTGATGACGGGCGGCGCGATCTCGGGATACTGGGCGACGGGCAGTCGTCCAAAGGAGACGACGCCGAAAATCACGAAGATGAGCGAGAGCACCGCGGCAAAGATGGGCCGATCGATGAAAAAGCGAGAGATGCGCATGGGCGAAATGCCTTAGTTGGCCGACGGCTGGGTTCCGCTCGCAAACGTCGAGCTATTGAACGTGGCGGCGGCTTCCTGCGGGGCGACCTTGACGCCGGGGCGCGCGCGCATCAGGCCATTGACGATCACGCGATCATCGGGATTGAGACCTGAGGTGATGACGCGCGCATCATCGACGAGGGGGCCCAACGTGACGTATTTCGGGCGGGCGATGTTGTCGGCATCGACCACCAGCACAAACTTGCGCACCTGTTCGGTACCGACGGCGACCTCGGGCAGGAGCATGGCATCGCTGGCCGGCCCGGCTGGCACTTGGATACGCGCGAACATGCCGGGCGTCAGCGTGCCGTCGGGGTTGGCAAACTCCGCCCGCGCGCGGATGGTGCCGGAGGCGCGGTCGATTGCGTTGTCGACAAAGTCGGTCTTACCCGTGTGGGAGAACTTGGCCTCGTCGATCAGTTTGAGTTTGACGCTGAGGCCGGTGCCGGGTTCCGTGCGGCTTGCGGCCTCGCCGGCGAGCCGGCGCGATTTCAGATACGATGTCTCATCCATGGTGAATTCGAAGCGGATGGGATCGATCGAGGCAATGGTGGCGAGCAGCGTCGTGTTGCCGGTTGTGCCGCCGGTGACCAGATTGCCGGCGGAGACCCGACGGTCACCGATCCGGCCGGCGATCGGCGCGCGCAGCTCGGTGAATTCCAGATCGAGATTGGCCTGGCGCACGGCGGCCTCTTGCGCCTTTACCGTCGCCTCGGCGACGCGCTTGGCCTGCGTGCGCTGGTCGAAGGTCTGTTGCGTGATGGTGCTGCCGCGCACCAGCCCCTGCCCCCGCTCCAGATCGGCCTCCGCATAGGCGAGATTGGCGCGCGCCTGCGCCAGGTTTGCCTCCGCCTGGCTGAGCGCGGCCTCGAAGGGGCGGCGATCGATTGTGAAGAGCAGGTCGCCCTTTTTGACCAATTGACCATCCTTGAAGTGAATGGCGTCGAGATAACCCGAGACGCGCGCGCGCACTTCAATGGCGTCGAGCGCAACGAAGCGGCCGACGAATTCGTCGTGGTCGGCAACGAGCCGCTTGCTGGGCTTCGCCACGGTGACTTGGGGTGGGGCGGGCGGAGCACTCGCAGCCCGGGGCTGGCCGGGCTCGCAGCCCGCGAGCGCCAAGCCCACCAGCACCAGGCTGGCGCTGACGCCCAAGACCTTGAGCGGCGGGATCTGGATCATGAGATTTTCCGAGAATGTCATAGGATAGTGCATCGCAGCATATGGTGTCAGCGCCAGGCGTTGGCAGACGCCCTCGCGAGGACGTGAAAGCGCGCGACCTGAGCCGCGGTGCGCTCGTATCTGCAACACCGCGCCTGGCGGGCGAGACCGCAGGAATGGCTTTCGCAGCGGCTGGCAGGCAGGCCGAAAACCATTCCGCGCCCGGCCGATTCGGCGTAAGCGCCGAACCGCTGCGCAGCCCACACGCATGGTCACTGCGGCGTGGCGCGGTTGTTTGGCCGCCCGAGCCACACGACGCCGATGGCAGGCGCAAGAACAGGTGAGCGCGGGCGCCCGCCGGAGGCGAGCGTGGGGTCCGCGCCTCAAGGATTAAAGCTGCTGGTCAGCCGCCAGCTCATAGATCGTCTGCGGTTCGCCGCGCACGGCACTGGGAATTTCCGAGCGGCAAAGACCGATGTCTTTGAGCAGCCGATCGTCCAGGGCCAGCAGTTCGCGCTCGGCCCGGCGGGTCCGGCGCCATTTTCCATACTTGGCGAGCACGCTGCGCAGGATCAATTTCAAGAAGGCGCTGCGTGGCGGCAGGGATTGAGTGATCGCTCGCGAATGTCCCACACCTGTACTCCATTTCATGCATCAGATGCGTCGTGCTCATGCCGACGACGCGTTGGTTCTTTTTTGCCCTTCGCCTCGGGGTTGGGCGCACGTTATGTGTGCTCCTTGAAGCTGGCTCCTTTCCAAAGGGTGTCATGTGTTAGGCTTGCGCCGCCGCGAAAAGAATGCCTCACGTAGAGCTGATAATGTGTGATGCCGCGCTCCGGGTGGACCGAGCGGCGAGAGTGAGGGTTTAACCTGAGGCGACGACGGCACACCCGCGGGTCGCTCGGTGTCGAGCACCCGGTCTTTCCCTACGCCAGCAACGCGTGGGGCGCCTCCACGCACCGCGGCGCGCAGGATCTGCGTACGTGGAGGTGCTGACCTAAGCGCTCCTGCGGTGCGGCGTTGGAAAGGGCAGGATCCTTGCCGTGGCGCGCGCAATGTCAAACCCGCGCGCCTCGATGTTGAGGCGGACAGCGGCGGGTTCGGAGGTGTACTTTTCGAGTTCGACGAGATCCAAGGGGACGCTCGCAACCAACACCCAAAGTCCACCATCGGCGCGGGGCGGTAGATCAGACCCGTCCGCTTTGAGCGAAAAGCCGCGAAGAGTGCGATCGCCACAGGCGAAGACGCTGACGATATCGGTCTTTTTCATGCGTGGTCTCAAAACTGCCGCGCCGGCACGCGAGGCCCACCCACAAAGGGGTTCGCGCGGCCAGACGGCGGCCAAAACGCAGCCGCCATCAACTGGGCCTAGGTCGCGGGCTGATTGGGGAAGACAGCACGTATATAACGCTGGAGCCTTGGGTTACGTAGTGGGTGCGTCAAAGCAAAGCTCAAGCGCTGCGGTCACACCTCGGCAGCGGACCCGCATTTCGAAACCGTGGGGCAGCGCGGCAGCTGTCCCCGCTGCGTCAAGATCAGTGTCTCAGTCCTCATTGCGTCCAAGTCGGCCGTCCCCGCGCAAGAATTCGCGGGCGGCCGTCAACAGCTTGCCCAAGTGCTGATCCGCCTGCTCAGAGCCGCTGATGGGTACGTACGCATCACTCCAGCTCGAAAAATCATGGTCGAAGAGAACCGGTGTCACCGCGTAGGCAAAAAGGGACGCCGGATTCCTGATCAAGGCGTGGCTGATCTGGTGGTCGATGTGCGCGCGCAAGGGCAACAGGTGCTGCAGCAGCTTCGCACAGCCTCTGCGTGTCAGGAGATAGGCGTAAGTGCCGTTAAAGTAATAGACGCGCGAAAGAAACTCACACTCGGTCTTTTCCGCGAGCCCGGCCATGATGCTGCCGCCCAGCAAGACCAAGTCGGCCTCGGCTGGAATGGCAGCCAGAACGCGCTCAGCATAATGGGCCGAATAGCTGGGCGAGGGGACGGCATCATCCTCGAGGACCACCAGACGATCGCTGTCGCCATCGAGGAAGCGCTTCCAGATCGTGAGGTGACTGAGAAAGCAACCGATGGCGGGGCGCGTCAGCTGCGTGTGGCGGGTGGGTTGGTCGTTCACCAGAGACGCGCTGTCGACCAGCGCGCTCAGCGCTTCCTCCGAGAGCGTGGCGCCGTCCACGGCGGTAAATTTACTGATGCGGGCGATGCCGACCCTTGCCAGCGCGCGGACGACTTTTTCCCACCGGTCGGGACGGCGCTTGAGGCTGACGATCACCGGCTGCAGCGGTCCAGCGTGGGCTGCGTGACCATCGTGGATGGTAAAGTTCCCAGCCAGAACGGCGTGTAGGCGTTCGGCCAGAGCAGGTTTGCCCGTCATGCTGAGCCTTTTGCTTGCTGCTGGCCGAGCTTGACTGCGCCCTGCAAAGGCAAGGTGTCGGAGCTCTGACAGGGCGATGACAATTCGCCGCCATCACGCGCGAGCCACTCCACAGGCGTGGGGGCAGTCACCGTTCCCAGAGTCCCTCGACCAGCTTCGGGCGATGAGAAAATTGGCTGGCGCACGCGCGTGCGCGCTTTGCGGAGCATCTGGTGGCGGCGCGCCCAGCCTTCTCGCTGACGCCGCCTTGGTTCGCGGTACGCCACAAGGGGCGCCCTAGCCTCCGGCCGCGGCGCGCGGCGTTGAAACCCCGCCACACCTGTCAGCCATCTGGCATACGGCCGGTGGACTGGTGGCTTCGGCGGCGGCCCGCTCATTGCGACCTGCGGTCCGAGCGGCTAAGGCAGGAAGGAAAGAGCGTTGATAAGGTCTTTATGATCCGGCTCGCCTGGAAGGCCGTGCTCGCGGGGTGTTGCGCCGTCGGCGCCGGTTGTGTGTTGCCGGCGCTGGGTGTGGCGCAAACCTTCGACGTCAAGCAGCTCGATATCAACCAGGGTGCGCTCGAGTTAGGCCTCGACAATACGCTGCAAGGGGGCCCTCAGCGACGACAATCGCAGCGCACACGATGTGAGCCTCGATTATGGCGTGACCAACACCTGGCGCTTGTCGGGGGTGGTCAAGCTCGAGAACCCCGTGCATGAGGATTTTCGGGTCGCCCGGACGGCGGTCGAAAACATTTGGGTGCTGCGGCCGGTGCCCAAAGAGGGTGGTGTGGGCTTTGGCTGGTTCACCTCGGTGGAGGCATCGACCGATCCGGCCAGCACCAACGCCAGCCTATTCGGCCCGATCATCCAGGTTGAGCGCGAAAAGTTCACCTTTACGGCCAACCCCTTTTTTGAAAAGACCTTCGGGCGCAACCGCGTGGAGGGTATCGCGCTGAACTATGGCTGGAACGTCAAGTACAAGCTCAACGACAGCCTGGCCATCGGAGCCGAGGGCTTTGGTCTCATGGAAAGCCTCGGCGAGGATAGACCGTTCGCCGAGCAGCAACACCGGTTGGGCCCGGCCCTGTTCGCCACCCTCAAGCGCAGTGAGGATCTGACGATCACTCCCGACATCGGCCTTTTCTTTGGGCTGACCGAGGCGACGCCCAGCCTTACCTTGAAACTCAATGTCGGGGTGCCGCTGCGGCAGCCCAGTGGCAAGTAGGGGCCGTGCGCGCACAGGGCCAGCAGCGCCCGATCGCCGTCCCGTCGCAAACGGAGATCAGCTCTCACGCGCCTCGGCGCGGAGCCAGGCAATAAAAGCGCGCAAGGGCGGCCAATCCGCCATTTCAGGCAGCGCCAGAGCATAGTGCTTCCAATTGGTTTTAATTTCGCCCGGAAGAACTTGGATCAGCCGCCCGCTGCGAAGCTCCTCGCCGACCAAGGTTTTGCGCGCGATGGCCACGCCGAGGCCACCCGCGGCGGCTTCCAGCGTAATGGCCGCGCCATTGAAGTGCATGCCGGGATCGATCTCGCCCATGGGCAGGCCGTGATGCTGTAGCCAAGTGCGCCAATTGGTGCCGCTCTCGTCGTTCTCGGCGGTGACGTCCAGAATGCGCGTTGTCAGCAACAGGTCGGCAGGCTTTTGGATTGGGCCCACCTCGGCCAGATAGCGCGGGCTCGCCACCGGAAAGATGGCATCATCCATCAGGTGTTCGGCGTGCAGGCCGGGGTAGACGCCGCTGCCGAAGCGCAGCGCCACGTCGAATGTACGCTGCCGCAAATCGACCAATGCCAGGTCGGCTGTGATATGCAGCGCGATGTCGGGGTGCCCCGCCCGAAAGCGGTGCAGGCGTGGCGCCAGCCAGCGCGTGACGTGCGAGGGAATACCCGTGATGCGGATCTGGGCGCCGTCACGCCGATTGATGCTGGCCACGGCATGGCGAAATTCGAGCAGCCCGCGGCGCACGCCGGCGGCCAGTCGCTCGCCTTCCGGCGTCACTTCGATACGGCGCGTGTGACGCACAAAGAGCGTTAAGCCGAGCTCTTCTTCGAGTGTGGCGACACGGTGACTGACGGCGCTGGCGGTTACGCCCAGCTCATCGCCGGCACCCTTAAAGCTTTTATGACGCTCGGCCGCTTCAAAGACACGCAGGGTTTCCAGAGGGGGCAGGCGACGCATCGTCAATCTCCAGACGGCTTGGGCGCAGGAATTAGCCGGCGGTGGTGGAGTTTGCGAGGCATGCATGAGCCAAATTTGAGCATAGCATGACCATTCTTCGCTTGTCGGGCGAGCGCAGCGCGGCATTAATGCGGCCGCCATCAGGCGCCGGCCAGCAGCAGCGATGTGCGGCGTGTGCGGGCCTTTGGCAAGACACCAAAAAAAATCCTCAGGACAAACCATGAGCGGGCTGTTGCAAATGGCCGACCAATTCGGGGATCCCTTGCGCGGTGCGGCGGACGATGGGTTGGAGGGCTGCACGTGCCGTCCAACCCATCGCGCTGCGGCGCGGCTGTTGCGCGCGATCGTGCTCTGGCAGGTGCGACGGCTGGAACGGCGTCTTGCCACTCTTGAGGTGGACGAGCGGTCGCTGGACGAGGTCTAACGGCGGGCACGGCTCAAGGACGCTGCTGCAAGGTCGTACGCCGCCGCCACTGACACCCAACAAAAGGCTCTCGCGCTCCTTGAAGGCCGGCGCGCCGGCCGCTCCCGGCGCGCCACCCTCGTTGACCCGCCTCAGTGCGCCGTACATGGAGGAGAGGCCGGCCGTGGTGCCGGGGGACGGTTGCCGTCGTCTGAGCGTTGAGCTTGGCGCGATGGACCTCGCAGCCCCGCGCACGCAAATAAGCCGGGAGCTCGCCCTCTCACGAACTCCCGGCTTGGCCCAGCTCTCACCGCACCCACGGCGCCACAACGCACGCCAGGCGCGTTTATTCCGGCTGGCGTGCCACGTCTGGGCCCGAGAATTTGCGGATGCAATAGCCCCGGTTCGCCGTGCCGCGGCGTCGCAGGACCGCGGCTGGCGAGGCGCTGGCGTTCCACCGGGCCAGGCGCCGGAGCGGTCCGAGATGGCTGGTTCGGTTTCACAGTGCTGCCATACCCCTCCTACAGCGTCATTTTTTGCCAGGAGCCAGGCGGGACGCGGCAAAAAAATCCGCCTCCCCTGCGCGCAGCCGCGCGCCCTGTGCCTGCCCAAGCTCTGGGCACGTTGAAAGCTTAAAGCCCGGGCCGGCCCGCCCGACCGCGCAAATTAATGAACTCCCGCGAAGCCTGTGGGCGCGACCGGTAACGAACTCTCCCACCTCAAAATGCGTTGACAGGTGAACGGGCCTACGAGATGCCGTGATCCCAACAGAAGCCTTTGCCGCGAGTGGGTCGCATGCAACGGGAACTTGAGCTGAAAGTGGAGCTGAGCGCCAGCGCGGTTGAACGGTTGGCCGGCGAGCTTCCGCAAATGAACCTGACCATCGGTCCCGCCAGCACGACAAAGCTGAGGACGATTTACTTCGACACGCCCGCGCATGGGCTGCACGAGGCCGGGCTCTCGCTGCGCTTGCGCAGCCAAAATGGCGGCTGGCTGCAAACGCTCAAAGCCGATCAGCACGTGGCCGGTGGCTTATCCAATCCGGTTGAGCTTGAAGCGGTGCTGGCGACGGATACGCCCGATCTCGGCAAAATTGCCGATAAAAAGATCAAACGCTGTCTGAAGAAGGCGCTTAAGGGCGCATCGCTGCGCCCGGTGTTTGAGACCGTTGTTGAGCGCACGACCCGCCAGATCAAAGCACGGGAAAGCGAGATCGAGCTGGCGGTGGACGCCGGCGAGGTGCGCACACCAGAGGCACGCGCGGAACTCAATGAGGCAGAACTCGAGCTCAAGGCGGGGAGCGCCGAAGGATTGCTGCTGGCCGCCGAGTCCATGCTGGCGGGGCACGAGCTCAAGCTCGGCACGCGCAGCAAAGCCGAGCGCGGCTACCGGCTGGCGCTGGAGAAGCGGGACTCCAGCGCAGAGCCCGAGAAGAGCCATCCGGTTCGGATCGGGCGCAAACACAGCAGTGCCAGCGCATTCGCGGCCATCCTGACCTCGGTCAGCCGGCAAATCCTGGTCAATCGCGCGGCCGTTCTGGAGACCGATGACCCCGAGGCCACGCATCAATTGCGCATCGGGCTGCGCCGCCTGCGCAGCGCGCTGCAGGCGTTGCGGCCCTTCGTCACCTCGCCTTCACTCAAGTCGTTCGAGCATCGCGCCCGAGAGCTTACGCGGGCTGTGGGAGTGCTCAGGGATGCCGATGTGCTGATCTCGGCCATTGCGGCGCCCATCGAGGCGAAGGCGTCGGACAAATCCGGTTTTGCCGAACTCAATGAGGCCTTGCTGCGGCATCGCCGCGCCACACGCGAGGAGGTTCGAGCGGCTTTGCGCGGGCCGGCCTGGACGCGATTACAGCTCTACCTTGCCCTGTGGCCGCGCACGCTTCAGGAAAACGACAAACTCGGGCGCCCCGTCGCCAAGCTTGCGCGCAAGATCTTGCGCAAGGCCTGGAGAAAGTGCGCCAAGCTGGCGGCTGCTATCGATGACTTGAGCGGCGAGGAACGCCATGAAATGCGCAAGGCCTTGAAAAAACTGCGCTATGAAACTGAATTCTTCGCCCCCCTGTTCGCCGAAAAGAAGACCGAGGCGTTTGTGCGGCAGCTCAAAGCGCTGCAGGACGTGTTCGGCTACGTCAACGATGTCAGGATGGCCCCGAGGCTCATCGAGATCCAACGACACCACGGTCAGACCAGCATCGCTGCCGCACGGGCGGCAGGCTACATCTTGGGACAGCACGAGGCGGAAGCCCGGCACCTTTGGCAGCAAGCGGCCCCGGCCTGGCGGGAGTTGCAACGCGCCTCCCGTTTCTGGACTTGAGAGGGCCGGGTGGCCCGACGTAGGGAGCGCCCAATCGCAAGGACTGGCGATAAATGAGAATAACCGCAGAGATCCGCTGGTTCTGGCCGGGGCGTCCACCCCAGCGCTTTGTGGACTGGTTCACGGCGGCGGGGCCGTCCTGGGAGAGCGCGAACGACAGTCGCACGCGCATCGATGAATATCTGCGTGACCATGCGCACACCACGCTTGGGATAAAAAAGCGCGGCGGCGGCGAGGGCGTCGAAATCAAAGGTCTGATCTCTACGCGTCCGACGGTCCTAGAACTGGCGGGGTGTGCCTGCGCCATCGGCTTGTGGGGCAAATGGTCTGCCAATTTCGCGCTCGATCAGCAGGCGCTCATCAAAGTTGCCAAGCAGCGTTTTATGCGCAGGTTCCGGGTCAGCGCCGCCAATGTTGCGGACGTGTCGCCCGCCGAGAGCGGCGCGCGTCTATCGGGATGCGATGCCGAACTGACGCTGCTCGAGGGTCCCGATGGCGCGCCCTGGTGGACCATAGGCTTCGAAGCCTTTGGCGACTTCGGGCAGGTCGAGAGCGATCTTGTTGCCACGGTGGCCGCCATGGCGCGCCGATCTCCCCCGCCGCTCAGGGGTGGCGAGGCCAGCGGCTATCCGGGCTGGCTTGCGGCGCGGCAGTGGTGAGCCGGCTCGGCCTGGCGCCGGCCACCGCGCTGACCCGCGCGGCGATACCAAGATTAGAGCCCGTGCGTTGGGCGTTGGATGTGCGCTGCAGTCGGCGCGCGCTCGCGCGCATCCCGAGCGCCGCGCCCCAGGAGCCCCGCGGCGCAAACAGCAAGGGGTGCAGCGCCAGCACCATCAGGCCCATGAACAAGCCGGCGAACACAACGTCGCTCAGAAAGTGTGCGCCCTGCGCGATGCGGATGGCGCCGGCGCCGAGACCAGCGGCCGTGCCCACCACGATCAGCGTCGCCGCCCACTGCGGGGCGATGGCCGCGGCGGCATAGAAGGGCGCAAAGACCGAGGAGGCTTCCCCGCTGACAAAGGAACAATTGCGTTTGCATTGGTTGGTCGGCCGCAGCGCTGGGGTGAAAATTTTATTGCCGCCAAAGGCCATGATGTGCTTGGGCCGTGCCCGGCCCCATTGGTCCTTGAAGCCGACGTTGGCGAGCAAGCCGGGGCCGACGCCGAGACACACCAAAAGAAACAGCCACTCCTTGGGCCGGAAATAGCGGCCATAGCCCTTGGGGCTGGCGAGCCAGCCGGCGATCGAGACGACAATGGTGCCGAAATAAAAAACAATAAAGCCCGCACGCAGGACGCCGAGCCAGCCGATCTGCCAACCGATGAAGCCGCTCCCAGGCGAGAAGGTTGCCTGAGCGAGCATCAGGT
>Ga0081455_10005735_pt1 | contig 13537 bp, 12 predicted proteins | sample TabmetS3T2R1_FD_70207 | JGI IMG/M metagenome (GOLD analysis project Ga0081455, IMG submission 70207) | Tabebuia heterophylla rhizosphere microbial communities from the University of Puerto Rico - S3T2R1 | ecosystem: Host-associated > Plants > Roots > Rhizosphere ... | reverse complement strand
TTGAGCAATGGCCACGCCTTCAGGGTGGTTAAGGTTCAGCGTAATGCCGTATTTGCTACTGTTAAAATCGTTAAAAAAGCCGCTGCCGTTGATGTCAGGCGTGTAATCGCGAAAGTGACTGCTACCCGTGAGGCGTAGCAGGTCAGGGCGCGCCATGGACTCGACGCGAATGACTTCGGCGCCGTGGTCAGCGAGGATTTTTGTGCCAATGGGTGCGGCCCCGAACCAGGAGAAATCGAGCACACGTATGCCTTGCAAGGCCGGCTGTGGAGACGTGGTGTGGCTTTCCCGCTCCCTCTGGGAGAGGGCAGGAGTGAGGGACTTTTTTTTATGGTCGGGAACACCCTCACCCCACCCCTCTGCCAGAGGGAGCGGGGGTAACGACGCGAAAATCTCGGCATGGTGCTCACCCAGGCGAGGGGGTCGGCGTCTGAGCTGCCAGGGGGTGGCAGACAGCGCATAGGGCGCACCGGGGTAGCGCAGGGTCATACCGAGTTCTGGATGCTCGATTTCGACAAAAAACTGTCGTGCCTGCAGCTGTGGGCTTTCGACCAGGTCACGCGCTGTTTGCACTGGCGCCAGTGGCACACGATAATGCTGCGCCTCGGTATAGGCTTGCTGCTTGGTCTTGGTGGCGAAAAACGCTTGCAGGGCAGCGTGCACCTCGGCATCGTGCTCAAAGCGATACACGTCGTCAGCCAGGCGCTCGTCGGCTAGCGCCCCTACAGTCCCTTCGGCGGTGAGCCAGGCGACCAGACGCCGCCAGCCGAGCTGGCCAGCACAGATGAGCGCGACATAGCCATTCTGACAGGGCAAGATATAGGCGGCTCCCTCCCGTCGATGCCCCCAACGCGTACGTATCTCGCGGTTGAAGTCGTACGTCTGGTGCGTTGTTTCGAGCGTATTAGCCACTGCAGCCTGCATCGACACATCCACGTGCTGGCCCTGGCCGGTCGCCTCACGATGCCAGAGCGCGATCAGGGTCCCCACCGCCCCATTGAGCGCCGCCAGATGATAGCCCTGCAGCCCGCCAGGTGGCACCGGTGGTCCGTCCGGTTCCCCACATAGATAGGCCAGGCCACCCATGGCGAGGCCGACAATGTCCGGCGCGTGGTAATGACTGTAGGGCCCAGTGCTGCCAAAACCCGTGATGGACGTCATGACGAGACGAGGATGGAGAGCATGCAGATGCCTGAAACTGAGCCCCAGGCCATCGAGATGCCCGGGCGGAAAGGTTTCCACGAGGGCATCGGCAGTCGCCAGGAGTCTGTGCAAGAGCGTCTGACCAGTGGGTGTCGCCAGGTCCAAGATGATACTGCGCTTGTTCGTATGAAAGTACCAGAAAAACAGGCTCTTTTCCGGATTGGTCTGCTCTTGATAAAACGGCCCACGATACCGTGTCGCGTTCCCCGCTGGCGGTTCGACCTTGATGACGTCGGCTCCCAGGTCAGCCAGTATTTTGGTGCACAAGACGCCTGGCGTATCGCACAGGTCGAGAATCCGATAGCCACTCAGCGCGCCGGGTTCGTGGTCACTCCGTCTCTCCATTGTTGCATCTCTCCGTTATCCCCCGTGGTCTCAGGATGGGGCCATTCGCAGATGACCGTGGTGCCGCTGCCGGCGTCGCTGTGGATAGCGAATGAGGCACCAATCATGCTGGCACGATAATGCATAATGCGGAGTCCCATGCCGGTGGGTTTGTTCGCGCCTTCTTGGAAGCCTATGCCATCGTCGTCTATAGTCAGCGTAGTGCTGTGCTGTCCAGGCGTCAGGACTAGGACAACGTGGCGCGCCTGCCCATGTTTGACAGCGTTACTCACGGCTTCTTGCGCAATACGATAGAGATGCGTGGCGACCGTATGGTCCGGCATGGGAGGCAGGCGATCACACGTCACCCGACAGGTGATGCCAAAGAGGCGCTCTGCCTGCATAGCCAGGTCCTGCAGGGCCACGACAAAACCATCCCCCTCCAGCTCAATGGGCGAGAGGCCGTGCACAAGTTCGCGCGCCCAGGTCATGGCCTTGTTAGCTAATTGCACGAGCTGCGTTGCCTCTGCAGTCTCAGCTATGCCCTGCCTGACCAACTTCTGCGCCAGTGCCTGGCCCAGGAACGCTATCCCGGCGAGCAATTGCCCCAGGCCATCATGCAAGTCCTGCCCAATCCGCCGCTGCTCACGGTCACTGACCTCGAGCATTTCTCGCGCCATGCGCTGGCGCTCAGCGCTTTCACGCTGCAGCGAAGCATTCGCCGCCATCAGCTCAACGGTGCGCTCCTCCACCCCACGCTCCAGGGCGTCGTGGGCCTGTTGTAATGCCTCGCGATAGCGTCGTTCCGCCGCACGACGCGCCTGCTCGGAGTGGAGATGGCGCCAGGTCATATACATCAGCAGAACCATGAGGAGCGTCAAACCTATAGCGTAGCCGATCAGATGCCGTTGGAAGCTGTGTAACGCCTCGTTCAGGAGAGTAGTATCCACGTTGTGCTGCTGGTATACACCGCTCATGATGTAATTCGCCAGGGTGTGTGCTGCGGTGACATGGGGCAGCGCCTGGCTCGCGTACGTGACTGGTTCCTCAGGCCATTGCTGGAAAAGCCGGTCCAGGTGGTCGAAAAACCCGCGCAGTTGCGTGACCGCGGCAGCCATGGGCGATTGCGGACGTATCCAGGCGTGGCTGATGCCGTACTCCAGACGGTCGAGGTTACTCCAGGCGAGGTCAAGCTGATCCGCCAGGCTCCTAGGCGAGGTCGCGTCACTCAGAGCTTGCGTGCGTTCGAGGAGCAACCCCAGGCGCAGTAGTTCGCGTTGCAACTGGCTGACATCCCAGAGGATCGACTCATTCGCGTAAGCGGCAGCGTGATGCACGGCTGTGTATTCGCGGGCGAGGAAATACACTCCGCCAAGAAACATGAGCACATAGGCACTCCAGAGAGTGATAATCCCATAGGGGACCTGCGCCCGCCGTCGGTTGCTCGCACGGATGGTCATCGTCGCTGTCCTAATCGTGGAAGTATGCTGGGCTTTCAACGAATCACAATCTCCTTGAGCTGCCAGATCCACTTCGGGTTGTGCTTGGCCTGTGCTAGTTCAGGAAAAGCATGGCGGGGATACACCACCCACAGTGGCCCTTTATTCCGTACTGACATATATTGGCCGTCGCGCTTGAGGGCGATGATCACTGGCCAGGTGCGGACATCCGTCGCCGGGATGGCCACCTGATAATCGTTGAGTGCAGTCATAGCCAATGTAGTCACGTCACTAGGCACGGCCAACACCTGCAGGAGGCGGGACAGTAAAACACCGTCGAACGTGACCAGGCCATCCGTCCATGCTGTGGGCGTGGTGAAACGGATGAGACCAAGGCGCTCTAATGTCGGCATATCGAATGTCACCCCGGCCTCTGCATGGGCGAGACCTAAACGGCCACGCACAATTAACACGACCGGCTCTGTAGGATGGGGGATTGGGCTGCCTGGTTGTAAGATTTCAGGACTGACGACATCATAGACCGTAGACGCAGCCTGGACGGCATATGTGCCCAGAGGCGTACGAGGAAACCCCAGCAGTACCACAGAGAGAGCCAAAATACAGTATAGTTTTTGGGCGTTTCCGCTCATGCGAACTCTACCTGTCCATGATAGTATCTGCCCCGGCGCATGCACTTTGTGCGCCTGAAGCACTGTATCCACCATGTTACTCTCCTGTATGGTGTATAGTACCAAAAATTCTTCAGAAAGCAAAAAATGTCTCTCAGTACGAGCCATGATATCTTTCTATGAACGTGTCTACGCCCTAGTACGCCAGATTCCTCCCGGCACCGTGGTAACGTATGGCCAGGTGGCAGCCTTGTTAGGGGCTCCACGAGCCGCGCGGGCGGTTGGGTATGCCTTGCGTTTTTTGCCAGCTGGTACGAACGTGCCCTGGCACCGGGTCATCAACCACCGCGGACAGATTAGCCCCCGTACCCCCATCGAAAGCCCCCTGCTCCAGCGCCTGTTGTTAGAAGAGGAAGGGGTGGTGTTTGATGCCGAAGGTCGCGTAGATTTGTCCATCTACCGCTGGCAGAGGTAAGTGCACGGTGGCATAGAGGGCAGCCGGCGAGTATAATGGGCAGCACTCCGTGATGGCGGAGCGTTGCTTGCCTCAGACATACAGGGCCTGTGTGATATGGATACTGCTGCCGAGCGTCTTACCTTGTCGATACCCAGCCATCCATGGTATCTCTGTGTACTGCAAGGGTTTTTTGGGAGCCTTCTGGCTGGGCTGAGTTTTAGCAGTGCTGAGGGGATGCAGGTCACCCTGGCGGTGCATGAGGCCTGTGCCAATATCATTGCGCACAGCTATCAGGGGGATACGGCACAGCGCATTGATCTTACTGTGCTCATTACGCCCGAGGAACTGGCAGTGGAAATCCGTGACTACGGCAGCAAGCCGGATCTCGCAGCGATTCAGCCACGCGCCTTGCACGATGTCCGCCCGGGGGGGTTGGGTACGCATTTTATGCGTTCCATCATGGATACCGTGATCTATGATGTCTCTCCGGACACGGGGACCTTGTTACGGATGACCAAAAGATGGAGTGAATCGTGCAAGTTGCCATAGAGTCGCCACAGACGGGGATTATCGTCGTGCGTCCCCAGGGCACGCTGGATATGAATAGTGTCCCGGCCTTCCGTCAGATGTTGGAGGCCGAGGTGCAGCGGGCGCAGCGTGGGCTCATCGTGGCCTTGTCTGAGGTTGCGTTCATGGATAGCTCGGGAGTTGCCGTGCTGATTGAGGGTTTGAAATGGAGCCGTGGACGGACCCTGCCGTACCTGCTGACGCAATTGACCCCAGCAGTGCAGATGGTCATTGAGCTGGCACGCCTCGAGCATTTTTTCACCATTGTTGCAAACGTTGAGGACGGGGTGGCACGGATCACCCAGGCGTCCTGACAAGGTGGAGGCAACGCTGAGCAAAGCGGGCCTGTTTTTTAGCCACCTGGCGAGTATCTCCCGCCTCTTTGCCGTTACCCTGTACTGGGCTTTTGTGGCGCCGTGGCGTGAGCGCCGTGCGGGGTTCGATCGCCGCAGTGTACTGCGCTTTATGGATGAGACTGGGGTCCAGTCCGTGCCTATTGTGGTGCTCATCGCGGTATTGGTAGGGAGCATTCTCGTGTTGCAGACGGCCTATCAACTGCAACGCTATGGCCAGGTCCGTCTTGTGGCCGGGCTGGTGGCCGTGTCGGTGAGCCGTGAACTGGGGCCACTGCTCACGGCGATTCTGATCACGGGACGTGTTGGGGCCGCCTTTACAGCCGAACTGGGGACGATGAAGGTGGCTGAAGAGATTCTCGCGCTCGAAGTCATGGCCGTGCATCCGGTCGGCTTTCTCGTGGCGCCGCGCTTCTTGGCACTCGTGCTTATGCTTCCCTGTCTCACGATCGTGGCGGACGTGGCCGGCCTGCTAGGAGGGTTTGCGACGGGGACTCTGGTATATGATATCAGCCCGTCTTCCTATATTGATACCACACTCCGCTGGTTGCTGTTTCGGGATGTGCTCTCTGGGCTCATCAAAAGTGTGGTGTTTGCGGTCATTATCACCATGGTGGGCTGCTACCGTGCGCTCATTGTCGAGGGCGGCCCAGAAGGCGTGGGGCATGCCACCATGGGATCTGTGGTGACGGCAATCGTGCTGATCATTGTGGCTGACGGCATTTTCACGGCGCTGTTAGTATGAAGGACGTGGGAGACCATGGCAGCAAATGACAGTCAGGCGCCAGCGCCTGAGTGTATGCTTGACGTACGCCATCTGCGCAAGCGTTTTGGTCCTAAGACAGTACTCGAAGACGTGAGTTTTACGGTCGAGCGTGGCACTATCTGTGTCGTCATGGGCGGCAGCGGCAGTGGCAAGTCCACCGTCTTGCGACATCTCATCGGTGCCTATAGGCCTGATAGTGGAGAGATTTACCTCGACGGTGAGGAGATCACACGCCTCGATGAACGCGCCCTGCAACAGGTGCGACGCAAGTTTGGCATGCTCTTTCAGGGTGGCGCGCTCCTCAATTCGCTCACGGTGGGAGAAAATGTCGCCTTGCCGATTCGGCACCACACGGAACTCCCCGAGGAAACCATCGAGATCATGGTGAAATTAAAGCTCGAGCTCGTTGGACTGCGCGACGCCGAGCACTTAAAACCGTCAGAAATCAGTGGTGGCATGCAGAAGCGCGTGAGTCTGGCGCGTGCTATCGCTCTTGACCCCAAAATTGTCTTCTACGATGAGCCCTCGGCCGGCCTTGATCCCATTGTCACAGGGGTCATCGATAAGCTCATGATCGACCTGACCGACAAGATGCACATTACCTCTCTCGTTGTCACGCACGACATGCAAAGCGCTTTTCGTATCGCAGATAAAATGATCATGCTGCATCGTGGCCGTATTGTCGCGGCCGGCACGCCAGACGAGATCCGCGAGTCACCCGATCCGCTGGTGCAACAGTTCATCACTGGTGCCCCCGATGGTCCTATCCCGCTGCGCATGTCGCAAAAGGAGTACCAGGAGGATATTTTGGGGCTGTAGTCTGCCTCTCCGGCTGGGAGAGGTTTTCACGGGGGTGAGGATCCTGCATGGAGTACTTTCGGCCGGACGTGAAAGTCGGTGTATTTATTTTTGTCGTTCTCGGGCTATTAGTTGCTGGGGCGATCACGATCGGCGGCGTGGGTGACTGGTTCGCGGCAACCCAGGAATACACTGTCTTGTTGCCCAATGCCAATCTGTTACGGCGGCGGGCGAAAGTCAGCTATGCCGGCTCGCCTGTGGGTGAAGTGACGGCCGTGATGGTCCATACCAATGCCGCATGGCAGCAGGCCTATCCAGGCTATCCTGTAGCTGTAACTATTGTCGTGCGTGAAGAGATGGGGCTGCGGGCAGATGCGCGTGTGGAGTTGCGCACTGATGGGTTTATTGGTGACCGCTATCTCGATATTGTCCCAGGCTACGGCCCACCTCTGCCGCCAGGCAGCGTCATCCTCGGGGCCATTGGCGGCGTTGAAGGAATTGTTGCCTCGCTGACCGGTCCAGGAGGGATCGGTGAGCTGAGCGCAGCGCTGCGTAGCCTCACGGACCCCGCAGGTGAGCAGTCTGTACCGGCGACCCTGGGGAGTCTGCGACAATTGCTTGAGGGCTTGCGGCCACGCCTCTTCGAACTCGCCGGCATGCTGCAGGAAGTTCTCATGAGCGCGCAGCAGAATATCGCCTCAACGAGTGACAAGGCAGGGCACACCCTCGAGCAGCTCGATACCGCCATCGCCGAGAACAGTACTGAGCTGAAACGGCTCATACGCGAATTCCACGCCAGCCTGGGGGAATTCAACAAAACCATGACCGCCACCCAAAAAACCCTGGCGACTGCCAGCACTGTCCTCAACACGACCCAGGGAGATGCTAAAAAACTCCTGGTGAGTTTGCAGGACCTCTCCGGGAATCTGCAGCGCCGCACCGAGGAGACCCTGACTACCCTGCACCGTGTGCTCGTGCATGTGGATGAGATCATCGCCCACAATGACCGCAATCTTTACACGAGCATCGAATATCTGCGCGACGCTACCGAGAATCTCAGAGCCACGGCACGACAGGTCCGTATGAACCCATCTGTGCTCTTGTGGGGGAGTGGCAACCAGAAAGAACCTGACGCCCCCAATGGCGCTGACGCGGCCACGCGTATCTTACAGGATCGCGGGCGCGTCGGACGGTACGATAAACTCCAATGACCTACCGCCTGTGGCTCTCTATGATGAGCTGGGCCATGCTGCTAGGACTTGGGGCCTGTGTGAGCGTACAGGTGACCCCCTACGACCTTGGCGTCGCCCTGCAAGACCAGGGTGATTTGCCTGCGGCTAGCGAGCATTATAAAGAAGAACTCGCCATCCATCCCCAGCATCTGCGGGCGCGCTTCAACCTCGCTGTGATCTATCACGATCAGCACAAGTACAGTGCGGCCAAAGAGCAGTATTATCGCCTCCTCGACTATTATCCCAATCACGCCCGTAGTCTCGTGAACCTGGCGGACATTGCGGAGGCTGAGGGGGACCTGGAGCAGGCGCAGCGCCTGCTGCACCGAGCCGTAGCAGCTGAGCCTGACCGGGCGTATCCGTACAGTTTTTTGGGGCGCTTTCTGCAACAACAGGGGCAACTGGCCGCCGCCCAAACGGCGTACGAACGGGCCCTGGCCATTGAAGAAGATGCCGTGACACGCTATCGGTTCGGGATGCTCTGGCTCCAGCAGGGACAGACCTCTGAGGCACGCAAACAGTTTACAAAGGCTATCGAAAAGGATCCTAACGAGGTAAAATCGCTCTATCAACTGGCCCTCCTCGCACTCCAAAGCGGCGAGGACACTCAGGCCATTTACTATCTGCAGCGCCTGACGTCCCTGACCCCGCGCCACGCGGAAGTGTTTCTGCTACTCGGCAAGCTCTACATGCAACAGGGACAGTTCGCCGCCGCAGCGCTGCACCTCTGGGAAGCGCGGGACCTCCAGCCAGACCTCCCGGACGTGCAACGTCTGCTGCAGCAGGTATACGAGGCACTGCGACAGGAACAGCGCTAACGCCAAGGGACGAGACATGACAAGCCAACGCAAGCCCAAACTGTACCTGGCGGGTCCTGAAGTGTTCCTGCCCAATGCGTTCGCCTACGCCGAGCAGCAGCAGGCGCTGTGCGAGCAGTACGGTTTTACGCCACTGCACCCGGTCGATAATGGACCAACGATTGGAGCACGGAGTGTAGAGGCGCTGGCGCGTCTGTACGAAGCCGTGCAGCTATTCCGGATGGATCCGCTCCGCCATCTCATGGCGTTACCATCCGAGGATATGCGGTGTGCCATGAAAATCTATCTCGGTAACATCGCCTACGTCCGTGCCTGCGATATCGTAGTAGCAAATTGTAACGCTTTTCGAGGTGCCCTGGTGGACGATGGAACGGCATACGAACTTGGGCTAGGGAACGGGCTGGGGAAGACAACGTATGGCTATATCGATGCCGCCCTGCCGGCTGTACAAAATGTCCTGAAGCGCTATCCCTGTACCATACCGGCCGATGGGGTACCCATAGATCAGGACGGCTACCTGGTGATCGATGACTTCGGCACGGCTATCAACCTGATGCTGGAGTGTGGTATGCTGCTCGGCGGTGGACGCCTGGTGGCAGGGAGTTTTGAAGACTGTCTACAAGCCCTGCGCGCCGACCTGGATACGGGGAAACTATCTCTGCCTTGAGGAGGCGTTATGAGGCGTAGCACATGGTATCTGCTGGGCTGTGTCACGGTGCTTGCCCTGCTGGGTGGGTTGTTGACTCCTGCGTTGGCACGCATCACACAGGTAGGGCTGGTGACCGACATTGGCAAGGTCGACGACCGCACCTTTAATGAGTTCGCCTATCAGGGGATGATGCGCGCTGTCAAAGAATTCGGGCTCAAAAGCGCCTTCATTGAGACACAGCAACCGACGGACTACGAGAAAAATATCGAGCAGTTTGCTTCGACGGGCTATGAGATGATCATCACTGTTGGCTTTATGCTGGGCGACGCCACCAAGAAGATGGCTGTGAAGTATCCACAGGTGCAATTTGCCATCGTCGATTTTGCCTATGACCCGCCGGTTGCCAATATCATCGGCCTGACATTCGCCGAGGACCAGTCAGGCTTTCTAGTGGGAGCACTGGCTGGCCTGATGACGAAGACCAAGACGGTCGGTATGGTCGCCGGTACAGAAATCCCCCCGGTCATCCGCTTCCGCAAGGGCTATGAGGCCGGGGTCAAGCACGTCTGCCCTACTTGCCAGCTCCTGGGTGTGTACATTGACAGTTTTACGGATCCCGCCCGTGGGAAAACGGCAGCGCTGTCGCAGATTGACGAGGGGGCTGATGTGATTTTCGGTGGCGGTGGCGCTACCGGCTCTGGGGCCATTCTCGGGGCATCTCAGGCTGGCGTATGGGTGCTTGGAGTGGATCAAGACGAGTACATGACGACGTTCAAGCAAGGCGAGGCCAAAGGTGCCAACAAGCTGCTTTCGAGCGCCATGAAACGGGTCGACAACGCCGTCTATGGGGCTATCAAGATGGCCGTCGAGGGCACGTTTAAGGGTGGCACCCAGGTGTTCGACGCGAGCAATGATGGCATCGGTCTGGCGCCTTTCCATGCCACGGAGAACGCTGTTCCGGAGACGGTGAAGGCGAAACTGCAGGAGATTGCCGCTGGCCTGAAGGCAGGAACGATCAAGACCGGGGTAAGGCGCTAATGCTATATAGCGGACGCTCTCCCCGCCAAACTGGCGGGGGTAATTGCCGTGCGCAGCACTAGGTTCCGTACCTCGTTGAGGCAGACACATGACCCTGGTGCTAGAGATGCGCGGTATCACCAAACGTTTTCCTGGGGTCACGGCCAATGACCATGTAGACTTTCAGCTCGCTGCCGGCGAGATCCACGCGCTGCTAGGGGAAAACGGCGCGGGGAAGACCACGCTGATGCACATCCTCTATGGCCTTTCCAGACCAGACGAAGGAGACATTGTCGTGCGTGGCGCCCCGGTGCATCTCGCCAGCCCCGGGGACGCCATGGCATGCGGCATTGGCATGGTGCATCAACATTTCATGCTCGTCCCTGCCCTGACCGTGACCGAGAATATTATCCTCGGCCAGGAACCAGCCCGGTGCGGACCATTCCTGGATGTGCAACAGGCCGCCCAGCAGATACGCCAGCTCGCCGCACAGTATCATCTGGACGTTGATCCACAGGCCTTGATCCAGGACCTTCCCGTTGGGCTGCGCCAGCGCGTCGAGATCCTCAAAGCCCTGTATCGACAGGCCACCATCCTCATTCTGGATGAGCCTACCGCGGTGCTCACCCCTGGTGAAGTCGAGCACCTGTTCGAGACCCTGAGCACACTGCTCCAACACGGCACGTCCATCATCTTCATCACGCACAAACTGCGAGAGGTGTTCCGTATGGCGCAGCGCATTACAGTCTTACGCCGTGGGCTGGTGGTGGGTACCCTGACGCCAGTCGAGACTACGCCATCCCAGCTCGCCGCGCTGATGGTTGGCGAGACGCGCCCCACGCAGGTGGTGAAACAACCGCGTGCGACCTCCAGCGAGGTGGTCCTCGACGTGCGCGACCTCGACGTGCTCGATGAACGCGGCAACCTGGCGGTTGCGGGGGTATCGCTGGCGGTGCACGCTGGCGAAATTCTCGGCATTGCTGGCGTCCAGGGCAATGGGCAAACAGAATTGGTCGAAACGCTGGCGGGGCTCAGGCACCCGGTGGCTGGCAGCATCGTCCTTCAGGGAGCCGACGTCACCCGGGCAACGCCACGGCAGTTAGCAGCATGCGGCGTGGCGCACATTCCGGAAGATCGCCATACGCATGGGATGGTCGAGGACTATACCATTGCCGATAATCTCGTGCTGAACACGTATCATCAGCAGCCGTTTGCCCATAGGATGGTCAGGCATGCCGCCGCCATTGCCGCCCACGCGTCCCACCTCATGCAGGCCTTTGACATACGCGCTCCGCACCCTGCAGTGCAGGCGCGTAATCTCTCTGGCGGGAACCAGCAGAAGATGGTCATTGCGCGGGAGTGCTCTCGACCGCTGACCCTCCTCATTGCCGCACAACCGACGCGCGGCCTCGATATTGGTGCCACAGCATTTATTCACCAACACCTGGTGCAGCAGCGCGACCAGGGCTGCGCTGTACTGCTCGTCTCTGCAGACCTGGACGAGCTCCTGACATTATCGGACCGTATAGCGGTGATGTATGACGGGAAGGTCCTCGCCATCGTTGCGGACCGCGAGGCCAGCCGTGAGATGCTGGGCCAATTGATGGCTGGTGTGTCTACCTCGTAGAGAGCGAAACGAACTTTTCCGATATCCTCCTTGCGTCTGTAAGAGCGGCGTCATTGCTGCGTCACGCGGCTCCCAGGACTTCCTGCTTTCTTCTGCCAACCATATGCGGTATACATACGTCCGAGCGGCCGTGCCAATGCTCACATCGTCTTCTGCACGCCGCCTCGGCCTAGGGAGGGTGGGCGATGACCTTTGAGGAGATCCTCGACCAGGCGATAGCCATGCTCCAGCGCCGCGGGCGCCTGACCTATGGCGCCCTCAAGCGGCAGTTCAGTCTCGATGACGCGTATCTGGAAGATTTGAAAGCCGAACTGATCGAGGGCCAACGTCTGGCCGCGGATGAAGGCGGTCGGGTGCTGATCTGGATAGGTGACGCGAGCCCGCCACCCGCGTCAGTCGCCTCCCCACCTCCGCATCAGGAGGAACCCCTTACAGCTCCACACACGCAGGCGGCCTCCCCAGCAGTCGAACCGCGTCCAGCCGACGCTGAACGCCGCCAGCTCACCGTGCTGTTTTGTGACCTGGTGGACTCGACGGTACTGTCCAGCCAGCTCGACCCGGAAGACTTGCGCGAGGTGGTGCGGGCCTATCAAGAGACCTGCGCCAAGGTGGTCGCTCGCTTTGAGGGACATATCGCGCAGTATCTTGGCGATGGCCTGCTCGTCTACTTCGGGTATCCTCTAGCGCACGAAGATGACGCGCAGCGGGCGGTGCGAGCCGGGCTGGGCATGATAGAGGCCCTGGGCCAACTCAATATCCGCCTGCAGCAGGAAGGGCTGCGCCCTGCGCCGACACAGTCGCGCCAGCGGGGTGTGGAACTGGCCGTGCGCCTGGGGATCCATACCGGGCTCGTGGTGGTGGGTGAGGTGGGCGGAGGCGCCCGGCAGGAGCAGTTGGCGCTGGGCGAGACCCCCAACCTGGCCGCTCGCCTGCAAGGCATCGCCGCGCCCAATACTGTGGTGAGCAGCGCTGCCACCGTGCAACTCCTCGGCGGCTTCTTTGCCTACCAGTCGTTAGGCACCCCTGCCCTGAAAGGTCTGGCCCAGCCGTTAGAAGTCTATCGGGTCTTGTATGAGAGTACAGCCCGCAGTCGTCTGGAGGCGGCCGGTAACACTGGCCTGACCCCCCTGGTGGGTCGGGAGCAGGAGGTGGGACTGCTGCTCGAGCGCTGGGCGCAGGTCAAGGACGGCATTGGGCAAGTTGTGCTGCTCAGCGGCGAGGCGGGCATTGGTAAATCGCGCCTGGTGCAGGTGCTGACGGAACATGTGGCTGCTGACCCCCAGGCGTGGCTGACCCCATGTCAGTGTTCACCGTATTACCAGAACACCGCCCTATATCCGATGATTGAGCTGCTGGAGCGGGTGGCGCTGCGCTTCGACCGGGAGGAGTCCCCCCAGCAGAAGCTCAGCAAACTAGAGGGCTTCTTGGTGCAGTATGGCCTGCCATTGACGGAGGCCGTGCCCCTGTTTGCCGCCCTCCTCTCCCTCCCGCTGGGCACCGACTATGCCCCCCTGACTGTGTCGCCGGAGCAGCAGAAGCAGAAGACCCTGCATGCCCTCCTGACAGTCATGTTGCGCATTGCCGCCCAGCAGCCCGTGCTCTTTGTCATGGAAGACCTGCACTGGGTCGATCCGACCACGCTAGAATTTCTCACCCTC
>Ga0081455_10005734_pt1 | contig 13538 bp, 13 predicted proteins | sample TabmetS3T2R1_FD_70207 | JGI IMG/M metagenome (GOLD analysis project Ga0081455, IMG submission 70207) | Tabebuia heterophylla rhizosphere microbial communities from the University of Puerto Rico - S3T2R1 | ecosystem: Host-associated > Plants > Roots > Rhizosphere ... | reverse complement strand
CTGATGGCGCTCGCGGACTTCACCATGTACGTCGCGGTGCTCGCGGCGATCGGGCCGGTGCCGCTCGCGGTGACCATCAATCTCAACATCAATTTCCTGCGCAAGCCGGCGCAGCGCGATCTCCTGGCGGAGGCGCGGCTGCTCAAGCTCGGCAAGCGGCTGGCGACCGGGGAGGTCACCATCCGCTGCGACGGCGACGAGGAGCCCGTCGCCGTCGTCACCGCCACCTACTCGATCCCGCCGGATGGCACCTGAACTTGCTCGAAGGTACTATAAAACCATTATCGTAAGCCATTGAGTTGACGCAGATATTATTTTACCAAGGGCGTTGACCGCGGCCTCGCTGCAGGTGTATGAGCCCGCGTTCCCGATAGGCCCGGGGCCCGCAGGAAGCCGTGTCATGAAAACGTTTTCGGCCAAGCCAGCCGACGTCGAGAAGAAGTGGGTGATGATCGATGCCACCGGCCTCGTGGTCGGCCGGCTCGCGAGCATCGTGGCGATGCGGCTGCGCGGCAAGCACAAGCCGAGCTACACGCCGCACGTCGACGACGGCGACAACGTCATCATCGTCAACGCGGCCAAGGTCGTGCTCACCGGCAAGAAGCGCGAGAACAAGATCTATCGCCATCACACGGGCTTTATCGGCGGCATCAAGGAGCGCAGCGCGCGCTCGATCCTCGAGGGCAAGTTTCCCGAGCGGGTCGTGGAGAAGGCGGTGGAGCGCATGCTGCCGCGCGGGCCGTTGGCGCGCGTGCAGCTCGGCAATCTGCGCGTCTATCCCGGCCCCGACCATCCCCACGCGGCGCAGCAGCCCGAAGTGCTCGACGTCGCCGCCATGAACCGCAAGAACGCAAGGAGCGCGTGACCGTGGCCGAAACCATGCAGTCGCTCGATCAGCTGTCCGCGCTCAAGCCCGCGGCGGCGCCCGAGACCCCGAAATACATCCAGAAGCTCGACAAGCAGGGTCGCGCCTACGCCACCGGCAAACGCAAGGATGCCGTGGCGCGGGTCTGGGTGAAGCCGGGCGCCGGCAAGATCGTCATCAATACCCGCGAGTTCGAGGTCTATTTCGCGCGGCCGGTGCTGCGCATGCTGATCCAGCAGCCGCTGGTGGCGACCAATCGCAACGGCCAGTACGACGTCGTCTGCACGGTCTCCGGCGGCGGTCTGTCGGGCCAGGCCGGCGCGGTGCGCCACGGGCTGTCCAAGGCGCTGATGAACTACGAGCCCGACTTGCGCGGCGCGCTCAAGCGCGCCGGCTTCCTCACGCGCGACCCGCGCGTGGTCGAGCGCAAGAAATACGGGCGCGCCAAGGCGCGGCGCTCGTTCCAGTTCTCCAAGCGCTGAGTACGATCGGCGGACCGCGGCGGCGCCGCGCGCAGCCGAGCTTTCTCATTTGCCTTTGTCCTTGGCGGATCTGCCGGGCCGCGACAGCCTTTCGAGATGGGCGACGTGGTCGAGCAAGGCTTTGCGGCCGCGATCGGTGAGCGCATAGCGGCTCTGCGGCCGGCGCTCGACGAAGCGCTTGTCCACGACGACGTAGCCGGCGTCCTCGAGCTTGCGCAGGTGCACGCTGGCATTGCCGTCGGTTGTCCGGATGGCATCGCGGATGTCCGAAAAGTCGACCTCTCCGGCGCTGGCGAGAAAGGCCACGATCGCGATCCGAACGCGGCTTTGCAGCACCTCGTCGATCGCATTGTGGTCGAAGTCGATCATGCGGCGGCGGGCCGGCCGCGCCACAGCAGAAGGCCCGGCAGCGCGAGCAGGAGCAGCATGAGCACCGCCGACAGCGGCAGCACGGCGATGTGGTGGCGGAAGGCGTAGAGCAGGAGCGCGGCAACCCACCACCCGGCCGCGATCGCGCGCAGCCATGGGAGATTGCAAAGGTACGAGCTCACGAAGAACGCAATTCCGAGCGTGCCGGCGCCGACCGCGCTGAACCAGCCCTGTTGCATGTCGCCCGCGAGGACCACCGCGACAGAAAACGTCGACAGGAAAATCCCGCAGCCGACCCAAAGCATCTGCAACGCCTGCGTCATGGGCGGCCGGGGTGGGCGCGGCTGGGAACGAAACAGGCGCAGCGAATAGAGCCACGGCAGGACAATGCAGGCGGCCCACAGCCAGTCCGGATTGATCCGCCACCATCCGCTGACGGTCGCGTAGGTGCCGACGTAACCGATGGCGAGGGCGACGCCCCAGATGAGCAAATCGAGGCTGTGCCTGCCGGCATAGCCGCGTCCCTGCTCGATGGCCTGGCGGATGAAGGCGATGTCGTCGCGGATGCTGTCGTCGCCGGTCATGGAATCCTCCGTGGCGCAATGTACTTTATATATAAAAGTACATTTTGTTGTCAAGCGGTGCAGGCATCGTGGAGGGCGGGGCGGGGCGTCGCTTCCTCGGCGGCGGCGAGCGCAGGCGCGACGCTGCCTTGACCCTGCTATCCATGGCGAGGACGGCGATGCCGCCCGAGGTGAACGATGTCCCGTCTCGCGCTGACCTTCGCCTGCTGCCGCTACGACCGGATGGAGGCCATCCGCGAGGGCGACGTGGTCCCCGCGGGCATCGACCTCAATTGCCTCACGCTCGCCTCGGGCCGCGAGATTTTCGACCGCATGGTGGGCGGGCAGGAGTTCGACGTTGCCGAGCTCTCGGCGTCCGAGTTCATCAGCCTGATGGGGCGCGGCGATTGTCCGTTCGTGGCGCTGCCGGTGTTTCCCTCGCGCGTGTTCCGCCACGGCTACGTCTTCGTCAACACGCGCAGCGGCATCCGCTCGGCGAAGGATCTTGAGGGCAAGCGGGTCGGCGTTCCGCTCTACACCCAGACCGCCGCCATCTGGGTGCGCGGCCATCTGGCGCATCAGTTCGGCGTCGATCTCGACGCCATCCGATGGGTCGAGGGTGCGGTGGAGAAGGCAGGTACCCACGGCAGGCCGCACGCCCCGCCGCTGCTGCGGCCATCTGCCGTCGAGCGGAGCGGCGGCGAGCCGCTCGGTGTGCTGCTGGCGCGTGGCGCAATCGACGCGCTGATCGGCTCGCGCAAGCCGCGCGAGTTCGGGCGCGATCCCGACATCGCGCGCCTGTTTCCCAACTACCGTGCGCTCGAGCGCCGGCTCTACGAGCAGACCGGGATTTTCCCGATCATGCATCTCATCGCCATCCGCCGCGAGCTCTACGAGCGGCAGCGCTGGATCGCGCGGAGCCTCTATGACGCGTTCGTGGAGTCCAAGCGCCGCGCGCTCGCGCGTATGCGCTACGCCGGCTCGCTCGCCGCCATGCTGCCGTGGCTGATCGACGACGTGGAGGAGATCGACGAGGTCTTCGGCGGCGACGCGTTCCCCTACGGCATCGACGCCAACCGGCCGACCCTGCAGGCCCTGGTCGCGTACATGGCGGAACAGCACTTCATCGCGCGGCCGATCCCGATCGAGGAGCTGTTCGTGCCGCTCCCCGGCGCCACCGCGACGTGAGGGGGCCGCCATAAACGAGGGGCGCCCGAGGGCGCCCCTTCAAGTCGCACCGCAACTGCGATGCAGGGAGGACGCTACGCCGAATAGTACATCTCGAATTCGACCGGATGCGGGGTGTGCTCGAACCGAATCACCTCGGTCATCTTCAGATCGATATAGCTGTCGATGAAGTCGTCGTCGAATACTCCTCCGGCCTTGAGGAAGTCGCGGTCCTTGCTGAGCTCCCCGAGCGCCTGGCGCAGCGAGCCGCAGACGGTCGGGATTTGCTTGAGCTCGGCCGGCGGCAGGTCGTAGAGGTCCTTGTCGATCGCCGGGCCGGGGTCGAGCTTGTTCTTGACGCCGTCCATGCCGGCCATGAGCATCGCTGCGAAGCCGAGATAGGGGTTGGCGAGCGGATCGGGAAAACGGACCTCGACGCGCTTGGCCTTGGGGTTGGTGGTGTAGGGAATGCGGCACGAGGCCGAGCGGTTGCGCGCCGAATAGGCGAGCAGCACGGGCGCCTCGAAGCCCGGGACCAGGCGCTTGTAGGAGTTGGTGGTCGGGTTGGTGAAGGCGTTGATCGCCTTGGCATGCTTGATGACGCCGGCGATGTAGGACAGGCAGGTCTCGGACAGGTCGGCGTATTTGTTGCCCGCGAAGATCGGCTTGCCCTCCTTCCAGATCGACTGGTGGCAGTGCATGCCCGAGCCGTTGTCGCCGTAGACCGGCTTGGGCATGAAGGTCGCGGTCTTGCCGTAGATCTGCGCGACCTGGGTGATGCAGTACTTGTAGATCATGAGCTGGTCGGCCATCTGCACCATCGGCGCGAACTTCATGCCGAGCTCGTGCTGAGCGGACGCCACTTCGTGGTGATGCTTCTCCACCTTCACGCCCATGCGCGCCATGGCGCCGAGCATTTCCGAGCGCATGTCCTGCACCGTGTCCTGCGGCGGCACCGGGAAGTAGCCCTTCTTGAACCCGATATGGTGGCCGAGGTTGCCGCCCTCGTAGTCGGTGTCGGAGTTGGTGGGGAACTCGACGGAGTCGAGCTTGAAGCCGGTGTTGTAGGGCGTCGCGGAATACTTGACGTCGTCGAAGATGAAGAACTCGGCTTCCGGCCCGAAATAGATGGTGTCACCGACGCCTGACGCCTTGGCGAAGCCCTCGGCCTTCTTGGCGATGCCGCGCGGATCGCGGTTGTAGGGCTCGCCGGTGGTCGGCTCGAGCACGTCGCAGACCAGCGACAGCGTGGTCTCGGCGAAGAACGGATCGATGGCGGCCGAGCCCGGGTCCGGCATCAGGCACATGTCGGACTCGTGGATGGCCTTCCAGCCGGCGATCGAGGAGCCGTCGAACATCTGGCCTTCGGCGAAGGTGTCTTCCCCGATGAGGCTGATGTCGAAGGTGACATGCTGCCACTTGCCGCGCGGGTCGGTGAAGCGGAAGTCGGCGTATTTCACGTCGTTGTCCTTGATCAATTTCACGACGTCTTTGGCGGTAGTCATGGAATGCGTACCTCTCGTGTGGCTGGCCTTGGCGCTGAAGGGAGGCCGTCAAAGTCGTGGGCCGACCCGCGGCTCAGATGGCGTCCAAACCGGACTCCCCCGTTCTGATCCGGATGGCTTCTTCGATATTGGAGACGAAGATCTTTCCGTCGCCGATCCTCCCGGTTTGGGCGGCGCGACGGATCGCCTCGATGGCTTTCTCGACCATGTCGTCGCCGAGCACAATCTCGATCTTCACCTTGGGGAGAAAATCCACGACGTATTCTGCGCCACGATAGAGCTCGGTATGCCCCTTCTGGCGGCCGAAGCCCTTGGCTTCGGTGACCGTGATGCCTTGCAGTCCAACCTCTTGCAGGGCCTCCTTCACTTCGTCGAGTTTGAAGGGCTTGATCACCGCCTCGATCTTCTTCATCGCGTTTCCTTCCCTTGACCTGCCAGCGGCGCGCCGCCGGCTCGGCCGCGCTACCGGTTAGCAGGGTCCGTGCCAAGCCTCGACAAGCGGAAAAAGCGACTACCGAACAGGCATTTAACGGGTAACCGCAAGGCCGCGCCGGTCGCTTGAGAGTAGCGTCGGATGAGAGATTAGGCAATTTGCCCATTTTGTAATCAGCGCCGCGTATCTCTCGCTGCGGGCGAGGGAATTGACGCGGGGTCGCGCAGAGTCGGACATGGAGTTACTGTGCCGCGGCGATGATCGAGCTTCTCAGCACAACCGAGATGACGGAAGCCGACCGGCTTGCAATCGCGGGCGGGATCCCCGGCATCGAACTGATGGAAAACGCCGGTCGCGCGGTCGCCGAGAGCGTCGCCGAGCGCCATCCTCCGGGCACACAAATCGTAGTGGTCGCGGGGCCCGGCAACAACGGCGGTGACGGCTTCGTCGCCGGCCGCCTCCTGGCGGAGCGCCGCTACCACGTGCGCGTGCTCCTGCTCGGAGAACGCGATCGGCTCAAGGGCGACGCGGCGCTGGCGGCGCAGCGCTGGAGCGGAGCTTGCGCGGCAGCGTCCCCCGCGGCGCTCGCGGGAGCCGACGTGGTCATCGATGCCTTGTTCGGGGCGGGTCTCGACCGGCCGGTCGAAGGCGGAGCGCGCGCCATGATCGAAGCCATGAACGCGGCGCCTTCGGTCCATGCCGTCGACCTGCCGAGCGGCATCAACGGCACGACCGGCGCGGTGATGGACGTCGCGGTAAATGCGGCGGAGACCGTGACGTTCTTCCGCCGCAAGGCCGGCCACGCGTTGCTCCCCGGCCGGCTCCATTGCGGCCGACTTCGCGTTGCCGATATCGGCATCCCGGCGGACGTGCTCGATCGGATCAAACCGCGGACTTGGCTCGATACGCCGGACTTGTGGTGCGGGCGTTTCCCGCTGCCGCGCGTCGACGGGCACAAATACGCGCGCGGCCACGCGGTCGTGGTGTCGGGCGGGCTCTCCTCGACCGGAGCGGCGCGGCTTGCGGCACGCGGGGCGCTGCGCGGCGGTGCCGGCCTTGTCACCATCGCAAGCCCGCGTGACGCGCTCGCCGTCAACGCGGCCGCGAGCCTCGCCGTCATGGTGCGGCCGGTCGATGACGCGGATGAACTTGCGGATTTCCTGCGCGACCCACGCCGCAACGCCGTCGTGCTCGGCCCCGGCGGCGGCGTGGGAGCACGGATGCGGGAGATGGTTCTGGCCGCGCTCGCGGGCGAGCGCGCGGTGGTGCTCGATGCCGACGCCCTGACCAGCTTCGCCGAGGAGCCGCAGGCGCTGATCCGCCCGCTGCGGGAGCGGCGAGGGGGCACCGTGCTGACACCCCACGAGGGAGAATTCAGTCGCCTTTTCAGCTCTCTCGTCGACCAAGCTCAGTCGAAGCTTGAGCGGGCGCGCGCCGCCGCGGAAAAGACCGGAGCGGTGGTCCTGCTTAAGGGGCCGGACACGGTCGTGGCCGCGCCCGACGGACGCGCAACGATCGCCGACAACGCACCACCCTGGCTCGCCACCGCCGGATCGGGCGACGTGCTGGCAGGGATCGCGGCCGCGTGTCTGGCCCAGGGCATGCCGGCATTCGAGGCGGCCGCAGCGGCGGTGTGGCTGCATGGGGAAACAGGCATCGAGGCCGGGGCCGGCCTGATTGCCGAGGACCTGCCCGAAGCGCTTCCCAAGGTGTATCGGCGATTGTTCGGCCGGCTCTCCGCCCGCGGGTGATCCGCCTGCTCAGTCGAAGTAGCTGCGCTTGCCGGTGCCGATGAGCTCGTAGAGCGCCTTGATCTCGCCGTCGAGCCGACCGTAGTTGCGCCAGTCCTTGTATTGCGGAAACTTGAGCGTGCGCAGTGCCTCGTCGAGGGTTACGCCCTTGCCGACAGCGTCTTTCACTGTCGCATACTCGTCCGCGAGCATCGCGGACAGTTCCTTGACGTCCTTACCCGTCGACACGTCGCCGTGTGCCGGCAGAATCTTGTCGACGTCCATGGCCGCAAGCTGATCGAGCAGCCTGATCCAATTTTCCACCGACGGCGTGAAGGCCATATTCGGCATGCTGCGTGGGCCGAACAGGCCGGTGGTGAACACCATGCGAGCGTGCGGGAAAAAGACGAAGGTATCGCCGGCCTGCTGGCCGGGCCCGAGATAGGCCAGGCGCGCCTCGCGCCCGCCGAGCCGGATCGTCATCTCGCTGTCGAAAGTGACGTCGGGCAGCACGAGACTGACCTCGGCCGGGTCGTAGCCGCGGCTTTTGAAGAAATTGCCGCGCCGCGCCATCTCCTTCGGCTGCACCTTCGCCATGATGCGGGCGGTTTCGCTTTGGGCCACGAACGTGGCGCCGGCCGCCTTGAAAGGCGCGTTGCCGAAATGGTGGTCGCCATGGAAATGGCTGTTGATCACCCATCGCACCGGCTTGTCCGTCACCTTGCGGATGCGCTCCAGCAGGTCCTGGCCGTCGCGGGGATGCTGGCGCGTATCGATCACGAGCACGCCGTCCGCGGTGGTGAGGACGACCGCATTCGAAGAGGTGAAGTCGAACAGAAAATAGAGGTCCGGCGCGACCTGCTTGAACGTGACGTCGCGCCCAGCGGGCGTCTCCTGGGCCACCGCCGCGGTGTTTGCGAGCACCGCCCCGGCCAACGCCACGACGCTCGCAAGCTTCTGGATGTCGGTCATTTTCATGGCTGTATCTCCCTGCCGCGAGCGTAGCAGGATGAGCGGTCGGAGGCCCGTCGTCGAGAACGGTCAGCTCACGACGAACCAGGTGCGAGCCTCGGCGCCGTGGCGTTCCAGCATCCTGCAATCGACAAGCCACTTCCCGGGATTGTCGGCGACGAAGGCAATGCGCTCTGTCTGTTCGCGGACGAGGAGAGTATCCATCCAATAGGGTTTCCAGCCGTCGTCGAGCCGGTCGAGCAGGCGGAAGGAGTGGCCGTGCAGATGCATGACCCAGGGATGGCCGCTCGTATTGCGGATCGCCAAAGTTACGGCGCGTCCGCGCCGCGCCGTAAATAGCGGCGCTCCGGCGGGATCGAGTGGCCTGGCATCGGCAAGGGTCAGTTCCGCCCTGAGCGAGGAGCGCAAGTCGATGTGCGCCGGCAGCGGATTGGGCGGCAGCGGCGGCGGCGCTGCGCGAGGCGAAGTGTTCTCCTCACCGCCCCGCTCATAGACGAGCCGCGCGATCGGTTGCTCGTCGGCACCGTCACCCGTCAGCAGCGGGACAATCGTTCCGCCCGCGCGCGTCATGTCGACAAACAGGTCGATGCGATTGCCCGGTCCGAGGCGGACGCGGCCGTCGCGGGCAAGCGCCGGCTCCGCCGGCTGGCCGTCGATCGCCATCACCCAGGGCGCGGGGCCTGCGAGCCGCACCGCCAGGGCGCGCGCGGCGCTGGCATTGATCAGCCGCAGGCGCACGCGCTCGCCGCTTCTCACGGCGAAATCAGGACGCAGCGATCCATTGACCGGCGCCGCCATGCTGCGCGCGTCCGCCGCATCGCCCGGCGTGCCGATGACGAGCACGAGATCCCGATCGACTCCAACGGATTGCGCTTCCTCGACGATCAGCGCGCCATGCAGGCCTCGATCGACCTGGGCGGCCATGCTCGCGTGGTACCAGAACGTGCCGGCATCGGGCGGGCGGAAGCGGTAGTCGAAGCTCGCGCCAGGCTCGACCGCGGGCTGGGTGAACGGCGGCACGCCGTCCATGGCGTTGGGCAGCCGAACGCCATGCCAGTGGACGCCGGTCGGCTCGGCAAGCGCGTTGACGAGGCGCACGCGCAACTCTTCGCCGCGTTTGGCGCGCAGCGTCGGGCCCGGCAGGCTGCCGTCGTAGCGGAGAGCCGGACCGGCCCCGGAAGGGCTCGCGCCGGCAGGATGGGCGGGCAGCAAACGGAAGGCTTCGGATGCGATCTGCGCCCGCGCGAGCGACGGCGTCCCGAAGTCTCCGACGGCAGCGCCGACGCCGGCGAGAAAGCATCGGCGCGTCAACCGTCGGGCTTGCAACCGCATCGATCGCTGGTTCGCTCGGACTAGTTGACCTTGATGCCGGCCGCCTTCACGAGCTGGGTGTTGGTTTCGATCTCCTTGCGCACCAGCGCCTCGAATTGCGCCGAGTTGAGCGGCATCGGATCGGCGCCGAGGCCGAGAAGTTTGTCGCGGGTCGCGGGATTCTGCAGCGCCTTGGCGATCTCGGCATGAAGTTTGGCGCGGATGTCCGCCGGTGTCCTCGCCGGCGCGAACACGCCGGCCCAGAAGTTGTATTCCGAGTTGGGATAGCCCGCCTCCACCGTGGTCGGCACGTCGGGCAAGGCCGAGGCGCGGGCCGACCCGCTCACGGCGAGCGCCTGCAATTGGCCGTCCTTGAGCAGCGGCAGCGCATTGACGAGCGGGGAGAAATAGAAATCGGCGCGACCGGCGATGACCTCGGTCAGCGCCTCCGGCGCGCCTTTGAACGGGAGGTGCACGGCCTCGAAGCCGGCCGCGAGGCGGAATCTCTCGCCGTTGAGATGTGAGGAATTGCCGGCACCCGCCGACGCGTAGTTCACCGAACCGGGCTTGGCCTTCGCCGCGGCGACGAAATCGCTGAGCTTCTTGTAGCCCTTCGAGGGATTGACCACCATCACGACCGGCATGTTGCCGAGCGGGATGATGGCGGCGAGGTCGGTCATCTCGAAACCGAGATTGGAGCGCGTCGCCGGCGTCACGGTGTGGGTCGAGGAATTGGCGAGAATGGTGTAGCCGTCCGGCTCCGCCTTGGCGACCGCGCCCATGCCGATCGTGTTGCCGGCGCCGGGACGGTTCTCGATGATGATCGGCTGCCCGACCTGAGCGGAAACCGGATCCATCACGAGGCGCGACATGACGTCGGTGGCGCTACCGGGCGTGAGCGGAACGATCAGGCGGATCGGCTTGGCCGGCCAGGTGGGCCCGGAGCCCTGCGCCCAAGCTTCGCTGCAAAGGCTGCCGAGGCCGAGCAGCATGATGGCCAGCAGCCGGCGCCGCGTCCTGATCTCGATCATGGGGTCACTCTCGTTGTTCGTGGGGTTCGGTTTCGGGGCTCAAGCCTGCGCGACGCGGGGAAGGGCGCCGCCGGACGGAGAGGACATATACCACCCCGCACCATCTCGGTGCGACGTCGGCGAGGCCCGCCGGCGCGCGGCTTTTCGCCCGGAATCCGCGGTTGAGAAGGGCCGCGACCACGCCTATTTTTTATCGTGCGCCGTGCGCGGGGCGTGATATAAGCCGCGCCGCCCGGCCGCAACGCAAGTCGGCGATCGCCGACCTGCGCACCTCATGTGCCGCTGTCGGCAACCGCCGACGTCGGTTGAGCGCCGAAGGTGCCCTTTGCGGGCGTGGCGGAACTGGTAGACGCGCGGGATTTAGGTTCCCGTGACGAGAGTCGTGGGGGTTCAAATCCCTCCGCCCGCACCACGCCGAAACAAAGGCAGCTTCGACGCGGTCGAGCCCGCCGCACGGCCGCCGCGAGCGCGGCCAGGAAACGTGTAGATTGCCGCCCATGCAAGTCACAGAAACCCTTTCCGACGGTCTCAAGCGCGAATTCCAGGTCCAGGTGCCGGCAGCCGATCTCGAGGCGCGGGTGAGCGAGCGGCTGGGCGAGCTCAAGGACCGCGTCCAGCTGCGCGGCTTCCGTCCGGGCAAGGTGCCGGTCGCGCACCTGAAGAAGATCTACGGCAAAGCGGTGATGGCGGAGACCATCGAGGCTGTGATCCGCGAGCTCAACGCCAAGATCGTCAGCGATCGCGGCCTCAAGCTGGCGATGGAGCCCAAGGTCACGATCCCGAACGAAGAGACCGAGGTGCCGAAGGTCCTCGGCGGGGAATCCGACCTCGCTTACACCGTCGCGCTCGAGCTCCTGCCGAAGATCGAGCTCGGCGATTTCAAGGGCATCAAGCTCGAGCGCCAGGTCGCGGATGTCACCGACGCGCAAGTCGCGGAAGCGCTCGACAGGATCGCGGAGCAGAACCGGCCATTCGCCTCCAAGGGGGAGGAAGCCAAGGTCGAGAAGGGCGACCGTGTCGTCATCGACTTCACCGGCACTCTCGACGGCGTGCCGTTCGAAGGCGGCACCGGCGGCGACGTCGGCGTCAATGTCGGCTCGGGAACGTTCATCCCCGGCTTCGAGGATCAGCTCATCGGGATAGCCGCCGGCGAGACGCGGCAGGTGAAGGTCACGTTTCCCGAGAACTACATGAATGCCCAGCTCGCGGGGAAGCCGGCCGAGTTCAAGGTCACGGCGAAATCGGTCGAGGCGCCGGCAACGGTGACCGTCGACGACGCGTTCGCGAAATCGCTCGGGCTCGACTCGCTCGACAAGCTCAAAGAGGCGGTCAAAGGCCGCCTGCAGCAGGAGCACGCGGCGCTGAGCCGCCAGCGCCTCAAGCGCCAGCTCCTCGACAAGCTCGACGAGCTGCACAAATTCGCGTTGCCTCCGACGCTGGCCGAAGACGAGTTCAAGAACGTCTGGAACGCGGTCGAGGGCGACCTCAAGGCGCAAGGCCGCAGCTTTGCCGACGAAGGCACGACCGAAGAGAAGGCGCGGGAGGAATATCGCGCCATTGCCGAGCGGCGCGTGCGGCTCGGGCTCGTGCTCGCGGAGATCGGCGAGCGCAACAAGATCACGGTGCCGGAAGAGGACATCACGCGGGCCATTGTCGAGCGCGCCCGGCAGGTGCCGGGGCGCGAGCAGGAGGTCTGGGACTACTATCGTAAGACTCCGGCCGCGGTCGCGGCCCTACGCGCGCCGATCTTCGAGGAGAAGGTGGTCGATTTCCTGCTCGAGCTCGCGGCCATAACCGAGAAGCAGGTCTCGCGCGAGGACCTCCTCAAGGAGGAGGAAGACGAGAAGGTCGCAGCCGGCTAGCTTCGATCCGCTCGCCCGCCCGCTGCGGGCCGGAAAGACGGCTGTTGTGACGGCGCGAATCGTGGATATAGGGGCATGGGCTCGTTGGCGAAGCTTGCAGGCATGGCGCGGCGGCTGCGTCCGCTATCCGGGCTGCGGTGCTCGTTCTGCGGCACGAGCGAGGATGAGGTCGCGCGACTTGTGGCGGGGCCGTCCGTGTATATCTGTGATGCGTGCATCAAAATGTGCGTCGCGGTTCTGGAGCAGCACGGCGGGTTTCCGCCGGCGCCCTCCGCCGACCGACAATAGGTTGACCCATGCGTGACCCCCACGACATCTACATGAATACGCTCGTCCCGATGGTGGTCGAACAGACCAACCGTGGCGAGCGCGCCTACGACATCTTCTCGCGGCTGCTCAAGGAGCGCATCATCTTCATCAGCGGCCCGGTCGAGGACGCGATGGCGACGCTGGTGGTGGCGCAGCTGTTGTTCCTGGAAGCGGACAACCCGAAGAAAGAGATCGCGATGTACATCAACTCGCCCGGCGGCGTCGTGACGTCCGGGCTTGCGATCTACGACACGATGCAGTTCGTGCGGCCCGCGGTCTCGACCTTGTGCGTCGGTCAGGCCGCGTCGATGGGTTCGCTCCTGCTCGCCGCCGGGCACAAGGACATGCGCTTCGCGCTGCCCAACTCCCGCATCATGCTCCACCAGCCCTCCGGCGGTTTCCAGGGCCAGGCGACCGACATCATGCTCCACGCCCAGGAGATCCTGAACATCAAGAAGCGCCTGAACGAGATCTACGTGAAGCACACCGGCCAGCCGCTCAAGAAGATCGAGGACGCGCTCGAGCGCGACTACTTCCTCACCGGCGAGATGGCGGTGGAGTGGGGCGTGGTGGACAAGGTGATCGAAAAGCGTCCCGAAGACCCCCCGAAGACGTGAAGATGCCTGCCCGCGGGGTGGCCCGTTCCGCCCGCGGCGGCGCCCGGCGCTGGCCTAGAACCGGTCAAAAAGTCGCCACGGGACTGATTTTTCATCATTAACAAAATCTTGATTATCCCCACACTACCGTGGTTCGCTAGGGGTGATTTGGCAGGGATGACCGAAAGGCGCAAAATCCGTGGCATTGCCTGCTACGGACTCTTAAACGGTGCCCTGTTATGGTCTGCTGTGACGCGGCCGGTTTGCCCCCGCGGCAGCCGGCCGACGGAGAGACGGAATGAGCAAGGTCGGCAGTAGCGACTCCAAGAATACGCTCTACTGT
>Ga0081455_10005733_pt1 | contig 13538 bp, 11 predicted proteins | sample TabmetS3T2R1_FD_70207 | JGI IMG/M metagenome (GOLD analysis project Ga0081455, IMG submission 70207) | Tabebuia heterophylla rhizosphere microbial communities from the University of Puerto Rico - S3T2R1 | ecosystem: Host-associated > Plants > Roots > Rhizosphere ... | reverse complement strand
AACGTCGTGCGTTCGACTAACCAACCTCCTCCAACGTCGAGCACGTTCCGCTGACGCGGGTCTGGCGCATGTAGCGGCGGTGGCGGTCGGCGTCGTAGCCGCTTCCGGCGTGGAGGAGGCAGCGGTTGTCCCAAAGGACGACATCGCCCGGTCGCCACGCGTGGGTGTAGATGTGTTCCGGCTGGATCGCTGAATCGGTCAGTTCGTCGATCAGGGTGCGGCCGGCGGCCTCAGCCATGCCCTCGATTGCCCGGACGTGCGAGCCCAGGAACAGGTTTTTGGCACCCGTCGCCGGATTGGTCCGGACGAGCCGCTGGCGCACGGCCGGCAACGAGGCGGCCATCTCGGGCGACACGGCATCGGGCGCCACCTTCGAGCGCGAATAGACGTAATCGTGGATCGCGATCAGGGGATCGAGCTTGGCCTTGCGTTCGGGCGGGAGGCGATCGTAGGCAGCGCGCAGGGAGACGAACATCGTCGTCCCGCCCTCATCAGGCGTTTCGTAGGCGCACATGATCGAGAGGAACGCCGGCACCGGTTTGAACGAAGCATCCGAGTGCCACATGTTGTTCCCGGTGAGGAAGATGGTTTTCTTGTCCGAGTTGCCCAGCACCGTGCCGTCCTTTTGCACGTTGCCGATGGTGCCGAAATATTCGATCCGGCCGACGCTGGTGTGGCTGGGCTCGGGGTTGCCCAATTGGCGCGTGAGGGCGAGCTGGCGATCGTCGTCCATCGACTGATCGGGGAAGTGGACAAACGAATACCGGTCGATCGCTGCATTGACCTCCCGAACGAGGTCGGGTGTGAGCGGCTTGCCGAGGTCGATGCCACGGACGCTGGCGCCGAACTCAGGATGCAGCTTGTCGTATTGGAGCTGGTGCATGGCTTCTCCACGTGCCCTACGGTCAGGCTGTTACCATCACGTCCACTGTAATCCTCAACAGAGACGCCAGCTACTGCGCGGCATTGCGCATCGGAATGTGCGATTTGAGGAACGTGCGCGTGCGATTGATCGTGCGTGTCTTGAGGTCCGAGGGTTCGCGCCACGGGAAGACCGTGATCTCGGCGTTGGGGGCCAGTGATGCAACGTCGATCGAGCTTTGCAGCGGATGCGATGGCGTGTCGTCCGGCAAGACCAGCATCGGCGTCCGGCAGTTGCTGATGAACGCGCGCGGCACGCTGTAGAGGAAATCGGGCTCGGCGCGCCAAAGGCTGTGCAGATATTTCTCGATCGTTTCCGTCGGCACCTCGGGGCGCCGTGTGCGGAAATCCGGGAGCCAATTCTGTCGGCTATGACGATCCATGACGTCGGGGTCTTCCGGCCGATGGCCCACGGTCTGGCAGAACACGGCAGCGACGACGCGTTGCGGCGCGCGCTGCAGCAGCTTGCCGGCGAAGCAGCCGCCGATGCAGTAGCCCATGTACAGGAATTCGCGGATCCCGAGATGGTCCATCAGCCCAAGCTGGTCGTCAGCGAAGGCGTCCCACGCGTTCTCGATCGGCACCGGACCCGTGGACTCGCCGCCATTGGCATTGCGCTGGTCCATGGTGATGCAGCGGAAGTCGTGCTTGAACTCCTCCATCGCATTGAAAACAGCGGTCGGCCAGTTGCTGACGCGCGAATTCAATCCGCCGCCCGGGGTGACCAGTAGCGGGAAGCCGGAGCCGGTCTCCTCATAGCGAATGCGAACGTCATCCTTTTGGTAGAACGGCATGCACATCTCCTCCAAACGGTCAGGAGTCAGTCTACTCGAGAGAAGCAGACGATGTTTCAGGTCGCCAAGGGGAGGTTCAGCCCAAATGCATGCCGATCCCAAGGTACACGATCTATCCAAGTTGCCGTTTTTGCATAGACAACTGCATTCAGAAGCCAATCATTGGGCACGGCAACTCGATGCGACCGAGTCTGCCCATAGCATGCCTCCCAGACTTGCCCCGCCGGTGCGGTGGTTCCAGCGGGGCTCTTCTTGCGGCCCATCTCCTCGATGGCTGACGGGCGTGGCCGGCGCCGCGAAACTTGGGAAACAACTTCCCATCCTCGCAACATCGTCTCGCAACCATGCGGACCGACACTTCGCTGCAGGTATCGGTTGGGGTCAACATCGGGGCGCGGCGATGCAATCCAATCAGAGCGGCCTTCTGCAGGTCACCCGACTGACGGGCCTGATGTTCGGCGACGGGCAGTTCCCGGACTGGACCACCCCCGCGGGGCGTGAAACCACCAAGGCGACAAGCGCCTGCATCGAATTCGATCAGAGCCTAGACCACCATTTGGCCGCGGCCCGGGCCGCGCGCGCGATGGCGGTTGGCGATGTCATGAAGAGATTCCAGGTCCGCCGTTTCGTTTTACTCGGCATGACCGTCGTTGCGCTCTTGATCTATGCACTTGCTCTGAAACAGCTCCACGCCCCGTCGATCTCAGTCTTGGTGATGATGGCGGTGTTCTTTGCAGCACTCTTCTCGAGCATCGCGGGCTTCGCTTTCTCGGCGATCTGCGGGGCAATGCTGTTCCATCTGATCGACCAGCCCGTAGAGGCGGTGCAGATCATGATGGTTTGCAGCGTCGGTGGTCAGGCATTCATGGTCTGGCATTTGCGCCATAACATCGACTGGCGCGCACTCGCGCCGTTCGTGCTCGGCGCCGTGATCGGGCTGCCGATCGGGGTCCACATCCTGCTGCACACACCCACCGAGGTGTTTACGCGCATTATCGGCGCGTTCATCGCACTCTACGCGGTTGTCATGATCCTGCGCCGGCCCGTGATGGTCGTGCGCCAGCATGCCGTGTTCGATGCATTGGCCGGTGTCCTTGGGGGCGTCACCGGAGGCATGGCGGCCTTTCCCGGAGCATTCGTTACCGTCTGGTGCGGGTTGAAAGGCTGGAGCAAGGAGCAGCAGCGCGGCGTCTATCAGCCCTTCATCCTGCTTGTACAGATAGCAGCGATCGCGCTCATCGCGATGCCCGGACTTCAGCCTGCCCACGGCCGCAGCTTCGACTTCGCCGGCGTCGGATACCTGCCAGCGATGTTCGGCGGCTGCGTCTTCGGTATGGGCGTGTTCAGGAAGTTGAACGACCGGCAATTCGCGTTCGGCGTCAACACATTGCTGCTTGTTTCAGGGGCCGCCCTGCTGGTCTAGCGGCACCTGATTGCGCGGGCGCGACCTGGTACATGACTGACCGATGCGGCACTGTTCGGCGGCCGGTTGATCGACAATGGTCCTTCTGCCATAAGGTGCGCGCCCGGCTTCCCTAATTGGTGCGAGAAACGCTCGGTGAGTCCAATCGCCATATTCAGTGGTAGTGCTCATCCTGAATTGGCTCGAGAGATTTGCGCGAAGCTCCACGTTCCGCTCCTGCCGACGACGCTGAAGCGATTTTCAAACGACTGCATCGAAGTGCAGCTGCAGGCCAACTGCCGGGAACAGGATGTGTTCCTCGTTCAGCCGTTGAGTGCCCCGGTCCAGGATCATCTGGTCGAACTGCTGCTGATGCTCGATGCCGCCCGCGGCGCCTCCGCGTCGCGGATCACGGTGGTGATCCCTTACTATTCCTATGCGCGATCCGACAAGAAGGACGCGCCCCGCATTTCGATCGCGGGCCGCCTGGTCGCCGATCTTCTGGCAACGGCGGGCGCCAACCGGGTCCTGACGATGACACTGCACTCGCCGCAGGTTCATGGGTTCTTCAGTGTCCCGGTCGACCATCTCCACGCGCTTGGCGAGCTCGCGGATTATTTCCGGCGCTACGATCTCAGCAACGGGGTGGTGGTGTCGCCCGACCTTGGAAATGCAAAGACTGCCGCTGCCTTCGCCAGGAGACTGGGGATCCCGGTGGCGGCGGGCGCCAAGGAGCGGCTGAGCGACACGCAGGTCAGGATTTCGATGCTGATCGGCGAGGTCCGCGACCGCGACGTCATCGTTCTCGACGACGAGATCGTGACCGGCGGATCCATTCTGGAACTGCTTCGGCATTTGCGCCTCCACAAAGCCCGTTCCATCCGGATCGCCTGCACGCACGGCATATTCTCGACTTCTGCCATCCAGCGCCTGGCCGCCGAGCCGGACGTGCTCGAAATCGTCTGCACGAACACGGTTTCCATCCCGGCCGAAAAGCGGGTCCCGAAGCTCACGGTATTGTCCATCGCCCCGGCCCTGGCCGAAGCCATGCGCCGAATCAATAGTGGCGAATCCGTCAGCGCCCTGTTCCACTCGGAGCCACCAGCTCCCGCACGCTAGGCGCTCTCATTCGGCGCCAAAGGTCTTGTTGAGGCAGGTGGGCTGATGGGGGGATACACATGAAATTTTTCGCTGAAGCCGATGTTCGGCGGCTGTTGCACTGGGGACCGCTGATCGACGCCATGGAGACGGCGCTCGCGGAATTTTCCGCCGGCAAGGTCATCCAGCCGGTTCGCAACATGATCACCATCGAGGAGGGAAAGCGCTATCTCGGCATCATGCCGGCCGTGGGAGAGAAGGCCATGGGCCTGAAGCTCGTGAGCTTCTATCCGGGCAACGCGGGAACCGCGGTGCCGACGCACCTGGGCCTGATCATCCTGTCGCGGCCCGATACGGGCGAGCCACTCGCCGTCATGGATGGGCGCCTGATCACCGAAATGCGCACTGCAGCCGTCTCGGCCGCCGTGACGCGGTGCGTCGCGCCCGCCCGAGCGCCGATCCTGGCGTTGCTCGGTAGCGGCGTCCAAGCGGCAGCGCACCTGGAAGCACTTTCCTGCGTGCGCTCGTTCGACGATGTCCGCGTGTGGAGCCGGTCGGCCGACAATGCGCGGCGCTTTGCGGAGCAGCATCGGGCAAAGGCAATGGAGGATGTGGAGACTGCTGTCCGTGACGCGGACGTGATCGTCACGGCGACGAATGCGATCGAGCCATTCCTCAAGGGGGCATGGATCAAGCCTGGCGCGCTTGTCAATGCTGTGGGGTCGCCCCGTCCGACCTGGCGGGAACTGGACGACCAGCTCATGCGGCAGTGCGCGCTGATCGTCGATTCGCGCGAAGCGGTGCAGAAGGAATCGGGAGACGTCATCCTGTCTGGCGCTCCCATCCTGGCGGAGGTCGGCGAACTCTTTGCCGGAACACAGACCAAGCCTTCCAATGGGACCACCACGGTCTTCAAGTCGGTCGGGATTGCCGCCGAGGACCTGGCCGCGGCTGCGCTGGTTTTTCGCCTGTCCATGGCGACGTCGCCTGAGCCAGCGAGTTGATGGGCAGGCAGGGTATCTCCCAAGTGGATGCTCCCTCGCGATCGAGTTCGCTGTCGGCGATGGCAGGCGGTCGAGCACCAATCGTGATAAAGAGAACAGGCGCGTCAACGCAACGGTTTGACTGAGTTAGGCGTTGGCACCCGGGAGGGCAGCGATGGCCATCGGCACGACAGTGGACGGCACCTCGTCGGCGGCTCCGGACCTCCGGCGCGTGATCCTCGCGGCGACGATCGGCAACGTGCTCGAATGGTTCGATTTCCTGGTCTACGGCTTCTTTGCCGTGACGATCGCCCAAGTGTTCTTTCCCGCGAGCGACCCGACCGTATCGCTGCTCATCACCTTTGGCGCGTTCGCGCTTTCCTATCTCGCCCGGCCGCTGGGCGCGCTCCTCATCGGCAGTTATACCGATCGCGCCGGCCGCAAGGCGGGCCTCACGCTCTCGATCGGTTTGATGATGATCGGCACGGCGTTGATGGTGGTCACGCCGGGCTATGCGACGATCGGCATTGCAGCGCCGATCATCATCACGATCGCACGCGTGCTGCAGGGCTTCTCGGTCGGCGGTGAGTTCGGGAGCGCCGTCACCTTTCTGGTCGAACATGCCGGCGAGCGCAAGGGCTTCAGCGCCAGCTGGCAATGGTCGACCACCGGCATGGTCTCGGTGATCGTCTCGCTGTTTGGCCTCGCGCTCACGACGCTGCTCACGCACGAGCAGCTGGTCGATTGGGGCTGGCGCGTGCCTTATGTCTTCGGGCTGCTGGTCGGCCCGGCCGGACTCTATATCCGCTCGCGCATCACCGAGACCGCCGACTTTCTTGCCGCCGAAAAGCCGCGCGAGATGCCGCCCGGGATGCCGATCGCCGACCTGTTGCGCCGCCACCCGGTCTCGTTGCTGCTGGCGCTCGGCGCCTCCATCGTCTCGAACGCCTCCTATTACCTGCTGCTCTATATCCCGACCTACGGCGTCAAGACGCTGCATCTGCCGGCCTACACCGGCTTTGCCGCGACGCTGCTGGGCGGGATCCTGCTCGCCGTCTTCTCGGTCGTGGCCGGCTACTGGTCGGACAGGATCACGTCGCGCCCGCGCATCATGCTGATGGCGGGCTGGCTGTTCGTGCTGGCGGCCTATCCGTGCTTCTGGCTGATGGATCACTATCCATCGCTGGCGACCGCTATGTTCGCCGTCGGCCTGCTCAACCTGATCAAGGCCGGATACTCGGGCGTGCTGCCGTCGGTGATGTCGGAGCAGTTTCCGGTCGAGACCCGCGCGGTCGGTGTCGCGTTCAGCTACAGCCTCTCGGTGACGATCTTCGGCGGCTTCGCGCCGTTCGTCGCGACCTGGCTGATCGCGCACACCGGCGATCCGCTGTCGCCGGCCTACTATCTGATGGTGACGGCGCTGCTCAGCATCATTGCGCTGATTGCCATCCAGAGACGTACGCCGGCATTCGCGGCAACGGAGAAGAGATGACGGGCGTGCGTCCCAGGGCGCTGGACCATGTCGGCCTCAAGGTGAGCGACATGGACCGCAGCCTGCGCTTCTACTGCGAGGGCCTGGGATTGGAGTTGCTGCGTCGCTCGGACAAGGGACCGGGCATGGCGTCGGCGGTGCTTCGCATCGGAAACCAGGAGATGAACCTGTTCTCCGATCCGGCCTTCGACGCCCCGCAAGCGGTTGGCAATTCGACCGGCAATCCGACGGGCATGGACCACTTCTGCTTCGAGGTTGGCAACGAATCGGTCGAAGACCTGATGGCGGGACTGACGCGGGCCGGTATCGCTGTCGCCAAGGGCCCGATAAGACGCCGCGATGGCGTGTCGCTGTTCGTCAGCGATCCCGACGGGGTCAGGGTGGAGCTGATCGTAAAGGACCCGGTCGTCCGCGATCGGGGATGACACGTTCAGTCAAAGCCGAACCTCACTGACCTCAGCGCCGAGTCCTCCACGGCCTGGACCACTCTCTGGAAGGAGCGCTCGGCGGCCGTCAGGCGATCGGCAGTACGTGTCGGCTGCAGGACGAACAGCTGCAACGACCGTGCGGGCAGGGGATAGGCGTGGCCGAAGCGGAAGCCGGTCAGCTCATGTTCCAGCGGGGCATTGGTGTCGATGAGGCGTATCCAGCGGCTTCCGCCTACGGCTCGCGGCAACTTGAATGTGACGATATCGGTATGAGCGTTCAGCAGAACGAGGAGAGTCGTATCGGACCCGATACGACGGATGCCGGTCTCCTGGGCACGACCGTCCAACAGCACGCCCAAAGCGCGTGCATGCGGATCGTTCCAGTTCTCGGGCTTCATCTCGCCCGCGCCTGGCATCAGCCAGCTAACGTCTTTTACGCCCAGCTCCTCGTCGTACGCACCGGTCAGGAAACGTCCGCGCCGCAGCATCGGCAGCGCGCGGCGGATCATCACCAGCTTGCGCACGAACTCGGCTTGCGCGCGGCCTTCAGGGTCGATCCTTTCCCAATTGATCCAGGAGATTTCATTGTCCTGGCAGTAGCTGTTGTTGTTGCCTTTCTGGCTCCGTCCGAACTCGTCGCCGCCAAGGAGCATCGGCGTCCCGCGCGACAGAAAGAGCGTCGCCAGCAGGTTGCGCATCTGGCGCAGACGCGTGGCGACGATCTCCGGATCGTCGGTCGGTCCCTCGAAGCCGTAGTTGCTCGAGAGATTGTTGGCATGACCATCGCCATTCCCTTCGCCATTCGCCTCATTGTGCTTGTCGTTGTAGGACACGAGGTCGTTGAGCGTGAACCCGTCATGCGCCGTGACGAAGTTGACGGAAGCCCATGGTTTGCGGCCGCGCTTGCTGAACAGGTCGGCGGATGCAGTCAGCCGCGCGGCGAGCTTGGGGACCGTGCCGTCGTCGCCACGCCAATAGCCGCGCATCGTGTCCCGGTACGAATCGTTCCACTCCGCCCAGCCGGGCGAGAAGTGGCCGACCTGATATCCTCCCGGTCCGAGGTCCCAGGGCTCGGCGATCAGTTTGACCTCGGAAAGCGCAGGGTCCTGCCGGCAGGCATCGAGGAAGCGGCCTTCCTCTTCGAAGCCGTGCGGCTCTCGTCCCAGGATGGTCGCCAGATCGAAGCGGAAGCCGTCGACCCGCATGTCGCGCGTCCAGTAGCGCAGGCTGTCCATCACAATCTGCAGGACGCGGGAGTTGCTGAGGTTTACCGTGTTCCCAGTGCCTGTATCGTTGATGTAGTACCGGCGCTCGGGTGCCAGCCGATAGTAGGCGGCATTGTCGATGCCTCGAAAGCAAAGCGTGGGCCCAAGCTGATTGCCTTCGGCCGTGTGGTTGTAGACGACGTCGAGGATCACTTCGAGGCCGGCGTCGTGCAGATGCGCCACCATCTCCTTGAACTCGGCGAACGCGAAATCAGGGTTGGCGGCGTAGCGGCGCGCCGGGGCGAAGAAACCGATGGAATTGTAGCCCCAGTAATTCTTCAAGCCTTTCTCGAGCAGATGACTGTCGTCGATGAAGGTATGCACCGGCAGGAGCTCGACAGCGCTGACGCCGAGCGACTGGAGGTAGGCGGTGCTTTCTGCCGTTGCGAGGCCGGCGTAGGTGCCACGTAATTCAGGCGCGATGGCGGGATGAAGTTTGGTGAAGCCGCGGACATGGGCTTCGTAGATGATCGTGTTCTCCCATGGAATACGCGGCTGTCCCGCGCGGCCCCAGGTGAAGGCCGAGTCGATGACGCAACTCTTGAACGTGAAGGGCGCGCTGTCGCGCTCGTCAAAGGTCAGATCGTCGCCCGTCTCCATCTTGTAGCCAAACAGGGCGGGATTCCATTGAACGTGACCGACGATCTGCTTCGCATAGGGATCGAGCAGCAGCTTATTGGGATTGAAGCGGTGCCCCGCAGCAGGTTCGTAAGGGCCGTGAACGCGATAACCGTAGAGGGTCCCTGGCCGCGCATCGGGCAGATAGCCGTGCCAAACCTCGTCGGTGTACTCCGGCAGGCTGAGGCGTTCGATCTCGCGTTCGCCGTTGCGATCGAACAGGCAAATCTCGACCTTGGTGGCATTGGCCGAGAAGAGTGCGAAGTTGACGCCTAAACCGTCCCAGGAGGCACCCAGCGGATAGGGAAGGCCTTCCAAAAGGCGTGAGCGGCGGACCGAATTCGTGGACAAGCTCTCCCCGCTCTGGGCACCGAAGCGGCCGAAGTCGGCACGATGCCCTGTGGACGATGTCAACGCTTGCGCACCGAAACGGTTCCTGTGTCGGCACGCGTGCGTGGGCGATGAGGAACCTGACATTTGTACGGATGTTATAGGGACGCACTGCCCACCAGCCGCACCCGACCATGAAACACGAACTTATCCGCCAAGCCATCATCGGCCGTCGCTCGTTGACGGGCACCTATGATGACTGCAGTCGTTCCTTCAGTCCTCACATTCTTGGTGTGAGTGAAGAAGGCCGTCTCTGCGTGATCGCCTTTCAGTATGGTGGCGCCCGGCCCGACGGATTGCTGTCTCCGGCTGGAGAATGGTGCTGCTTCGATATCGAAAAGCTTGGTCGGCTCCGAGAAAACGAAGACCGCTGGGTTGCCGGCCCTATCGGAGAAAGGCCGACCGGCCGCGTGAAGAGAATCGAGGTGAAAGCATAACGGCGATTGTGAGTTCGATCGTCGCGCGTTCGTTCATGGCTCGAACTCATGAGCTCGAAGTTGGGCGACGAGCACAAACGGCAACAATGCATGTGGCCGTGCGTTATCCCGGTGGACCCTATTGGAGAGACCCGTGCGCCACAGCCCCGTAGTTATCAGTCTCGTCGCAGCTTCATTGTTCGCCGTCGCCGGAGTGGTCGCGCCTGGAGTGTTTGCCCAGGGCACCCCGCAGTCCGTCGCACTGACCAAGATCGACGTGGTACAGGTGGCCAATGGCTATCGAGCCAGCAAAGTGATCGGCGAGAACGTCGTAAACGATGCAAACGAAACGGTCGGCAAGGTCGACGACATCATTCTTTCGTCCGATGGCAAATCGGCATTCGCGGTCTTGTCCGTCGGCGGTTTTCTTGGCGTCGGCACAAAACTGATCGCGATGCCTTACGATGCGATAAAAGTGTTGAACAACAAGTTGACGATGCCGGGGGCCACAAAGGATGCCCTGAAGGCCCTGCCGGAGTTCAAGTACAAGACAGGTTGAAGGCGCGTTGCCATGGTCATCCTGGATCCAGGTCGCGCGAGTTCTTCATCGCTTTGGTAGCGTGAAACCGCTGCAACGCAGTTTTTCCTCAAGGATCCGAATGCCAGCGGCTGTACTATCTGATGGTGACGGCGCTGCTCAGCATCATTGCGCTGATCGCCATTCGCAGACGCGTCCGCATTCTCGGGATGGCATGCCGACGGGGTGATCGAGTTGTCCGGCCCTTGGCGGTTATTGCCTTGCCCACAATGTGACCGGCGTCGGCCGGCGGTCCGGGCAGTCGAGCTCGCTCCCCTGGCTATCGGAGCGCGCCGCGGTAGCGCATTTTCGAAGGATCGCCGTGGCGCTCGATACCTGAAGGAATGTTGATAGAGCATCGCGCGATCGAAATCGGTTTGCGCGCCCCCTTGACCCCAGGGCAACTCTAGCCTCTCTTACAGCCGATCCAATGCGAAGCTTCGCGGCTTCGGGTCAAGAGACGAAATTCTTGCGTTGAAATTCTTGCGTTAGGGTCCGGCTGCAGCCCGGCGGTCACGACTCCTGTCGCGGCGCTCAGCCTGACTCCATCAAGTCCTCTGGGCCACGAGAGCGGAGCACATATCGAGGCTCCGGGAACTAGCGAAAACGTCCGGCTTGAGCGGTGCCAAGTACCCGTGCCAAGCTTTCGCGCTGATGTAGAAGAACTGGTCGACTTGGCGGACCTCATGTCGGGGGAATGTCTAATGGTCCAGATTCACTTTCACGCTTCGGCTGACATGGGGATCGACCTCGGGACCGCCAGTACGCTGGTCTATGTGAAGGGTCAGGGGATCGTTCTCAACGAGCCGTCCGTCGTTGCGCTCACGACGCAAAGCGGCAAGCGCCAGGTCCTGGCGGTCGGCGAGGAAGCCAAGATGATGCTGGGCCGCGCCCCCGACAACATTCAGGTGGTCCGCCCGCTGCGCGACGGTGTCATCGCCGACTTCGAAGTCGCTGAGGCGATGATCAAGCACTTCATCAGCAAGGTGCGCAACCGCCGCTCCTTCACCCATCCTCGGATCGTGGTCTGTGTGCCCTCGGGTTCGACGGCGGTCGAGCGCCGCGCCATCCAGGAGTCGGCGGAGAGCGCCGGTGCGCGCAAGGTGTGGCTGATCGAGGAACCGACGGCGGCCGCGATTGGCGCTGGCCTGCCGGTGGCGGAGCCGACCGGCTCTATGGTGGTCGATATTGGCGGGGGCACGACGGAAGTCGCCGTCCTGTCGCTGGGCGGTGTCGTCTTTTGGCACTCGGTGCGCGTCGGCGGCGACAAGATGGACGAGGCGATCATCGCCTACATCCGCCGCAACCATAATCTTCTCATTGGTGAAGCCACTGCCGAACACATCAAGAAGACCATCGCTTCTGCCTGCGCGCCGGATGACGGCGAGGGCCGGACCATGGAGATCAAGGGCCGTGACATGGTGAACAGGATGCCGAAGGAGCTGGTGATCACCGAGCGGCAGATCGCCGAAAGCCTGCAGGAGCCTGTCAGCACCATCGTCGAGGCGGTTGAGCTGGCGCTCGAGAATACCGCGCCCGAACTGGCCGCCGACATCATTGACAAGGGCATCGTGCTTGTCGGTGGCGGCGCCATGCTCACCAACATGGACACCGTGCTGCGCCAGTCCACTGGCCTGCCAGTTTCCGTCGCGGACGATCCCCTGCTGTGCGTCGCGCTCGGCACCGGCCATGCGGTGGAGAACATTGGCCACCTGCGCGGTGTTCTGTCGGCGGCATATTAGAGTCCGGCCGCAGCCCGGGCTGATACGAGCCATGTCGCGGCGTTCAGCCTGACGCCGTCGGGTCGGCCGTCAGATCCATCGTGAGCTGCCAGGGCAGCGCGCACGGCGGGCAGGGCCGCGGCGCGCAGCTCGGGATTCTCGCGCAGGATCTTGCCCAGTGCGCCGACCCGCGTGCAGACCGCCAGCATCGCCTCGAGATCGCCGCTTCCCACCAGCTCGTCGCGGGCCACGATCTCGATCTCGGCGAAGCCCGCATTCTCCAGGATGCGGCGCACGCGGTTGGGATTGGCGAAGGCGAACGGCCCGGGCGCGTCCGGACCCGCCGCGCCGAGTTCGTTGACAAGCTGCGATGGTAAATGAGGTGACGCGGCCCGGAGCGGCAGGAAGTCGAGCGGGTTCTCCTCCAGCGCCCGCCAGCAGACGAAGGCGAGCCGGCCGTTTGGCTTCAGGCTGCGGCGAATGTTCATGAATGCCGCCGAAGGGTCGGCGAAGTACATCACGCCGAAGCGCGAGAAGGCGGCATTGAACGACTGCGGCTCGAAGGGAAACGTCTGGGCATCCGCTTCGATGAACCGCACGCGTTCGTTGCCTTCGGCCGCGCGGCGCGCGAAGGCCAGCACCGCGGCCGAGAGATCGATCCCCACCACCGTGCCGTCAGGCGCGACAGTCTTGGCAAGCTCCAGCGCCGTCTCGCCGCCGCCGCATCCGATGTCGAGAACGCGCTCGCCGGGGCGCGGCGCCAGCGCCGTCAGGGCGTGCCGGCCGAGCGGCGCGAGTTGCCGCTCCACCAGCTCCCGCACTTCCGCCCACGCGGCGACCCGCAGTTCATCCTGCGTCAGGGCGGGGAGGGGACTGATCCGTCGCATGCGCGCTTCTCATGTTCCTCGCCCCCGCTAGGGGGAGAGGTGAGGAGAGGGGGAAACGAAGGTTCGTGCATCACCCCCTCTCCCAGCCTCTCCCCCAAGGGGGAGAGGAGGAAGATAAAGTGTCATGTCACCGGATCGCCCCTTACCTGATGGGTGGGGCGTATTGCAGGCCGCCCTGGCTCCAGAGCTTGTTGAGGCCGCGCTCGATCTTGAGCGGGCTGCCCATGCCCAGGTTGCGGTCGAACGCCTCGCCGTAGTTCCCGACCTGCTTCACGATGTTGTAGACCCACTTCTCGTCGACGCCGAGCGCCTTGCCCATGCCGGGCGAGGTGCCGAGGATGCGCCGGATGTTGGGGTTGTCGCTCTTCAGCATCTCGTCGACGTTCTTCGAGGTGATGCCGTATTCCTCGGCCTCGATCATCGCGAACTGCGTCCAGCGCACGATGTCGGCGAACTGGTTGTCGCCGTGCCGCACGGCCGGCCCCAGCGGCTCCTTGGAGATGATTTCGGGCAGCACGACGAAATCGTCCGGCGTCAGCGGCGGCG
>Ga0081455_10005732_pt1 | contig 13538 bp, 12 predicted proteins | sample TabmetS3T2R1_FD_70207 | JGI IMG/M metagenome (GOLD analysis project Ga0081455, IMG submission 70207) | Tabebuia heterophylla rhizosphere microbial communities from the University of Puerto Rico - S3T2R1 | ecosystem: Host-associated > Plants > Roots > Rhizosphere ... | reverse complement strand
TTTGTTCGGCCGATGCGCCGAAATCGATCCGATTATGGAAGTCATTAAAGGCAAAGGCATCCATGTGATCGAAGATGCGTCGCAGGCGATTGGAGCGCGGGATAATAAAGGAAGACAAGCCGGAACGATTGGGCATATGGGTTGTTTCTCCTTCTTCCCAAACAAAAATCTTGGAGCCTTCGGTGACGGGGGAATGGTGACCACCAACGATTGGGACGGTCATTATGGAATCAGAACCTAGCTTTCAGTCCTCGGGTCTGGAAAATTTAGTGGCTGACAACGAGCTATCCTGTGTCGAAGTCTCGGTGGTGATGCCATGTTTAAACGAGGCTGATACTCTAGAGACCTGTATCAGGAAAGCACGGCAGGCATTGCGTGAGAATAACATCGCCGGCGAAATTATCATAGCTGACAATGGCAGTACGGACAGTTCTCAGCATATTGCCAGCCGCATGGGGGCACGTGTCATCCATGTGGAAAGCAAAGGGTACGGCAACGCTCTGATGGGAGGAGTTGCTGCGGCGCGCGGCACATTTATCATTATGGGAGACGCCGACGATAGCTATGACTTTCTTGAAATCCCTCGTTTTGTTGAAAAGCTTCGGGCAGGATACGATCTCATTCAAGGATGCAGACTAAGTTCGGGAGGCGGTAAAATCATGCCGGGAGCCATGCCTGTTTTGCATCGTTGGTGGGGTAACCCCATGTTTTCGGCGATGGCTCGACATTGGTTCAAAGCACAGGTTATACACGACGTTTATTGCGGGTTTCGTGGATTCACGAAGGAGTTCTACCAGCGTCTGAACCCACGCTGCACAGGGATGGAATTCGCCACGGAAATGATTATTAAGGCAAGCCTTTTTCGTGAAAAAATTTCCGAGGTGCCGATCACATTACATCGAGACGGTCGGAAATCCCATGCGCCGCATCTTAAAACCTTCCGTGACGGTTGGAGAACGCTGCGATTCTTTCTGATGTATAGTCCACGCTGGTTGTTCGTCATACCTGGCGCACTGCTGATTCTCCTCGGCCTAATTGGATACACGCTGGCCATGCCTGGCACCCGTCTGGGCCACGTGACTTTCGACGCGCACACGCTGCTGTTTGCCAGTTTAGCGATTATCTGCGGTTACCAATCTATCCTATTTGCGGTCTTCACCAAAACCTTTGCAGTCGGCGAGGGGCTACTGCCTGAGGACCGCTACTACAATTGGTTTTTCCGGGTCGCAAATCTTGAGCGTGGGATTATAATTGCCGGCGGCGCTCTGCTGATGGGTTTGATACTGTTACTGGCGGCAGTGAATGAATGGCGACTCGTAGACTTTGGGCATCTGGATTATGCCAAGACCATGCGCCTTGTCGTACCTGGAGTAACTCTCACGGCCCTGGGTTTCCAAACTATTTTATCAAGCTTCTTCGTAAGCATACTGGGAATGCGCCGTCGATGACGACTCAAGAATCACTCAACAAAACAGATTTCGACGAGTTTTCCGCCGAGTATGATGTTGCCCTCGCTCATGGCCTGTCAGTTAGTGGAGAGGACAAGAATTATTTTGCCCGCGGTCGCATTGCATGGCTTGCGAGTTGTCTACGACAGCTGAAAGAGGAGCCTCAGTCGGTAATGGACTTCGGTTGCGGTACAGGCTCCGCTATACCCTACATGGTCGATCTGCTGGCAGTAAAGTCTATTCTCGGCGTAGATGTTTCGACGAAATCGCTGGAAATAGCACGCCATACTTTGAATTCGGAGCGCACACGATTCTTGTCCTTCAGTCACTACCAGCCAAGCGGGGAGATGGACTTGACGTTCTGCAACGGCGTTTTCCACCACATCCCGATTGAGGAGCGGGCTGCCAAACTCAATTACATTTATCGTTCATTGCGGTCGGGAGGTTTGTTGGCCTTTTGGGAAAACAATCCTTGGAATCCGGGGGCTCGTTATGTGATGAGCCGTATTCCGTTTGATCGCGATGCCATCACTCTCGCTCCTCCTGAAGCACGGAGCATGCTGCGAGTCGGCGGCTTCGAGATCCTGAGAACAGATTTTCTGTTCATCTTCCCCACGGTGCTTAGTTGCTTCCGGCGCGTCGAGCCGTTCATCGCGAAACTGCCGTTTGGTGCACAATATCAAATCCTATGCCGCAAAATGTAATACAGAGACTTAGGCCACCTTTCTGATGAGTGCTGCCGCAAGCCAGAAAAGTTTCTTGATGCTAGTCTCTCGCATCTTGGAGCGTGGGCTTGGCAGACCAGCGCGGTGGCGATGGCTCTCGATCATTTTGGTCGGGTGCTCGCATTAGGGGCGAGCGCAACGTTGTCGCTGCTTGGGCGAATAGCAGAGCCCGAAGTTAAGTAGCTCTAACTGATGAAAGTACCTTTAGTCGATCTCAAGGCTCAGTATTCAGTTATCGGGTCTGAAATCCACCAGGCGATCGAACGAGTAGTCGAGTCTCAGCATTTTATACTCGGTCCGGAAGTGGAAGGATTGGAACAGGAAATAGCTGCCTTCTGTCAAGCTCGTTTTGCCGTTGGTGTATCCTCCGGAACGGATGCGCTGCTCGCCGCTTTAATGGCGATCGGGATCGGTCCAAAAGACGAAGTCATCACTACCGTTTACTCGTTCTTTGCCACGGCCGGCGTGATCGCAAGGCTTGGCGCCCGTCCCGTCTTTGCAGACATCGATCCAAAAACTTTTAACCTCGACAGTAGCGAGGTGTGTTCAAAAATCACTTCGCGGACAAAGGCGGTAATGCCGGTCCATTTGTTCGGCCAGTGCACCGAGATGGATCCCCTTATGGAACTGGTAAAGGGCCACGGCATCCACGTTATCGAAGATGCAGCGCAGGCGATTGGCTCTCAGGATGATAAATGGAGGCAAGCCGGAACCATAGGCCATGTGGGCTGTTTCTCATTCTTTCCCACCAAAAACCTCGGTGCTTTTGGAGATGGAGGAATGGTTATTACCAATGATGATCATCTGGCAGAGACGCTGAGAGTGCTCCGTGTTCACGGTGCCAAACCCAAGTATCACCACAGCCTTGTTGGAGGGAATTTCCGCTTGGATGCGCTCCAAGCCGCAGTTCTGCGAGTGAAATTAAAACACCTGACCCAATGGACTGAAATGCGTCGAAATAACGCCAGCCGGTATCGATCATTGTTCGAAAAGATGGGATTGTCGAAATGTGTCTCGGTACCTGAGGATTCGGCCGGACACACTTACAATCAATTTGTCTGTCGATTTTCAGATCGAGACCGGCTCCAACGATTCATGCTTGAAAAAGGTGTAGAAACCGAGGTCTATTATCCTATTCCGCTCCACCTGCAGGACTGTTTTAGTGACCTCGGCTACCGAAGCGGAGCTTTCCCAAATGCAGAGGCTGCGGCACGTGATTCGCTCGCGCTGCCGGTCTATCCGGAGTTGACCGAGGGTCAGCAACGCTATGTTGTCGAACAAATCAGAGAATTCTATCATTGAGGATACCGAAAATCGGATACGTGCCGTGTACGAAAAGCGACAAACGGCGGCTCAACTTTCCTTTCCCCAATAGAGTCTTGACTGGTTTTTCAGACTAAGGTCATTAAGGCGATTTGCCGTCCCGCTAGCGACGACTTTCGCTGGCGTTTTTCTGAGTTCTCTTGGTTAGTCCTTCGGGGTTATGACGTGACATTGAAAACGCTCTCGACCGAACTTGGTTTGAAAACGGCAGGTACAAGCCCAGGCTCTTTCTTCGTGCGGGAATTATGGAACTTGAAATTCTCGACTCTTCATGAGGGTTTGGCTGTTGATTGTGGATTGGTAATCAGCGTCGGAGCATTGTGTTTCCTGTGGCTAGGACTAGTGATGTTCGGGTGGGCCCGATGGGGAGACGTTACAGTAGACTCTGGCCGTGATCTCTATGTGGCGGTCGTTTTGACTGAAGGGAACATGCTCTACCGTGACGTGTGGTATTTGTATGGTCCCGGCGCACCGTACTTTAACAGCTTACTATTTCGGATCTTTGGCACGCACATCAATGTGGCGTATATCGCGGGAGCGTTAGCTGGGTTGGTCGTTGCGCTAACGTTGTTCCGTTGTGCCCTGTACTTCGCGTCGTTACCGGTTGCGTTCGCGACCGGATACGTGGTGTTGATCCAATCATTCGGTCTGGGAATCTTTACCTATCCCTTGCCGTACGCCTATGCTTCCGTGTACGGCTCCGTTGCAGCGTGCTTATTTCTACTCTATGCGGTCCGGAGTGCAATTAATCCGACGAAGATGAATCTACTTTGGGCTGGGCTATGGTCAGCAACGGCGCTGCTGATGAAGCTCGAGTTCGGATTCGCCTGCTTCAGTGTGCTGGCGGTATTGCATATCGGCCTGGCCTTGAGACAGCGATCATGGCGCGCGTCGTTCAGGAATCTGCTGACTGTCACACCGGCAGTGTTCATCTGCGCAGTGGTAATCGCGTGGTTGGTTTCGATCGGAGGGGTATCATTCATCACTCAAGAAAACTTCATGAGTTGGCCAACATCCTATTTCATGGAGAAGTACGGCCAGGATTGGCTGCGATTTTGGGGTTATGATCCTTCTTTAATGGAAGTATTGACGGCTCTCTTGTTAACAATCGGTTTCGTCGCTTTCTGGGTTGGGGTTCGTTTTTGGTTGATGTCAATTGTTCGCAAACTGTCTCCTCGTAACATCGCTATAGCAATAGCGTTAGTGGCCAGCGCTATCGCGTTTTGGATGGCGCGACCGGAGCGACTCAACGACGATCTCGCCAAGCTACTCTTTCCGCGACAAATGGTCTTCATAGTGGCACTTGCCGTCCCACTGTCTGCTTTCCTGTTTTGGCGCAGTGGCTGGTCCGCGGAGAACTTGGCTAACCTGGTCCTGATGAGCTTCGGTCCGCTGTTAGCGTTTCGAATTCTATTCCGCATGCGTCCTCTAGATTATGCGATCTTCTACAATGGGCCGGTGTTGCTCGCGTTCTTCTTGTTGTGGGTGACAATCGCGGTCCCCAGTGGGGATACTCAGAGCGGCACTATAGCGCGAGGAGCAACGCTTTTCCTGTGTGCGGTCATCTGTATATGGGTAACAGTTCAGGTGTATCCTCATTATCGTGACATGAGGACCGAGCGCGTGGCGTTCGAGAACGAGCGAGGGACAATTTATCTGCAGGAACGAATGCTACCCGCTTGGGCTGAAGCGGTCGATTTCATGCGTGGAGCGAAGAGGAGAGGCGAAGCAGTGATGTCGGTTCCCGAGGATACGGCGCTCTACTTTTTTGCCGGTGTAACATGCCCTACTCGATTGTTTGCCTTCACACCTGGCCTACTAGCACCGGGCCGTATGACAGATAAATTAATCGGAGAAATGGAGGCAGCGCCGGTGCGTTACGTGATCTGGTCGAACCGACGGTTTACCTTCGAGTATGGCGTACCGGAGTTTGGAGTAGATTTTGATCTGGCGTTGGGCGATTACATTCGGAGAAATTACCGGCCGGTGCGCAAATTTAGCTCCAGCAATCGGCCTAATGCCTGGCAGGCGACCTTGTGGGAGAGAGCCGGGCGAGAATAAGACAAAACAGGCAGGAATTTCTTACATAGAAGCATTCTGTTTCAGTTTTCTTAGTACTGTGGAGCTCATTCCATCTATTGAAATGTAGGTCGTTCATTTAGGGGGAGGTATGCCAACCTATATTCTAGGAGTTTCGGCGTTTTATCACGATAGCGCGGCGTGCCTGATCCGTGACGGTCATATCGTGGCCGCGGCTCAGGAAGAGCGCTTCACCCGAAAGAAGTTCGACGCTCGATTTCCCACCAATGCGATCCGGTACTGCTTGCAAGAGGGCGGAATCTCGCTGTCTCACCTCAAATATTTCGTCTTCTACGACAAGCCGCTGGTTAAATTTGAGCGGCTGCTGGAAACTTACGTGGCGTTTTCGCCTAAGGGTGTGAAATCTTTTCTCGCCGCCATGCCTGTCTGGCTCAAAGAGAAACTTCTGCTGAAGAGTGTGTTGCAAGATGAGCTGGTATCGCTAGACGGTGTCAAAAAGGCAGGTCTTCCTCCGATTCTTTTCGGAGAACACCACGAGTCCCATGCGGCCTCGGCTTTCTATCCTTCCCCGTTTAAATCAGCGGTGGTGCTCTGCATGGATGGTGTGGGCGAGTGGGCGACTACGTCAGCGTGGATGGGAGATGGCAACACGTTGACACCGCTTTGGGAAATTCATTTCCCGCATTCACTTGGGTTGTTGTATTCCGCTTTTACTTACTACACCGGATTCAGGGTCAATTCAGGTGAATACAAGGTTATGGGCCTCGCTCCTTACGGCAAGCCGAAATACGTCAAGGCGATCTATGATAATCTCATCGACCTGAAAGAAGACGGGACGTTTCGACTGAAAATCGACTATTTCAACTACTGCACGGGACTTACCATGACCAACGGTAAGTTTGACGAGGTGTTTGGCGGTCCGCCTCGTAAGCCAGAAACTCTATTAACTCAACGAGACATGGATCTCGCGCGCTCGATCCAAGAAGTTACCGAAGAAGTGGTTCTTCGTCTCGTCAGCACCTTGCATCGCGAGACCGGTGCCGAGAACCTCTGTCTAGCCGGAGGGGTCGCATTGAACTGCGTAGCCAATGGACGAATTCTTCGCGAAGGCCCCTTCAAAGGGCTCTGGATCCAACCTTCCGCCGGCGACGCCGGCGGCGCCGTCGGCGCGGCTCTCACCGCCTGGCATAAACTCGAGGACAAGCCGCGTAACCCGGATGGCTCAAAGGACAATATGCAGGGTAGCTTTTTGGGGCCCACGTACTCCAATGACGAGATCGACCGATTTCTCCGCACCAAAGAGGCGCCCTACGAGCGGCTGAGCGACGATGTCCTGTTCGATCGAGTGGCGGAACAGCTGGCGGAAGGAAAAGTCGTCGGTTGGTTTCAAGGCCGAATGGAATTTGGCCCAAGGGCATTGGGCGCCCGCAGTATTCTCGGTGACGCGCGCAATCCAAAAATGCAGTCAGTCATGAATCTTAAAATAAAGTTTCGGGAATCGTTCCGGCCGTTCGCCCCTTCGGTGTTGCGCGAACGGGTGTCGGACTATTTTGCCCTCGACACCGACAGTCCTTATATGCTGCTTGTAGCACCCGTGCTGGAGGAGAGGCGTATCGCGCCGACCAACGAACAGCAATCCCTTTGGGGGATCGATCTTTTGAATGTTCCGAAGTCGGATATCCCTGCCGCTACCCACGTGGATTATTCCGCCCGCATCCAAACCGTACACGAGGACACGAATCCCCGCTACTACAAGCTGCTGAAAGCCTTTGAGGCCAAGACCGGATGCGGCCTGTTGGTCAATACATCCTTCAACGTTCGCAGCGAGCCGATCGTGTGCACCCCTGAAGATGCTTATCGATGTTTCATGCGTACCGCGATCGATATTTTGGTGTTGGAAAATTGTCTTCTGCACAAGTCTGAGCAGAAACCTTTGGAAGACGACACCAACTGGCAAAAGGAATTTGAGCTGGATTAGGGAAGGAGAGATTCTTCACCGCGGAGGCGCCGAGAACGCGGAGAGTCTGTGTGAACGGTCTCACGGAGAAGATTATCGGGGCAGCAATTGAGGTTCATAAGATGCTCGGCCCCGGACTCCTGGAATCGGCTTATGAAGTCTGTTTGGCGCATGAGCTTTCGCTCGGCAATATTAGCTTCGAACGGCAGGTGCCAGTGCCGGTAACCTACAAATCACTCCCAGTCGACTGCGGATATCGGCTCGATTTTTTGGTTGAGAAGTCGGTAATCGTGGAACTAAAGGCGGTGGAGGCGTTGCAGCCTATTCACCAAGCCCAATTGTTGACTTATCTGAAACTAGGTGGATGGCCAATTGGATTGCTCATTAATTTCAACGTACCCGTGCTTAAGAAAGGCATTAAGCGACTGGTGTATAATCTTGAATCCTCTGCGTACTCCGCGCCTCGGCGGTGAATAGGCTTTGATTAAAGGCTTCGTTGCTAAGGCGCTCACAGTTCACTGACTGAAGGCTATGCCAAGCGACATCACAAATAAGCAATTACGGTCTTTCGGGTTTACCGTTGGTGGCATATTTGCTCTGATCGGTTTTTGGCCGCTCATTTTTCGCGGGGTAGGTCTTCGATTGTGGGCCGTGGTGCTCGCCGCATGTTTTCTCGTTCCAGCGGTAATATTTCCGAGAAGTTTGGTTTGGGTTCACAAGGGATGGATGGCGGTCGGCCATGTCTTGGGTTGGATTAACACGAGAATCATTCTCGGTGTAGTCTTCTATGTTATCGTGACCCCCATTGGAATCGTCAGGCGATGGCTAGGAAAAGACCCGATGGGGCGGCAGTTGAGACCCGACCTCGACAGCTACCGCGTTGTCCGCAAGCCCCGGCCTGCATCCCATCTGACGAAACAGTACTAGACGGTAAACAGTGAGCGGTGAGCAGTAAGCAGGAAACAGTTATAAGCCCTGAGCGGTCATCAGTTAGCGGTAAGCCGTAAGCGGTAGAATCCCGGACTGTTCACTGCTGACTGCTCACAGCTCACTGATAAAGGAGGGTATTTCCATGGGAGAATTTTTGTTGGAACTTTGGTCCTTCATGAAAGAGCGAAAAAAGTTTTGGCTGTTACCGATTATAATTTGTCTTGTTCTACTGGGGAGCCTGGTGGTTTTTACCTCAGGTACTGCCGTTGCACCTTTTATCTATACGCTGTTTTAGTTAGCAGTAAGCTGCGAGCAGCGAGCAGCAACGACAAGCAGGAGCAGTAACCAGTCAACCGTTTTGAATTTTTCTGCTTACAGCTTACCGCTGACCGCTTACTCCGCTGCTAACTGCTGGCAGTTCACTGCTAACTGTTTACTGCTTACGGCTTACTGAACGCCCATGCCTACGAACAGCAAATTTATTCCGTTTCATATACCTGTGATCGATGAGGCGGAGATCCAGTCGGTGGTCGAAACACTCAAATCCGGGTGGCTGACGACGGGTCCAAAGGTCAAACGCTTTGAAGAGGACTTTGCAAATTACCTGGGCGCCAGGCACGCGATTGCGGTAAATTCGGGAACCGCGGCGCTCCATTTGGCATTGGATGCCGTGGGAATTAAAGAAGGCGATGAGGTCATTGTCCCGACAATGACTTTTGCCGCTACCGCGGAGATAGTTCTCTACTTTAAAGCTAAGCCGGTATTCGTAGACTGCCAGCCCGATACCCTGAACTTAGATCCGAGCCGGATTGAAGCTGCAATCACTTCCAAGACGAAGGCTATTATCCCCGTCCATATCGGCGGTCGGCCCTGCGAGATGGATCGGATCTTGGATATTGCCAAAAGGCACGACTTGAGAGTCATCGAAGACGCGGCTCACGCCTTGCCGGCCGGTTATGACGGTCATACCGTAGGGACGATTGGCGATATTACCTGTTTTTCCTTCTACGCGACCAAAACGATCACCACCGGCGAAGGCGGAATGGCTACGACAGAGAACCCAGAATGGGCCGAGCGAATGCGGATAATGAGTCTCCACGGGATCAGCCATGACGCATGGAAACGCTATACCAAAGAAGGTTCTTGGTACTATGAAATTCTCTCCCCCGGGTTTAAATACAACTTGACGGATATTGGGGCTGCCATCGGCATCGAACAACTGAAGAAATGCGACGAGTTCTGGGAAGCCAGACAACGGATCGCCATGATCTATGGGAAGGCGTTCGCGGATCTTCAAGAAATCCAACTTCCCACATATCCGAACGACGTACGGCATGCGTGGCATCTTTTTATAATTCAGTTGAATTTGGAACGCCTTAGAATCAATCGCAATCTATTCATCGAGGCGTTGCGGGAAAAACAAATTGGGACTTCGGTCCATTTCATCCCGTTGCACCTTCATCCTTACTACCGCGACAAGTTCGGCTACAAACCGGAAGACTTCCCCAACGCAAGCGCAGTTTTTGATCGCATAATCTCTTTGCCAATTTACCCTAAAATGACCGAGGCGAACGTACGCGACGTCATCGTGGCTGTAAGACAAATTGTCCAGGAATATCGGCGCTGATGCTCGCTACGTTTGAGATCGCAGTTTTTCCGTGATTACCAGGTGGGTTGGCAAGCGGCTTGGGACTTGGCTGGCATCTCACCTGCCTGCCCGGCTTTTTACGGCTCCCGCACTGTTTGGCTTGTATGAACAGCGCGGATGGCATATTACACCGGTGCATTATTATCAGCCGATCCCCGACAGCCGTGAACTTTCGGCCGCGCTGTGGTCAACGTACTCTTCGATGAGCGGCGTTGACCTAAACGAGCGATTCCAGATGGAACTCCTGCATACCTTTGAGTCATTGTTCAGAAGTGAATACAATTGTTTTCCCCCGTCCAGCGATGATCCTCTGCGGTTCCATTTCGATCAGGCATCGTTTTGCTCGGTCGATGCAGAAATCCTTTACTGCATGATTCGCCATTTCAAGCCGCGAAGAATGATAGAGGTGGGCTCAGGGATGTCCACGCTTCTGGCTGCGGAGGCAATTCGGAAAAATGAAGTGGAGGGATATTCCTGCTCGTTCACTGCCATCGAGCCTTATCCTCGGCAATTTCTTCGTCACGGCGTTCCGGGTCTCACTGAATTGCTTGAAGCGAAGGTCCAATCTGTGCCGATCGAGCGGTTTTGCGCGCTCGAGGCAAACGACATCGTCTTTATTGACTCGAGTCACGTGGTCAAGATCGGCGGAGATGTCGTTTATGAATTTCTCGATCTCTTACCCCGTTTGAAACCGGGTGTGATCGTTCATTATCATGACATTTTTCTCCCCGCCGAGTATCCGAAGAGCTGGGTTTTGGATGATCGTCGGTTCTGGACTGAGCAGTACCTGCTGCAGGCGTTTCTTGCCTTCAACAGTGCCTTCGAGGTTCTGATGGCAGCAAGCTTCCTTCACATACACCATTCCGCAGACCTTAAGGCTGCGTTTTCTTCCTATGATCCGGCAAATGTTTGGCCTGGAAGCTTCTGGATGCGCCACAAGCTGCCAAATTGAATGAAATAATTCAGGAACGGGCCCGCTAGGTTCCTATTCAGGTCGGAGGAATAGCCGTACAACGAGAGGATCGCCCTTGATGAAGCGTCTCCTGGATATCGTCGTAAGCGTTGTTGGGCTCATTTGTCTACTTCCCCTGCTGCTCGTCGTAGCCCTCCTGATCAAGCTCGACTCGACGGGTCCAGTATTTTTTAGACAGACACGAGTGGGGAGGAGATTTCGGCCTTTTCAGATTCTAAAGTTTCGCACTATGGCGCGAGATTCATCGACGAGAGGTAAGTCTATCACTGTGGGCGATGATCCACGGATCACACGAGTGGGATGGTTTCTTCGTAAGACCAAAATCGATGAGCTGCCGCAGCTTATCAATGTACTCAGAGGAGAAATGACTTTTGTCGGCCCGCGTCCGGAGGTGCCGCAGTACGTGGAGATGTTTCGACAGGACTATGAAGAGATCCTTAAGATGCGTCCGGGGATCACCGATCTGGCTTCGATAAAATATCGCGATGAGGCAAAGCTTCTCGGACAGTCACAGGATCCGGAAGAGGAATACGTCACACGCGTGCTACCCGATAAAATCAGACTAGGGAAAGAATATATTAGATGTTCCTCGCTGGCTTTCGATCTCAGGCTTATCTTTAGGACCTTCCTAAAGGTCATCCAAGAAGTTAGGACATGAAAGTCTGGGGTAGGTTTTAGCGCTTCGGAAGTCCAGAAGATGTGACAAGTGAACGGAGGGATTGAGAAATCGATTTAAGGTTCGCCAATCGTCCCTCGGTTTTTCTCGATTCTTATCGTTGTTTTCTACCGGGTTCCTATGTCTTCCGAGAAGCTAGTTTTTGTCTTACTCCTGCTTATCCATTTAGTTCCGATATGGAAGTACGACTATTTCCCCTCGCAGGATGGCCCGTCTCATCTGAATAACGCGAATGTGATTCGCAACTACTATCGAAACGATTTTGGTGTCTTTCGGGAATATTTTCAGCTCGCCCATAGGTTTGGTGTAAACTGGTTGACACATTTGGCTTTGGCGGGACTCATGTCGGTTTTTCCCGTCCTGGTCGCGGAAAAGATTCTTCTAAGTGGATACGTACTTTTGTTTATGTTCGCGGTTCGTTATGCAATTTCATCTATTAATACTGACTCGGTTGCGATTAGCTTTCTTGCTTTTCCGTTTGTCTATAATTGGCCGATGCATATGGGATTCTATAGCTTCATCTACAGCCTGCCACTCTTCCTGTTCAGTATAGGGTATTGGGCCAAGCATAAGGACAACTTCGGCCTTTGGCAGATGGCGACATTACTGGGCCTATCTCTTTTACTGTATTTGACTCACATGCTGTCGCTTTTCCTCGCCCTTGGAGTCATAGGAGTGATGGTGACCTGGCTAATGTTCGCAAGGGGGTTTAACTATGTCTCAATGCAGTTGGGTAAAACGGCTGTCGCAGATTACTTTAAATACCACGCATTGTTGCCACTTCTCTCTTTCTTGCCGGCTGTTCTTGCTACCCTCGTATTTTGGTCCGGTCGCGGGCTTACTGACTCCTTCATTGATTTTGCGAAGATCCTCTTGGGTCAGGTTCTTTCGTTCCAGCGATCGGAAGCAGTAGTGTTCTTACTCATAGGAGTATTGTTTGCTTCTCTTATTCTTGCAGTTCGATTTGGTCTGAGTCGATATCCAGTTGAGAATTGGGATGGTTTTCTCGTCGCGAGTTTGTTTTGCTTTGTTATTTATTTAGTAGCGCCGGAATCGGTATTTCGCGAGGGAAGAGAGATACGTCCTCGACTGTTGTTGTACCCGATTCTTGTCATTGTTCTATGGCTGGGGGCTCAGAGTTATCGTCCTGTTCTCAAACGTTCGATTATTTGTTGCGCGACCGCTCTTGCCATTACTCTGCTCGTGATGAATTCCACAAAGTATGGTGAATTTAACGACTATTTGCACGAATACGTTTCCGCTAAATACCTGATTGAGCCGCACAGCACCATCCTTCCAATCGAGTTTACACATGCCACGATGCCGGAGTTTTTTGATTGGTTCACGCAACGTTCACCTGACCCGTTTCTTCATGCGAGCGGTTATATCGCGGCCGAAACAGGATTAGTCGACCTCGAAAATTACGAGGCACAAACAAACCATTTCCCTACCACTTTTCGACTCGAGCGCAATCCTTTCTGGTATATAGGCATTGTGGAGCGACCATTGTCCGGGTTGGATCTTACCAACTACCATTGGCGCACAGGAGGTCAAATAGACTATATTCTTGTATGGAGTATTAGAAACGCCGCTGATGATCTTCGACGGTCTGGGTTGGCGAAACAATTGAAAGATACTTATTCCCTAATTTATGTATCCCCAAGAGGCCTGACAGAACTCTATCGAAGAAGTGATCATCTGCAATTCAAGGGTTAGCCCTAATCCGACATTATTTCGAAGCGGCTCAGGCGATGAGCCCTACAGCCGTGGGCAATGGGACACAGCCTTGAGGGCCACCCCGCAATCCCCTGGGGTGAT